>WNGD01002823.1_pt1 | contig 17959 bp, 18 predicted proteins | sample 5400671 | NCBI WGS metagenome assembly WNGD01 (sample SAMN13153369, study PRJNA577476) | soil metagenome | isolation source: 40 cm soil or saprolite under grassland replicate 2 | place: USA:California | collected 2016-06-15
GCCGCCGACCCAGGCCGCTCGCAGCGAAGCGTAGCGGGCCCGGGTCACCCAGCGGGGACGGCGTTGGCGTGAAAACGCCCGCCTCGCTGCCTCGGCCTCGGCATGGGCGGTGACCGGGTCACCGTCGAGTAGCGTGACTTCCGACAGCAGCAGCCGGGCCACGGCCAGGTAGGACGCGCGACCCTCCAGAGCGAGCTGGCTGACCGCTTCTTCGGCCGCGTGGCGTGCCTCCATTACCAACCCAGCGGGCAGCAGAGCGTAGCAGCGGTCGAGCAAGCCGACCGCATCGACGATGCGTTGGCGCGGAAGTAGATATCGGACCGGTCGAAGGAGGCGAGCGCCGTGGGCAGGTCGCCGCGAAGCGCGGCTACATACCCAAGGTTCTGCCCGAGATAGGCGGCGAAGCGCTCCATGCCCAGATCGCGGCAAAGCTGCTCGGCTTGGCGGAGGTCGGCCTCGGCACTCTTGAGCGCGCCGCGGTAGGAGGAGACCATGGCACGGTTGTTGCGCAGCTTGGCCTCGTGAAACTGGTCCCCGTCGCGCTGCAGAAGGGATAGCGCCCGACGGTACAACTCCAACGCCTCGTCGAGCCGGCCCTGGAACTGCAGGGCGTTCGCCCGCTGCAGGTGGAGGCGACCAAGGTCGCCGCCGCGTAAGAGTGGTTCGGCACGATCAACCTCTCGCATGGCACCGTCAAGGTCACCCTGAGCGATCAGCGCGCTGGCCAGCACCACGCGCGCGCGGGCTGCTTGTATTGCCAGATTTCCGCGGTCAGCGATCGCCACGGCGCGGCGCAGATGCTGCAGAGCTCGTGGTAGGTCTCGCTGTTCGTTGGCGGCGGCGCCAAGGGCGAGTTCGGCCGTGGCGATCGCTCCGGTGTCACCCTCGATCTCACCTTGTCGCAGAGCCTCAAGCGCTTCGGTGCTGGCCTGCTCTGGAGCCCACGGCACCAAGGCGAGCGCCCTGGAGGCCAGATGGGCAGCCCTCCCCTGCAGCTCTGCTGTCTTCGTTTGTATCTCCGATGCTGAGGTCGGAAGCAACGCTGGGTGATCGCTGCGCAGAGAACAATGCAACCTTGATCCGAAAGCGTGTTGACAAGCGACGATCTGGAATCTCGTGGTCGATTCTACGTATCAGGATGGCCCTGGCGCGCTCATGTGGTGGGGCGGGCATGGCGCAGATCGGAGTCCGAGGAGGGGTCATGGACCAAGCAGAGCTCCACGGCGGCTGGTGGCCCAGCTACGTCGCCCATCACGGTCCCCATAACGGTGCTCGTCACCGAAATCATTATCACTACCGGCGCGACCAGCTCCTCGTCGATGCTGGCGACGTGGAGCGGGTGCAGATGCGCCTGCGGGCGCTCGGCGTGGACTGCCACGTCGAGGAGCACGTCGAAGATCTCGGCTTGGTGTTGCTGGGGCTGGGCCAGAGCCGCATGCAGGTCCCCGACCTGGTCGACGGCCTGCACATCGCCTGGGAGGAATCTCCGCCCCTGGTCGGACCGAATCACGTGCTCGGGCCGTGTATGCATGTCTTTCTTGCCGCATCGACGCCGATGCCGACGGAGGTGCCGCTGCCGCCGATCTCGAGTCCGGACCCCGCAGGCGAGGGCGCTGCGGTGGTCGTCCTCGACAGCGGATTCGACCCGGACAACGAGTGGCTCCAGGGTCGGGTCGATGGGGACCCGGAGAAGCCGATCCTGGACGACCGTGGCCGCATGATCCCCAATTCGGGTCACGGCACCTTCGTCGCCGGGTTGATCCTCCAGTACGCGCCGAGCGCCCGGGTGATCGCCCGGCGCGTCTTCGACGGGAACGGCATCGTTGAGGAATGGGAGTTGGCCAAGTCGATCAACAGCATCGAAGAAGCCGACGTTGTGAATATGTCGATCGGAACGTTCGCGCGCCGTGACAGCGGGATGTTCGCGGTTGAGCGTGCCACCAAGCGGCTGCTCTACCGCAACCCGAACGTCGTGCTGGTCGCCTCGGCTGGCAATGAGGGCGTCACCCGGCCGATGTTCCCGGCTGCTGACAAGTGCGTGATCGCGGTGGGGTCGGTTGAGCGGAACCCGACGTCGGGTCGGTGGCAGCGGGCGCCCTACTCCAACCACGGCTGGTGGGTGGATGCCTGCGCGCCGGGGACCGACGTGGTCAGCACCTTCTTCCATTACCGGGGGCCGGTCGTGCCGTTCGATCAGGACTCCGACGAGGAGGAGTGCGGGGCGAACGCCTCGCCGGGCGAGCTGTTGGCCTATGACGGCAGGGCGTCCTGGAGCGGGACGTCGTTCTCGGCGCCGGTGGTGTCGGCGCAGGTGGCGAACTGGATCGGAGACGGCTACAGCGCGCAGGAGGCGGTCGCGGGGATTCTCGACGCGCCGGAGCGGACGCGGTTGCATGATCTCGGGACGTTGGTGCTTCCTTGAGGGTGACGGGCGGGTAGGGTAGGCCCGGGACGAGTACAGACCGGACATGAAGTCAGGGATCCGCCGGGCAGAGGACAGCTGTAGAACCGGGTAGGAAGCGAGCCACCGATGAGCGACGAGCAGCACCACGGCGCTCCCGCCGCCAGCGAGGAGGATGAGCGGCTCCTGCTGGAGCTGCGTGCGGTCGTCAATCACGCCGACCCGGTGCCGCGGGCGGTGATTGACGCCGCCATCGCCAGCTTCACCTGGCGCACGATCGACGCGGAGCTTGCCCGGATCGTGTTTGACTCGGCGGTCGATCATGAGGCGCTCGCGGTGGTCCGCGGCGGCGCCGAGCCGCGGCTGCTCACCTTCGAGGCCCCCGGGCTGTCGGTGGATGTCGAGGTCGCGCCGGCGGGGCCTCGCCGGCGCATGGTCGGCCAGCTGATCCCGCCGCAGCGCGCCCGCATCGAGGTCCGCCACGCCGACGGCACCCTCACCGTCGACGCCGACCAGCTGGGCCGCTTCCACGCCGCCGAGGTGAGCGCCGGGCTGGTCAGCCTCCGCTGCCACCTGTTGGCGCCCACCGCCACCGTCGTGCGCGCCGGCACCGGCGAGCCGGAGCCGGGCGTGGCAGGAGCGGGCGTGGCAAGGGTGGGCGCGGCGGAGGCGGCTCCCGCGACGGTGGTCACTGACTGGATCACGCTCTAACGCGGAACGCGCCGCAGGGTCGTGTGGATCGCGTAGTCCTTGGCCGGGCCGCGCACCACGATCAGGATCGAGATCCTGCTCGCGCTCTCGAAGCGGTAGCGGCCGAGGTAGCGGTCCTGGCCGCAGCAGTGGACGTCCTCGGCGCACAGGGGCCAGTCGCCCACCGCGCCGCACCGGGTCAGCCGCAGGCGGTGCAGCGTCCCTTGTGTCCTGCGACCGCTGTCAGCGAAGGCGATCCGGAGCTGGCCCGGTTCGAGAAGGTAGACGTACCGCCGGCCGGCGGGCACCGTGGCCCCGTCGTCCAGGTGGAGCTGGCCCTCCTCCCGGTAGTGCAGCAGCGCCGGGCGCACCAGGTCGAACCAGGCGCTCCCGCGCATCGTGCCCTGGCCGGGAATGCTTCGGGAGAGCGCCCAGCGGCCCTCCAGCATGGCGAACACCCGCGCCTCGGGTGCCAGTTCGTGGGTCATCGTCGCGGTCTGGCCTCTCAGTGCTCGCTGCTGCGCTTGCGCTGCGTAGACTGGCGGCCGTGTCCCAAACCGCGAGAGGAGCGCCCACCGTGGCGGCACTCGACCCCGCTGACGCACCGCCGGCCGCCAGCGCCATGGTGCACGTCCTGTGCGGCGGCTACATCACCGACGACGGCGACCGGGTCGCCTCGACGGTCAGCCTGATCCGCGACGGCGACACGCTGGTGGTGGTCGATCCGGGGATGGTGGCCAGCCCGCGGGCCATCCTCGCACCGCTGGAGCAGCTCGGCGTGCGACCCGGCGACGTCACCGACGTGGTGTTCTCCCACCACCACCCGGACCACACCCTGCACGCGGCGCTGTTCGAGGCGGCCCGCTTCCACGACCAGTGGGCCATCTACCAGGGCGACCGCTGGGTCAGCCGGGACGCCGAGGGGTACGAACTGACCCCCTCGATCCGGCTGCTGGAGACCCCCGGGCATACCCCCCAGGACATCACCACCCTGGCGGGCACCGCCGAGGGGGTGGTGGCGTTCACCCACCTGTGGTGGTCGCTGGAGGGTCCGGCGGAGGACCCGTACGCCACCGACCCGGCGGCGCTGCACGCCGGCCGGCAGCGCGTGCTCGCCATCGAGGGGGTCAGCCTGATCGTCCCCGGCCACGGCCCGGCGTTCACGCCGGACGCGGGCACGCCACGCTGAACATCGCAACTGGCGGAAAGATCCAAACCAACCACTCGATCCCGCCATGCGTCGGGAGAACTGCCCATGGTGGTCGCGGTGTGCGGCATCGATTCTGGTAGGGTCATGCTCGTCGTCGCTGATGCTGGTCGCCCATCAGCTGGCCGGGCCTGCCCGGCCGAGGGACACGCATGGGAACCTCGCAACAACCGCCGGGTGAACCACTGGCCCCGGCAGATCCAGACAGCCTTTCGCCACGCTCGGCTGCGCCCGATCCGGATGGTGCGCCCACGCGTGCCCCGGAGCGGGGCGCGGGCGGAGGCGCGGGCGGAGACGCGGACCCGGACCCGGACCCGGACCCGGACAGCTTCTGGGCGTCGCCGGAGGCATGGGAGACCACCCCGGGCGTGTTCCCGGGGCGTGCGGTGACACGTGCGAGCGGCCCCGGGCTGTGGTGGCGCTACCGCCGCCTGCCCGGCTCGACGCAGGCGCTGTTCGTGCTGCTCGCCCTCGTCCTGCTCGGGTCGCTGGCGCTGGTGGTGGCCTGGCCGCTGCTGGCCGGCGGCACCCTCGCGATCCTGTTCGGCCTGTGGCGCATCGAGCCGGCGGCCAGCCAGCCGGGCATGGGCAGCCGCGGCCAGGCGATCGCGGCGTTGCTGGCCGGGTCGATCGTCCTGGCCGCCGGCGCGGGCCTCGGTGCCGGCCGCAGCCACCCCGCCGGGGTGCAGCGGGACCTGAGCGACGTGGCCGTCCGCGGCCTGGACGCCGCCCAGGTCAAGGTGCGGCCCGGCAGCCACAAGAAGCCGCGGAGCGCCCTCGGGTCCGCCATCGGGCCCGCCACGGTGGGCACCCTCGCGGCGGCGCCGCCGACCACCACCCCCGGCGACGCCCCGGCGGGCGCGACCGCGCGCTGCGGGGACGGCACCTACGCGTTCACCAAGAAGGCCACCGCCTGCACCCGCCGCGGCGGGGTGGCGCAATGGATCGTCCCGCCGACCACCGTCCCGGTCACCACCGCGCCGGCGGGCGCGACCGCGCTCTGCAACGACGGCACCTACAGCTTCGCGGCCACCCGGGCGAGCGCCTGCCGCAACGACGGCGGCATCAGGACCTGGTACGGGTAGCGGCCGGGTCGCGGTCTTCGGGTCGCGGTCTTCGGGTGGAGGCTGCCGCCGAACGTCTACGGGGTGAGCAGGTCCAGGCCCGGCTGGAAGGGACGCGGCTCCTCCAGGCAGCAGGTGGCGAACGAGAAGCCCTGCTGGCGCATCTGCCCCCAGACGCGCTTGGCCGCCTCGTCGTGGAACTGCAGCAGCCGGCCGACCACCACCGCCCCGGTCACGGTCGCGCCGGCGAGCCGCAACGCCGAGGCGGCGCTCTGCAGCCGCGCGCCGGTCACCAGCACGTCGTCGAGCAGCAGCACCCGCGCGCCGGCCGCGCCGGGGCCGGCCACGAAGCCGCGGTCGTCGGCGCGGTGCGGGCCGAGCGCGACCGGGCCCGGTGCCAGCAGCTCCGCCTCGCGCTCGGCCAGGGCGGGGAAGCGGCGGATCGCGTGGCGCAGCGGGTGGACGCCCCGGCGGCCCTGACCCTGGCTGGTCGGGACCGTCACCAGCAGGTCGAAGGGGCCGCCTGCCTGCTCCAGGCAGGGGCCGTGCGCGTCGAGGAAGCGCGTCACGGTGGCGCTCACCTGCCAGGCGAGCTGCGGGTTGGGGCGGTAGCGGCTCTTGTAGCCGGCCAGCATGCGGTCCAGCTGCGAGTCGCGGCGCAGCAGGCTGATCGGGGCCACCAGCCGCAGCGGGCAGCTGACCTGGCGGCTGGTGGTGGCGCAGTCCGGGCAGCGCGCCTCGCCGCTGGGCGAGGCACCGTGGCAGAGGTCGCAGGCGCCCGAACCGGCCGCCTGCACCGCCGTGTACTTCTCGAGTGACCCGGTGAGGTCCTCGAGCGAGACCGTCACGGCGGCCTCAGCCGCAGGGGAGCTGCGCGCGAAGCTCCACCATGGCCTCCACCACCTCCACCGCGTCGTCCACGCTGTCGACGACCGTTGTGCCGGAATGGGCAGTATAGTGCTTTGCCCATGGTTCGCATAGCACCAACGGCCTAGTTATGAGTAGCCGCTTGTCATGCTCGAGGCAGTGGCGCGCCTGATTGCGGACCTCGCTGAAGGCGTCGCCCCAGACCGCGACCAGCCCCAGCGCGATACCGCTCATGGTGGTGTTGCGCAGCACCGCCGAGGTGTACGTGGCTGGCGCCTCCGGCCAGGTGGGGGAGACCAGCGCGCCGCTGGCGGCGATGCGGCGGTCCAGGCCGCGCAGCCGTGCCGGGTGTGGGTAGTCGAGCCCGGCCGCCAGCACCGCGACGGTGCGGCCGCCGGCGTCGAGCGCCGCCTCGTGCACCGCCGCGTCAACGGCCGAGTCCAGGCCGGAGACGACCGTCACCCGCCGGCGGGCAAGCCCGGCGGCCAGCTCCCGCGCCCGCGCGACCGCGTCGGCTGGCGCGTCCGGCCCGGCCACCACCGCCAGGGCGCACTCGTCGACGCCGGCCAGCCGCCCGCGGAGCAGCAGGAACGGCGGTGGGTCGAAGACCAGCCGGAGGTTGGCCGGATAGTCGTCGTCCAGCACGGTGACCAGGCCGAGGCCGCGACTCCCGAGGCTTGCGACCAGGGCGCCCGCGCGCTCCAGCTGTTCCGGGCTGACCGCCCGGGCCAGCGCCGAGGCGTCGTCGCGCTCGTCCCAGTCGAGGTCGTCAAGGTGGCCGGCGAGGATCTGGCGGGCGCTGCCCGCCCGCTCGATCAAGGTGGCGGCCCGGTGCCATTCCAGCTGGCTCGCCGCCGCGAGCGCGAGCACGGCCGCCTGCTCGGCGATCTCCGGCATCGCTATCACGCTCCCCATCGAACACATGTTCGAGACTATAGCTCGTCTGCGCGTGGTGGGGAAGCCCCAGAAGCCTAACAGGTTCGGGTCGTTCGCCAACCCCCAGTTGGCCGCCGGGATCAGCTGTAGCGGTGGCCGTTCAGCTCCACCCAGCCGCCCTCGTGGCCGCCGGTGGCGTGGTGGGTGTAGTGGATGACGGGGTGGCCGGGGTCGGGCTCGAACTGGCCGTGGACGGTCACGGTGCTGCCCGGCGTCACCGGGACCCGGGGCGCCAGGGTGAGGTTGTGGTCGACCTCGACCACGACGCCGCCGCCGAGGCCGACCAGGAAGCGCTCGTGCGGCCCGTCCGGGCCGGTCGAGGGCGCGTCGGGCAGCACGCCAGTGACCTGCCCGCGGACGGTCACCTCGGCGGCGCGGCCGGCCCGCAGGTCGGCGATGAGGGCGTGGTTGTCGGGTGCCGCCGGCCGGCAGCCACCGAGACCCGCCAGCGCCGCCAGCAGCAGCGGCAGCGGCGTGCGGGCGAGCCCCGCGAGCCGTGTGGTCCTGTTGGTCCTGGTGGTCCTGCCGGTCGGGTCCATTTCGCGCTTTCTCGGTGCGGCGGCGCGGCCTCCGTAAGAATCCCGCACCAGTCGAACACATCACCCCAGAGATGGGTACGACACGAGGGGGGTGCGAGACCTGCAACCTGATCCGCGCGCACGACTGGAGCTTCTCTACCACAGCTACGCCGACCAGGTCAGTGCCTACGCGCGCAGGCGGACGTCGCACGACGACGCCATGGAGGTGGTCTCCGAGACCTTCCTGGTCGCCTGGCGCCGCCTCGACGCGATCCCGGACGACCCGCTGCCGTGGCTCTACGAGGTCGCCCACAAGCTCCTCGCCAACCGGCGCCGGTCGGTGCGCCGCCGCCAGGCGCTCAGCGAGCGGTTGCGGCAGCCAGCACGGGGCCCCCGTCGGCGGGGTCGCCGCCGATCCCGCCGACGAGGTCGGCAGCCGCCTCGAACTGCTGGCCGCCATCCGCCGCCTGCCCCCGCTGGAGCGCGAAGCCATCTGCCTGATCGCCTGGGAGGGGCTCGACAACCGCCGCGCCGCCGCGGTGCTCGGCTGCTCGGCGGCGACCTTCGCGGTCCGGCTGCACCGCGGCCGGCGCCGGCTGCTGCAGGAGCTCGGCGTCGTCAGACCGAGTCGAATTGAAGGGATGAGCGGCATTGCGCGATGACGAACTCCTGGAGCGGGCCAGGGCGGCCAACCCGGTCCCACCCGCCATGGCCGGAGCCTGGTCGCGGAGCCCTGAAGGCCGCAAGGTCCTCGCCGCGATCCTCACGGCCGCACCCTCGCGCGGCCACCGCCGGCACCGGCACTGGTCCCGCCACCGCGGCCACCGGCACGGGCAGCGTCCGATGGTGGTCGCGCTCGCGTTGGTCGCGCTGCTGGGGATCGCCGTCGGCACCGCGACCTACGTGATCGCCCAGCCCGAACCCAGGGCCAGCACCGCCTGCTACGACCGCCTCGACCGCCACGCCGACCTGACCGGGCTCGGCCCCGCCGCCCTGGCGGACCAGACCCCGGCGGAAGCCTGCGCGCTCCGCTGGCAGGCCGTGTTCGGCCAGCCCCTCCCAGCGAGCCTGCTCACCTGTGTCCTGCCGAGCGGCGTGACCGCCGTCTTCCCAGCCAGCCCCACCCTCCAGGCCGCCGCTGGCTGCGGCACCGTCGGCGCCGCCGTCGGGACCATGGCCGCCCTCCAGCCCGACACCGACACCGGCTCCGGCACCGACACCGGTACCGACACTGGCACCGGCACCACCTCCGGGCCGCCGTCGCATCAGGTCAGCGCCGCGCAGGTGGCGGCATGGCAGGCCGACCTCCCCCAGCGCCTCGGCGCCCTGCCCGGCAGGAGCCGCTGCTGGCCACGCAACGCCATGGCGGCCCTCCTGGACCGCTCGCTGCGCGACCACGGCTTGCCCTGGACGGTCGTCGGCCTCGGCAGCGGCGAACCCGCCAATTTCACCAGCGGCGAACCCGCCAACTTCACCATCGACCCGGTCGGCGGCCACGTCCTGGTCGTCCCGACGATCGACGGCTGCCCCTCCACACCCACCACGGGACTGAAGTGACGCCAGGACGTTGCCGATATTGCCTAGGTGACCGTCTACGCGCGTCTGAGAACTCCGCCACGGCTCGTCGCCCTCCTGGTCGTCGCGCTTGTGGCCGCGCTGGCCTGGCCGGCCCCGGACTCCGCCCAGGCAGGCTCCGGGCTCCGCCAGGCCCGCGCCAGGGTCGCCGCGGGCGACCTGCTCTATCCCGATGGCATCAGAGTCTCGCTCGGCGTCGGCAAGGGCCTGCAACCCGGCCAGCACCAGAACCCCGCCGCCGCCAGTGCCGCCGCGGTGATTCCCTGCACGGCCGGCTACACCTGCCTCTACGAGCACGTGAACTACGGCGGCCGGCGCCTCGAATGGCAGGACCCCGGCCTGCTGGTCAACCTCGCCGATTACGACTTCAACGACCAGATGAGCTCCTGGCGCAACCTCAGCGGCGACGCCGCCATCTGGTACGTCGACGCCGACGGCCTCGGCCTGGCCCATTGCATGCCCGCCGGCGCCAGCGACCCCTGGGTCGGCTCCAGCGACAACGACCAGGCCTCCTCCCTGCGCCTGCTGACCCAGCAGACCTGCTGACCCGGTCGTCCGCGCGAAGCTGACGTACGCTGGTCCCAGTGGCCCCCTGGCCACGGCAGGGCAGGAGCTGGGAGAGCACATGATCATCATCGGGTGGCTGCTGATCGGATTGGTCGCCGGGGCGCTGGCGCGCCTGCTGATGCCGGGCCGGGACCCGCTCGGCTGCTTCGGGACCGCGCTGCTCGGCGTCATCGGGTCGTTCGTCGGCGGGTTCCTCTATGAGCTGATCGCCTACCACCAGGCCACGCTGCACCGCTCCGGGCTGATCGGATCGGTGGTCGGCGCCATGCTGCTGCTGCTGCTGCGCCGCCTGTTCGTCAGCGAGAGCCGCCGTTGAGGATCAGCGGAGCCGCCCGGGGGCCTCAGAGGCCGCTCGGGCGCAGGTCGAGGTGCTTCAGATTCGGCACCGACGGGTGCGCCAGCCCCGCCGGGCCGGCGGCGAAGGCGCGCAGCAGGTTGAGGGTGATCCGCCGCACCGCCGCGGCGGTGACCGGACTGTTCCGGCCAGCCGCGCAGGCGTGATCCAGCTGGCAGACCCAGCTGGAGGTGCCGGTGTCGAGCACGCCCGCGCCGCTGCTGGCGGAGTACCAGGTGATGTCGGAGAAGCTGGCGTGGAAGCGGCAGCGTAGCGGCGAGTGGGCGATCAGCTCGACGCCGTGCGGGGTCGGCTCGTCGAGCATCACCCGGTCGTACTCCGGCCCGATCAGGTTGGGGAGCCGGTCGCCCGGGCCGAGTCCGGTGCCCGCCAGCAGCCAGGAGGAGGCCGGCGCGCTGATCACCTCGTCGGCGTGGGCGGGGTTGCATTCGTACAGCTCGCCGAGCAGGGCGCTCTCCGGCTGGTTGAGGGGCGGCTCGCGCCAGTCGGTGGTGACCTCCTTGCGGTTGGTGCGCCAGGCCGGGTCGGCGAAGGCCGACTGCGGCTTGTAGTTCACCTCGCGGCGGTCGGGGCCGAGCGGCGAGGGCTCCAGGCGGATGTGACGAAAGACCGCGTTGGCGCCGAGGAAGGCGAGGTTGACGCCATGGTCGCGGGCGTCGGTGGCACCCAGGCGCATCGCCGTCGACCAGTACTCGTCATGGCCGAGCGACAGCAGCGCCCGGTGGCGCAGCAGCAGTTCGGGATGCTCGTGCAGGTCCACGTCGGTCCAGTAGGCGGCATCCAGGCCGGCCTCCTCGACCAGGCTGACCAGCGGCAGCTCGCCGTTGAGGAAGTCGCTGGCGCCGTCGCCCTCCAGGTAGGGGCGGTCGAAGGAGGCGACCCGGGAGCGCAGCTCGGCCTCGCGGAACGGCCCCCAGTAGAGGTTGCGTCCGCCCCAGTCGTTGTAGGCCTGCCAGGTGGTCACCGCGTTCATCACCACCAGCGGGTCGACGCTGGTCTGATCGGTGACGGTCAGCGGGACATAGCGCTGCCAGCCGGTGGAGGCGACCAGCTTGAGCAGGTAGTCGCCCGGCGGCCAGCCAGCGTCCACCCGGAACCGCAGTGAAGGACGCCACGGCGCCTCCACCAGGTCGGTGAGCGGCGTGGTGCGCGCCGGCGCCTGCACCCGCCCCGGCACCGGCGGGGAGCGCCACAGCAGCCGCCCGTGCTTCCCGCCGTACCAGCCCATGCGGTAGGCCTCCACCTGGAAGCGGGGGGCGGTGGTGGAGACGAACAGCGCCACCACCTCGCCGCGCGCCGCGCTCACCCGGCTGGCGTACCCCGCAAGCGCGGCCGGGTCGCCCCGCTTGGTGATGCGCCAGGCGGTGGTGCCGGGGCGGCGGTTCTCAGCGGCGATCCAGCCCGGATCGCCGACCAGGATCTCGCGGGCCGCCGGTTGGGTCTTCGCCGCTGGCAGGCCGATGCCGACGGCGTGGCGGATCCTGGTGCGCAGCCGCGGCACGGCCTCGCGCGCCGCGACCACGGCCCCTGCCGCCACCGCGAACGCCAGCAGCCAAGCCGCCAGACGGCGCACCATCGCGCCGCGCTCGTCCCCCCCGAGTCGTCGCCAACTTGTTATCTCGATCCTCCCGGTGCGGGAGTTTCAGGGAGATCTCACGAGCCCGCGATCGGGCTTGCCGTCGGGCGGACGGCGCCGATGAAATCGCCGCGCAGGAACGGCTCGATCCGTACCACCGCGCCGGTGTGCGGCGCGTCGATCATGTTTCCCGCGCCGATGTAGATTCCGACGTGGTGGATGGTCGACGGGTCCGACAGGTTATTGGCATAGAACACCAGATCGCCCGGCTGCAGCGCGCCGAGGTCGTAGACCCTGGCGCCGGCCGTCCACTGCTCGGCGGCGGTGCGGGGCAGCTGGATCCCGGCGGTCCGGTAGGCGGCCAGCGTCAGCCCTGAGCAGTCATAGAAGCCGTGCTGGCCGACAGCGCCCCACTGGTAGGGATGGCCGAGCTGATCCCAGCCGAAGGTCACCACCTGGTTGACGATCTGCTGCTCGGACGCGCCCGCCGGCAGCACCACCTGGGCCGCATAGGACGACGCGAATCCCAGCACTTTGTCGACATACCACTGCGCGTGGTTGTATTGGAAGATCGCATTGCTGACGTTATGACCGCCCGCCGCGCCATTCGCGCACAGGTAATTGGCAGCGGCAAAGATCTCGTCCGCGGGGCTGTAGGGACTGATCCCACCGCCGTCGACATCCACCTTCGCGTACTTCCAGAACGCCGCGCCGGCGGGAAGTGCCGGATCGATTCCCATCTGCATGGGGCCGCCGGCGCCCGCGAAATTCTCACCGGATGACACCCCCGGGAGCGTTGACCGCCCGTGGTTGCTCTCCTCCTTGCCGACTCCCGCGAGCACCTGCCAAGGCAGGCCCGGACAGGTGTCGGCGGCCGCCTCATACAGCGCGAGGTAGTTGGCGGGAATATCCATGACCGCGGTGGCGCTGGGCCTGGCCCCACCGATGATCCCGGTGGCCACGCCCATCAGGAGCAGGCCAATGAGGGCAAAGAGGATGATGGGGGTGAGAAACAACAGGAGCAGCAGCTTCTTCATGCCATCTCGGTCCTGGGGGCGGTCACGACGGTGGGATCGAGGTGTACCACGGCGCCGCCGTGGGGGATAGGCGAAAGTTCCCCACCTCCGCCACGGGTGATGGTATTTTAGTTAGTCGAGAGGGTTGGCGGGATGCCCGGTCGCACCTGCGCCGGGAAGAAGCGGGAACGCGCACACGCTTTTGCGTCATTGCCGAGCAGTGTAACCTTTGACACGCAACGCGGGTGCGCAGCCTTCCCCACTTCCCCGAGCCGCCGCGGAGCAAACATTGAATACAACAAGATTCACCCACATACGGACGGTCTGTCTGCCTCAAGCGGCTACAGGGGGTTCGCCGTGAAGCAGCTGAGAAGCCCCTTGATCGCCGCCGCCGACGAGGCCTACGTCCCACTCGGCAGCCCTGGCGTCGGCCCACCCGACGTCCCGAAGTCACCACCGCCACCGCCGCAATCCCCATCGCAATCACGGCGGCAATCGCCGCCCGAGCCGTCGCGATCGCAGCCGGGGGGGCAGGACGGCCGCCGCCACGGCCAAGCTGACCGCCAGCCCCCCGTCCCCACGTCGCCACCCACGTCGCCACCCACGTCGCCACCCACGTCGCCGACCCGCTTCCGCGACCGCCCGCTCCCCGAGGCCCCGCCGAGCGGGGCGCCCGACGGGCCACAGCTCACCCGGATGCAGCGCCAGATGGGCGTCACCAGCCCGGCGCCGCCGGGGTCGACCGCCAGCGCCGCCGACTTCACCGCCGACCACTTCCTGCGAGACCGCGGCGCACCGCCGCGTGACGGCTGGCGCCGCGCCCTCTACTGGCTCACCGGCGGGCGCGTCAATCCCGGTCCGAGCCCCCTGGAGGTCGCCCAGCGCGAGCTGATCGCCCGCGCCAAGACGCCGGTCCCCGGCTGCCGCTCGATCGCCGTGATCAGCCGCAAGGGCGGCGTCGGCAAGACCACCACCACGCTGATGCTGGGCCACACCTTCGCGTCCCTGCGCGGCGACCGGGTGGTGGCCCTGGACGGCAACCCCGACGCCGGCTCGCTCGGCTACCGGGTCCGGCGCGAGACCGCGGCCACCATCACCAACCTGCTCGCCGACGAGCAGATGATCACCCGCTACGCCGACATCCGCGCCTACACCTCGCAGGCCCCGACCCGGCTCGAGGTGGTCGCCTCCGACGACGACCCGCGCATCACCAAGGCGCTCGGCGAGGTCGACTACCGCCGCGCCATCGGCCTGCTGGAGCGCCACTACAACCTGATCTGCCTGGACACCGGCACCGGCGTGCTGGAGTCGGCCACCCGGGGGATCCTCCAGCTCGCTGACCAGATCGTGGTGGTGATGTCGCCGAGTCTCGACTCGGCGCGGGCGGCCAGCTCCACCCTCGACTGGCTGAACGAGAACCGCCACGCCGAACTGGTGCGCAGCGCGGTGGCCGTGGTGAACGGCATCCAGGACGACTTGCTTGTCGAAGTCGGCCGAATACAGGAACATTTCGCTGGGCGCTGCCGCGCGGTGGTGCAAGTGCCGTGGGACCCCCACCTCGCGGCCGGGGCGGAAACCGAGGTTGGTCGCCTCCGTCCAGCCACGCGGCATGCCTACCTCGAGGTGGCGGCCACCGTCGCCGACGGGTTCTTGACGTGACCGTGCACGCCACGACCGCGGGCCGCCGCCGACGGACTCGGCACTGTAGAAACCGCAGGGCTACCTGGAGCTACCTGGAGGAACGCAAGGAGGACGTGCGATGCACGCACACGCACAGCTGCTCGCCGCGAAGCTGAACATCCACATGACGCCCAACTTCTCCGGCATCCCCGCTGCCGGGCCGATCCAGACGATCATCGACGACCTCGGCGCCTTCGCGCTGTTCCTGTCGCTGGCCGGGATCATCATCGGCGGGGCGATGTGGGGCGTCGGGTCGCTCAGCTCCAACTACCACCAGGCGGCGGTCGGCAAGCGGGCGACGCTCTACTCGGTCGCCGGCGCGATCGTGATCGCCGCCGCCGCGGCCCTGGTGAACTGGGCCTTCCAGCTCGGCTCGACGGCCTGAGCCCGGAATCGGAACGGGGAGCGTCTTCACGGTGGCGATCGATGAGCGGGACAGGGCCCGGGTGGTGTACCGCCTGCCCGAGCCACGCCAAGCTGGGCCCGGCTCGGGGCTCGGGCTGTTCGCCGTGCTCGGGGTCGCCCTGCTGCTGTTCGGCGGTGGCCTGCTGATCGGGCGCCTGACCACGTCGTCCCATCCTTCTACCCGTGCCCGAACCGCGCAAACCACCACCGTCGCGACCGCGGGAGGCGCGGCGACCGCGACCACCGCGCCCGCACTCGCGGTGCCCGACGCCGGTGCCGCCACCAGCAGGGTCGGCCCGGCCGGCAGCAGGAACGGCGTCCCCGTCGGCTACCAGCACTCCTCCCAGGGCGCCGTCGCCGCCGCCACCAACTACACCGCCGTGCTCTCCAGCGACCTGATCCTCGACCAGACACGCCGTGAGGCCGCCATCGGGACGCTCGCCGCCCCCGAGGCGCGCGCCGCGCTGGAGCGCGTCTTCGCCAGGACCGTCCCCGCCATCATCCAGGCGCTCGGCGACTCCGGCACCGGAGCCGCAGCCGCAGCCGGAGCCGGCTCCGGCACGACCGGCAATGCTGGCGCTGGCGGCAAGGTGGTCCTGCGCTTCATCCCGGTCGGCTGGCGGCTGGAGCGCTACGACGGCGCCACTGCCGAGGTGTCGATCTGGGCCACCGGCATCGGGGGCTCCCTCAACGGCGTCCCCGTGCAGGAAGGCTGGGGCATCACCACCGTGGAGCTGCGGTGGACCGACAACGACTGGAAGGAGACCAGCGCGACCACCAGGGACGGCCCGGTCCCCGTCGCCGACGACAGCGCCCCAACCGCCGCTTCGGTCATCGTGCCCGAAGCGCAGCAATTCAAGGAGTACCACTATGCGCCAGGGTCGTGAGCTCCCCCGTGCAGGCGCGCGCCGGCTGCTGCTGGTCGCCGCCCTGCTCGCCACGTCCTACCTGGTCGCCGTCCCGGCCTTCGCCGCCCCGCCGACCACCGCACCCACCGCCGCCCCCGCCCAGACCCAGGGCCAGCAGCAGGCCGCCGCCACGCCGCCGGCCAACGACTGCGCCAAGCTGTCCGGGCCGGCGAAGAAACTCTGCGACCTCGCCAAGCATCCCGGCGGCGCGGTCTCAGGGGCGGTCGGCGGCGCCGCCGCCGGGGTGGTCTCCACCGCCGGTGACAGCGCCCTGCGCAGCTTCACCGCGGCGGTCGCCTCGGCCGGCAAGTGGTTCCTCGACAAGGTCGGCGGCCTGCTGCGCGGCACCACCAGCCCGAACGTGGTCAGCGCCGCCTGGTTCGTCAACCAGTACCGGGTGATGCTCGCCCTGGCGGTGCTGATCGCCCTGCCGGTCCTGCTGGTCTCGGTGGCGCAGTCGATCGTCCGCGTCGACATGATGCAGGCGGTCCGCTCCGCCGTCGTCTACCTGCCGATCGCGGCGATCTTCTCCGCCGTCGCCCCCGCCATCGTCCAGCTCCTGATCGACTCAAGCGACTGGCTCTCGACCGCGATCACCCACAGCGCCTCCGCCTCGGCGCAGCAGTTCATGACCGACACCGGGGGCTGGCTCGGCGCCATCGGCGCCGGCACCGCCAATCCGGCCGTGCCGGTGTTCGGCGTGCTGCTCGGCGCGATGGTGGTGGTGCTCGGCGCCTTCTCGATCTGGCTGGAGCTGCTGCTGCGCTCGGCCGCGATCTACATCGCCGTGCTGTTCCTGCCGATCGGCCTGTCGGCGATGATCTGGCCATCCGGCTGGCGCTGGTGCAAGCGGCTGATCGACTTCCTGATCGCGATCGTCTTCGCCAAGGTGTTCATCGTGGCGATCATCAACCTGGCCGCCTCCGGCCTCGCCCAGGGCGGCTTCGCCGACAAGTTCGAGGGCGTGCTGGCCGGCGGCGCCCTGCTGCTGATGGCCGCCTTCACCCCGATCGCGCTGCTGCGGCTCATCCCGCTGGCCGAGGCGGCGGTGGTCAGCGCCGGCCAGCAGCGCGCCGCGCTCCGCCAGGCGACCCAGGGCGCCACCGCCTTCACCGGCACCTCGGTGGTGTCGCAGATGATCCAGTCCCGCTTCCGCGGCGCCGGCGGCGGCGCCGGCTCGGGCTGGGCCGGCGGGGCTGGCGCGGCCAGTGGCGCGGCCTCCAACGCGGTCTCAGGCGCGCGCCAGCGAGTCAACTCCGGCTTCGCGACCATGACCCCCGACGGCGGCGGCCTTCCCGAGGGCGGCGCCCGGCCGGTGCCGCCACCCCCCAAGCCGGAGGTTGGGCCCGCCCCGTCGTCGAACGGGTCCGGTTCCAGCGGCGGCGGCTTCGGCGGCGGCATGGCCCGTCCGCTGAAGCTGCCCGAGCTGGCCCCAGAGGGCGGAGTCGGATCGGATGCGTAACACGGCCAGCCACGTCGACTACCGCTACCGCTTCGGCCCGCTGGAGCGCCGCGGGTTGATCGGCAGCCTCCGAGCCGGCCAGGTCGCCGTCCTCGGGGTGTCGGTGGCGCTGGTCATCATGATCGTCGAAGCGATCCGCAACGGCATCGGGCTGGCGATCGGCGCCATGATCCTCGGCGTCGGCATGCTGGGCACCTTCGTGCCCTTCGGAGGCAGGACACTGAATGAGTGGGCACCGGTGATGGCATCGTTCCTCGGCCGCAGGCTCTCTGGCCGCGACCGCTACCGCTCGGGTGCGGCCGAGGCCGGCACCCGCTTCCAGGGCGGCGACGTCCCGGTCAAGCTGCCCGATCCAATTGGCAAGATCGAACTGATCGCCTTCCCCTTCCGCGGCGTCGAGCTGGGCGTGATCGCCGACCGCGCCAACGGCACCTTCACCGCCGTGATCCAGGCGCGGGCGCGCTCCTTCGTGCTGCTCGACCCGGCCGACAAGGCCTACCGCCTGGCCGGCTGGGCCGGCGTGGTCGCCGGCCTCGCCCGCGAGGGCAGCCCCATCAGCCGGCTGCAGTGGATCGAGCGGACCGTCCCCGACGACCGCAACGCCCTCTCCCGCTACCTGCGCGACGCGATCGACCCGTCGATCGGCATCGACGCGCTGCCGCTGCAGAGCTACCTGCGCCTCACCCACGGCGCCGGCCCGGTCACCGAGCAGCACGAGCTCTACATCGCCCT
>WNGD01004312.1_pt1 | contig 17957 bp, 15 predicted proteins | sample 5400671 | NCBI WGS metagenome assembly WNGD01 (sample SAMN13153369, study PRJNA577476) | soil metagenome | isolation source: 40 cm soil or saprolite under grassland replicate 2 | place: USA:California | collected 2016-06-15
GTGGGGGCGGGAGACCCGAGCGAAGAGGCGCCCTTCCCCCGCCTCTTGGCCCCGGGCCCTCCCGCCTCCTCTCTATGCTCCGGCACATGCCCGTAACACGCGACGAGGTCACGACCAACCTCCGGGCGATCCGGGGGGCCATCCGGAGCGCGGCCGAGCGCGCCGGTCGCGATCCCGCCAACGTCGAGCTCATCGCAGCAGCGAAGACAATCCCGCCCGAGCCCATCGCATGGGCCGCCGAGGCCGGCGTGCGGTCGATCGGACACAACTACGCGCGGGAGCTGCGCGCGTCACGTTCGGCTCTGCCGGACCTGGACGTGCGATGGCACTACATCGGGGCGCTCCAGGCGGGCACGGCGCAGCAGGTGGCCGATGCGGCCGACGTCGTGCAGACCGTCGGCGGGGAGCGGGCGGCGCGCCGGCTCGCCGGGCGCGCGGCCCGCTCCGGGCGCGTCCTGGACGTGCTGATCGAGGTGGACCTCACGGGGGCGCGCTCGGGCGTTCCGCCCGAGCGCGCCCCCGCCACCGCCGACCTCGTCACGGCCCTCGAAGGCGTCCGCCTCCGGGGGCTCATGACGATCCCGCCGCTCACGCCGACCGCCGAGGAGGCCCGGCCGTGGTTCGTCCGGCTCCGGGAGCTCCGCGATCGGATCCGAAGAACCTACCCCGACGTGCTGGAACTCTCGATGGGGATGTCGTTGGATTACGAGGTCGCCATCGAGGAAGGCGCTACGATGGTGCGCATCGGAACGGCGTTGTTCGGTCCCCGAGCCACATCGGGCACACGGGAACGACCTGCGCCGTGAGCAGGAGGACAAGGGGATGGCCGGCGTGTGGAAGAAGACCCTCAACTACCTGGGGTTGGTCGAGGACGAAGAGGACTTCGTCGACGAGTTCTCCGACGCGCAACCTGCACCGGTGCGTCAGATGCGTCCCCAGCCGGTCCGCGACATGCCCGCGGGATCCGAGGGCATCGTCCGGACGATCGCGGCTCCGAGGACGGCCGCCGGTCCCTCGGCCATCCACAAGTCCGAGCCCAAACGCTTCAACGAGGCGCGCGACGTCGCGGACCGTTTCAAGGAGGGTACCGCGGTGATCATGAACCTCCAGAGCACGGAGGATCCGATCGCGCGCCGGCTGGTGGACTTCGCGTCGGGGCTCGTCTACGGGCTGGACGGCAAGATCGAGCTGGTGGCCAATCGCGTCTACCTCTTGACCCCGGCGAACGTCGAGGTGTCGGCGGAGGAGCGCGAGAAGATCGCCGGCGGCATGTTCTACAACCAGTTCTGACCCATCGCCCCGGCGCTCCGGAGGGCCGCTCCACGTTCTGCTGCTAGCCTTCCCGCTCGATGACCGGGTTGATCTGCATCGCGCTCTGGGTCGCGACACTGCTGCTGCTGGCGCGCGTGGTGGTGTCGTGGCTGGAGTTCTTCGGTGTCCGGCGACCGGTCGTTGGGCCGGGTCGAACCGCGTGGGATCTCCTGTACGACACGACGGAGCCTGCGCTCCGTCCGCTCAGGAAGCTCATCCCGCCGGCGGGCATGTTCGACATCTCGGTCATCGTTGCGTTCGTGATTATCTTCGTATTGCGTTACGCGTTCTGCTAACGGGTATCGAGAGGATCGACCATGACGCAAGGATCCGCAGATGAGGGCCGCTCGGGAGCGGGCGCAACGATCACGCCGCTCGACATCCAGCAGAAGGAATTCCGGGTCTCGCGGTTCGGTGGCTACCGGATGCGGGACGTCGATGAGTTCCTGGACAGGCTCACCGAGGTCGTCACCGGGTTGACGGAGGAGAACGCTCGGCTCCGACGGCAGGCGGCGGCCGGGCCGGTCGTGGGGTCTCCCGACCTGGAAGACGTCGCTCGGCAAGCCGACGAGATCATTCAGCGCGCGCGCGACGAGGCGGCCCGGATCGACACGGAAGCGCGTGCCCGCGCATCGACGCCCTCATCCGCCGCGCCCGCGATCGCGTCGGAGAGCGATCGGGCCGCCGTCAAGGCATTCCTCGCCCAGGAGAAGGCGTTCCTCGAGAGCCTCGCCGGCCTGGTCCAGGGCCATGCGGAGTCGGTCAAGGGGATGGTGCGGAACGCGCGACGCCCCGACCAAGGGGTGGAGTCGACGGCGGCGCCGGACACCGAAGCTGTGTCGACGGAACCGGCGGTCGACGAACCGCCGCCCCCGCCGGCCGCGGTCCGACCGAGCGAGCCCGACGGAGGCGTCGTCGAGGTCGGGGAGGCCGAGGCCACGCAGAGCCTTCCCGCCACCGAGGAACACGGCAAGCTCGCGCAGACCCGACCGGCCTCGGGCTCGGGCGGCGAGCGTGGAGGCGAGGGCGACCCATCGTTGCGTGAGCTGTTCTGGGGCGAGGAAGACTGAGCAGGCCGATCGGCCGGCGGGTCACGCCTTCCTGAGCCCGATCGTCAGCGTCTCTTCGTCGATCTCGGTGACCTCACGGATGATCGCGCCCTCGATCGCGCCGAGCACGAGCTCGATCGCGAGGGTCTCGGCGGCGATCTCTTCGCGGTGGGCCTCGAGCGCGTCGGCGACCGACCCACTCGCCTCGACCCGACGAAGCTCGGCAGAGATCTCCAGCTCGAGCGCGACGGTGACCCCGCTCTCGCTCGCGACCCCCCATCCCGACATCACCGCTTGCGCGAGCTCGACCTGGTCGGGCTCGAGCGTGACCGGAAGGCCGTCGTCGAGGGTGAGCTCCACGGTCTCACCTGCGGCCAATCGCCCGGCGAGTGAGCCGTCGTCGCGCGCCAGTGCGGCGGCGACCCCCTGCACCCGCGCGCCGAGCGCCGGTCCGAGCAGCCGGTAGTTCGGCTTCCCGCGCCACGCGCCGAACGACTCCGTGTCGGCGAACCGGATCGCCTTGACGTTGAGCTCGTCGGCGATCACGTCCAGCAGCCCGTCGAGCTCCGCGTCGCGCCCCGGCACGTGCACGACGGCCTCGTGCAACGGCTGGCGGGTCTTCGTCTTGGTCTCGACGCGGATCCTCCGACCGAGCTCGACGACGGCGCGAGCGAGCGCCATCGACCGATCCAGGGCGTGATCGGCCGCCGTTTCGTCCACGTTCGGATAGTCGGCGAGGTGCACGGAGTCCGGCAGCGCACCTCGCCCCGCCGCCAGGTTCCTCCAGAGCTCATCGGCCAGGAACGGGACGAAGGGCGCAAGGAGGGTGGCCACCGTTACCAGGCAATGATGGAGCGTCTGCGTCGCGGCCTGCGCGTCGGCGCTCGCCACGTCGCCCGGGTTCCAGAAGCGACGCCGGCTGCGGCGGACGTACCAGTTCGAGAGGTCGCTCGCGAAGGACTGGATCCGACGGCCGGCGCCGGTCGCGTCGTACGCGTCGAGGCGCTCGCGAGCCTCGTGCACGGTGTCGGTCAGCTGCGAGAGCACCCAACGGTCCATCACTGCGCGTCGCTCGAGCGGCGGTGCGTCTGAAGATGCGGGATCGAACCCGTTCGCGTTCGCGTACGTGACGAAGAACGAATACACGTTCCAGAGCGTCAACAGGAACTGGCGCACGATCTCGTCGAACGCCTCGAACGACACGCGGCGGTCTGCCCACGGCGACCCATTCGTGAGCAGGAACCATCGCAGCGTGTCGGCGCCGTAACGGTCGAGGACCTCGAACGGGTCGATGCTGTTGCCGAGGGACTTGGACATCTTCCGGCCCTCGGCGTCGAGGATCAGCCCGAGGCACACGACGTTGCGGTACGTGAGCGCGTCGAAATGCAAGACGCCTTCGGCCATCAAGGTGTAGAACCAGCCGCGCGTCTGGTCGATCGCCTCGGAGATGAAGTCGGCCGGGAAGTTCCGTTCGAACTGCTCGATGCCGCGCCCGAGCTCGGGGTGATACCCCCATTGCGCGAACGGCATCGCGCCCGAGTCGTACCACGTGTCGATGACCTCCGGGACGCGCTCGGCACGGCCGCCGCACTCGGGGCAGTCGAAAGTCACCTCGTCGATACCGGGCTTGTGCGGATCGAGTCCCGTCAGGTCCCGGCCCGCGAGCTCGCTCAGCTCGGTGAGCGACCCGACCGCCCGGTCGTGCAGGCGTTCGCATCGCCAGATCGGCAGGGGCGTGCCCCAATACCGTTCGCGCGACAGTGCCCAATCGACGTTGTTCTCCAGCCAGTTGCCGTACCGCCCGTGTTGGATGTGGGACGGGTACCAGCGCACCGAGTCGTTGACATCGAGCAATCGATCCTTCACCTGCGTCGTGCGAACGTACCAACCGGTTCGCGCGTAATACAGCAGGGGCGTATGGCAACGCCAGCAGAACGGGTACGCGTGCTCGAGCGTTCCGGCGGCGAACAGGACGTCGCGGGCGCGGAGGTCCTCGACGATCAGGGGGTCCGCATCCTTCACGAAGACCCCTCGGACGAACGCCGGACCGAGGTCCGTGAACCGCCCGTCGTCGCCCACCGGCTTGAAGACCGGCCACCCCTGGGCTCGGCCGACGGCGAGGTCCTCCGGCCCGAACGCCGGGGCCATGTGGACGATCCCCGTCCCCTCTTCCATCGAGACGAACGTCCCCGCAACGACAACATGGGCGTCGTCCACGTTCGCGTACGGCGGCTCGTACCGCACGCCCACCAGGTCGGCGCCGGCGAGGGTCCGGACGATCACCCCGGTCTCGCCGAGGACGGCCTCGCGGAGCGGTGCCCCGACGACCAGCCGCTCGCCGTCACGTTCGACCACCAGGTAGGAGGCCGACGCATCGACGGCCGCACCTTCGTTCGCCGGGAGCGTCCACGGCGTCGTCGTCCAGACGAGCAGCGACGAGCCGACGAGCGACGGGTCGCCGGCTTCCACGATGGGGAACCGGACGAAGATGCTCGGATCGGCGACGGTCTCGTAGCCCTGCGCGACCTCGGCGTCCGAAAGGGCCGTACCGCATCGCGGGCAGTAGGCCGTGACCTTGTGGTCCTGCACGAGGAGCCCGCGCAGGTGGAGCTGCTTGAGCGACCACCAGACCGACTCGATGTACGGGGTGTGCATCGTCCAGTAGGCCTGGTCGGTGTCGATCCAGAACCCGATCCGCTCCGTGAGACCCTCGAACGCGTCGACGTATCGCTGGACCGACTCCCGGCAGCGACGGTTGAACTCCGCGACGCCGAACGCCTCGATGTCCTTCTTGCCGGTGGTCCCGATCTCCTTCTCCACCTCGATCTCCACCGGGAGCCCGTGGCAGTCCCAGCCGCCCTTCCGCTCCACGTAGTGCCCCGTCATCGTCTTGAACCGCGGGAACACGTCCTTGAACGTGCGCGGCTCCACGTGATGGATCCCCGGCTGGGCGTTAGCCGTCGGGGGGCCCTCGTAGAAGATCCAGCGTGGTGCGCCGTCCCGCGCGGCGAGCGAGCGGTGGAAGACGTCCGCGTCCTTCCAGAACGCGAGGATGCGCTCTTCCACGTGGGGGAAGCTCACCTTCGGGTCCACGGGCTCGAACGGCATGTCGATCGCTCCTCCATCCATACGAAACGCCTCGTCCTCGGTGCGAGGACGAGGCGTGGGCCCCGCGGTACCACCCCGCTTGCCGGGCCCTCGCGGGCTCCGGCCGCTCTCCGGCCGCGAACACGGCCTCCCGCGATCACGGGCGGTCCCGCCTGCGTCTACTGCGGAGCGCGGACCGTCCGCGCCCGGTTCGGGCAGGGGCTCGGGGAGGATGTTCGCCGGGGGCGCGGCACCGGCTCCCACCGTCCCGGCTCGCTCGTGCCGCACGGACCCGGCTACTCGTTCCCGTCGTCGCCGGTATCGGGCGATGCTACACGCCGTGGGACGCTCGGTGACGGTCAAGGTCGTGCCTCGGTCCGGACGGAGCGCGGTCGAGGTGGGGGAGCGTGGTGTGCTCACGATCCGAGTGCGGGCGGCTCCCGAGGGCGGCGGGGCCACCGAGGAAGCAGCCCGGGCCCTAGCGAAGCACCTGGGGGTTCCTCGAACGAGCGTTCGATTACGGGCCGGAGGGAGGTCCCGGACCAAGGTCTTCGAAGTCCCGGAATCCGCCCTCTGACCTGCGCGAACACGGCCGATATGCTCTCTTCTGCTACCCTTCGCCGCCATGGCGAACGGCAAGCTCACCGCGAGCGAGATCGCCGAATTGAAGGCCCGCCTGCTGAACGAGCGCGCCGAGCTGGACGAGCAGCTCACCACGATCGAGGACACGTCGTTCGCGACAACGCAGTCCGACCTCTCCGGCGATGTCGGGCTCGACGATGAATCCGCGGACGCCGGGACGGCGACGTTCGAGCGGGAGAAGGATCTCTCGATCGAGCAGAACGTGCGCGACCTCCTGCAGAAGATCAACCGAGCGCTCTCGAGGATCGACGCGGGCACGTACGGGATCTGCGAGCGGTGCGGGAAGCCCATCGAGAAGGCGCGGGTGAAGGCCCTTCCGTACGTCAGCCTCTGCATCAAGGACGCCCAGGCACAAGCACACAGGTAGACCGTGGATGCCCGAGCGCGCCGCGGGGCAACCATCCTCTTCGCAACCGCCGCGGCGGTCTTCGCGCTCGACCGACTGACGAAGGTGTGGGCCGAACACGCCCTCGCCGACAGGCCCGTCGACGTGATCCCGGGGTTGCTCACGCTCCGGTACACGACGAACTCAGGCGGTGCCTTCAGCCTCGGGCAGCGGACGCCGTGGTTCTTCGCCGGCGCGACGCTGATCGTGTCCGGGTTGATCGTCCTCACGGCGTTCCGCTCGCGGAACGCCGTGTCCGCCGTCGGGCTCGGGCTCGTCCTCGGGGGTGCGCTCGGCAACCTTGCCGATCGCGCCCTCCGCGGTCCCGGACTCTCCGGGCACGTGGTCGACTTCATCGACCTGCACTGGTGGCCGGTGTTCAACGTCGCCGACAGCGCGATCGTGCTCGGGGCGGCGGTCCTGGCGTGGGCGTCGTTCCGGGACGAGCGGGCCGACGATACCTCCGCGGAGGCGCCGGACGATGCCGCGTAAGGAGTTCGTCGCGGACCCGGGGCGGCTCGACGCGGTCGTCGCGGCGACGACCGGTTCCAGCAGGGCCGACGTCCAGCGAGCGATCGCGGCCGGGGACGTCCTCGTGGACGGGCAGCCGAGACCCAAGTCCTTCCGGTTGAACGGCGGTGAGCGTATCGCCGTGGATCTGACAGCGGAGACCACGCTCCCAGCCGAGGGCCCCCCGGTCCCCGTGGTGTTCGAGGACGAGCACCTGGTCGTCGTGTCCAAACCGAGCGGGCTCGTCACGCATCCCACCGCTCGCCGTCGGGCCGGGACGCTCGTCAACCGGTTGCTCGGGATGGGGGTTCGGCTCGCTCCAGCGGGCGGCGAGCTGCGACCGGGGATCGTCCACCGGCTGGATGCCGGAACCAGCGGCCTGCTCATCGTGGCCAAGACCGACGGGGCATACGCGGGGCTGCGCGACCTGTTTCGGCGCCACGCGGTCGACCGGCGCTACCTCGCGCTGGTCCGAGGGCGGGTTCAGCACGACAGCTTCGCCGTGGAGGCTCCGCTCGGTCGCCGGGCGGCCAAGATCGTGGTGGACCGGGTGGACGGACGACCGGCCACGACGTCGTTCGAGGTCCGCGAGCGGATGCCGCGCGCGACCTTGGTGGAGGCGGTGCCCGAGACCGGCCGGACGCACCAGATCCGGGTCCACCTCAAGGCGATCGGGCACCCCATCGTGGGTGATCGGGCCTACGGGGGCGGCGGTGACGAGGCGGTGAGGATCGGGCTCTCTCGGCCGTTCCTCCATGCCTGGAAGCTCGGGTTCCGGCACCCGGTCACGGGCGAGCAGATCTCCCTGGAGGACCCGCTGCCGGATGAACTCGTGGGGGCACTTGCCCGGGTCCGTTTCGACCAGCGACCTTGACGCCGTCCGGGGGCGTGCTAGCCTCGGACCCCTGCGAATCACAGCCGTGTAAGTTGTCCACATCGGACCGGGAACGGTGTGGAAAACGTTCCAGGAAAGGCGACAGCCAGCGCAGATGCCCGGCCCAGGGTTCGTCCATCTCCATACGCACACGGAGTACTCCCTGCTCGACGGGGCCGCGCGCATCGAGGCGCCCCGCTCGAACCCAAACGCGCCCACCATCTTCAGCGAGGCGGCTCGCGACGGGATGTCGGCGATCGCGGTCACGGACCACGGCGCCATGTTCGGGGCGCTCCGCTTCTACGAGACGGCGCGGCAGACCGGGGTCAAGCCGATCATGGGGGTCGAGGCGTACGTGGCGCCCGGCTCCAGGTTCGATCGCACGCCGGGGGAGAGCGAGGAGAGGTATTACCACCTCACCCTGCTCGCGGAGAACGAGACCGGATACCGCAACCTCCTCCGGCTGGTCTCGCTTGCGCATCTCGAGGGCTTCTATCACCGGCCGAGGATGGACAAGCAGCTCCTCGCGGAGCACGCCGACGGTCTGCTCTGCCTCTCGGGATGTCTCTCATCGGAGGTCGGCGTGCTGCTGGTGAACGGCCAGCACGAACGCGCCCTGGCGGCCGCCGCCGAGGCTCGCGAGATCTTCGGCGCCGCCAACTACTTCATCGAGATCCAGGACCATGGCTTGGCGGATCAGCGACGGATCATCGGTGAACAGGTCCGGATCGCGAGGGAGCTCGGCGTCCCGGTCGTCGCGACGAACGACCTGCACTACACGAGGAAAGAGGACGCGAAGCCACACGATGTCTTGCTGTGCATCCAACAACAGAAGTTGCAGTCGGATCCGAAGCGCCTCCGGTTCGATTCGGAGGAGTTCTACCTCAAGACGGCGGAGGAGATGCGCCGCGTCTTCAGCGAGCTCCCCGAGGCATGTGACCAAACGTTGTCGATCGCCGAACGGGTGCAGCTGCTCCCCGAGCTGGAGCGGATCGTCGTCGAGCAGCGCACCGAGTACCGGCTCCCGCGGTTCGAGACGCCGCACGGGGAGGCGCTCGAGGCGTACCTCCGGGAGCTTGTGGAGCACGGCGTGGAGGATCGCTACGGATCGCCGGCTCCGGTGGAGGTCCTCGAGCGCGTCGACACGGAGCTCGCGGTCATCATGAAGATGGGCTTCGCCGGCTACTTCCTTATCGTGTGGGACCTGATCCGGTTCGCGCGCGAACAGGGGATCCGCGTCGGGCCGGGGCGGGGGTCGGCGGCGGGCTCGGTCGCGTCGTACGCGCTGCGGATCACGGACCTCGATCCGTTGCGGTACGGCTTGTTGTTCGAGCGGTTCCTCAACCCCGACCGTGTGGAGATGCCCGACATCGACATGGACTTCGACGAGCGCCGGCGCGACGAGGTCATCCGGTACGCGACGGAAACGTACGGCTCGGACCGCGTCGCGCAGATCGTGACGTTCCAGACGATCAAGGGGAAGCAGGGCATCCGCGACGCGGCCCGCGTCCTCGGGTTCCCCCCGATCGTCGGCGACCGCCTCTGCAAGATGTATCCGCCCGCGATGATGGGACGCGACGAGCCGATCGACCGAGCCCTCGAGATCAGCCCCGACCTCCGCGAGGCCTACGAACGGGAGCCGGAGGCGAAGGAGATCATCGAGACGGCGCGTGCGCTGGAAGGCCTCCGGCGTGAGGACTCGGTCCATGCGGCCGGGGTCGTGATCGGCGACGCGCCGCTCGTCGACTACCTGCCACTCAAGCTCACGAAGGATTCGCGCGACGAGTCGAAGAAGATGGTCACGCAGTTCGACATGAACGGCGTCGCTCAGCTCGGGTTGCTCAAGATGGACTTCCTTGGTCTGCGGACGCTTTCGGTCATCGAGGAGACCCTGCGGCACCTTCGCTCGCGGGGCACCGAGCTCGACATCGACCACATCCCGCTGGATGACGCCGAGACCTACGCGATGCTCCGCCGTGGGGACACCACCGGCGTGTTCCAGATGGAATCGCCGGGGATGCGGAGCCTGATCAAGCTGCTCGAACCCGACCGGTTCGAAGACCTGATGGCGCTCGTGGCGCTCTACCGTCCCGGACCGCTCAACACCGGGATGCACACGGAGTACGCCGAGCGCAAGCACGGCCGGCGCAAGGTGGTGTATCCGCATCCGGACCTCGAGCCGGTGCTCAAGGACACCTACGGCGTCATGGTCTATCAGGAGCAGATCATGCAGATCGCCGTTCGGATGGCGGGCTATTCCATGGGGCAGGCGGACACGCTCCGCAAGGTCATGGCCAAGAAGAAACGCGAGCTCGTCGGCCAGGAGCGGCAGCGCTTCGTCGCGGGGTGCGTCGGCCAGGGGGTCTCGGAGCGGCTCGCCGCCGATCTGTTCGACCTGATCGAGCCGTTCGCCGACTACGGGTTCCCCGCCGCCCACGCGTGCGCCTACGGCTTCATCGCGTACCAGACTGCGTACCTGATCGCCCAGCACCCGGTCGAGTACATGGCGGCCATCCTCACGTCGGTGAAGGACGACAAGGACCGCAAGCCGTACTACCTGTACGCGTGCCGGAGCATGAAGATCGAGGTGCTTCCCCCGGACGTCAACGAGTCCGACATGGACTTCGCTCCCGCGCCCGGCGATCGTCGGGCGATCCGGTACGGCCTGTCGGCGGTCCGGAACGTCGGGGAAGGAGTCGTGCAGGCGATCCTGGATGCGCGCCGCTCGGGCGGCATGTTCGAGTCCTTCGCCGATCTGTGCCGGCGGGCCGACCCGGGAGCCCTGACGAAGCGCGTCCTCGAGTCGCTCATCTTCGCCGGCGCGTTCGACTCGTTCGGGTACACGCGCGGCGGGATGGTGCAGCAGACCGGTGAGCAGGCGGCCTGGGAGAAGGTCGCGGCGCCGATCCTCGCCGAACGCAAGGCCCAGGCCGCAGGGCAGTTCTCCCTGTTCGGGGCGGGCACCGATGGCGCCGGGCTCGGCGAGGTCGACGAGGGGATCCTGCTCGGGGACGAGCTGGACAAGCGGCTCCTGCTCTCCAAAGAGAAGGAGATGCTCGGCCAGTTCGTGACCGACCATCCGCTGCTGGGTGTGGAGGACGAGCTCCGAGCGCAGACGAGTCATCCGATCGACGAGATGCCCAACCTCGGTGACGGGGATCTCGTCACGGTCGGGGGCATCATCGGTTCGCTCGCCCGGAAATACACGAAGCGTGGTGAGCCGTACGCTCAGTTCCGGCTCGAGGGGCTCGCGGGTGGTGTCGAGGTGATCGCGTTCCCCAGCGTGTACGAGGCCGTGCCGCAGCTGATACAACCCGACACGATCGTGCTCGTGACCGGGCGCATCGACCTGCGTGGGCGCGAATTGCAGATCCGCGCGACGGAGGTGAAGGAGCCCGCCCTGGGTCCGGACGCGCCCAGGCTCCGTCCCGAGTCGCTCGTGGTGGACCTGGCTGCGACCGCGTGCACCCCGGCGGTCCTCGAGAAGCTCAGACAGCTCTTCGAAGCGCATCCGGGGACCGCCCCCGTTCGCCTGCGGTTCCTGTCCTCTGCCGGGGTGACCCCCCTGTCGGTCGGCTCGTTCAACGTCGACGCGGCGGGATCGTTGATGGGGGAGCTGCACGATCTGCTCGGGGTGGGATCCAGCCGTCTCGACCGCTCCGGCTGACCGGACCCGCGTATCGTTCGCCACGTGCCGTTCCTCCTCCTGCCCGCGCTCGACGTCTGGCAGGGACGCCTCGCGGTCGTGACGACCGAGGGACCGAGCCCCGTCGACGCGTTCGGCGGCGATCCCGTTGCCGCGGCACGCTCCGCGGTGGCGTCCGGAGCGAGGGCATTGCATCTGGTGGACCTGGACCTCGCGTACACGGGGGTCGCCGGGCTCGACGTGGCGGCGATACGTGCGGTCGCCCCGGACGCGATCCTGCAGGTGAGCGGTGGGATCGGCGATGCGGCGAGCGGGCGAGCCTACCTCGATGCCGGTGCCGACCGCTTCGTCCTCGGATCGGGGGCGTTGACGGACGAGCGGGGGACGCTCCGGGTGCTCCGCGACGCCGGAACGGACGTCGTGATCGGGCTCGAGGTGGACGATGGCCGGATCAGGGGGCGGGGCACAGGTCGCCCGGACGACGCCGAGGGTCTCGACCTGATGGCCACGCTCGGCTGGCTCCAGGCTGCCGGCGCGCCGGCCTTCCTCGTGACCTCGATCCTTCGGGTCGGAGGGCTCGGCGGTCCCGACCTGGAGCTCATTCGGAGGATCGCCCGCGCCGGCCGGCCGACGTATGCGGCCGGCGGGATCCGCTCGCTCGAGGATCTCCGAGGCATCCGGGCCGCGGGAGCCTCGGGAGCGGTCGTCGGTCGTGCAGCGCTCGAGGGGCGGATGGACCTCGTCGAAGCGCTCGCCTGGGCGGAGGTCTGATGCCTCGCCGGTAGACTTCTCCGCTCCATGGGCTTCCTCAACGATCTCATCGGGACGATCCGGCGTGAGCTGGGTGACCGGCCGCTACGGCTCGAGGAGCTCGAGGCCGTCGCCCGTTCCCAGCCTCCGGCGCGCTCGCTCCCGGGCGCGCTGCGGGGCGCGGGAGTGCCCGCCGTGATCGCCGAGGTGAAACGCGCATCCCCGAGCGCCGGCACGATCGACGCCGACGCCGATCCCGCCGCGCTCGCGCGTGCGTACGAGGCGGGCGGTGCGGCGGCGATCTCGGTCCTCACCGAGCCACGGCACTTCGCCGGGTCGCTCGTCGACCTCGGCCTCGTCCGCGCCGCAACCGGCCTCCCGGTGGTTCGGAAGGACTTCTTGATCGACCCCGTACAGCTCGTCGAGGCGCGCGCCGTCGGGGCCGATTCGATCCTGCTGATCGTCGCCTGCCTCGACGAGGAGGCGCTCGACACGATGATCGCGGCAGCACGGGCGCTCGGGATGGAGCCGCTCGTCGAGGCGCATTCGGACGACGACTTGGAACGAGCGCTCGCGACCGACGCCGAGATCGTCGGGGTCAACGCCCGTGATCTCGAGACGCTCGAGGTGGACGTGCCCGCGGCGCTCGGGAGACTCCGCTCGATCCCGCCGGGACGGATCGCGGTGTTCGAGAGCGGCATCGAGAACTACAGCGATGTCGCGAGAGCGGTCGCATCCGGAGCGTCTGCCGTCCTCGTGGGGGAGGCGCTGATGCGGGCCGTCGACCCGGCCGCGGCGATCGCCGGGTTGGTGCGCGAGCCCGGGTCCGGGCTCGCCGGCCGCCCGGGGCATCGGGATGCGAACGAGGAAGAGATCGCGTGAACGTGACGACCCGGCCCGACGAGCACGGTCGTTTCGGCGCGTACGGGGGGCGCTACGCCCCCGAGGTACTGATCCCGGCGCTGGAGGAGCTCACCACGGCCTGGCTCGAGCTCCGCGACGACCCCGTGTTCCGCGGCGAGCTCGCGGAGCTCCTGCGCGACTTCGTCGGGCGTCCCACGCCCATCACGCACGCGACCCGGCTCTCCGAGGAGCTCGGCTGCGACCTCTGGCTCAAGCGCGAGGACCTCGCGCACACGGGCGCGCACAAGATCAACAACGCCCTCGGTCAGGTGCTCCTTGCCAAGCGGCTCGGCAAACGGCGGATCATCGCCGAGACGGGGGCTGGTCAGCATGGTGTGGCGACCGCGACCGCGTGCGCATTGCTCGGCTTGCCGTGCGTCGTCTACATGGGCGAGGAGGACACGCACCGCCAGGCCCCCAACGTCGCGCGGATGGAGCTGCTCGGCGCGGAGGTCGTGCCGGTCACCGCGGGGATGAAGACGCTCAAGGAGGCCGTCAACGAGGCGCTCCGCGACTGGGCGGCGTCGGTCGGAACCACCCACTACGTGATCGGCTCGGTGGTGGGTCCGCATCCGTTCCCGACGCTCGTGCGCGACCTGCAGCGGGTGATCGGGGACGAGGCACGCGGGCAGTACGCGGAGCGGGTCGGGATGGAACCGGAGTACGTGGTGGCGTGCGTCGGCGGGGGGTCGAACGCGATCGGCATGTTCACGGCGTTCGTCGGAACACCGGGTGTGCGCTTGTGCGGCGTCGAGGCCGGCGGTGTCGGTTCGGAGCTCGGTCGGCATTGTTCCTCGCTCACCCTCGGCCAACCGGGAATCTTGCACGGCGCCCTCAGTTACCTCCTGCAGGACGCGGAGGGGCAGGTCGTGGAGACCCACTCGATCTCTGCTGGCTTGGACTACCCGGGCGTCGGTCCCGAGCATGCCTACCTGAAGGACGAAGGCCTCGCGACGTACGTCAGCGCGACGGATGTGGACGCGCTCGATGGGTTCCAGCTGCTCGCACGCACGGAGGGAATCATCCCCGCGCTCGAGCCGGCGCACGTGATCGGATGGCTCCGTCACCGGCCGCTCCCGGACGGGGCGCGGGTGTTGATGAACCTCTCCGGTCGTGGCGACAAGGACCTCGACACGGTGCGCGCCGCGCTCGCCGGCGACGGGCGGCGGGAACCGCGCTGATGGGCCGGCGCTGATGGGCCGGCGCTGATGGGCCGGCGCTGATGGGCCGGTTGGAAGCAACGCTGCGCGCCGTCCGGGACCGAGGCGCGAAGTCGTTCGTCCCCTATGTCACGGGCGGGTACCCGGGCGTGGACCCGGAGCTCCTGCGGAAACTCGCCGCCGTCGGCGCGGATGCGATCGAGGTCGGTATCCCGCATTCGGATCCGGTCATGGACGGCGGTGTGATCCAGGAGGCGTCGCGGGTCGCCCTCGAACGCCGCACCCGGCTCGACGATGTCCTCGCGCTGGTCGCTGACGCAGGGATCGACATCCCGGTCGCGGTCATGACGTACGCGAACATCGTTCACCATCGTGGCTATGAGACGTTCTGTGACGACCTGGTCCGGTCCGGGGTCGGTGGCGCGATCGTTCCCGACCTCCCCGTGGACGAGGGAGGGACCTTCGACGCGCTCGGGGCCGCTCGCGGGATCGACATCGTCCTGCTCGCAGCTCCCGGGAACACGGAAGAGCGGTACGCGGCGATCGCGGCTGCCTCGCACGGCTTCGTCTATTGCGTCGCGACGTACGGCGTGACCGGCGCCCGCGATCAGCTCTCGGTGACGGCGCGCGAGGTGGTGACGGCCGTCCGTCCACACACGGACCTGCCGCTGCTCGTCGGGGTCGGGATCGCGACCCCCGAGCAGGCCGGGGCGGCCTGCAGGTTCGCCGACGGGGTCATCGTCGGCTCGGCGCTCATGGCACGGATCGTCGCCGGCGAGCCTGAGGGGGCCGTACACCTCGCGGAGGCGTTCCGGCGCCGGATCGCCTGAACGACACATCTCGCTCAGGCCCCACGCCCGTATCCGCTGTGGGGGACATGGTCCTCCATGGTGATTGGCCTGCGCCCCGCGGATGTGGTACCAACCGGGCCATATCCACGGTGCAGCACGAAAGGGGGCTTCATGAGACATCGTCGGTGGCTCACGCCGCTGGTGCTCCTCGGCGCATTCGCGATGATCGCGGCGGCGTGCTCGAACAGCAGCTCGGCGGCCGGGGGATCCACCTCGGGTGGCGCCTCGGTGGACTGCAACGCGGCGCCTGGCTGCGTCACGGTCGCGGCCGGCGCGCCGATCCAGATCGGAACGCTCCTGTCCGTGAGCGGTGACAACGCGGACCTGGGCCAGGACAGCCTGTACGGGGTCGAGCTCGCGATCGATCATCTCGACGGGACGTTCGACGGGACGCCCGGACAGATCGACGGTCATGACGTGCAGCTCCAGCAGGAGGACGACACATGCTCGGCCGAGGGCGGCCAGGCCGGTGCGACGAAGCTCGCCGCGAACCCGGACATCGTCGCGGTCATCGGCACCAGCTGCTCCGGCGCCGCGCTCGGCGTGGCGGACAAGACCCTCGGCGACAAGGGGATCGTCCTTCTCTCGCCGTCCAACACGAACCCGGCGCTCACCGCGCAGGGGACGCACAACCCGTACTACTTCAGGACCGCGCACAACGACCTGATCCAGGGCCTGGTCGTCGCCGACTTCGCCGTGAAGAAACTCAGCGCGACGACCGCCGCGACGATCCACGACGAGTCCCCGTACACGGAGGGCCTGACCACGGCGTTCGCCAACGCCTTCCAGAAGCAGAACGGACAGGTCGTGGACGGCGAAGTGATCGACAGCAGCCAGCAGTCCTACACGCCCGTCCTGACGAAGATCGGGCAGAAGTCGCCGGACCTGTTGTACGGGCCCGATTACACGGCCGAATGTGCCCTGATCCTCAAGCAGGGACACCAGGTCTCGGGGTTGGCGAACACGACTTTCATGGGTTCGGACGGCTGCTTCGCGTCGAACTTCATCAAGCTCGCCGGCTCAGCGATCAACGGGGCCTACTACTCGGCGCCTTGTCTCTCCTGCTTCCAGCAGAAGGACTTCTACACGAACGAGTTCCTCCCCGCATACAAGCAGCTCGCCGGGACGGCGCCGATCTCGGCGTTCCACGCGCACGCCTACGACGCGCTGAACCTCCTGGCTGCGGCGATCGACAAGGCCGCGGTCAAGAACAGCGACGGTTCCCTCACGATCCCTCGGACCGCGCTCCGGGATGCCGTTCAGGGGACGAGCAACATGCAGGGGATCGTCACGACGTACACGTGCACCGATCTCGGTGACTGCGCGTCGATCGTCACGATCGGCGTATACCTAGCGCCCAACCTGGCGATCGAGGGCGCGACCGGGAACGGTACGCCCTGCTCGCGATGCTCATCGTCGCGTTCGTCGCGATCGGCTCCTACAAGACGTTGACGTTGCCCGCCGGCCAGGGCTACGACCCATCCACGTGGAAGGCGTTCGTGATCTCGGGCGTGGCGCAGGGCGGCATCTACGCCCTGATCGCGATCGGCTACACCCTCGTATACGGCGTCCTGCGCATGATCAACTTCGCGCACGGCGAGGTCTTCATGATGGGGTGCTTCGTCTCGTTCTTCTTCGCCGACGCGTACGCCTCGAGCGGCTTCCTCAACCGGCATCCGTATCCCGCCCTGGCGATCGTCTTCGTGATCGCCATGCTCACGTCGTGTCTCGTGGCGATGCTCCTGGAGCGAGTCGCCTACCGGCCACTCAGGAACGCGCCCCGGCTGGTCCCGCTGATCACGGCGATCGGGGCGTCGCTGTTCCTCCAGAACACCGCCTACGGGTTCTTCGGGCCGCAGACCAGGGCCTACCCGGTCCCCGACGTCCTGAGCGGCGACAAGACGTGGACGATCCTCGGTGTCACGATGCAGCGGATCCAGGTCGTCGTGATCGTGACCGCGATCTGCGCCGTCATCGGGCTCACTCTGTTCATCTCACGGACGCGGACGGGGAAGTCCATCCGGGCGGTGGCCGAGGACCGTGAGATCGCGAGCCTGATGGGGATCGACGTGGACAGAACGATCATGGTCACGTTCGCGCTCGGCGGTCTCCTCGCGGGGATCGCCGGGGTCCAATTCGGATTGACCTTCGGCCAGGTCAACTTCCACATCGGGTTCGCCGTCGGGATCGCAGCGTTCACCGCGTCGGTCCTCGGCGGGATCGGAAGCATCAGCGGTGCCGCGCTCGGCGGGCTGATCCTGGGGTTGTTGCAGTCGGTGGGTCCGCCGCTCCTGTTCACCGGGTTCAAGATCCCCGCGCCGTTCCAACTCCAGGACGTGATCACCTTCTCCGTGCTGGTCCTCGTGCTGATCTTCCGGCCGGGCGGGATCCTCGGTTCGGGTGAGGCGGAGAAGGTGTGATGGCCGCGGATCGGGGAACGCGTTGGACCGTTCGCGCCGGGCTGCTCGGGGGGGTCGTCGCGATCTACCTGTGCCTCGTCGGCCTGGTCGGGACGCTGACCTCGTACGTCGTCGGGAAGATCTCGGTCGGCCGCGTCTTCCTGGCGATGCCGGCCGTCCTCGTCGGGTACATCGTTGCCCGTCCAGGGGTGACCGCCGGTGCGGTCCGTCGGCTCTCGGTCCGAAGGGGCGTCGCGGTCGGAGCGCTCGCCGGGGGGACGGCCGGGGTCGTGCTCGCCGCCGGGGTCGGCGTGGTCAACCTGATCGGGCAGGATACCGTCCGGAGCGTCTTCGCTTCAGTATCCCCGCAGCTCATCAACCTCCTCACGT
>WNGD01002825.1_pt1 | contig 17952 bp, 12 predicted proteins | sample 5400671 | NCBI WGS metagenome assembly WNGD01 (sample SAMN13153369, study PRJNA577476) | soil metagenome | isolation source: 40 cm soil or saprolite under grassland replicate 2 | place: USA:California | collected 2016-06-15
CAGTGGCGACCACCACCGCCTTGGCGTTGAAGACGAGGAAGCGGCCGGATTCGCGCCAGTAGCCGAAGGCGCCCGCGATGCGGCCGTCGGGGTCGGTGAGCAGGCGGGTGACGGTGCACTCCATGAACACCTGGACCGCTCCGCCGCTGTTGCCGACCACGCGGTGCTGCAGGGTGCGGATCATCTCCAGGCCGGTGCGGTCGCCGACGTGGGCGAGGCGGGCGTAGCGGTGGCCGCCGAAGTCGCGCTGCAGGATGCGCCCGTCGAAGGTGCGGTCGAACAGTGCCCCCCATTCCTCCAGCTCGTAGACCCGGTCGGGGGCCTCCTGGGCGTGGAGTTGGGCCATCCGCCAGTTGTTGAGCATCTTGCCGCCGCGCATGGTGTCGCGGAAGTGGACGCGCCAGTTGTCGTCGGGGTAGACGTTGCCCATGGCGGCGGCGATGCCACCCTCGGCCATGACGGTGTGGGCCTTGCCGAGCAGCGACTTGCAGACCAGGGCGACCTGGCAGCCCTGCGCGGCCGCCTCGATCGCCGCGCGCAGCCCGGCGCCGCCGGCGCCGACGACGACGACGTCGAATTCGTGGGTCTCGTACTCGGGCATGGCTAGAACAACCTCGGGTCGTGGATGGTCCCGTTGGCGACCAGGCGGATGTACAGATCGGCGAGGGCGACCACGAACAGGCTCACCCACGCGTACAGCATGTGGCGCTTGTTGAGCACGGTGCTCCAGCGCCACAGCCGGTAGCGGAGCGGGTGCGCGGAGAACGTGTTGAGGTGCCCGCCGCAGAGGTGGCGGCAGGAGTGGCACGACAGCGTGTAGAGCCACAGCATGCCCGCGTTGAGCAGCAGCACCAGGGTCCCGACACCGAGGCCGAAGCCGTCGGGGAACTTGAACGCCTTCAGCGCGTCCCAGGTCAAAAGGATCGGGAACGGCAGCGCCAGGTAGAAGAAGTAGCGGTGGATGTTCTGCAGGATCAGGGGAAACCTGGTCTCGCCGCTGTAGCGCGGCCGCGCGTCCGGGACGGCGCAGGCGGGCGGCGCCCACCAGAACGAGCGGTAGTACGCCTTGCGGTAGTAGTAGCAGGTGAGCCGGAAGCCGAGCGGGAACGGCAGCACCAGCAGCGCCGGGGACAGCTTCCACCAGTCGCCGAAGATCTTGGCGGTGGCGTGGGCGCAGCTGGAGGCCAGGCAGGGAGAATAGAACGGCGAGATGTAGGGGTCGTGGTAGTAGTCCTTGTTCACGAACGCCACGTAGATGCCGTAGACCACGAAGCCGGCCAGCACCACGACCGTGACCAGCGGTTGGAGCCACCAGCGGTCTTTCCGCAAGGTGGCGAAGCGGGCCCCCGGGGTTCGTTCCGCGACGCTGCGAACAGCCATCGTCTCCTCTGACCTTTCAGCCGTATTGGCTTGACAGGCCGGTGACCTGGGGTCACCCGGCAGCTTCTCTCCATGTCGGATTTTCCATCGGGCAGCATAGTCCGCCCGACCAAGGTCAGCATCGCCGTATCCACAGGCTCGGCCGGAATCAGAGGATGGGGATGGGGGCCGGGATCACGGGGATCAGGAGAGATCCGGGTCGCGGTCCCAGTCGGCGGAGCGGTTGTGAGCGGGGATGGCGCTGTAGAAGATCGAGCCGCCCTCGGGGTTGGCTTCGACCCAGACGTTGCCGTGCATGGCGTTGAGCAGCTCGCGGACGATCCACAGGCCGACGCCGAGGCCGGTGGCGTGGGTCTTGCCGCGGTCGCCGAAGCGGTCGAACAGCTCCGGGAGGCGTTCGGCGGGGATGCCGGGACCTCGGTCGGCCACGGCGACCCGGACCACGCCGGGCGCGGCGCTGGCGCTCACCTCCACCGGCTCGCCAGGCGGGGAGTACTGCAGGGCGTTGCGGACCAGGTTGGTGAGCACCTGCGTGTAGCGGTCCGGGTCCGCCCAGGCGACCAGGCCGGGGGCGGCGTTGACGCGGACCCGCTCGGCGCCGAGGTGGTCGAGGTCGGCGACCACGCTCGCGATCGTCTCGCCCACGTCGACCATGGCGGGCTTCACGGTGATGCCGCCGCTGGCCCCCTTGGCGACCACGGTCAGGTCCTCGACCAGGCGGGCGAGGCGGCGTGCCTGGCGGGTGCAGGCCGACAGCATGTCGCCGGCCACCGGCGGGAGCTCCTCCGGTGGGATGAGGCGCTCCAGCGTTGTCAGCGAGCCGAGCACGGCGGTCACCGGGGTGCGCAGCTCGTGGGCTGCCACGGTGGCGAACTGCTGCTGGCGGCGCGAGATCCGCTCGCTGGCCTGGCGTGCCTCCTGGGCGAGGCGGGCGGTCTCGCGCTCTTGGCCGAGCGCCTCGACCAGCCGCTCCAGGATCGGGCGGGTCACCTGGCCGGCGATCCGCGCCTGGCCGTTGGCGGCGCCGACGATCGCCTCGGCAAGCTGCGGCGCCTGCGTGCCCTTCAGCAGGTAGCCGCGGGCGCCGGCGGTGAGCGCGTCGATCACCAGCCCCTCGTCGCCATAGGCCGACAGGATCAGCACGGCGATCGCCGGGTGGCGCTCCGCCAGCAGCCGGGTCGCCTCCACCCCGTCCATCCGGGGCATGCGCAGGTCCATCAGCACGACCTGCGGCGCCACCTTCTCCGCCAGGTCGAGCGCCTCGGCGCCGTCGCCGGCCAGGCCGACGACCTTGATGCCGCCGAGCCGGTCGAGCACCCGCCCGAGGTTGTCCCTGGCCTCCTGGTAGTCGTCGACCAGCATCACCTTGATGGGCTCGACCAGGGTGGCGGAGCCGGTGCCACGAGGCGTCGGGGCGGGGGGGTCAGCTGCCGGGATGGTCATCGGGATCACCCGTTCGGTCGCCGTGGGAGCAGCACGGTGATGGTGGTGCCGTCGCCTGGGGTGGAGGAGAGCTGGTAGCTGCCTCCGGCCATCTCGACCCGTTCGCGCATGCCGGCGAGGCCGAAGTGGCCGGACTTGACCAGCGCGGCGAGCTGGCCGGTGTCGAAGCCGAGGCCGTCGTCGCGGACCTGCAGCTCGACGTGGCCGTCGGCGGCGGCGAGGCGAACCCAGGCGTGGCGGGCGTCGGCGTGCTTGGCGATGTTCGTGAGGGCCTCCTGCACCACCCGGTACAGGACCGTCTCGGCCTCCTGGTCGACGCGGACCCTGGCGTCGCCCTCGAAGGCGCAGGCGATGCCGTTGCGGCTCTGCAGCACGTCGAGACGCTCCAGCAGGGCGCGGGCCAGGCCGCGCTCGTCCAGCACGGGCGGGCGCAGCCGGGTCATCAGGCGGCGCAGCTCGTTGATCTCGCGGGACAGCCAGCGGTGCGTCGTGCCGAGCAGCTCAAGGGCGCCGGTGGTGTCGCCCAGCTCCATGGTGAGGACCGCCTCGTCCATGCGGTAGCCGACCGCGGTGAGCCGCTGGATCGGCCCGTCGTGCAACTCGACGGCGATGCGCCTGCGCTCCTCCTCGGCGCTGCGGACGGTCCGGTCCAGGAGCTGGCGGCGATCCTCCTCGGCGCGCTCCAGGTTCTCGAAGGCGAGCTGCAGCTCGGCCCTGGCGGTCTCGACGGCGCGGAACAGCCCGGCCATGCGGACGATCACCAGCAGAAACAGCATGACGCAGGCGAACACCAGGACGATCAGCACGCCGAAGGGGTCGTCGGTGAACAGGTCCTGGGACAGGATCAGCACAGGCGTCAGCAGCGAGACGCCGCCGAGGAAGGCGAGTCGGCCCCAGCTGAGCGTGTGGCGCCGGCCGGGCGCCGGTTCGGTCAGGAGCCGCATCGAGGGGTGCAGGGCGGCGGCGCCGAGCAGCAGGTAGAAGCAGACCCAGCCGCCCTGCACCAGCCTGCCGGGGAGGCTGTCGCTCTGGTAGCCGCCGTGGAGCTGCAGCCAGGTGTAGAGGGTGTCGGCCAAAAGCAGCGCCGCCAGGCCGCTCACCAGCAGCCGGAAGGCGGGCGGGCGGCTGCCGGGCCCCATCAGCAGGCGGGCGGCGACCGCCAGGATCAGCACGTCCATGACCGGGTAGGCCGCCGACACCAGCCGGGACGCGACCGGCATGCTGGCGGCGGCCACCCGTGGCTCGATCAGGAAGGTCCACGACAGCACGCCCATGCCGATGGCGACGATGGAGCCGTCGATCAGGGCGCCCCGGTCGCCCTCGGGCGTGCGGCGGCGCACCAGCAGCAGCACCCCGGCGGCCATGAACGGGTAGTGCGCGAGGTCGAGCGCGTCCGCCGCAGAGGGGTAGGGGATGGTCTTGTGCAGCACGTTGTGCAGGACACAGAAGGTGACGTTGCCGGCCAGGTAGATGAGCTGGGCGCCGGCGAGCAGCCACCATGGCAGCCGGTCGCTGGGCTGGTAGCGGCGCAGCCCGACGACGATCGCGGCGGTGGCGGCGGCGCCGACGCCGTTGTAGAGCAGGATCCGCGCCAGCGCCGCCGCAACAGCGACCGGCGCGGGCAGCAGCAGATAGATGAGGCCGGCGGCGGCGCCGGCCAGGACGAAGCGGACCCACAGCTGCGACGGGCGCAAGCGCGTGCGCGCCCGACCGGGCGGCCCGTCAGCGCTGAGGAGATCCTGCATCGACGCCGACCCTTCCTCGTTCGCTTTTCGTCGTTCGAGCGGATCGCGTTCTGCCCAGGGAAAGAGATCTTAAGTGCGCATTCTGGTAGGAGCTTGCGTGTTGTGGCAACTCTTGCGGGTTTGGGGAGGCCGGAACGCGGCTGGGAAGAGGCTTGACAGCGATCGTCCGAGGAACGACGCTCACGCACGATCGCACCAAAGGTTCCAACAGGCCCTTACGCCAGGAAAATGATGGAGGTGCGTCTTCGTATGAGTACGTCCGCGGGGCCGGCGGAGTTCTCCCGCGCCGAGCTCGAGAAGGAGATCGCGCACGACTATTCCACCGCCACCACCGGGGTGGTCCCCCAGAGTGAGCGGCGCTCGCTGTACCACTTCATCGCGTTGTGGACCACGCTGGCGGCCGGCTTCACCTACCTGTTCCTGGGATTCCAGTACCACGACTCGGGTTACAGCCTGAGCAGGGCGGTCGCCGCCGGCGCGCTCGGCGCGCTCTGCTACCTGGCCTACGCGCTGCCCGCCTCCTACCTCGGCTCCCGGACCGGGCAGACCCACTCGCTGCTGACCCGGTCGATTTTTGGCGTGGTCGGGTCGGTGATCGTGTCGCTGCTGCTGATCGGGGTGGCGGCCGGGTGGACCGCGTTCGCCTGGAGCCTGTTGGCGGTGATGTACGACGGGCTGTTCAGCTGGGGCCACCTGGCGCTGATCGGGGTGATCCTGGCAGTCGTCGGCATCTTCAACAACCTGTTCGGCTTCACCGGGATCACCGCGTTCGCGCGCTACATCGTCGCGCCGGTGATGATCCTGTGGATGCTCTACCTGGTCGTCAAGGGGTTCGCGCAGATCGATCACCTCGGCAAGACCCCCGCGATCCCGCAGGGTGGCTTCCCGGTCCCGTTCCTCAGCGGCATCGCCCTCGCGATCGGCTCGGTCATGTGGGGCAACGAGCCGGACACCTGGCGCTACGGCAAGCCGAAGTTCCTGTGGCCGCTGGCGCCGTACGCGATCGCGCTGGCGATCGGCATGGTGCTGTTCGTCATGGGCGGCTGGATGATGGCCGAGCAGTCCCAGGCGGGCGCCTTCAACTTCGGCCCCGCCTACAAGGCCACCGTCGTGTTCTCGCTGTTCGGGGCGCTGTGGCTCGGGTTCATCATCGCCACCGTCCTGCAGGTCGCCATCAACGACGGCAACTACTACGAGATCGTCAACGCCGGCCAGAACCTGCTCGGCCAGCTGCGCGGCTGGAAGCGCTGGTTCACCTGCCTCCTGGCGGTCCTGCCGGTCGCGGCGCTGACCTGGTGGTTCGTCGCCAACGGCAAGATCGAGCTGAACTTCTTCAAGGTGGCCGGGTGGTCGTCGATCGCGTTGCCGTGCACCACCGTGGTGATGTGCGCCGACCAGTTCCTGCTGCCGCGCCTGCTCCACGTGGAGCGCCCCGTCGGCCGGATCCCCGAGTGGCGCGGCGCCGGGCTCGGCAACTGGCCGGCGATCGTCGCGGTGCTGGCCGCGCTGCTGTTCGGCGCCTACGGGCTGCAGCTGTTCCCCGGCCAGGGCACCCCGCCGAACCTCGGGCTGGTGCCGGTGGAGGCCTGGGTGGGCGCAGGCGTCCTCTACGTCGTGCTGGCGGCGCTGGCCGCACGGGTCCCGGCCGCCAAGGCAGTGCTCGGCTTCGCCCGCCACCTGCGCGCCCCCGCCGCCCGCGCCGGAGATAGGGTAGGCCGATGACCGAACCGATCGTGCGGATCGAGCGGGAGCCCGGGGCCAAGGCGCCCCAGGACCTGCTGGCGCGGATCCGGCGGGAGCTGGCCCCGGCCGAAGGCGGCAACAAGCTGGTGCCGCTGATCGCCTCCGGGCGGTTCCCGCGGGACCGCCTCGGCGCCATCGCCGCCGAGGAGTACCGCATCATCCCGAGCGACCGGCGCAGCTTCCTGTTCCTCGCCGCCCGCTTCCCCGACCCGCCGGCCGGCGACTTCTTCACCGGCCTCGCGGCGGGGGAGAGCCTCGCGGTCCCCAAGCTGCTGGCGTTCGCCCGCGGGGTCGGCTGGAGCGAGCAGGACCTGCGTGCCCACGAGCCGTTCCCGGGCTGCCAGGCGTACCCGTCGTATGTGGCCTGGCTCGCCCTCAACGCGAACCAGGCCGACGCGGCGATCGCGCTGATCGCCAACTTCGCCGCCTGGGGCGGCTACTGCGGCGCGATCGCCGCGGCCTTGCGCAGCGACTACGGCCTGGACGACGAGACCTGCGGCTTCTTCGACTTCTTCGCCACCCCGGTCCCAGAGATCGAGGAGCAGGCCCTGGCCGTGGCCCAGGCCAGCATCGACGCGGGGGAACCGCCGGCCAGCGCCCGGCGCCTGGCCCGTCTGGCACAGGCCTACGAGCTGTCGTTCTGGAACACCCTCGCCGAAGCGTACGTTTAAAGGGTTGTGTTCAAGGAGGACCGGCGGACCAAGCTGCTCACCCTGCTGCTGAGCTGCTTCGGGCTGTTCATGGTGCTGCTCGACATCACCATCGTGAACAACGCGCTGCCGTCGATCCAGCGGCAGTTCCACGCGAGCTTCTCGGACCTGCAGTGGGTGGTGGACGCCTACACGCTGGTGTTCGCCAGCCTGCTGCTCTCCGCCGGGGCGATCGGCGACCGCAAGGGGCGCAAGCGGGTGTTCCTGCTCGGCCTCACCGTGTTCGTGGCCGGTTCGGCGCTGTGCGGGGCCGCGCCCAATCTCGGGGTGCTGATCGGCGCGCGGGCGCTGCAGGCGGTCGGCGGGGCGTGCCTGTCGCCGACCAGCCTGGCGCTGCTCACCAACGCCTTCCCCGACCCGCGTGAGCGGGCCCAGGCGATCGGCATCTGGTCGGGGATCTCCGGGATCAGCCTCACCGCCGGGCCGCTGATCGGCGGGACCCTGGTGGACGGGCCGGGCTGGTGCTGGGTGTTCTACGTCAACCTGCCGGTCGGGATCCTGGCGTTCCTGGCGGCGAGCCGGTTCCTGACCGAGTCCGCCCACCCCAACCCCCGCCGCCTCGACCCGGCCGGGCAGGTCCTCAGCATCGCCACCCTGGGGTCGCTGGTCTACGCCCTGATCGAGGGCGGGAGCAAGGGGTGGACCTCGCCGCTGATCCTCGCCATCTTCGCCGTCGCGGTGGCCGGGTTCGCGGCGTTGCTGGTGGTGGAGTCGCGGCGGGAGCAGCCCATGATCGAGCTGCGCTTCTTCGGCAGCCGATCGTTCTCGGGCACCAACCTGATCGCCTTCCTGACGTTCTTCGCCCTGTTCGGGTTCACCTTTTTCAACACCCTGTACTTCCAGGAGATCCGCGGCTACTCGGCGTTCCGCGCCGGGCTGCTGGTGCTGCCGGCGAGCCTGGCGATCATGGCGATGGCGCCGTTCGCCGGGCGGATCGCCGGGGCGCGCGGTCCGGGCCTGCCGATCGCGGCCGGCGCCACGCTGGCAGCCGCCGGGTTCCTGACCCTGCTGCGCCTGCAGCTGGATAGTCCCTTCAGCTCCATCTGGTGGAGCTTCACGCTGTTCGGGGCGGGCCTCGGCCTGAGCCTGGCGCCGATGGCCACCGCGGCGGTGGCGGGCATGCCGCCGGCGCAGGCCGGGGTGGCCTCGGCGGTGCTCAACACCAGCCGCCAGGTCGGCGGCGCGGTCGGCATCGCCCTGCTCGGTGCGATCTTCGGCGCCCGCTTCCGCGCCGCGCTGCCGCCGTCCCTGCGTGCCCGCGCCGGTGGCGTCACCGGCGGGTTCCAGGTTGTCAGCCCCGCCCTCCGCCGGGTCGTCGGCGACGCCTTCGTCAGCGCCGTCCACGTCGGCTACCTGCTGTCCGCCGCCGCCGGGCTGATCTGCGCGACCCTCGCGGTCACCCTTCTCGGCGCCTTCCGCCGCCAGCCGGCTTCCTCGACACCCGCTGGGACCGAAGCGGCAGCCCCGGCGCCCGACGAGCCGCTGCGCCGGCCCTGATCCGCGTCAACATGACCCAGTGCGAAGGCGGTGAGCGGCGCGGCCGCCGCCCCCTCCACCTGATCGGCAACAGCCACATCGACCCGGTGTGGCTGTGGCGCTGGCCGGAGGGCTACCAGGCGGTGCTGGCGACCTTCCGGTCGGTGCTGGAGCGCATGGGGGAGTACCCGGAGTTCGTGTTCACCTGCGACTCGGTCGCGTTCCTCGCCTGGGTGGAGGAGCACGACCCGGAGCTGTTCGGGGAGATCCGGCGCCGGGTCGCCGAGGGGCGTTTCGAGATCGCGGGTGGGTGGTGGGTCGAGGCGGACTGCAACCTGCCATGCGGGGAGTCGCTGGTGCGCCAGGCCCTCTACGGGCAGCGCTGGCTGCTCGACAAGCTTGGGATCACCGCGACCGTCGGGTGCAACCTGGACCCGTTCGGGCATCCCGCCACGCTGCCGCAACTGCTGCGCAAGAGCGGGCTGGACAGCTACCTGTTCCTGCGGCCAGGGCCGGGGGAGCTGCCGTTGGCGGGTGCGGGATTCTGGTGGCAGTCGGCGGACGGATCGCGGGTGCTCGCCTTCCGGGTCCCGCATGAGTACCAGACGCCTGGCATCGACCTGGCCGAGCACCTGCGCGCGGCGCTGGCGCAGCTCGCCGAGGTCGGCGCGGACCACGAGGTGGCCTGCTGCTACGGCGTCGGCAACCACGGCGGCGGGCCGACCAGGGCGAACCTCGACTCGATCCGCCGGCTCGGCGGCACGGACGGGTTCCCGCCGCTGGAGTGCTCCCGCGCGCGGGAGTTCTTCGACCGGCTCCAGGCCGCCGACGGCGACCACCTGCCGGTCGTCGCGGGCGAGCTGCAGCCGCACGCGGTCGGCTGCTACGCCGCGCACTCCGGCATCAAGCGGCAGAACCGCCGCGTCGAGCACCTGCTGCTCGCGGCGGAGAAGTGGGCGGTGGGTGCGGCGGTCCTCAGCGAGGGTGCCTGCCCATACCCGGCCGCCGCACTGACCCACGCCTGGAAGCAGCTGCTGTTCAACCAGGCGCACGACGTCCTGGCGGGCACCGCGGTCGCCGCCGCCTACGACGACGCCCGCGACCAGCTCGGCGAGGCCGCCGCGATCGCCAGCCGGGCGCTGTACGGCGCCGCGCAGGCGGTCGCGGGCCGGGTCGGCATCCCTGAGGAGCCGGGCACCACGCCCCTGGTGGCCTTCAACCCGCATCCCTGGCCGGTGCGCGCCGCAATCGAGTTCGAGGTTGCGCGCGGCAGCGCCCTGCTGGTCACCGACGACGGCGGCGACCCGGTGCCGAGCCAGGCGACCCGCTCACACGCCACCGTGCCGTGGCGCGAGCGCGTGGTGTTCGCAGCGGCGCTGCCGGCGCTTGGCTGGGTTATCTTCCGTTTGCGCTCGAAAGCTTTGGATAGCGCCTTGCAGAGTTGGTTTGCGAACGATATAATGAGCCGGGGAGGAGGTGTGGTGGATCCCCCGGCAAATGGGCCGAGGACGCCAAGCCTGGACACCCTGGAGGGCGAGCATGTCTTGCTGCGGGTGGATGCGGCCACTGGCTGGCTGGCGAGCCTGTGCGACAAGGCGTCCGGGGTGGAGCTGTTGCCGCCCGAGTCCTCGCCGCACGCCGTGGTGATCGACGACGGGAGCGACACCTGGGGGCATGGGGTGCGGTCGTTCACCGGTGTGGGCGACCCAGAAGATGACCCACAAGTTGTCGGCACCTTCACGTGCCGGTCGGCGCGGCTGGTCGAGCACGGGCCGGTCCGCTCGGTGCTGCGGGTTGAGAGTGAGTACGGGCATTCGACGCTGGTGGAGGAGTTCCTGCTCGGGCGGGAGGCGCGACACCTGGAGGTGCGGGTCACCGTCGACTGGCGGGAGCGGCTCAAGCTGCTGAAGCTGCGCTTCCCGACCGCCCTTGAGGCGGTGACCGCGACCGCGGAGGTGCCCTGCGGGCAGGTCGTCCGCGCGACCGACGGGGAGGAGCGGCCCGCGCAGGCCTGGGTCGACGTGAGCGGCCACCTCCCCGGTGCTGGCCGCCGGGCGGGGCTCGCGCTGCTCAACGACGGCAAGTACAGCTTCGACGTCGGCGGCGGGACGATCGGCATGACGGTGCTGCGCAGCCCCGTCTCCGCCTGGCACGACCCGGAGCCGCTGCGGCCCGGCGTGCCGTACGAGTACCTGGACCAGGGCGTGCAGCGCTTCACCTACCGGCTGGTGCCGCACGCCGGCGACTGGCGCGCGGCGGGCGTGGTGCGCCTCGCCGCCGAGCTGAACCAGCAGCCGTTCGCGCTGCTCGAATCCGCGCATCCCGGTTCGCTGGCACCACGCGGGTCGCTCGCCACGGTGACGCCCGCGGCGGTGGTCGTCACCGCCCTGAAGCGCGCCGAGGGCGAGGGTCCCGCCGCTCCTGGCGATCCCGGCGGCGACCTGATCGTCCGTGCCTATGAGAGCGCCGGCCGACCGGCCGAGGCCACCATCGACCTGCCACTGGTTGGGCGCACGGTTCGGGCGCGCTTCAGCCCGGGGGAGATCAAGACGTTCCGGGTCCCGCTCGACCCGGCCCTCCCGGCCCGCGAGACCGACCTGCTGGAATTCCCGCTCGAACTCCCTCAGAACTCGTAGGCGCCGCGGTCGTCGTAGGTCCGTGGGCCGGTGCCGGTGTTGGCGGTGGCCGAGTCGTCCCTGCGGGCCTTGCCCTCCAGGTCGGTGCTGGTCTCGCCGCTGACGCCGGAGTTGGCCGAGTCGATCGCGGGCGAGCCGGCCTTCAGGTGGAAGTTGGACCCGGCCGCGACCCAGCTCGGGTTGGCCTGGCGGCCGTGCGACTCCTGGCCGCTGGCTGACTGGAAGGCGGACAGCGTGGCGTAGCTCTTGGCGCCCCACACGTACATGACCTGGCCGGAGACGCTCAGGTCGACGAGGTTCCAGTTGACCGTGGTGCCGCTGGTCGAGGTGGCGTCGACGCGGATGTTGCTCTTGGTGCGCGGCGAGTTGACGCCGTTGTCGACGCTGATGTTGTTCTCCACGGTGGCGCCGGTGGAGCTGCCCTCGAGGTTGACCCCGGCGGTCACGTTGCCGAAGACGGTGTTGGAGAGGATCCGCTGACCGGTCGAGTGCAGGTCGTCGATGCCGTGGTCGCCGTTGCGGTAACTGAGGTTGTCGACCACCAGGTTGTCGTGGGAGCCGCTGTAGAACTGCAGGCCGGAGTCCTCGTTGTTGTGGCTGACGTTGCGGTCGACGGTGTTGTGGTGGCCGCGGACGTCGATGCCGGGGGCGGCGCGGGTGTAGCCGCGGGCGTTGCCGTAGGTGGTGTTGCCGGTGACCTCGACGCCGTTGGTGGTGGCGTCCAGGAAGATGCCGGCGTCGGAGTTGTCGTGGGAGACGTTGCCGGACACCAGCGCGTTGGTCGAGCCGACGAACTTGATGCCGTACTTCGTGGAACCGGACACTCGCTGGCCGGCGGCACTGACGTGGTTGCCGCTGATGACGATGTTCGAGGAATTGGCCACCAGGACGCCGTAGCTGGAGGTCCCCGTGACGGTGAAGTTCCGCACGGTCACATAGCTCTTGGAGGCGATCTTGAAGGCGTCGGCCTTGCCGCTGACGATGACGCTGGCCCCCGGCGCGGCGGTCAGCACGATCGGTGCGCCGGAGGTGCCGGAGTGGGCGACGGTGACCAGCTCGTTGTAGGTGCCGCTGGCGACCTGGACGGTCTGGCCGGCGGTGGCGACCGCCGCGCCCTGGCCGATGGTGCAGAAGGGCGCCGTCTGCGTGCCGGCGCCGCTGTCGCTGCAGCTGGCGTTGCTCTGGTCCACATAGAGGACGGTCGCCGCCGCTGCCACCGGCCGTGAGGCGGCGACCAGCAGCCCCATGGCGATGAGGGCGGCGGCCAGCAGGGTTGCGGGCAGTCGTGTGCGGTGCATCGGAGCCTCCCCGGCGACAGAGGTGCGCTCGCTTGTCTTGATCTGAGGAACGTACGGCGCACCCGGCCCCCCGCGAACCGTTGACTGCCGTAGGCGCGCATACTGCGACAGAGGGGATAACTGCGCGAGAGCTGACATCGACACGCCGGGGGGCGGCGGTTACGCTACCAAGTCACGTGCGCAAGCACCCCGAGCTGAGCCAGGCAAGCCAAGAGGAGCGGATGGTCTACAAGATCGGCGGCCTGTGCTTCGCCGTCCTGGGCGCCGTCCTCGGCGTGGCCGGCCTGCTGCACGGCGGCCAGGCGGTGGTCAGCCTCGGCTTCGGGGCGGTCACCTTCCTGCTGCTCGGTGGGGTCTGCTACCTGACGGGACGCGACCCCGTGCGCGAGCCGCTAGGAAGCCGGGTGGGCGGTGGGGCGGGCGCGCAGGACCACGATGGCGATGTCGTCTGACGGCTGATTGCCCTGATGGTCGAGGGCGGCCAGCTCGACGCGGCGGGCGATGCCGTCGGCGGAGCGGCCGGCGCAGGTGGCCAGCACCGCCGCCAGGCGGTCCTCGCCGAACTGGGTGCCCGTCAGGTCGCGTGCCTCGATGACGCCGTCGGTGTAGAGGACCAGCGCGTCCCCTGGCCGCAGGGTCACCTGTTCGTCGGCGAAGACCGGGTCGGAGAAGACGCCGAGCAGGATGCCGGCCCCCTCTTCGAGCCGCTCCACCGACTCGTCGTCGCGCAGCACCAGCCCGGGCGGGTGGCCGCCGTTGGCGAGCCGCACCTCGACCCCGCCGCCCGTGCCCTCCGCCGCCGACGGCAGGGTCGCCAGCGCGTACAGCGCGGTGCAGAAGCGCTCCGCCGGCCCCTGGTGGAGCATCGCCTCGTTGAGCTGGGCGAGCACGTCGCTCGGCTTGTCGCCGGGCCCAGCGATGGCGCGCACGGTGTAGCGGGCGATGCCGGTCAGCGCCGCCGCCTCGGCGCCGAAGCCGCTCACGTCCCCCAGGATCAGCCCCCAGGTGCGGTCGTCGGCCATCTCGAAGACGTCGAAGAAGTCCCCGCCGACCAGGTTGGTGGCCCCGGTCGGCCGGTAGCGCGCGGCCAGGTCGACCCCGGGGATGTCCGGCAGCAGCGGCGGCAGCAGGCTCTTCTGCAGCGTGGCCACGATCCGGCCCCGCTCGGCGAACAGCTCCGCGTTCTCCATCGCCACGCCGAGCTGCGAGCAGAGCCCGCCGACCAGCTCGTGCTGGCGGCCGGAGAAGGCGTGGGCGCGGTGGTGGCCGAGGTAGATCGCGCCGAGCACGGCGCCGCCGCGGCCTCGCACCGGCACGGCCAGCCAGCTGCGCACCAGGCGGCCGTCGGCGAACACGCCATAGGCGCGGGCGCTCTCGTCGCGGGAGGCCCACGCGGTCACGTCGTCGACCCGCACGGCCTCGCCGCTCCAGATGGCGCCGGCGAGCAGCGGCGCCGCCTTCAGGGCCGGCGTCTCGGCGAACGCGGGCGGCGGCCCGGTGGCGCCGACGAACACCACGGTCTCCTCGTCGCTGTCGGCGGCGGCGAACGCGCCGAAACGGGCGCCGGACAGCTCAACCGCGGCCTCGACCACCCCCTGGGCCAGCTTGCCGACGTCCAACTCGCCCATCAGGGACGGCAGGCGCAGCAGCAGCCGTTCGAGCCGGTCACGCTCGCCCTCCAGCCGTTCGATCGCGCGGCGCTGCATCGTCAAGCGCCCTTCCGGGGCTTCTCCCGTCACCTGTGCGCTCACCCCAGCCCGGTGCCGATGGGCCCGCCGTCGCGGGCCAGTTCGAACCAGACGGTCTTGCCGCCCGCGGATTCATGATAGGTCCCCCAGCGGCGCGCCAGCGACGAGACCATCCGCAGGCCGCGCCCGGAGGGGGAGGCTGGGTCGTGGTCGCGCCGCAGCAGCGGCGGGGGCGCGCTGGCCTGGTCGGCCACCTCGACCCGGGCGGTGTGCTCGGTGAGCTGCAGGATCACCCGGACGTCGGTGCCGGCGTGCAGCACCGCGTTGGTGACCAGCTCGCTCACCAGCAGCACCGCGGTGTCGAGCGGACGCTGCAGGCGCCAGCCCTCCATCGTCCGCCGCACGAAGGCGCGCGCGACCCGGGGGCTGCGCGGGTCGTGCGCCAGCTGGGTGGAGGTCTCCTTGAGCACCGACTCGACCGCGTCGACCATCCCAATCACCGCCACCAGCTCCTCCCCGAGCCGGCTCGGCCGCACGTCCTTGCCCAGGTAGCCGAGGACCCCGCTCGACCAGGCGGCGGCACGCAGATCCTCGGTGGCGTGGCCGCTCAGCAGCACCACCCGGCAGCTCGGGCGGGCGCGGCGGATCGCGGGCAGCGCGTCGAAGGCGTCGGCGCCGGGCATGGAGCAGTCCAGCAGCGCCAGATCCGCTTCGCAGAGGGTCGCCGCGGCGGCCGCCAGGTTGCCGTCCTCCGCCTCACCCACCACCTCGAAACGCGGGTCGGTCGCCAGCGCCAGCCGGACAAGCAGCCGGTAATCCGGGTCGTCGTCCACGATCAGGACGCGCGGCATCAGCGCGGCTCCTCCGCGTCCCCTGCCGGCGGCCACTCGGCACCGGCCGGCAGGACGAAGCGGAACAGCGCGCCGCCACCTTCCTCCGGCGGGACCGGCTCGCACCAGATGACCCCACCGTGGCGCTCGACGATCCGCCGGCAGGTCGCCAGCCCGATGCCGTGGCCGGGCCGGTCGGCGGTCGGGTGCAGGCGCGCGAACACGGTGAACAGGCGGGGCAGCTCGTCGGGGTCGACGCCGACGCCGTTGTCACGCACGGTCACCCGCCACAGGCCCGGGGCGGCCTCGGCGGAGACGCGGACCAGCGGGGCCGCCTCCCCCCGGAACTTCACCGCGTTGTCGAGCAGGTTCACCAACAGGCAGATGAGCATGCGCCGGTCGCCGGGGACCGTGGGAAGCCGCTCGGCGAGCACCACGGCACCGGCGGCGCCGAGCGGTTCGGCCAGGTCCCGCTCGGCCGCCTCCAGCACCTCCGGCAGCGCCACCTGCTCGGTCGCCAGCGTGTCGGTGGCGGCCTTGGCGTAGTCGAGCAGCCGCCCGGTGAGCGCCCGCATCTCAGTGACGCCGCGGGCCGCGCGCTCGGCCAGCAGCGTCGCCTCCTCGTCCAGGGCGTCGCGGTGGCGCGCCAGCAGCAGGTCGAGGAAGCCGGCGGCGTTGTGCAGCGGCGCTTGCAGCTCGTGCGCGGCCACTTCGGCGAAGCGCTGCAGTGCCGCGTTGGAGCGCTCCAGGTCGTTGGCCTGCCGGGCGAGCGTCTCGTGGGCCCGGTCCAGCTCGGCCAGGCGCCGCTCCAGCTCGGCGCGCTGCCGCTCGATCAGGGTGCCGCGCTGCCACAGCTCCAGGAAGACGCCGACCTTGGCACGCAGGATGTCGGGGGCGAACGGCTTGTAGACGTAGTCGACCGCGCCCAGCCCGTAGCCACGCAGGTAGTGCTCGGGCGCCCCGCTGATCGCGGTCAGGAAGATGATCGGGATGTAGCGGGTCTTCTCGCGCTGCTTGATCAGCCGGGCCGTCTCGAAGCCGTCCAGCCCCGGCATCTGCACGTCGAGCACGATCAGGGCGAACTCCTCGACGAGCAGCCGCCGCAGCGCCTCCTCCCCGGACCCGACCCCGACCAGGTCCACATCGAGCTGTTCGAGGACAGCGGTCAGCGCGAGCAGGTTGCCTGGTTTGTCGTCCACCAACAGCACCCTGGCCCCCGAACCCCCCGTCGCATCGGGGGGCCCCGCGGCTGCCTTGGCACGGTCCTGTGGTCCTTCCGGCCGCGGGACCGTGCCCCCCGAACCCCCCACTGCCGCTCCTTCCCGTCGCACTCCCGGCAAGGGGCGTTCCCCACGACTCATCGATACAACCACACGCGCAGCATATCGAGGAGTTGGTCGGTATCGACCGGTTTGGTAATATAGTCGGAAGCGCCGGCTGCCAGGCATTTCTCGCGGTCGCCGCGCATCGCCTTGGCGGTCAGCGCGATGATCGGCAGGTCCCGGAACCCGTCGAGCTGACGGATCGCCCGGGTGGTCTCGTAGCCGTCCATCACCGGCATCATGATGTCCATCAGCACCACGTCCACGGCTGGCCGGCGCTTCAGCAGCTCGATGCCGGTGCGGCCGTCCTCGGCGACCAGCACCTCGATGCCGCGGTTCTCCAGCACGCTGGTGAGCGCGTAGACGTTGCGCACGTCGTCGTCCACGATCAGCACGCACTTGCCGGCCAGCATCGTCTCCGCGGCCGACAGGCCCAGCCCCGCCGCCCGGGCCGCGTCGCTGCCGGGCACGGAGGCGGGGCCATCGACAGCGACCTCCCCGCGCCGCGTCGCCGCCGCCACGGCCGCCGCGACAGCCGCGCCAGAACCAGCGGGGTCGGCGGCGGCGTCGCCGGCGGGTTCGGCGGCGCTCTCGTCCTCGGGTCCAGCCTCGCGTGGTTCGGCCACGGCCGGGAGCAGCAGGGTGAACACGCTGCCCCGGGCGGGCTCGCTCTCGACATGCAGCTCGCCGCCGAGCAGGCGGGCGATCTCGCGGCTGATCGACAGGCCGAGGCCGGTGCCGCCGTAGCGGCGGTTGGTGGTCCCGTCGGCCTGCTGGAACGCCTCGAAGATCACCAGCAGCTGGTCGGAGGCGATGCCGATGCCAGAATCGACCACCGAGAAGGCGATCACCTCCGGCGCGGCGCGCAGGCCGGGGGTGGTGAAGCGGGTCCCAGCCGGCGGCGGCCCGATCCGCAGCCGCACCGAGCCCTCCTCGGTGAACTTGAAGGCGTTGGAGAGCAGGTTCTTCAGCACCTGCTGGACGCGGCGCTCGTCGGTGACCACCGGGTCCGGGGTGTCCGGGGCGACCTCCACCGCGAAGTCGAGCGCCTGCTGCTCGGCGATCGGCCGGAACATCTGCTCGATGTCGTTGGCGAGGGTGACCAGGTCGACCGGGGCGATGCTGATGTCCATCTTGCCGGCTTCGACCTTGGACAGGTCGAGGATGTCGGAGATCAGCTTGAGCAGGTCGTTGCCGGCCTCGTACATGCTCTGCGCGAATTCGACCTGCTTCTCGGTCAGGTTGCCGCTCTGGTTCTCGGCCAGCAGCTTGGCCAGGATCATCAGGCTGTTGAGCGGCGTGCGCAGCTCGTGCGACATGTTGGCGAGGAACTCCGACTTGTAGCGCGAGCTGAGCGCCAGCTGCTCGGCGCGCTCCTCCAGCTCCCGGCGGGCCAGCTCGATCTCGGCGTTCTTGACCTCGATGGCCCGGTTCTGGCGGGCCAGCTGCATCGCCTTCTCCTGCAGCTCGTCGTTGGTGTGCTGCAGCTCGTCCTGCTGCTTGCGCAGCTCCTCCTGCTGGAGCTGCAGCTCCTCGGCGAGGCTCTGGGACTGCTTCAGCAGCTCCTCGGTGCGCATCGTGGCCAGGATCGTGTTGAGCACGACCCCGACGGTCTCGACCAGCTGCTCCAGGAAGGCCCGCCGCACCGCGCTGAAGCGCTGGAACGAGGCCAGCTCGATGA
>WNGD01002827.1_pt1 | contig 17946 bp, 16 predicted proteins | sample 5400671 | NCBI WGS metagenome assembly WNGD01 (sample SAMN13153369, study PRJNA577476) | soil metagenome | isolation source: 40 cm soil or saprolite under grassland replicate 2 | place: USA:California | collected 2016-06-15
TCTACGGCCATGCCAAGAACGCCTACTGGTACGGGTCGCAGCTCTCGATCGAGGAAACGCGGCGGCTCGCACCCTACCAGAACGCGACCGGCCTGCAGGTGACCTCGGCCGTGCTCGCCGGCATCGTGTGGATGCTGGAGAATCCCGAGCGCGGCATCATCGAGGTCGATGAAATGGATTTCCGTCGCTGCCTCGATCTGCAGCGGCCTTATCTCGGTCCGGTGATCGGCTGCTACACCGACTGGACGCCACTCGTCGGCCGCAGCGAGCTGTTTCCGGAGGCCCTCGACACCAGCGACCCCTGGCAGTTCAGCAACGTGCTGGTGAACTAGGCACGTCTCCATCCGCGGTCATTTCCGGACGCTGCGCTCGCGACCCACAACGACGACGAGGGATCGAGGCGGAGTCGATCGAAATCCGCTCCCCTCGACCCGCCCGCGCGCGGCGGCGGTGGGTTCCCACCCGCGTTGAATTTCCGCGAAATCACCACAGTCTCGCGCCATGCCATCGACCAACCCCGATGCGGTTGATCGGGTCAAAAAATCGCAGGCACAAACAGATCGCAGGTGGTGTGATGGGGAGCGTTGTGATGGGAGCGTCATTGCAAAAATCGATGATCATAGCTGCCGTCGTCCTTATGGGCGCCGCGGGCTTTCCCGTTCGCGCCGCCGAGCCGACGGCCGCAGGCCTATGGGAGCAAGTCGACGATAACACCGGCAGGCCCGAGAGCTGGTTCAAGATCACCGAGCGCAACGGGGTCTACGTGGGCAATCTCGTCAAAATCTTCTTCAAGCCTGGCGAAGACGAGAATTGGGTCTGCGACCGGTGCGAAGGCGCGGAGAAGGGCGCGCCGGTGCTGGGCCTGGCGCTGATCAAGGGGATGCGACGCAACGGATATTCCTATGAGAACGGGACGATCATGGATCCGCGCGACGGCTCGGTCTATCGCGCGCTGATGCGCCTCAGTCCCGACGGCAACAAGCTCGAAGTGCGCGGCTACCTCGGCATTTCGCTGTTCGGCCGCACCCAGGTCTGGAACCGGCTCCCCGACAATGCGCTCGGCTCCCAGGGTGCGCGCCCGGCGCCGAAGGGCGCGGGCACCGCGCCGCAGAAGAAATAGCCGCTTCAGCCTCCGACAGCGCGGTCATCCGAGATCGATGACGCCCGCCTCGCCGTCCTCCGCGGCGACGGCGAGCGCCGTGCCCGTCGCGTTCCAGGCGAGCGCGGTGATCGGCGCGCCGGCTCCCTTGCGCGCCAAGACCTCGGCGCCGTCCTCGATCCGCACCAGCAGAACGAGGCCGTCGGCATAGCCGACCGCGACCGCCTCCTGCTTCGGGTGGCAGGCGACGACCTCGACCTGCATCTCCGCCGGCGCCAGGATGCGCGGCGTCTTGCCCATGGGACCATCCTTGCCCTGGAACGGCCACAGGATGAGCTGGGTCGAGCCCGAGGTCGCGAGCCACTTGCCGCCGGCGCTCCAGTCGAGCGCGCGCACGCGCGCGCCATAGCCCGACATGCGCATGTCCTTGCGGTCGGCGAGCCGCCAGCCGTGCAACGTCGGCTCCTGCATGGACGTGATGACGAAGCGCCCGTCGGGGCTCACCACCACGTCGAGGTGGGAGCCCTTCCATTGCAGGCGTTCCGGCTCGCTCTGCGCATTCGCAAACCAGAGCGTGAGGCCGTTGTAGTGGGCGATGGCGAGGCGCAGGCCTTTCGGCGCGAAGGCAAGGCCGCCGACGGTCGAGGGCACCTCGATGGTGCGCTCCGAGCCCTTGCCAGTGCGCACGAAGGCCTCTCTGCCCGCCGACCACGCGAGCGCGCCGACGGGGCCGACCGCCACGTGATCGATCCAACGCTGCTTGGCATCGGTGGCAACGGTGGTGCTGTCTCCCTCCGCGTTGATCGCCACCACCTTGCCGTCGTCGCCGCCGGTCACGATGCGGTCGGCATCGGCGGCAGTCGAAAGGATAGCGCCGCCGTGGGCCGGGACGCTGCGTGCCTCGCCCGCGCGCGGTGCTAACACGAGCGCCCCCTCGCCCAGCACGAAGACCGCGGTCTGTCCCAGAAAATGCGCGGCCACCACCGGCGCGCCGGCCTTGACCGGCCGCGTGCGCTCGGCGACCGACGGGATGTTGGCGCGGGGGTCGGTCATAGTCTCGGTGTCATCGCCCGGCTCGGCCGGGCGATCCAGCCATCACGCCACGCAGCCGGCGAAGCCTTCCCTGATCTTGTCCTCGGGCAGCTTGCGGCCGATGAAGATGATGCGGCTTTCGCGCTTCTCACCCGGCTGCCACGGGCGCTGGTGGTCGCCGTCGAGAATCATGTGCACGCCCTGGAACACGAAGCGCGCGTCGTCGTCCTTGAACGACAGGATTCCCTTGCAGCGCAGAATGCTCGGCCCCTCGGTCTGCACGAGGTCCTGCACCCAGGGGAAGAACTTGTCCGGGTTGAGCGGCTGGTCGGTCTTGAGCGAGACGGATTGCATCTCTTCGTCATGATAGTGCTTCAAGCCGCCGTCGTGATGGTGGTCGTGGCCGTGATCATGGCCGTGGTCGTGGTCATGATCGTGATCGTGATGATGGTGACCGCCGTCGCCGAGGAATTCCGGCTCGATCTCCATGATGCGGTCGAGATCGAAGGCGTTGCGCCCCAGCACCTCCGGCAGCGCAATCCTGCAGCGCTCGGTCTTGTGCAGCCTGGCGTAGGGGTTGATGCCGCGGATGCGCGCCTCCACTTCGCTGAGCTCGTCGGGCGCGACCAGGTCGGTCTTGTTGAGCAGGATGACGTCGGCGAACGCGATCTGGTTCTTCGCCTCCGGTGCGTCCTTGAGGCGGTCCTGCAGCCATTTGGCGTCGGCGACCGTGACCACCGCGTCGAGCTTGGCCTTGCGGCCGACATTGTCGTCCATGAAGAACGTCTGCGCCACCGGCGCGGGATCCGCGAGCCCCGTGGTCTCGACGATGATGGCGTCGAACTTGCCCTTCCTGCGCATCAGCCCGTCGATGATGCGCACGAGGTCGCCGCGCACGGTGCAGCAGACGCAGCCGTTGTTCATCTCGAACACTTCCTCGTCGGCGCCGACGACGAGGTCGTTGTCGATGCCGATCTCACCGAATTCGTTGACGATGACGGCGTACTTCTGCCCGTGCGGCTCCGACAGGATGCGGTTGAGCAGCGTGGTCTTGCCGGCGCCGAGATAGCCGGTGAGCACGGTGACGGGGACCTTGTCGGACATCGCGCAACTCCGTTTGGCCCTCGTATATATGCATCCGTCGGCGGATGCTATCGTGCCGCGGCATCCGCCGGTGCGCCAGCGTCACCCCAACGCAGAGTGACCACATGCTGCTCAATCTCAGCCATATCGGGCAAATCGCCCTGCCGGTGACTGACGTCGACCGGTCCGAGGCGTTCTATAAAGATGTGCTTGGCTTGCCGAAGCTATATCGCTTTGGCGACTTGACATTCTTCGATTGTGCCGGAGTCCGGCTCCTACTGGAGAAATCGAAGGAAGGCTTCAAGCCGCAGGGTTGCATTTATTTTCGCTGCGCGGACATCGCGCTCGCCGTCGATGAGCTGACCGAGCGCGGCGTCTCTTTCAAGTATAAGCCTCATTTGATCGCGAAGATGGATGACCACGATCTCTGGATGGCGTTCTTCACCGACCCCGATGGGCACATGCTCGCAATCATGCACGAGGCGCCCAAGGGCTATGCGCCGTCAAAGATAGGCTGAGCAACGGCGAAGCGCTGTTGCTCGCCCTACATCCTCTACTGATTGCTCAGCTCACCAGCGCCGCCACGAGCTGCCGCAGGTTGTGGCGGATGAGGTCGGTATAAGTGGTGGCGTCGCCTTTGTCGTCGGTGAGCGCGTCGAGCTTGGCGAGGTAGGCGGCGGCATTGGCGAGGTAGGCGTCCTTGCCGGCGGGGTCCGCGGCGATGAGCGCATCGCGGATATTGGCGACGTAGATTTTCGCGTTGGCGACCGACTGCCAGGCGTGCGGGTCCGCCCGTCCGTGGTCGTGATCGTGATCATGGTCGTGGCCGCCGGCGCGCTCGAGCGGCTTGATGCCTTTGGTCGCGACTACGATCGGTGCCTTGGTGCCGGATGCCTTGACAAGCCGCTCGAGCCAGCCCTCGAAGCCCAGCCCGTTGACGAACACGAGCTTGGCATCGGCAACCTTCTTGGCGTCGCCGGGCGAAGGCGCATAGACATGGGCATTGCCGTTGGGCCCGACCAAGGTCCCGACCTCGACCCGGTCGCCGCCGACGTTCTTCACCAAGTCGCCCAGGATCGAGAAGCTGGCGATGACGTTGAGTCGGTCCTGCGCGCGCGCGGAAGCGGCAACAAAGACCGCGGCGAGCGCGGTCGCGGCAAGCGCCTGGCGTCGGGTCAGCATGGCATCTTCCTTTGCGGTTTGGGCCTCATGCTTCGAGGTGGCGGCCGGGGAAGGCCTGTCGCACCAGGCCGCCGACGCGGCCGAACAGCAACGAGGTCAAATAGAGCGCGCCGGCGACCAGAATAATCCCAGGGCCGGACGCGACCCCGGAGTGGAAGGAGAGGAGCAAGCCGGCATAGCCCGCGACCACGCCGCTCGCGGTGGCGATCAGGATCATCAGCGTGGTGTCACGGGCCCAGAAGCGGCCGATCGCCGCCGGCAGCATCATGATGCCGACCGCGAGCAAGGTGCCGAGCGCGTGGAAGCCGCTCACCAGGTTGACGACCACGAGAACGAGGAACGCCAGGTGCGCCGGGCCGCCGGCGGAGCTGACCGTGCGCATGAAGCCGGGATCGACGCATTCGATGACCAGCGGCCGGTAGATCAAGGCCAGCACGATCAAGGTGATGGTGGCGTTGGCAGCAATCAGCAACAGCGTCTGATCATCGAGCGCGAGCACGTTGCCGAACAGCACGTGCAGGAGGTCGATGTTGGTGCCCTTCAGCGAGATGATCGTGACGCCGACCGCGAGCGAGAGCAGATAGAAGGTCGCGAGGGCGGCGTCTTCCTTGAGCTCGGTGGTGCGCGCGACCAAGCCCGTCAGCAAGGCGACCACGAAGCCGGCGATGAGCCCGCCCGCGGTCATGGCGAACAGGCTGAGCCCGGACAGCAAGAATCCGACCGCGGCGCCGGGCAGGATGGCATGGGCCATGGCGTCGCCGACGAGCGACATGCGGCGCAGCATCAAGAACACGCCGATGGGGCCGGCGCCGAGCGCCAGCGCCAGCGCGCCCGCGAGCGCCCGGCGCATGAACTCGAACTCGGTGAAGGGAGCGATGAAAATGTCGTTGAGCATCGACACGGACGTCCGCCTCGCTTGTCCTCAGTCCCGCGTCGGCACGCCATGCTCGCGCACGGGATTTACGGTGCGCGCGACTTCGCCGCTCGGCGGCAACGCGGGGGCTTGCTCGTCGGCGCAGAGCTCGGCTTGCTGGTCGAAGGCCTCGCACATGCGGCGCGCCATGAGCAGATTTTCCGGCGTCAGCACGCTCGCGGTGCGGCCCCAGGCGACCGGCTCGCGCGCCAAGAGCAGCGTCTCCGGGAAGTTCGCGCGCACGAAATCGAGGTCGTGCATGGCGGTGAGCACGGTGCGCCGCTCGCCGTGCCAGCGCCGCACCAGGTCGAACAGGTCGGCCGAGGTCTTGGCATCGACGGCGTTGAACGGCTCGTCGAGCACGATCACGCGGGCGTCCTGCAGCAACAGGCGCGCGAACAGCATGCGCTGCATCTGGCCGCCCGAGAGCGTCGAAATCGCGCGATCCTCGAAGCCGGTGAGGCCGACGGCGGCGATCGCCTTCTCGATCGAGGCCCGCGCGGCGCGGTCGATGCCGCCGAAGGAACCGGTGCGCCGCCACAGCCCCATCGCCACCATGTCGTAGACGTTGATCGGAAAGGTGCGGTCGATCTCGGCGGCCTGCGGCAGGTAGGCGATGTTTTGCGGCTTGAGATCGCCGCGCTCGATGCGGCCCGCCAGCGGCTTGAGCACGCCGACGATGCCCTTGAACAGCGTCGACTTGCCCGCCCCGTTCGGACCGACGACCGCGACCAGCGCGCCGGTCTCGACCGCGCCGTCGAGGTGGTGCACCGCCGGATGGCGGTCATAGCCGAGCGTGAGGTTGCGGAATTGCAGCGCGGCGGTCATCGACTCAGATCTTCATCGCCCAGATGACGGCGCCCCACAGCACCGCGATCAGCGCGGCGGCGATGGCGAGCCGCTGCAGCACCGACATGCGCAGGATCGACGGCGAAATCGAGGCCGGCGGGTGACCTTGCCCGGGATGATGGTGGTGGTGCGGGTGCGGAACGTGCGTGGGCATGGTCGCTCGAACAAATCGATTTCGGCGCCGATGTTACAATGTAACATTGGCACTCGTCCAGCCCGCCGCAGGGGCGCACGCGGAGACGACCGGTCGAGGTGATCGGCTGGATTTCGCGCATGCTCCATCCAGGCTACGATCGCAGGCGACTCGATCACAGCCTCGGACACGCAACATGAGCGAGCAAAGACCCCGCGCGGTCGCGGTCGGGGAAGCATTGATCGAATTCGTCCGCGGCGGGGACGGCCGTTTCGGCATCGGCTGCGCCGGCGACACCTTCAACGTGGCGGTCTATCTCGCCCGTGCCGGGATCGACGCCGCGTTTGCGACCGCGCTCGGCGATGATCCCTATTCGGAGGCGATCCTGGCGCTCGCCGCCGCGGAGGGCGTCGCCAGCGACCTCGTGCTGCGCGCGCGCGGCCGCTTGCCCGGGCTCGCCGTGGTCGATGCCGACACCGCCGGCGCGCGCCGCCGCTACGACTGGGGCGCAGACGCGCCGGCGCGCGACTTGTTCGAACTGCCGGATTGGGGGCGGGTGGCCGAAGGCCTGACCAAGGCAAAGCTCGTCTACTTTTCCGGCATCACGCTGTCGCTCTATTCCAACACCGGGCTCGGCCGCTTCCTCGCCCTTATCGAGATGGTCCGCCAGCAAGGCGTGAAGGTCGCCTTCGACGGAAATTTCCGCCCGCGCGGCTGGCGCGGAGATTTATCGCGCACGCGCACCGTGTTCATGGAAGCATTGAAGCGCGTCGACATGGCGTTGCCGGCCTATGACGACGAGGCCGTGTTGTGGGGCGACCCCAGCCCGGAGGCGACCGTGGAGCGGCTGCAAGCCTTCGGCATCGCCGAGATCGTGGTGAAGAACGGGCCCAACAGCGCGCTGGTGGCGAGTGGCGGCCGGAACGAGTTCATACCCGTCCCGGAGGTGGTGGTGCCGGTCGACACCACCGCGGCCGGCGACAGCTTCAACGCCGCCTACATCGCCGCGCGCATGTCCGGCAAGGGACCGGCCGAGGCCGCGGCGGCCGCGCACCGGCTGGCCGCGCAGGTCATCCGCCATCGCGGTGCGCTGATGCCGCGGGCCGCGGCGGCGGTGCATTGACGCCCGTCGAAGACGGACGTGAACGCCCTTGACGACGAGCTATGCGCGGGAATGAGCGGTGGAGCGACGCATGGTCGATATCAAAGAGAGCATCATTGACGGACCAACGGCCTCCCGTTAGCGTTCAGCGGTGATGGGGATGGAGTCCCCCGAAACCGCCCGCGATGGCTGATGACTCCTGCCGCGACCGATGCGGTAGGAGTCCGTGCGCGACCCGCCGCAAGGCGGGTTTTTGTTGTCTGCCTGCTCGACGTCGGGCGGCAGCGGATACGACAAAGCGAGGTACGAGCGAGCATGACAAGCGTGTGGGCCCTGGCGGCGCTATGGCTGAGCCTCGCGTTGATCGCGGGCCTGTTCTCGATCTGGCTCCGCGTCTCGACGGCGTTGTCCGAGATCGTGGTCGGAACCGTCGCGCAACTGATCTTCGGCGCCGTGATCGGGTCGGCCGTGCTCGGGACCGACGAGTCTTGGATTAAATTTCTCGCCGGAATCGGCGCGATCGTCCTGACGTTCCTCGCCGGCGCGGAGCTCGATCCGGCGGTGTTCAAGCTCAAATGGAAGGAGGCGGTCGCGGTCGGCCTCGCCAGCTTCTTCTTTCCGTTTCTCGGCTGCGCGGCGGGCGCCCACTACGTGCTCGGATGGGAGGTGATGCCGAGTTGGCTCGCGGGCGTTGCGATGTCCACGACCTCGGTCGCGGTCGTCTATGCCGTGATGCTCGAGTTCGGCTTCAACGTCACCGACTACGGCAAGACCGTGCTCGCCGCATGCTTCGTCACCGACCTCGGAACCGTGGTCGCGCTCGGCCTCATCTTCGCGCCGTTCACGATGAAGACGGTGATCTTCGTGGGCGTCGGCATCGCGGCGTTCGTGGTGCTGCCTTGGCTCACGCCGCGCTTCTTCCGCCGCTATGGCAACCGGCCCTCGGAACTGGAGGCGAAATACCTGCTGCTCTGCCTGTTGGGATTGGGAGCGCTCGCGACCTGGGCGGACAGCGAGGCGGTGCTTCCCGCCTATGTCATCGGGATGGTGCTGGCGGGAACGGTCGGCAAGGACCACGCCCTCATTCGCCGCCTGCGGACGCTGACCTTCGGGCTGCTCACCCCGTTCTATTTCATCCGTGCCGGCTCCTTCGTCTCCATCCCCGAGCTCGTCGCCGCCCCCGCCGCCTTCGTTTTCATGCTCGTGCTCAAAGTCTTCAGCAAGATCGTCGGGGTCTATCCGGTCACCAAGGTCTACAAGGCCCCGAACAAGGAGGCGATGTACACCACGCTGCTGATGTCGACCGGGCTGACGTTTGGTACGATCTCGGCTCTGTTCGGCCTGTCGCGCGGGATCATCGATCCGGGCCAATATTCGGCGCTGGTCGCCGCCGTCATTGCGAGCGCGGTCATTCCCACGGTCATCGCCAACGCCTTCTATCTGCCGCGCCACTTGTTGCCCGCCGCCGGACCCGAGCCGAAGCCGACGCCGGATGCGCAGGCGGCGCAGCTGCGCAGCGTTTCGGGCAAGGCTGAATGATCGCGGGAGGGACGCATGTTCGGCAAAATCCTGCATGCCAACGATGGCTCGGAGCACGCCTTCCACGCCTTGTCGTTGGCGCTCGCGGTCGCCAAGCAGAACAATTCCGAGCTGCACATGATTTCGGTCGAGGAGATCGACTACATGCCGGCCTTCATCGAAGAAGTCAGGGAAGAGACGGGAACCGCCGCGCGCCGCTTTCACTCCGTCCTCCAGCGCGCCCGCGCCATGGCGCAAGAGCATAACGTCAAACTTCATACCCACGTCGTCGCGGGCCATCCCGTGCGCGACATCGTTGGGCTCGCGTCCGAGCTCAAGGTCGATCTGCTCGTCATCGGGGCGAAGGGCCATTCGGCATTGTACGAGCGCATGATCGGCAGCCGCGCCGACCGCATCATGCAGCTGGCGCAGTGTCCGGTGCTGGTCGTGAAGTGATGGCGGCAACGCCATCGCGGCCGAGGCCGAGATCGCGGCGCGCTTGCGGACGATGATCGGAACGCTTGCCGCCCCGTCGGGAACCCACGCGGATCACTCCTAGTACTTTTATATTGCATTTCGATTTGGAACCGTGCTCGCCGGCGTGTTCCGGCAGCAGCATGGAGACATTCTTCCGATGCGACAGGCCATTTGCCCAAAGACATCCCGCCGCGCTTGAGAACACCGGAATAAGGGACTGAAAAAGAGATTATCGCGGTCGGCGACGCAATTGGAAGTTCCGCCGGTTTTCAATTCATCAACGCTGCGACTGTAATTCGGGCAACTCCGGGAACCGCCACGCGGCAGAGGCCGTTATGTCTTCAAGGTCGGTGCGAGGCGCGATCGGTATGCGCCGGCTCCCGACCACGACACCGGCAATCAAATCAATCCTAGTCCCGACCGCAATTGAAGGAGGCGGAGCTATGGCCAAAGGTGCAACGGATTTCGCTCAGCAAAACACCGAACGAGCGATGCAGGCCACAACCTACGGCATGAACTGGATGCGCGAGGTCGCTGAGCAGAATCTCAGCCAGAGCAAGGTCGCTCTCGAGAGTCTGCTCACGATCGCCCGGACGACGGCGAAAGGCATGGATCAGCAAGCGGCTGATATTCGCGACCGCTCCATGTTCCTTGCGGAAGAAACGCTCCTGAACGCTTTCGACTTCGCCCAGAGGATGGTTCGCGTGCGGGAACCGCAGGAATTCGCTCAGCTTCAGGGTGAGTTCATCCGTCGGCAAGCCCAGGTCCTTGGAGATCAAACCAAAGAGCTTGGGCAGAGCATCGTGCAAGCGGCAAATGACGTGGCAAAGAGCGCGCATGAGGAGGTAGCGGCACCGCCGCGAAGGCGGCCCGAAGCCGCCTGAGGCGGAGCGTCGCGCAGCGTCCGCCTGTCACGGCGGGCCACTTTACGCCGCAACCTGTTGCCCGATAGGCTCGCTTTCCAGCGCACGCATGGAGGCGGGACATGGGCATCACTCGGCGCTTGGCGATCTTGTCCGCCTGTCTCGCCGTGAGTTCCGCGGCATATACGTGTGCAGTCTGGGCGCAAGACTTCAAGGTGACGCTGCTCGGGACGGGCGTGCCGTTCCCCGCTCCCGACCGGTTCGGCGCTGCGACGCTCGTCGAGGCGGGAAAAGAGCGGCTGTTGTTCGACGTCGGTCGCGGAGCCACCATCAGGCTCAATCAGATCGGCGTGCCTATGGGCACGTTGAATGCCGTGTTCCTCACCCACTTTCACTCCGACCATACGTCCGGCATTCCCGACTTGTGGCTCACGGGTTGGATCGGCCGCTACTACGGCAACAGGCAGAGCCCGTTCCGCGTCATCGGGCCGAAAGGCACCGTGTCGCTGATGCAAAACCTCGAACGCGCCTATGCCGACGACGTTCGTATCCGCTACGAGGACGAGAAGAATCCCATGGAAGGCGTGGCGATCGCGGCGTCCGAATATGCAAGCGACGGCGTCGTCTATGAGAAGAACGGCGTGACGGTCACCGCGTTCGAGGTCGACCATGGTGCCTTGATCAAGCCGGCCTACGGCTATCGCATCGACTACGATGGACGCTCGGTTATCATTTCCGGTGACACGCGCTACAGCGAGAACCTCGAAAAGCACGCGCAAGGCGCCACCCTCGTGGTGCACGAGGTCGCCATCGCGAACCCGGAATACTACGACAAGACCCCCATCGTTAAATACATCATGGCCCATCACATAACGCCGGAGGAGGCGGGTTCGCTGTTCGCGAGGCTCAAGCCGAAACTTGCCGCCTACACGCATCTTGTGTTCTTGGGCTCGCCAGCCTATCCGGCACCCAAGGTCGCCGACATCGAGCGCAGCACGCGGGCGACATATTCTGGCCCGCTCGCGCTCGGCACCGACCTGATGGCGTTCGATGTTCGCAACGATCAAGTGATCGTCATTCCCGACGCATCCAAGAAGTGACGGTGCTGATGCCTGCACGCGCTAGAGCAGCTTCACTATGGCTGGGATCATGACGTTTGATCAAACCGGCAGCAGGCTCGGTCTGCTCCCTCTCCCATAGGGAGAGGGGTGGGGTGAGGGGTTAAGGGCTCTCGATAGTTCTGTGCCCCCTCACCCCAACCCTCTCCCCAAAGGGGGAGAGGGAGTGCAGCGAAATCGTTGCGCCACTGTCTACAGTCTTTTGAAACTGCGCTAGCCCATCGGCACGAGCCCGAGCTTGCCCATCAATTGCCGGTCGCGGTCGCGCTCGGGATTGGGTGTGGTGAGGAGCTTCGGCCCGTAGAAGATCGAGTTGGCCCCCGCGACAAAGCACAGCGCCTGCGTCTCCTCGCGCATGTCCTCGCGCCCGGCCGAGAGCCGCACCACCGACTTCGGCATGGTGATGCGGGCGACCGCGATGGTGCGCACGAAGTCGATCGTATCCAATGCCTCGCCGCTCGCCAGCGGCGTGCCCTCGACCCTGACCAGCATGTTGACCGGCACGCTTTCGGGATGCGCGGGCAGGTTCGCGAGCGTCACAATCATGCCGATGCGATCCTCGGCGCTCTCGCCCATGCCGACGATGCCGCCGCAGCAGACGTGGATGCCGGCGTCGCGCACGTGGCCGAGCGTGTCGAGGCGGTCCTGGTAGGTGCGCGTGGTGATGATCGCGCCGTAATATTCCGGCGAGGTGTCGAGGTTGTGGTTGTAGTAGTCGAGGCCGGCCGCCTTGAGGCGCCGCGCCTGGCGCTGCGTGAGCATGCCGAGCGTGGCGCAGGTCTCGAGGCCGATCGCTTTGACGCCCGCGACCATCTCGCACACCTTGCCAAGGTCGCGGTCCTTCGGCTCGCGCCACGCCGCTCCCATGCAGAAGCGGCTCGCGCCCGCGCTCTTCGCCGCCCGCGCCTCGGCGACGACGGCCTCGACGCGCATCAGCTTTTCCGCCTTAACGGATGTCTGGTAGTGCGCGCTCTGGGGGCAATAGGCGCAGTCTTCCGGGCAGCCGCCGGTCTTGATCGAGATCAGGGTGGAAATCTGCACCTCGGTGGGATCGAAGTGCAGGCGGTGAATGCGCTGCGCGCGAAAGATCAATTCGGGGAAGGGAAGCTCGAACAGCGCGCGCACCTCGGCACGCGTCCAGTCGTGACGGACGACGCCGAGATCACGCTCGCTCGCGGCGATGGTCATGGCCGCACCATGGCGATGGACACGCGCAAAAGCAAGCGGCCGGGGCTACCTCACGCCAAGACGGCGGCGAGTTCGGCGAAATCGCCCACCACCAGATCGGGCTGATGCGGGGTTTGGCCGAACGGTCGCTTGCGCCGGTCGATGAAGGCGGTGCGCATGCCATAGGATTTTGCCCCGATGCAGTCGAAGGCGTGATTGGCGACGAACAGAATGCTGGAAGGATCCTGGCGCATGATCTCGGCGGCCTTGGCGTAGGTCTTCCAGTGCGGCTTGAAATAGCCGGCCTCCTCGACCGAGATGACGTGATCGAAGCGAAAGCCGATGTGCGGCCCGGCGGCCGCGAGCATGTCGCGATCGCCGTTCGATAGAATCGCCAGCTTGTATCCCTTCGACCGAAGCTTTGCGAGCGCCGGTGCCACATCGGGGAACGGCTTGAGCTTCTCGATCTCGCTCACGAGGGAGCGCACCTCGTCCGCCGTGTAGCCGATGCCGCAGCGATCCATCACGTAAGCGACCGCGCGCTGTCCGATCTCCCGATAGGGCGTATGCCCGCGATCGCACAGCGCGTCGATCATCGAGTTCTCGAAGTGCGTGCGGCGCCACCAGGTGACGAAGCTATTCGGCTTGCCGTCCCAACCCTTGCGCTTGAGGAAGGGCGTGACGGCCTGGGTCAATCCCTTCTGCATGTCGACGATGGTGCCGTACTGGTCGAAGGCCAACGCCTTGATGTCGCGTCTGAGGACCTCGAGGTTTTCCATGGGTGCTTAAAGCGGCCGAAGTCGACTAAAACCGACTTCGGCCGCAGAGGATTAGGTCAGGGGCTGACAACAGTCGATCACGCCGCCCCCTTCATCGCCGCCGTCACTTTGTCCGGCTTGAAGGGCACCGAACGCAGCCGCACGCCGATCGCGTCGAACACCGCGTTCGAGATCGCCGAGGGCACGACCGCAGCGGCGGGCTCGCCGGCGCCCCACGGTCGCTCGTTCGGCCGGTCGATCAGGTCGTAGACCAGCTCGGGGAGCTGCGGGAACCGCAGGATGGGATAGCTCTCCCAGTCGAGGCTCGTCACCGCGGACCGGTCGTATTTGAGCTCCTCCATCAAGGTGCGGCTGATGGTCTGGATCACGTTGCCGTCGAGCTGATTTCTGAGCCCATCCGGATTGACGATCTGACCGCAGTCATGCGCGAGGTAGAATTTCGTCACCCGGATGTCGCCGGTCGACCGCTTCACCTCGACCTCGGCCACCGCCGCGATGTAGGTGCGCGCCAGCTCGTATTTGCAATAGGCGACGCCGCGGCCGGTGGCCAGGTCGCCGCGCTGATCGCGCCGGGGCGAGGGCCGCTTGTCCCATTTCGCCAAGGCGGCGGCGCGGTTGAGCACTTCGATCCCGCGCTTGTCGTTGGGATCGAGATACTTCAGCCGAAACTCGACGGGGTCGGCGTTCGCCGCCGCGGCAAGCTCATCGATAAAGCACTCGTTGGCATAGGTGTTCTGCATCCGGCCCGGCGTGCGAATCCAGGAGGGGCGGAACGGCGTGGTTGCGAGCCGGCGGCACACCGTCTTGACGTTGGCTAATTTGTACGGGATCGCCGAGTTCTGGAAAATGTTGCCGGGCGCGATGTGATCGTCGGCCGGCATGCCTGCCAGCGTCGCGGCGACGAGCGGCACGTTGAAGCCGCCGGCGGTCTGCTGCGGAATGAAGAACTCCGATTCCCAGGCGGTGACGACGTCGCCATCCACGGCGGCGCGGATGTCAACGAGCGTCGGCGGACCCTTGGGGTCCCAGCCGTGCTCGTCGGCGCGCGACCATTGCACCCGCACCGGCCGCTCGACCGCTTTCGCCAGCAGCGCCGCGTCCGCCGCCGCATCCTCGTGCCCGTTGCGGCCGTAGCAGCCGGAGCCTTCGACATAGATGCAACGAACGCTGTCGGCGCCCATGCCGAACATGGTGGCGAGCTGCTTGCGCAGATTGTGGGTCGCTTGCGAGGCCGACCAGGAGGTCAGCTTGCCGTCCTTGAACTCGGCCACCGCGCAGGACGGCCCGATCGAGCCGTGGGTGTGGATAGCAAAGTCGTAGGTGGCCTTCAGCGTCTTGACGCCCGCCTTGCCCATGGCCTCGGCGGTGTTGCCGACGTTGCTCGTCACCTCGTCCTTGACGACCTTGCTCGCGCGCACCTCATCCCAAAGCTTGGCGGCGTCCGGCAGCGTCTGCGATTTCGACCACGATGCCTTGAGCTTCTCCGCCGCCTTGATCGCGCCCCACTCGCTCTCGGCAACGACGCCGAGGAAATTGCCCTGGCGCACGACCTTGACCACCCCGGCAACGTCCTTGATCGAAGCCTCATCGACGCTCTCGAGCGTGGCGCCGATCGCCGGCGGACGCACGACGCGCCCATGCAGCATGCCGGGCACGCGGAAGTCCTGCATGTAGGTGAAACGGCCCGTCACTTTGTCCGGGATGTCGACGCGCGGCACCGGTTTGCCCACGAGCTTGTAGTCCTTGGGGTCCTTGCCGGCGGCGGGCTTGGTGTGATCGAGCTTGAGCGCGAACGACTTGCCTCCGACCAGCTCGCCGTAGCTCACCCGTTTGTTGCCGGCACTGACCACGCCGTCGACGACCTTGAGCTCGTCCTGCTTGGCGCCCAGGCGTTTGGCCGCCTCCTCGAGTAGCGCGGCCTTGGCCGTCGCCGCCGCGTTGCGCAGCTGCATGCCTCCGATCTGGATCGAGAGGCTGCCCCAGGTGGTGCCCTGGTCGGGCGTGAGCGCGGTGTCGCCCTGCACGAGCTTGACCCGGTCGAGCGGCACGTCGAGCTCGTCGGCGACCATCTGCGGCAGCGCGGTCGCGACGCCGGTCCCGAGATCGACCTTGCCGCTATAAAGCGTCACCACGCCGCCGGCATCGATCGCCAGGAAGGAGTCGACCTCGGTGAGCGCGAGCGGCTTGGCGCCCTGGGCAAGCGTCTCGCCGAGCGCGCCGGCGAGCGAGAAGCTGACGACGAGCGCGCCGCCGCCCTTGAGCACGTCGCGTCGAGAAGCGTGAATCGTCATGGCTGCCTCCCCTCACGCACCGGCCGCGCGCATGACCGCCTTGACGATGCGGGCATGGGTTCCACAGCGGCACAGGTTGTTGGCGAGCGCGTCCTTCACTTGCGCCTCGGTCGGTTTCCTGGTCTTGGCGAGGAACGCGGCGGTCTCCATGATCATGCCGTTGATGCAGTAGCCGCATTGCACCGCTTGCTCCTCGATGAAGGCGCGCTGCACCGGGTGCAGCCGTTGCGGCGTGGCGAGACCTTCGAGCGTCACCACCTTCTGCTGGGCGGTGAGCGACGACAGCCGCGTGACGCACGAGCGCACCGCCTTGCCGTCGACGTGGACCGTGCAGGCGCCGCATTGCGCGAGCCCGCAGCCGAAGCGCGGGCCGTGCAGCGCGAGGTTGTCGCGCAGCGCATAAAGCAGCGGCATGTCGGGATCGTCGATGGTGATCCGGACCGCCTTGCCGTTTACGTTCAGCGATTTTCGTTGAGCCATAGTGTCCTCCCGGGCTGCGCCGTCTTGCTCTGCGGTCTTTTGAATGCTTAGAGCCTACCAGCGCGGGCGGCATCGCGCCATATGCGCCGGTTCCGCCGATCGAGCGCACGGGCCCTGCCTCGACGAACGAAGTGCCGCTCCGCACTCGTCCTGAGGAGCGCGCACCAAGAACCGTGAATTCGCCAATCGTGATATGCGCGCGCGTCTCGAAGGATCGAGGGCGGCCGCGAAACTTTGGCTGACCTCATGCTTCGAGACGCATCGCAGCGCGGCTAAACTTATGGAAACGCCCGCGACTCGTCCGCGGTGCGACGCTCCTCAGCATGAGCGAGCGTCAGGGCTAAACCAGCGCGCCGTTGCCCACCCTACCTTGGTTTACTCCGCCGCCACCCGCGTGGCTTCCGCCACTGGCTCGACCTTTGCGGCGCAATACTTGAATTCGGGGATTTTCCCGAACGGGTCGAGCGCCGGGTTGGTGAGCAGGTTCGCCGCCGCCTCCACGAATGCGAACGGGATGAAGACGACGCCGTCGGGAATGGCGTCGTCCTGGCGCGCGATGAGCTCGATGGTGCCGCGCCGGGTCGTCACCCGCACCATGTCGCCGGGCTTGATGCCGAGCTTGGCGATGGTGCCGCGCGAGAGGTTAGCGACCGCGCCCGGCTCGAGCGCGTCGAGCGTCGACGCGCGGCGGGTCATGGCGCCGGTGTGCCAATGCTCAAGCTGGCGGCCGGTCGAGAGCACGAACGGAAACTCGGCATCGGGCCGCTCGTCCGGCGGCAGGATCTTGGCCGGCACGATCTTGCCGCGGCCGTCCTGGGTGGGGAAGCGATCGCCGAACACCACGTCGTGCCCGGGCTCGTCCGGCGCATCGGAGGGATAAGTGACGGCGCTCTCCTTCTCGATGCGATCCCACGAGATGTTGTCGAGCGCGGGCATCAGCGAGGCCATCTCGGTGTAGATCTCGCTTGGATGTTGGTAGTTCCAGTTCATGCCGATGCGGCGCGCGATCTCCTGGGTGATCCACCAATCGACCTTGGCCTCGCCCGGCAGCGGCAGCGCGCGGCGCCCCATCTGCACCTGGCGGTTGGTGTTGGTGACGGTGCCGTCCTTCTCCGGCCAGGCCGAGGCCGGCAGGATCACGTCGGCGTAGGCGGCGGTCTCGGTGAGGAAGATGTCCTGCACCACGAGATGCTCGAGATGTGCGAGCGCCTCGCGCGCGTGGTTGAGGTCGGGGTCCGACATCGCCGGATTCTCGCCCAGGATGTACATGCCCTTGATCATGCCCGCGTGCACGGCCTTCATGATCTCGACCACGGTGAGGCCGCGCTTGGGATCAAGCGTCGTGCCCCAGGCTTTTTCCACGCTGGCGCGGATGTCGGCATTCTCCACGGACCGGTAGTCCGGGAAGAACATCGGGATGAGACCTGCGTCGGACGCGCCCTGCACGTTGTTCTGCCCGCGCAACGGATGCAGCCCCGTGCCCGGCCGTCCGATCTGTCCGCAGATCAAGGCGAGCGCGATCAGGCAGCGCGCATTGTCCGTGCCGTGCACGTGCTGCGACACGCCCATGCCCCAGAAGACGATCGCCGACTTTGCCCGCGCATAGCTGCGCGCGACGGTGCGCAGGGTATCGGCCGCAATGCCGCAGATCGGCGCCATCTCCTCCGGCGTGAAATCCTTGATGTGCTCGGCGAAGGCCTTGAAGTTCGAGGTCTGCGCCTCGACGTATTGGCGGTCGTAGAGTCCTTCGGTCACGATCACGTTGAGAATGCCGTTGAGCATCGCGACGTCGGTGCCTGGCTTGAACTGCAGCATGTGCGTGGCGTGGCGCTTGAGCGCTTGGCCGCGCGGATCCATGAC
>WNGD01002830.1_pt1 | contig 17936 bp, 16 predicted proteins | sample 5400671 | NCBI WGS metagenome assembly WNGD01 (sample SAMN13153369, study PRJNA577476) | soil metagenome | isolation source: 40 cm soil or saprolite under grassland replicate 2 | place: USA:California | collected 2016-06-15
CCAGTACTTCCAACTCGTTGCGCTCCGCTTCGCTCAATCTCACTTCGGCTGGTTGTGGTCCTCGCATGAATCCTCTCCTCTTTTTCCTGGCTTTTTCCTCCTATTTTACCACCGAGGGATTTCCGTCTTCGTGTACTAGTAGCATAATCGTTATATGAAGTCCTGACCAGATGGTGTTGAGGCGAATGTTCATCCAGACGGCATAGCGTGTTTGATGCTCGCTTTCAGCACTTTTCAGAAGTTGCTCTACCTGAGAATCGGGATAGAGTTCATCAAGGTGTGCCCGCAGCTTTCGCGCACGCAGAATGTGAAACTGAGAACGTTCATAGAGTTTCGTGGTGGCTGCTATTGCATATACGCCAAGCAAAGCCTGGAAGAATGTAAGAGGTAGCGCATTTCTGCTCCATCCTATAAACACGACTGCAACTTGAATTACTGCTGTAACGATGATTACGACATTGGCGATCATTGCCCGCCTGTCTTCTGATTGTCTTGCATGTAGCCAGTTTTCTTCCAGAACACAGAGCAGAAACGCTATACCCATAGTCATTCATATCTTTCTCGACAAGGCACAGAGGTAGCCTGAAGAAGTCGAAAACGGAGGAAATTTTCGTTACTCATCTTAGCGAAGAAAAAGTTCCGCCAACTCTTTCACTTGTGGCTCATGCGGCCAGATGCATCGCATCTGTTTATAAGCAAAAAGAGCTTCTTTGAAGCGCATTTCGCTTCCCAACTTCACAGCTCCTGCCACTCCTGGATGGTCTGCTTTAAACAGTTGGGATACTTCTGTTTCATGTTGGTCATAAATACTCCACCTTTTCACACACGCTGCTCAACTTCTGCATGATCCCTGCATTGTTTCTGCATGAAGAAAATGTCCTACCCTCATTTTTTCATGTTACATGAGATCTACACTATCTGGCTTTCCTCATAGATCGTAGCGTTTTCTTTTGTCCGTGTCGAGGGTGAGAAGAAGCAAAATTAGTAAGACACCACGTTTTCTAGAGTGGGCTGCCTCCAGCTCACTCGCTTCCTTCCCTTCATTATAGGCACCTCTCACGCAACGAAAAATACTAGCTCACGCTCAAAATATTGACGCGTGCGGGTCTGTGGGGCATAATACAAGTCGTGCAGGTGTGAAAATTCGTTCATATTAATTCTAAAGACTGAATCAGGTGTGCGATGAGTAATGATGTGATGAATAAGGCGCTACCCCCAGATCAGATTGTGAGGGGGGTTTATGATGTTATTGTCGTAGGAGCCGGGCATGCGGGCTGCGAGGCGGCTCTGGCCAGCGCTCGTATGGGTAGAAAAACGTTATTGTTGACGATGAATCTGGATAGTGTTGCGTTGATGCCCTGCAATCCGTCAATGGGGGGACCGGCCAAGGGACATTTGATTAAGGAGATCGATGCGCTCGGTGGTGAGGTGGGGCGTAATACTGATCGCACATTTATTCAGGTCCGCATGCTCAATACCAGTAAGGGGCCAGCGGTGCAGGCGTTGCGCGCTCAATGTGATAAGCAGGCGTACCGCCTGGCTATGAAATTTGTGCTGGAGAGCCAGCCAGGTCTGGAATTGAAGCAAGGCACCATTACGCAGCTATTAAGCCATGTAAGAGACGATGGCCGTCACGTAGTAACGGGCGTAGTGACAAATAATGGCTGGCATTATGAAGCGGGTGCGGTCATCCTGACGACGGGCACGTTTATTAATGGACGGCTGGTGGTGGGTGAGAAGACGCAGCCGGGTGGTCGCGCGGGTGAAGGACCTGCGCTAGGTATATCTGACTCTTTACGCGCTCTCGGACTGGAAGTGCGACGTTTCAAGACTGGAACTCCTCCACGCATTGATGCACGCACAATTGATTTCAGTCAGACCGAACCGCAGCCGGGCAGTCGTGTGCCACTTTACTTTTCCAGAGACGTTTCGGCACGCGAGGACGTGCAGTTGCCCGGGGGGCGTCCTAATCCGATCTACCCTGTAACAGATGAAGATCTGCATGGTTGGCGACCGCAGTTGCCCTGTTACCTGGTACGCACAACTGCCCGTACACATCAGATCATTCGCGACAATCTGCATCGTTCTCCACTCTATACGGGAATTATCGAGGGTATTGGTCCACGTTATTGTCCTTCGATTGAAGATAAGATCGTGCGTTTCGCGGATAAGGTCTCGCACCAGATCTTCCTGGAGCCTGAAGGATGGCGCACCGGCGAGGTGTATGTGCAGGGAATGAATACCAGCTTGCCCGAAGATGTCCAGTTGCAGATGTTGCGCAGTATTGCGGGACTGGAGCGGGCGGAGATGATGCGTGTCGGCTATGCCGTCGAATATGACTATGTACCGCCGCATCAACTATTACCAACGCTCGAAACGAAGCCCACGGCGGGCCTTTTCCTGGCCGGACAAATTAATGGTACCTCCGGCTATGAGGAGGCTGCTGCACAGGGGATCATGGCTGGCATCAACGCGGCATTGTATGCACGTGGAGAAGAGGCTTTTGTATTGGGACGCCATGAAGCATATATTGGTGTGCTTATTGATGATCTTGTGACTCGACCCATGAGTGAACCCTATCGTCTGCATACTTCGCGTGCCGAGTATCGTTTGCTCTTGCGGCCTGAGAGCGCCGATCTGCGCTTGAGCGATTACGCGTACCGTTTCGGTCTCATCGATGATACGCGTTATGGACAGGTTGTGCACAAGCGTGACCTGATTCAGCGCGCACTGGGACAACTGAAAACAACGATGTTTACATCCTCACGCCTGGTAGAAAATTGCGCCCAGGAATCCGGCATCGCTCCTCTGGGGCAGATGCTCTCGGCGCGAGATCTGTTACGCCGGCCAGAAGTACGTTATGAACAGGTAGCCCAACTGGCTCAACGCGTAGAAGCTGAACGGAAAGTGGCTGCAACGAGCACTGGCGTTGTCTCTGCTCTGCCAGCCTTATCCGCCGAGACTGCAGAAGAGGTTGAGTTGCAGGTGAAATACGAGAACTATGTGCGAAAGCAAGAGCAGATGGTGCATCGCACACTGCGCCTGGAGGAGATGCGTATTCCTGAAACGCTTGACTACCAACAAGTGCAACACCTGCGCACCGAGGCCAGACAAAAGCTGACACGCACCCGTCCGCGCACCGTCGGGCAAGCTTCCCGTGTCGAGGGGGTAACTCCTGCAGACGTAGCCATTTTAATGATATACTTGGAGAAACTACGAGCAATAAAGATGTCAACTTGACATTTGCGGTACCGTGAGAGTACTATATAAAAGCATACGGCATACCTATAATCTATCAATATAAAGTAAAGTGAGAAGCTACGCATTATTACGTGAGTAAGGCGTTCTCGTATATATATACTATGTGCAAAGAGCATGGTATCACTGCATATATTCAGACGGATGTGATGGATACCGCGGAAGTCTTATAAAGGTGGCTTTGTACCTATGTGCAGCAGTCGTAGAGTTTTGGCGATGTATTGTTGGAAGTGCCCATAGAAGGTGCACGGCAACCTGAGATAGTAAGAAGAGGGGAAGACTGTGTACATTCTTGTCGTTGATGACGATCGATTTGCCAACACGCTGGTGCAGTTTGTCCTCAGTAAGGAAGGCTACGAGGTCGAAACTGCTGATAACCCGCGTGGGGCAATGCAAATGATTCAAAAACGTGAACCAGATCTATTGATACTTGATGTAACTATGCCATATATTAATGGTTTTGAGTTTTCGGCCAGGTTGCGTGCGGAAGGCTACGAAATTCCACTAATTTTTATGACGGCCCAGGATACGATAGAGGCGAAGTTGCAGGGTTTTAATATAGGTGCAGATGATTACATTTGTAAGCCTTATAATCATCAGGAACTTGTGGCCCGCGTGCAGGCAGTCATGCGTCGCATAAAGAAAAATGGGAAAGTGGATGGTCAAAGTATACGTGGGGGACAGATAGAACTCTTTCCCGCGGAGTTGAAGGCGGTGATGCCCGGACGTGCAGCAATTACGCTTACACCAACCGAGATGTATGTGCTTCGTGTGTTAATGAGCAGTCCCGGCCAGGTGATCAATCGGGACCAGCTCCTTGCCGAGGTATGGAATGATAACGAGAATAATAGTAACATTGTTGATGTCTATATACGTCGTTTACGTGTGAAATTGGAGGTAGATGCTGATAAACCGCGACATATTATTTCTGTAAGAGGTGTAGGATATAAATTTATTGGAAAATAGGGGGGAAAGGGTGCGGAAGCGAACTAATAAACAGGCCCCTGTGAAAAATGCAGAGACGGATTCCATTGCACCCGATGTTGTACGCGAAGAAGCGCATAACTATAGGAGTTCAATGGATACAACTTTTCTTGCAAAACATAGTGCCTATCTGGAAGGGATGATTGCTAATACCTCCGATGCGATGATTGCGCTCGACCAGGATTTTCATATCCTTGACCTGAATCCGGTGGCTACTACGGCTCTTGGCTTATCTGCAGGTCAGGTGATCAGTCATGACTGTGCGGAGGTATTGCGCTGCCAGAATCTGAACCGCATGGAACTATGCGGTACGTCAAGTTGCCCACTTGTTCGCGTGATGCGGCACAAAAAGCCGTTGCCGAATGAAGAAATAATCATTGGTGTCAAGCCTGATCATTCCTGCGAGGTTTCTGCCTGCGTAACACCGGTAATAGTTGATGATGCACTTTATGCGGTTTTTACTGCACGTGATATGTCAGCACTCAAGGTGGCTAATCGTGTGCGGGCGAACTTTGTCTCGATGGTATCGCATGAACTACGTACGCCGCTCAATTCGGTACACGGTTTTGTCGAATTGCTCTTGCAAGGGCATATGGGAGAGTTGTCTGATGAGCAGCGTCTCTACCTGGGATATACGCAGGAAGGTGTACAGCAATTGATCTCGATCGTCGAAGATATTCTCTTTATGACGCGCTCTGACCTGGGGCAGTTTGAGATCAAGCAGCAGGAAGTGCAGTTTCGTAGCCTGGTGCGTCAGGTTATCAGTAGCATGCAACCGCAGGCGCTGAAAGCCGAGGTGGCGCTCCGGCAGGACATTCCTGTCGATTCGTCATCGCTCTATATTGATCCGCAGCGTATTAAACAGGTATTGAATAATCTGGTCTCGAACGCGGTCAAATTTACGCCACCAGAAGGAACGGTCACCATAAGCTCATGCCATTATGACGAGCATTTCGAGATGATCTCCGTCTCCGACACCGGTTATGGTATTCCCAGCGAGGATAGCCAGCATATCTTTGAGCGCTTTTACCAATCGAACCATAGTGAGCAATCAAAGATGGGTGGTTACGGTCTTGGTCTCTCGATTGCCAAATTGATCATCGAGCAGCATGGTGGGACGATTGGCTTCGACACCGTATTGAATAAAGGAACGACTTTTTATTTCACTGTGCCATTGTATAGAGGGCAAACTTCATAGGAGCATCATAAAAGATGCTCCTACTGCCATAAAGTAGGTTGCTGCTCATTCTGGTCTGGTTCCTGCCAGCTATTGTCTTTGGAGAGTTTATCGGCAAGTCGTGTTGGCTCTGGCAGACGATAGCCTTTGCTACAGGCAAGCACATATTTTACGCTTGTCTCCAGGCTGATCATATGCCCTGGAGAGATAAACATCGGGTTGACGCGTGTGCGTGTGCGTACTACGGCTCCGATAACATCTTTTTTGTCTATGAGCGGAACATATGAACCGGCTTCTTCACCCAGTTTTGCTTTGTCGTATCTGCCCACGAGAATGGATTTTGCGCAGCCAATGGTTGGCAATTCGAGCCATAACCCGAGATGCGAGGCGATGCCTATACGTCGTGGATGGGCAATGCCCTGTCCATCGACCATAACGAGGTCCGGGTGCTGGCGCAGTTTGTCGAAAGCACCCAGTACACATGGCGCTTCGCGGAACGAGAGTAGACCAGGAATATAGGGCATACGCAGCGGTTCCTCGTAGATGTGTCGCTCAATTACTTCCAATTCTGGATAAGTGAGCAGTACAACGGCGGCATGCGCTTTTTCATTCTCCTCGTTGATTGCCATATCTACTCCGGCCACATAATGTACCTCGCCCAGGCGGTCTTCAAGAATGATGCGTCCTGCCAACTCACGCTGTAGCGCAATGGCTTCTTCAGGAGTAAGTTTCCATTCATGCAGTGGTGCATGGAATGTATTCGACATAATGTTCTTCCCATCTCCCTGTTTTTAGTTTCCTCTATATATGATACATTTTAGCGAGCTTCCGCGATACATATCATGCGAGGGCTCCCAAGCTGGTAAGGTGCGAGATCGTAATCGCCATAGACATCCTTGACAACAAATCCAGCCTGTTCCAGTAGAAGCTCTATCTCGCTGCGCTCAAAAAGATAGAGATGAGTCGTGACCACCGTACGATGTACTGTACCCCCCTGACTATGTTGATCATAGAAATGCGTCAGTTCCAGTAAATGCCGATCCGCAGCCGGGGCGGGACTGACGAAATGGGTCAGTAGTGTGCCGTCGTCACGGTGCCACGTGCCCTGGTGGAGCATGTGATTGCCCAGATCTTCCATGTAACGTGCATCAGCATTACTGATATCCATGATAAAAGTGCCACCCGGACTCAGATGTGCGCGTATGGCCGATAGAGCAAGTTGTTGTGTTTTGCGTGTAGTGATATGAGCGAAAGAACCTAGCGCAATAAAGGCGAGGCGAAACTTCTGACTCAGGTGCAAAGTGCTGATATCTTGCTGCACCAGCGTACAGCGTTCGACAACGTTAGCATCTTGCACTCGTGCTCGTGCGATATCCAGCATCACTATCGAGGTATCCACGCCAGTGACTTCATAGCCCTCCTGTACCAACGGGAGCAGAACGCGTCCGCTCCCGCATGCCAGCTCGAGTATTTTGCCACCGCATAGTTCAGCGAAGTTGTGGTACAGATCCAGATCTTCGCTGAACTGTGCGTGCTCAATATCGTAAAAAGGCGCTATTAAATCATAATCGTTCATCGACCTCTACCACACATCCTAAAAGCCACCTTCCATATTCTTGATTTTCCAGTTATTACCGATCTGGACCATAGTGAAGCGCACAGAATAGGGTGCATGTTTGGTACGTGTAACGTTGATGGTGAGAACAGTAGTATCCGATCCGCTGGCAGCAACCGAGTGCTTGGTCACGATTCCGAAGTTTGCGTCAAGTAACTGAGCGGCCTGTGAATATGCTTGCTGTGAGGTCCCGATAGGTACAGTCTGATTTTGTGATGTAAGTGTTGCGTCGTTGCTCAGAAACGAAAAGGCTGTAGTATAATCTTGTTTCTGTACAGCAGTGTAATACTGATCAACTGCGACAACTGGCCCAACTGCTCGTGCGAAAGGACCAATGGCGTTTACAGAGAGAATGCCACAGGTAGCGCAGCCGGCCACGATGAGTACACCAACAATAGCCAGCGTAATCCAGAGCCAGCGCAGAGATCGTTTTGGTGGCACCGGCGGTACCTGGCCATATGGAGGTTGCCCGTACTGAGGTTGTCCATAGGGAGGTTGCTGTGGTGGTGCCCCATATGGCTGTCCATAAGGAGGTTGCTGTGGCGCACCGTATGGCGGTTGTGGAGCATATTGCGTTGGCGGTATCTCAGATGACGGCGGCTGATATGGCGGTTGTCCAGGCTGGCCGGACTGACCGTATGGTGGTTGATTTGGATTATAGCTCATGGATGATTACCTCCAGATTATAGTAATCGTGATAATTCGCGCCTCATCAGTATACAGGTCCATGCTATGGATTACAAGTGTTGTAAAAAGGTGTGCAAGCGCCTCTGATGTCTTTTTACTACCAGTTTTTTATTATCTCTATATAAAGTAGCACAGACCAACGTCTCTTTTATGAGTTACCAGGGGCAGGTTGATAACGTGCTATACTGTGCAAGAAAAAGGTTGAAATAGTATTTGCAAGGGATAGATATTTATGCGCGCATTAGTCTGTAGCGGTACCGAATTGACATTGGAGCAAGAATATCCACAACCGATGCCTGTAGAAGGTGAGGTACTGATACGCGTCTTGTTGGTGGGTATTTGCAACACCGATCTGGAGATCGTACGTGGGTATATGGGCTTTATGGGTGTATTAGGACATGAATTTGTGGGTGTTGTCGAAGAGATCTATGGTGAGCAGGTGCGAGAAGAGAATCGTCATCTATTGGGTAAACGTGTTGTGGGCGAGATCAATGCTGCCTGTCACCGTCCAGACTGTTCCTACTGTCAACGGGGTATGCCGACCCATTGTCCACGTCGTACCACGCTTGGTATTCTCAATCGAGACGGAGCCTTCGCCGATTATGTGCTGCTCCCCGTCGAGAACCTGCATGTTGTACCTGAGAACGTAAGCGACGAAGAAGCTGTCTTTGTAGAACCATTAGCGGCAAACTTCGAGATTCTTGAGCAGGTCCATCTGAAGCCCACAGAACACGTCATTGTGCTTGGTGACGGAAAAATGGGTCAACTGGCCGCGCAAGTATTAGCGTTGAGCGGCTGCGAGATCACCATGATAGGCAAGCATGAAGAAAAACTGGCCCTGGTAGAGCGACGCGGTATCGACACACTCCTGCTCGAAGATCCCGATCAGTTTACACTAAGTGGTGGCAGGCATGCTGATCTTGTGGTGGAGTGCACCGGCTCAGAACGGGGTCTTGCGTTGGCTATGCGCGTTGTTCGACCACGTGGGACAATTGTTTTGAAAAGTACTGTCGCCGCCAATAGTATTTTAAATCTGGCTCCTATTGTGATTGACGAGATTTGTGTACAGGGTTCACGATGTGGCCCTTTCCCACCCGCGTTACGGGCGTTAAGCCAGAAGATGGTAAATGTACACCCATTGATCAGTGCATGCTATACCCTTGATGAAGGGGTAGCAGCTTTTCATCACGCGGATAAAAAAGGGGTGTTGAAGGTGCTTGTGCGGACATAAGCGGCGGGGGGGTGTACCAGGAAGCTAAGAGCAGGTGCAGCAGGAAACTCTTGCGAAGAAAGTGCGGTGAGAGGTAAAACAAAAGGGATGCTTACCAGAACAAATCCTGGTAAGCATCCTTTAGCATAAGCAAAGCTACTTATCTTTCTCGCCGTGGGTCAGTGCTGCCTGAGCGGCTGCGATACGCGCAACAGGTACGCGGAAAGGCGAACAACTCACGTAGTCCAGCCCGATCTCCTGGCAGAGTTCGATACTATCGGGATCTCCACCATGCTCGCCGCAGATACCCAGTTCGATATCGGGATTGGCCTTGCGACCATTCTCTGCTGCCATGCGGATCAACTGGCCTACGCCGTCGCGATCCAGCGTCTGGAAAGGGTTAACGGGCAGGATTTTGACCTTGTCCTTCAGGCCTGGCTCTTCCAGTCCCTCAACGTACCGGAGCAAGAACTTGGCCTCAGCATCGTCGCGGCTAAAGCCGAAGGTCGTCTGAGTGAGATCGTTGGTCCCGAAGCTGAAGAAGTCGGCAACGGTCGCAATCTGATCGGCGGTTAGCGCAGCGCGTGGCAGTTCGATCATAGTCCCGAACTTGTGCTCGATAGTCCGGCCCTGTTGCTTATCAATATCCTCCGCTACGGCCTCAAGCTGGCGGCGAACCTCTTTCAACTCATTGACATGTCCGACCAGTGGAATCATTATCTTAGGATGCAGCTTCTTGCCTGCTTGCTCCAATTCCGCCACAGCTTCGAGTATAGCGCGTGTCTGCATGATATTGATCTCTGGATAGAGCAGACCCAGGCGACAACCGCGCAGGCCCAGCATGGGGTTTGCTTCGCGCATGGAACCGACAGCCTCTAGCAGCTTGCGCTTCTCCTGCAATTCCTCGTCATGACCACCCTCAGTCTCCAGGCGTGTCACTTCAACCAGCAATTCCTCGTAAGAGGGCAGGAATTCGTGCAGTGGCGGATCAATCAGGCGAATAACGACGGGATAGCCTTCGCCAGTCTCAGGATTGACCATAGCTTCGAAGACACCCTTGAAGTCGCTGCGTTGGAATGGGAGCAGCTGATCGAGTGCGGCCTGGCGCTCTTGCTGGCTCGTCGACAGGATCATCTTCTGTACGATAGGCAGGCGTTCCTGTTCCATAAACATATGCTCGGTACGGCAGAGACCAATACCCTCGGCCCCATAGGTTACAGCGCGTTGGGCGTCACGTGGGTAATCCGCATTGGCCCAGACACCCAGTTTACGGAACTTGTCGGCCCAGCCCAGCAACGTTTTCAGGTCAACCTCTTTATTGAAGTCGGGTTCAACCGTCTTGATGATGCCCGCGAATACCTCGCCAGTAGCACCATCGATCGAGATATCGTCGCCCTCTCTGAGCACGAAATCGGAATCGACGACGCGGAAGAGCTTCTCGCTCTCGCTTACACGGATACCCTCAGTACCCGCGACACAAGGCAGACCAAGTCCACGTGCCACCACGGCGGCATGACTGGTAGCGCCACCGCGTGCGGTCAGGATACCTCTCGCGACCAGCATCCCATGTACGTCGTCGGGGCTGGTCTCTGGACGTACCAGCACCACTGAGGTCCCAGCTTTACCCAGTTCTTCAGCAGTATCAGCATCAAAGATAGCCTTACCAGCCGCTGCACCGGGGGAGGCATTCAGACCCTTTGCTAGCAAGCGACCCTCTTGTGATGCCTTTTTCTTCTCATTTTCATCGAAGCGTGGCAGGAGTAGCTGGTAGACCTGGGAAGGTTCCACGCGCTTGACTGCCTCTTCCTTGCTGATCAGGCCCTCGGCAACCATATCCACTGCAACCTTCACGGCTGCCTGTGCATTGCGTTTAGCTGAGCGCGTCTGTAGCATGTACAGCTTGCCCTTCTCGACTGTGAACTCAAGGTCCTGCATGTCGCGATAATGCTGCTCTAAACGCTTTGCGATTTCTTTGAACTGCTCGTACACATGTGGCAAATCGTCTTTCAGGCGGCTGATCTTGGAGGGAGTACGGATACCGGCCACAACGTCCTCACCCTGGGCATTGAGCAGATACTCACCATAGAGTTCTTTTTCGCCTGTGCTGGGATCGCGTGTAAAGGCCACACCAGTACCACTATCACTACCCATGTTGCCAAAGACCATCGTCTGCACATTTACGGCTGTACCCAGGCTGTGTGCAATCTTGTTGAAGTTGCGGTAGTCTCTAGCGCGTTTGTTATTCCAGGAAGAGAAGACCGCCTCGATTGCCTTGCGCAACTGTTCGTGGACGTCAGTTGGAAAAGGTTCGCCGGATTGGCGTTCGGCTATCTGCTTGAATTCGACCACCAGTTGTTTCAGTTCGGCTGCTGGAATTTCGGCATCGGTGGCAACATGCGCACGCTCTTTATAAACATCCAGTACGTGCTCAAAATCACGTGGATCAGTATCCAGCACAATCTTACTGAACATCTGGATGAAGCGACGATAAGCGTCGTACGCGAAACGCTCATCCCCGGTCAATGCAACAAGACCCTGTACCGTCTCATCATTGATACCCAGATTGAGCACGGTATCCATCATACCAGGCATAGAGAACCTTGCGCCTGAACGTACAGAAACCAGCAAGGGGTTATTTTTATCGCCAAATCCTTTGCCCGTGCGCTGCTCGACAACTTTAAGTGCTGCCAGGGCCTGTTCCCACATACCCGTAGGGAACTGCTTATTAGAGTCATAATAAGCATTGCATGCCTCGGTCGTGATAGTAAAACCGGGAGGTACAGGAAGTCCTGCATTGGTCATTTCGGCAACGCCTGCTCCTTTGCCACCGAGCAGATTGCGCATCGTTGCATTGCCTTCATTGAAAAGGTAAACCCATTTACGTGGTGACTTCTTTACGACTTCATCCAGCCCCGTGCTGGTGATCTGTTGCGTCATGAAAATATCCTCCAAATTATCTTGTCAGGCCAGTTGTAGGATACCTTTATTTTAGATATGCCTATACTGAGACAGACTTTCCCTTATAGTGTACAGATAATGATTACGCACGTAGCACAATATTTCTTGCCCAACGCATTACTTTACGAGCACTTTGGATGTAACTACTGGCCTGTTCCGCACTGATAATCTCATCGGCCTCTTCAGGAGGAGTGTCAGCGTAGAAAGCTTCGGGATGAAATGGCGTGAGTTTTGCCATCTCGTCTTGAATCTCCTGAGGAGCACCAACCAGAGCACCGAGGGCGTGCAGGTCATGGTTGTACATAGAGCGTCGGCCAAAACGCAGCAAGCTCACCGCCTGAGCAGCTTTTTCCGTCGCCTGATTACAGAAATCCGCACAGGCAAAATGTCGTCCCAGGGCCAATTCAACTGTTGTCGTCGCCATATCTTGTGCGGCTTCTGCATAAAGCCCTAATGCACCCTGGAGATCACTATCCGAGTGAACTAGTGTGTCATCATCATCATCGTTCTCCACAGGAGATATGGCGGCAGGGGTGTCACTTGACTGTGTATCTTGTAGTGTGACGCCTTTTAAAAGTAACTGTTCCAGATCGTCTTTATTGCCCTGATCGGGCGCGCTGTACTTCCCATCGTGCATCTCTGACATGGCGTGTGATCCTTACATGGTGACTAGAATGGGCGTAATGCATCGCATACTGCATAGCACTATTAGGCCATCGTGCACATAGTATGCCTAATCGGTGCTTTGTGTCAATGGGTGTAGGAGTTGTCTTCAGCTAGCGTATCCAAAAAACCCTAAATATCAACACGCAATGTTATGCTTTAGAGTGCAAAGTATATCGATCGCGCAATGAATCTTTCCCTGCTCCGATTGCCCGCTTCTAATAGTATTATAACACTATTCGGCTGGTCTGTTCCATCTGAGATATGTAGCTTTTTCTGGCCATGGTCCGTGTACCTACTATACTGCTTACACTCTGAATGATGAATTAGGAACGGCATTGTTACCCATTGGGCCGTTGATCGTAAAGCTACTTTATCTGCACCCGGTTGTCCTGGTGAGGTGAACGACTGCTCAAGCAACCTTTGAAAGAGAGGAACGTATGACAACAACAGAACGTGCAACGGTAATAGGTGTTTTCGCGGATCGTGCCCTGGCAGAACGAGCGCTGGATGATCTTCATCGCGCTGGATTTAATGATGATGATATTGGGTTCGTGGTCCGTAATGTAACGAACTCTGAAATAGAGCCTGATATTGTGCAAAAAGAAACTGCGGCGGGAGCAGCTACAGGAGCAGTCGGAGGTGGTGTGATTGGTGGATTGGTAGGTGCAGCTGGTGCACTGCTGATCCCTGGTATAGGATCGGCCCTTGCTGGTGGTATTCTCGTTGCAACGCTTGGAGGGGCAGCGCTTGGGGCTGTAACAGGTGGTTTCCTTGGTGCTCTTACTGGACTGGGTATACCTGAAGAAGAGGCGCGTTACTATCAGAGCGAGTTTGAGACTGGCCGTACCATTGTGACGGTCAGAGCGCCTGGACGGTACCAGGAAGCGCTTGCTATCTTGCAAAACAACGGCGCATACGATGCTACAACCCGTGGTAGTGTACAGGAAGCTCCTTTAAAGGATTCTACCAACACAGATACAGATATACACACTGGAGAAGGCTACAACCCGAATATTCCCGGCGGCACAAGTAGCTAGTTGAACTGGTGGCTTCTCTAACCCGACTTATTATGAGTTGCCGATGGTACTGACCTTGACAAAGGAATTGCTTTTTGTTATGCTATAAATAGCAAATAGCAATAAATTGGTGACCTTCACACGTAATGGTACAATAGATAAGTACTCAGAGATGTGGAGTGTGATCCAACGGGTTCCACGAGGAGCAAATGACATGTATTACTATCGGAATTCACGCGGCGGCAACAGACGTATGCGAGGTGCATATGGTTTTCCCTGGCTGCTGTTTTTTATATTCTTCTTTAACTTTCACTCCCTGGCCTGGTTGATAATCACTATCGGAATAATCGTATTCTTTAGCCTCATCATCAGAGCTTTTGCGTCCTCTGCGTCTAATGCAGGCTCAAATCCGATAGGGAACTGGACTCAATCCCAGCAAACCTATCGACCATACCAGCAGCCTTATCAGCAGCAACCCTATTATCAGCCGTACGAGCAAGGGTATCAAGCACCTCAAGAGACCTATAGCGAGGGTGGACAACAGTATCAGTACCCGGCTTCTGTGGAATACGACCAGTACGAGCAGCCGCAGGCGCAATATCCTGAAGAGATGCCACCTATGCAGCAGTAATATAGAGTCGGCAGATGCATACCTCCCGGGATCTGCTATCCACAGATCTTATCGCTCTGTGGATTATTTTTATCACGATAGTAAGCTGTGACATGCTTTGAAATAAAATGCGCCTTTTCTGCTTGACAAAGAATATAACGAAATGTTATAACTACAATGATGACTATCATCCTGCCAGGGTGCGACCATAGGCTTATTTGTACGTATAGATAAAAAGGTGCTTTCAGGGTTCATAAGGAGATACAGAGTATGTATTACGATAGAAGAAATCGTCGAGCTTACAGGCGTCGTAGGGGGGGTATATATGGTTTTCCCTGGTTTCTGCTGATTCTGGTTATCATCTTCTCACACTCGTTCTGGGGAATTCTCTTCGGGATCGCAGTGGCTGTCATTCTTACCATGATCTTGGTGAGAGTGTTTGGTTCTCAAGGTATGATGGGAGGTAACTACCAGCAACCTCCGCAGCAGCAACAGTATTACCAGCCTCAGCAGCCCTATCAGCCGTACCAGCCGCCTCAGGAGCAACAGCAGCCGTACCAGTCCTACGATCAGGGTTACCAGCCGCCGCCCCCACAGGAGCAGTATCAGGAAGGTGGGAAGCAGTACCCATACCCGCAACAGAACGATCCATATCAGCAATATGAGCAGCCGCAGGCGCAATATCCTGAGCAGATGCCGCCCATGCAGCAGCAGTAGCCTGGCCTTTTGCCAGTTTTCTTATTCTTTGAGTAGGATTCAGGGTGATCAGCAAAAATGATCATCATGTATATAAGACACAGGCCCCATCGTGGTCGACGGGGCCTGTGTCTTGTAATGCCATATCTTACATTGTATTAGCGCACGAATAATTTAAGCACCTCATCGACGCCGGGATGTGCGCGGTTCAGGCGCAGATCCTCGGCACCCGTTGAGTCTGTCTGAACGAGCAAAATACCCTGTTGAATGCAGGTATTCAGAAGTTCGCGCGCTGACTCGCGAGTAAGCCGTCCCCGGAAACGATTTTTTGGATTCACGGGGTCGCCAATAAAATTAGAGACACCAATGATAGTACGCCAGGACCAATTGCGATCAATATAGTCAAGGAACTGTAAAAACTGTGGATCAAGGACATCCATAGGCGGAGTCCCAAAGGGCGGCTGAAACTGTTGGGTCGAACCACCTTGATAATTGACAGCTGGCATAGCTCCAGTTGTTCCGGTTGACGACATCTGTGCGTAGTTTCCTGGCTGAATGGCAGGAAGCGCACCTGTCGTGCCGGTGCTCATGGGGCTACCCGCGCCACCAGGAACTAAAGGCACAAATTGATTTGCACTGCTTATTAAATCTCGGCTGACGGTTCCTGGAATACCAACAACAATAACAGTTTTGTTTAAACGTAACTTTAGACGCGCACTGATTCGAGTGAAATCTTTATCGCCAGTCATCAAAACAAAGGTCGTGATGGTAGGACGATCAAAAACGGTTTCAATGATATCCATCAACATATTCAAGTCAACAGTACTTTGAACCACGGTGCTTTGTACAATGGTATTACTGCCTCCGCTGGCGTTGAGCGCTGGCATATGGCCGGTAGTACCTGTACTGGTATGCTGATTAGCAGCCGTGGGATATCCCAAAGGACCGGTGTTACTACCCAGGGGGCCTGTCGGACTGGTTTGACCATAAGGACCCTGATACGGTCGGTAGGGCTCACGCTGCTGATAGTCGGGCATGTTATAGCTCTCGTCGGGGGGCTGCTCATCTTCTAAAGGGAGATTTTCATCAAGATCGCCTGGTGAGGGGAGATGTGCAGCATCTTGTTCAGGGGTCCATCCATTGTTTGCCGTCGTAGAATTCAGGGCGGGAAGCGAGCCCGAATTCCCAGTAATCCCAGAAGGCCACTGCCGTGGGCTGGCAGCAGGATAAGCCCCTGTCCCTTGTTCAGAGACGTAGCTAGAAGTACTAACAGACCCGAGCGCACCCGTGGGTGTATTACCAGAAGCATAATGGATAGTTCCCATACGAATACGGTCTCGCTGCTTGGCAGGACAATCCACACGATCGATCATCGCCGCCGTCAGGCTCCCCTTGAATGGCTCCGGTTGTCGAGACCAGTCCGCATAAGCGCGGGCCACCATAACAGTGCCATAGCGACGGGCGACAGCAATCAACTCCTGTGGATCAGGCTCCCGCCGTTGAATATTCAGCATACTGTAACGTATGTTCTCAAAATCGATGAATAAAGCAATATCTTCGGGCACAACCTTCTCCTCTCATAGGGAGAAACCGCGCAGGCCAAGATTTATGATTGTTCAGGTGCTCGGACAACCTTGCAGTGCATCCTATAGCTATGAGCATATCATACTTTATTGGTAAAGTCGAGAGGTCTGCGCTTTACTTTGCGTACCTACTATGGTATATTTTGTAGTTGAGAAAGGTCTTGACTGATTTACAAAAGAGTGTATGTGATGGAGCTAACGAAATCCAATCATCTTAACGATACAATCTGCCCAGTGGCCCGTACTGCTGACATTATCAGTGGAAAGTGGACACTACTTATCATCCGCGACCTGGCCTCTGGCATCAAACGTTTTAATCAACTCGAACGCTCTCTCCACGGCATTAGCCCCAAGACCCTTTCTGAGCGCTTACGATCCCTCGAAGTAGAAGGAGTTATCGTTCGGCAAACCTTCGCTGAAGTGCCTCCCCGCGTAGAATATTCTCTAACTGAGAAGGGCATCGATCTCGTTTACGTAATAGATAGTATGCGCGACTTTGGAAAACGGTGGCTCTGCAACGGATAGAACAGAAATTCAGCCTCTCTCCCTCAATGATAGAAGAACCGGAGGGCCGGCCCCCGGTTCTTTCCCTAAGTGTTATACATACTACGCGTTAACGCGCAACTCCAACCAATTCACGATTGTGTTCTTCAAGGAAGCGACGGAGTAAGCCTGCATCTGCAGAAGTGTACTCTTCAGTCCTTTCTTCAGAAGGATTATTCAATAAATCATACAGGCTGGCAATGTCATAACGGGCCTGTACCTGGAGTTGACCGTCACTGTCGAAACCTTCTACGAAGAGACCATCCTCTTCCTCTTGGATTGCGATGCTCTTCACGCCGATCTGATCCAGCACCTGTCCTATTGCGTGTAAGATGCTCGCATAACTGAATGTGGCCGGCATTGATCCCTCCCTAAATAATCGGAGATTGTTTATCTTGTCTCGAGTTACTAGTAGGACTACACTGTCAAACTGCAACACCATTATGAGGTAGGTGGTTTGTCAGCCTCCATACTACTTACTACACTCAGACAATTTTATCATAACATCCTACAAAACGTCAAGGTTAACGTTTGTTACCTACTTCATTGGCTAAAGGGCCTGTATTTGCCCATGATCCACGCACCTCTGTTCAGATACCAATTTCTTATCCAGTTCTGGAAATCGCGTAAAAAGGTATTGACAACCTCGCCGAAGTATGGCATAGTATGCAGGCACCGCACGAGAGGCGCTGCAAATGTACACTAACAACTGAAAAGCATAATTACTTCAATTTTGCTGAGCACAAGGCAGCACGAGTTGAAGCAGAGGACCACCGTAAAGAACAAGTAGAACAAACAAGCTACACAGAGTACGAGGTGGATGCCTAGGCGCTGACTGCCGATGAAGGACGCGGAGACCGGCGAAACGTTCAGGGGGAGCTGCATCCAAGCGAGGAGCCCTGAGTCTCCTAATGGGGCAACCCATCCAGAGTG
>WNGD01009033.1_pt1 | contig 17936 bp, 14 predicted proteins | sample 5400671 | NCBI WGS metagenome assembly WNGD01 (sample SAMN13153369, study PRJNA577476) | soil metagenome | isolation source: 40 cm soil or saprolite under grassland replicate 2 | place: USA:California | collected 2016-06-15
TGATCTGCCTTATGTGCGTCCTGCCAAACGAACCGTTCGGAAAAAGCCTCGTCATCCTCGACGCACTGATCCCTTTGATTTCCGGTTTTTCCCTCTTCTTTTAATTTAATTGTCGCGGATAGCCGAGGCTGGTCCCTACCCCAAAAATCTCTTCACTGAAAAGTGTCAGTGAGAGAAGCAAGCCCCATCCCTACTCAAGATATTTTACTATACATGCTCAGGACTGCGCAGATTTCGCAGAAAAGGTATACGGATTATGATCGCCACGATGGAGCCGAACAGCGTCGCCAGCAGATTGACGACATCGTTATTCATCCAGGACAGGCCCCGGAGTGGCTGTGTCCTTGTGCCGCAACTGTGCACGCGTCGCTCCGTCTCTTTGTCGCATACAGGGCAATAGTACATCGCCTGGACGGTTGCGCCCAACAGGCTATCGAAGAGGCTGCCAGAGAGACCGCTGATAAATGCAATGAAAGGAAGCGCGAGATTTGCCCTGTGTTTACGTTCTATTAACCAGAAAAAGAGACCAAGAGACAGAGAGCCAGCCGCCGCCGCGCCAGTGCCCAGCAGCGTCACACCGCCCGATGTGCCCGGCGTCGTCTGCTGGCCGGTCGTAATCAGGCGTGGGGCATGAGGGCTGAGGACGCCCAGCTCCGTCGCCCAGGTGTCGGCGGTCGCGGTCGCCAGAGCGCCTGCGTAGCCCGCCCGCGCCAATGAGCGGAGCGTGGGCGAGGTCGTCGCAGCGCAGCCGAGCGCCAGGGCGGTCGCCACGCCGCCGTTGGCTGCCACCTGCAGCCAGTCGCGCTGCGATCCCTTGCTGAACTTATCGGCGGCAGTACTGGCCTTCTCACGCTCACGGAAATGCGAGAGGAAGCTGGAGGTAACGAAGAAGAAAACAAGTGAGAGGCCCCACGACCAGCCACCCAGGCCGAGTGTCGTCGTACCCGCGACGATCGTGCCCGCGACTCCGCTGCGACTGAGCGAGCGACGGCGATAGGCCAGGAGAGCGATCGCACTACTGAAGAGGAGCCCTGAAAGTGTCCTTGTGCTTTTTGTATGCTTGTTTGCGACAACCATTGCTTGCATGAAGAAACGAGATAGCCCTGCTGTTTCTGACATATATTAGTACCTCAAAGTATTTACAATGTATTTGTTACAGAATGCCATTATTATCAGTTTTATTTTAGTGAGGGGCATAGCGCAAAGGCAAGAGAGCGAATTCAGGTGAGAAGAATATACTCCTTGTCGAAGGACCAGTCTTGAAGGGCCTCCAGTTCGGCGTAGAGGTGAGGATGCAGCGGGTCGATATGTTTCACCAGGTGGATGTCGACGACCCGGTTGTCGTTTAATCCCAACGTTTCGCAGAGCGCGTCTTGCGTAATCTTGAGGCCACCATCGAGATCTCGTTTAAGTGGGGTAGTGAAGTAGAAGTCCAGGAAAAGGGCCAGGTAGCTTTGTCGGAAAGAGTTGAGCAGTTCATCCTGCAATAGCCCTTCTCGTTCAAGTGAGCGTAAAGCATCTTTTACCTGCCGTTTGAAGCGACGAGCTATAGCAGTACTGACGCGATGCCCATCGACGGTCGCGTATTGCTCATTGATACTGGGGGGAAGCGGAAGGGTGAGGCGGAGTAACAAGGGCTTTCTCTGCATATGCCCACTCCTGTCCGCAGGCTGTTCTGACATAGGAGTCTCCTGTATATAGTACTTTTGGACAGATGGTATCGTGCGTATTGTATCATATCAGCATACCTTTTTCGTCGATTATCGCTGTTGTCAAGCTGGAGGAAGAGTGATACACTGCCGTAAGGCAAAGCCTGGTGAAAGTGAGGAGTAAAAGTGATTACGTGTAACCGCTGCGGGAAAGTGTCTCCTGCGGGCGCTGTGAATTGCCAGACGTGTGGTGCGCCACTCTCTAGCAAGATTGAAGGCGAATCTAGCCCGTCGCGTATGGCGGCTCCTCAAGAGCCGCCAGAGCTGCCAGCATGGTTGGAGTCTTTGCGTGCAGGCGAGCGACCGGCAGCGTCTGTAAACAATGCATCGACATTTTCTACCGCCGATCTGATTGAAGACGGGGCGCTTCCGAGCTGGATGCGTTCGGGTCGTCAGGAGGCAAACGATGCGAAGGCGTCGAGCCCACATCCTGCGTTGCGTTCTTCTGCCATGCCTGGGCCGAATACAGATGATTCGAGGGGAATCAACGCGAAGTCGTTGATTGATGAGCAGGCGCTTCCTTCGTGGATGCATGAAGACAAGCAGGTGACAGGGCCGATTCCGCAGGGAGGAATTCCCGCTTCGAGCCTGGTACAGCCGGATTCTGCGCCGGAGTGGATGCGATCGTTGCAGAGCTCTCCTGCTGCAAACCCTGCGCTGCCAGTGACGCCGCCGAGACTGCCAATGCCGCCCGGACTGGCGATGCCTTCAGATCAGGCGATGCCGCCAGCACAGTACGGGCAGCCTGGAAGGCCGAGCGAGGGTATAGTGCGAGGATTTTCGGCTGGCGAACTGATCGATCAGCAAGCTCTGCCTTCGTGGATACATGACAGTGGGCAGAGTGGAAGTTCCTCGCCTGCCCCACGGGTGCCAATGCCGTCTGCTCCCAATCAAGCGGCATGGTCTTCCATGCCGCCCCAGACGCCGCCCGTTCAGCCCGCGCCTCAGCAGCCGATAGGTACGAATAACGCGCCGGAGGTTGCTAACAATCTGTCGGCCTCATCGTTTATCGATCCAAATGCGTTGCCGGATTGGCTGAAATCAGGTGGGCTGGATCAGTCAGGGGCGCCCCAACAGCAAAGTCCGGGGGCCTATAATGTGCCGCCGCGCACCGAGAATGTGCGCGTGCCCAGCCGTCCTCGTGGCGAGATAAACCCCAACGAGGGCAACGAAGCCGCCGCCAATGTTTTCGCGTCGATGCTTGGCGTTGCCTCGTCCGCCCCCAGTGTTCCGTCCGCGTCCTACGGGGTGCCGCAGGGAGGGCAGATGCCTGGACAAGGGACTGGCGGATTGCAGAATCCTCAACAGGGGTATGCTCCTGCTGGCTTGAGCAGTGGCGTCTATCAGACGGGCAATCTGGGCCCGCAAGGGGGGTATCAAACGGGCAATCTGGGCCCACAGGGGAGTTACCAGACGGGCAATCTGGGCCCACAGGGGAGTTATCAGACGGGCAATCTGGGCCCGCAGGCGAATCCATATTCCATGGGCGGCGCACCGCCAATGCAGAACGGGATGCCTGGCGGCGCGATGGGGGTGATGGGGGCCGATCCACGCTCCGCTGAGAAGCCTGCCAAAAAGGGAATTTTCGAAACTATCCGCGACTGGTTCCGCTAGTTGTTGCGATGAGGGATACCGGAGATGCAAACACAACCTTATCCTGAAGATGGGCGGAGGCCAGCACAGAATAACAATGCCGCGTCTGCCAATTCTCTCATAGTCGCTGACTGTGGGAGTGTATTTACAAAAGTCTCTCTGTTTGGCCTTGTTGAGGGGCAGTATCGCCTGATGGCACGAGGAGAGGCGCCGACCACGACCAGCGCGCCGCAGGAGAATATTACTGCAGGTATTATCAAGGCTATCAACGTCATCGAATATATCACCGGTCGGCGTCTCGTCGACGAGAACCGCATCATCTCTCCCGAGCAGGTTACGGGGGATGGGGTGGATGTCTTTATCGCGACGATCAGCGCGGGCGGTCCGTTGCGGCTGGTGGCGCTGGGGGCCGTCAGCCCGACGCTCGAGGCGTTGGCCGACCAGGCAATATCTGGCCTATATGCGGAGACCCAGGCGATTCCTGCGCCATCCTTTGTGGCGACGACCGCCGCTGCCCCGGTCTCTGTCGGTGTGGGTGGGCCTGTATCCTCTCCCGGCGGGCCGTGGACGCAAGATCGTTTTGCGATGGAGTGGGAGCGCCAGCTCAGCCTGATGCGCGAACTGCAGCCGCAGGCGGCGCTAATCGTTGGCATGGCGGATGCGCCTGCCGGTCCCAACGCGCTGCAGGAGGCGTGCCAGCTCCTGGTGCAGGCCTCGCGTGAGCGTAACGAGCAGTATGCTGCCAGCGTCTCCGCCGGCATTCCGACGCAGGATATCGCGACGAAGCAATTTTCAGTTATCTACGCGGGCGCGCCACAATATGTAGATGCGGTCCGCAACATGCTACAAGGCGTCGCCGATGTCACGCGCGTCGATCCTTTGACCTCGCCCGCGCAGCTCGGCCCCATCAGCGTGGCGGTGGGAGCGCTACACGAGCGGAATGTCATTCAGCATGTGCCTGGCTATGGTCATCTGCGCTCGTGGTCCAGTGCCACTCCTGTGGCGACCGCGACTTCACTGAGCAGCCTGGTGCGTTTCCTGGCGCACCACTACGCCATGAACGTCACGGCCATAGACGTGGGCGGATCGACGACAACCATCATAGCTGCCGGGGAGCAGGGCGAGTTTATCCCGTTCGTCAATTCGGGAGTCGGTGTGGGTCCCGGTCTGGGTGCCGTGCTCCAGCAGGTGGGACTGCACAATATCGCGCGCTGGCTGCCATTCAGCGTAACCGAGGAAGAGATACGCCAGTTTGTGCTCAATCGTATGTTGCACCCACATATCATTCCCGGCAACGCGCGCGAGCTGCAGATCTGCCAGGCGTTCGCACGCGAGGCGATGATAATAACGATGGAGGCAGCTAAGAGCGGCGTTGCAAGGTGGCCTGAGACCGACCTGGTGCTGGCGACGGGCGGTATCCTCGCGCACACGCCGAAGTTCTCCCAGGTCGCGTTGATGCTGCTGGATGCGTTGCAGCCGCGCGGCGTGACTTCGCTGGTGCTGGATAAGACGATGCTCATATCGCAGCTCGGCGCAGTGGCGACGGTTGCACCCATCACGGCTGTGCAGGTGAACGAGAACGATGCTGTCACGCATCGCCTGGGTACGTGTGTCATCCCCTTCGGGGGATTGCAGCCGGGGCAACTGGCTGTGCGCGTCGGGGTAGAATACAACAATGGGCGGCAGCTCTCCGTGGACGTGATGGCTGGTTCTATTGAGGTTATTCCTTTGCGGCTCAACGAGCAGGCGTTGCTGACATTGTTCCCGGCGCCAACTGTCGATGTTGGACTGGGACCGGGAGAGCGCGCGCGCGCGGCGGAAGAGATCGACGGCGGCCTGGTAGGACTGATCATTGATGCACGCGGGCGCCCACTGGTGTTGCCCACGGATGAGACGGAGCGACAGGCACGTCTCCTCCAATGGACCCAGGCGTTAGGGGCGTAGGACTGGGAGGTCCCGGCCATGACCTATTCACCCGGCGTGATAGCGCAGATGCTGGTGCGGCGGGAGCGGTGGCCTGGTGGCTACAATACGAAGGGAACGCCTCTGGTCCGCCCTGGACAGGAGGTTTTGCCAGATCAACCAGTGCTGCGCCTGGAGCACTCCGGGCAAGAGCAGCGAGAACACACGTCCGCGTCTTCTCAGGCGGATGAGGCCGTTCAGCGTGTGCGTGACAGTGGCTCCGTCGTCGCGACCGCTACGCGGACCGATACGATACCCGCTGGCCTGCGTGGACGCGTGGTAGATATCACGCGGCGCGGCGGGGTGATCATCGAGGGCCGGGCCGCTGTCGTGCGGGGAGTAATCGGCGTCGGGAACCAGGTCGCGGGCGCGCTCACGATGTGGCAATCCGGCAGACTGGAGCGCGCGGGCTCGATACCGGCAGGCGCTATCCTGGTCGTGCCCGGTCCGGTGAACTTCGCATTCCTGCACCAGGCCCTGCTCTCCGGCATCGGCGGTATGATTGCCAGCAGTATCGAGCTGCGCGATCTGGAAGGCTTTTTGCGCACAGATCTCATCAGCTTGCTTAATAGCTCCGACCTGGCCCGTGTGCAGAACTATCTGCCGCCGATTACGTTATGCCTGACCGAGGGACTGGGGACGTTGATGGTGCCCGTCCGCGTCATAGATCTGTTGAGCCAGTACCAGGGCGCGATTGCCCTGCTCTCGGGCACGACATCCCTGCGCCATGACATCCGCCCCGATCTAGTAATCTCACTGAAGGAACTGGGATCGCAGCCAGACTGGCCGCCCGTACAGCCCGATCAGGCGTTCATCATGGGCGCACAGGTGCGCATCTGCAGCGGCGCATACGAGGGCAAGACGGGCGTCATCGACTACTTCTTCAGACATCAACATGCCTTTTCCTCGGGGATGCGCGAACGGGCGATTCGCATGCGCTGCGAAGACGGCTCGACCCTTGTAGTGCCGCTCGCCCTGTTAGAACCTGTTAGTCAGTAGGGATGCGGCCTTGCGCCCATCCGGCCCCCTTCTCTCCCTGACATATTTTATCAATCATAATCGATAATTCCCGATTGATTGGTTGCGGTCAACTGCGGCTTTACAGGAATTATGCAGTGTTTATCCACACATATGGAAAGTTATCCACATATTTCAACAGGGTATGTGGATAACTTTTTGTGTTTTTGCAACCATTCAATCGGAAGCTGCAAAAGAAGTCGTTATGGCAAAAGGAGCGAGCGACCCTGCATATCCTTTGGCTGTGGGATGCCGAGGATCTGTAGAATCGTCGGCGACACATCGGCGAGAATGCCATCGGAGCGCAGGTGGGCATTCTCCAGGCCAGGGACTATCAGGTAGAGCGGGACGGGAAAGGTCGTATGGGCCGTGAAGGGCTTGCCGGTATCGTACTCGATCAGTTGCTCAGCGTTGCCGTGGTCGGCGGTGATCAGCAGGCCACCGCCCACGGAGAGCGCGGCCTCCACGACGCGGCCCACGCCGGTATCGACAGTCTCGACGGCCTTGATCGCCGCCTCGATCACACCGGTATGGCCGACCATATCGGCGTTAGCGTAGTTCATGATCACGAGATCGTAGGAGCCACTGCGAATATGTTCGACGGCTGTGTCCGTTATGCCAGCCGCGCTCATTTCCGGCTGCAAATCATAGGTAGGAACTTTGGGTGAGGGGACCAGCAGGCGGTCCTCACCGGGAAAAGGCGTCTCACGGCGACCATTGATAAAGTAGGTAACGTGCGCGTACTTCTCGGTCTCGGCGGTATGGAACTGGCGCAGGCCCGCCTCCGAGATCACGCGCGCAAGAGGCATGTCCACCTCGTCGGCGCGATAGGCGACATCGGCATCGAGTCCCACCTCGTACTCAGTCATCATCACATAGGCCAGATCGGCCAGGCGCGGGCCGCGATTGAACTTGCCCTCGGCCTGTGGAGGGAGGTTTTTAAGCACGAATGCTTTGGTGAGCTGGCGTGCGCGATCGGGTCGGAAGTTATAGTGGATCACAGCATCGCCCGCTTTAACCACGGCCACGGGATGATCGTCCTCCATCACTACCGTCGGCAGGATGAACTCATCGGTCACCTTCTGGTCGTACGACTGCTGAATCGCGGCGAGGGCCGAGTTCGCCTTCAAGCCCTCACCACGCGTCATAGCGAAATACGTCATGCCGGTGCGATCCCAGCGATTGTCGCGGTCCATCGCGTAGTAGCGCCCGCTGACCGTCGCGACCTTCGCCGGGGAGGAGCCGCCGATCTCGCGCGCGCGCGCTTCCAACAGGCGCATGAACTCAATACCGCCTGTCGGGGACGTATCGCGTCCATCGGTAAAGGAATGGATGTAGATCTGCTCGATGTCATGCATGCGGGCCAGCTTGAGCAGGGCCTCAAGGTGTGTCTGGTGCGCATGTACGCCACCGTCGCCAAGCAAACCGCAAATATGGAGTTGGGAATGGTTCTTCTTGACGTGCTCGATAGCTTTGAGGAACGTGGGATTCTGGAAAAAAGTACCATCTTGAATCGACTCGCTCACGCGGGTATAATCCTGTAAGACACGTTTACCGGCACCGATGTTCTGGTGGCCCACTTCGGAATTGCCCATCTGGCCCTCGGGCAGACCGACCGCGAGGCCGGATGTCTTGACAGCGGTGTGTGGCCAGTTCCGCGCCAGCTTATCGATATTCGGCGTACGCGCCAGGGCGATGGCGTTGCCCTCTTTCCTCGGATTGATGCCCCAGCCGTCCATAATGATCAGGACAAAGGGCCGAGGCCGCTTAGAAGGTATTGTACTCATACGTATATCTACTCCGTTTAATTTACTAGATGCCACTGTACTACGCAATGTCCGTGCTTTTATTGTAGCATGACTGTGGGGTGAAAACGAGTTGTCGTCAGTTTTAAATATTGCTCAGGAAAGAACGTCTATCAAGATAAGGGAATATCACCGGAAAAGTGAGGAGAAACATAGTGATTAGCAGGCCACGTATCCTACTCGTTCTCGGGGCCTCTCTGGCGCTTTCGTTCGTAGCTGGTCTCCTGTATGCCATAACCGCAAGCAGTGTTCTGCTCTACCTCGCGTGGGGTCTACTTGTGCCCACGCCGGTCTGTTTTTACCTGCTCACTACTGTGAGATTTCTGAGATATCCGGCGCGGCGCGTCAGGGTGCGGCACCGTTACTATAGTTATAGGGAGGATGGAAGGGCTGTTTTTGAGGATGCGCGCGAGAAATGGGGATGAAATCTGGCGCGCATTCTGTCTATTCTGTCTGTTCAGCCGCGAGCAGGTGCTTGACAAGTTTGCGGGTCTCTTCAAGCGTCACGCCCGATTTGCGTAATACCTGACCTCCAAGACCCTCTTCTTCGCGCAACAGGCCCAGCAGCAGGTGTTCGGTGCCCAGATGGTGATGACCGAGTCCGCGCGCCTCCTGTACGGCACACTCGATACTCGTCTTACCTTGCACAGTCATCCCGATCATGCCCTCGACTACCGCGTGATCGTGCTCCTCGGGGTGCAGCGTTTCGATCTGCTTACGTATCTCATCCTCCTGCACCTGTAACCGGGCCAGCACTTTAGCCGCAATGCCCTCGCCCTCGCTCATGATCGCCAGCAACAGGTGTTCTGTGCCAACGCCGGTGTGATTATACCGGCGCGCCTCATCGCTTGCCAGCGACAACACTTTGCGCGCCTGGTCGGTAAACTTATCTCCAAACTGGTTCTTTGATGCTACGTTTACCGCGACGCGTTGACTCTCTACGAATGTCTTCAAATCTGCCGGAGCGAAGCGAAATTCGCCGGCAATGCGATACGCGGTCAATTCCCCGCGCATGATCAATCGTCTTACCGTTACCGGATCGACCCGCAACAATTCTGCGACCTCTTCAGTCGTTAAGAGACGTTCCATAGATGCCTCCTTAAGAAGTATTATAAATTATTCTGGAGTAATATACAATATCTGGAGATGATAAATAAGATTTTTGTGAAGATATTTCCCTCCTGTTTTGCAAAATCAATATAAGCTGATTTTCTCCTGATATTCTTCGTTCGAGAGCTTGACAACCTGCAAAAAGGTTCGGATGGTCACCGTTGTTTCCGGTGTGGTTAAAGGTTTTGGGAGGAGTGGCTTTAGTACCAGCTTTATATCTCATCTATCAAGCAACTGTTCAAAACCTGAAAAGTGTACGCTAAGCCCGAAAGGCGGAGAAGCAGCCTGGAAAACTGTACGTTAAGCCTGGCGAGCGTAGGGCTTTTCACGGTGAGATCCCAAACATAATCCCCCGTCAGATTAATGTGTTCCCAGTCCATGGGAGAGAGATGGGCAAGCTGCTCCGGTGTGATGTGCATCCCCTCCACTGGCTTGAACGAGGACAAGCCATCTCTCTTTACAGCACAGCTTAGCCCTGGTCAACAAGCTACCGGTAGAAGATTCGCTTACAGTTTCCAGACCTTCATATGGCTAAACACCACTTCGGTGGGTGCACCATCATCCTCAGCCGCTACACCAATTTGACCCTTGCTATAGCTACTGTCGCTCACACCAGCAATGAATTGCAAGTTCACATACAAGTCAATTGTATGACCTTGTGCGACAACCGCAATCAGATTGGTCTGATTGAGACCGGTGTGGAATACCGGTCTCGTACCGCTGCTTAATGTATTGACGTAGCCGTTACTGTTATAGATATCGAGATCATATACTCCAAACTTATTAATATAGAAATAGTAATAATCGTTACCCGTAGTGTCCATGCGAAAGATGATGCCACCTGTATTGCCCTTAACAATGGTCATTTGTACTTGATAAGCAAAATTATTAAAATCAGTAGCATTGGCAGCGCAGGATTGAAAATATCCTTGCTTAGATTCGCTCGCATGATAAGCTTCCTCCCTGAACTGACACATACCTCCGGTACTATTAGGGGTCCTATCTAAGTGCCAATTATATCCATGGCTATTATCACTTAATAGATCCTGGAGTGTCAGTGTCCCATCATAGGGAGGGTAGGGATCCTGTGGTGAAGTGACGGCAGTTCTAATTGCTGCTGTGGACATAGTAGCGGCGGCACTTAGCTGGGAAGATGTCGGTATGATCGTCCATACCTTCGCGTTGCTAAATGCCACTTCGGTCGCTGCGTTCACATCTGAAGCGCCAACGCCAATTTGGCCATAAGCGGTATCACTTATGTGAACAACGAATTGCAAATTCACGTAGAAATCTATGCTCTGCTCGATTGCAACCGCTGCCACCAGATTCGTCTGATTGAGGCCGGTGTGAAATGCCGAACTATGGCCGCTCGCTATTTTTGCAAAACCGATAGTATTATTGTAGAAGTCGAATTCATATTCTCCCATCTTATTGAAGATGAAAGAGTAAAAATTTTCATGGTCGGGACTAGAATCCAAGACGATACCTCCTCCATCCCCTTTGACAATCTTCATTTGTACTTGATAGGCAAAGTTAGTGAAATTACTGGTAACTAGACAACCCATAGGATACTTTTTTTGGGTAATAGTAACATGATATGTCCCTCCTACAAACCTACAACCATCGCCATTACTAGATGTAGCTTCATCCCAGTAGTAATAGCCATTACTATTCCAGCTTAAGGGATTATTGAGTACTAAGGTTCCTGTATGTGGTGGATAGGGGTTCTGTAATAAAGTGCTTCTCTGTGTGCCCATTTTTTTACTTTGGCCGAGAAGAAAAAAGAGACCACTACCAACAAGGATCAGAACAAGCAAACCGAGACCGATGCCCAAGCCAATTCTGTTAACTTTCCGCCCTGGTGGAGCATTGTGAAGAATGGAATGTTTTGATTGGTTTTGTTGAGGTTCTGTGTGCGCGGGTGAACTTGAGCCTCTTGTCGCCTCTTGTTGTGGACTACGAGAAAGGAGTGCGACCGTGGAATCATGAAGTGGTGTAGCTGTCTCAGCGACGCTCTCAGCTATCTTTACACCGCACTTGGGACAGTATTTTGCGCTTGAAGGAACCGGTATCCCACATGCAGAGCATTGCATACAGTACCCTCCTGATCTGTTCCTGACTTTGTCAATTTGTTCTACATATACGTATTTACGATCGTTGTCCCTTTGTCCAGGCACAATATGGTCGCCATTTAGGGAGCTTGCCATACTATCACTTTCGTATCGTCGCTGGCAGAAACAATGTACTTCCCATGCGGTGACCATGCCGCATAATTCACCCAATTGGAGTGCCCAGCGTAGATGCGAAGAATGTCTCCAGTGGCGACATTCCATACTTGCAGTGTGTGATCTAAGCTTGCAGAAACGATATTTGCATTAGAGGGAGACCACGCCACCGCAAAGACGCTGTTGGAATGGGCAGAGAAGGTTTGGGCATTACTTCCCGTGAGGGCATCCCAGACCTGTGCTGTTAGATCTCTGCTCCCAGAGGCAATACGTCTGCTATCGGAAGACCATGCAACGGTAAACACCGTATCTGAATGACCATGATAGGTAAAAATGGCTTGTTCGCCGGTGAGGCGATCATACGTGATATGGAGTGGTTCCCACACTTGTGCCGTTGCGTCACCCGAGCCAGAAGCGATATACTTGCCATTCGGCGACCATGCGACTCCCCAAACCTGGTTCGTGTGGCCGGTATAAACCCGGCGACTCTCTCCTGTTGTTGCATCCCAGATCCGTACCGTGCCGTCCCAGCTTGCTGAGGCGAGGTATTGGCCATCGGGAGACCATGCTACCTTTCTTACTTCATCGGAATGTCCTTTACAGGTGAGAAGCGTTTTTCCTGTGGAGGCATCCCAGATCTGTACGGTCTGATCTACGCCTCCCGAAGCGATACGTTTCCCGTCTGGAGACCAGATGGCAGTCTTCACCTCATCAGTGTGACCTGTATAGGCAATGAGCGTTTCTCCTGTCAAGGCCCTCCAGACGAGAACCCTCTTCGACTTGTTGGTATCATCACTTCCAGAGACGATGCGCGTCCCATCAGGAGACCATCCTGCTGTGTTCACAGGGGAGGCATGCTCTCTATAGACAAAAAGGGGCGTTTTTTGTGTGGGCGGTGTAGGTGTAGCAATAGGGCTCGACGTACTTGGCGCTTGCGACAGTATTCGCCACAGAGTACCTCCCGCTGCTGCCGACAGTCCCACTGCTGCCAGGCCAAGAAATACACGTCGTGTGTAGCGCACCCTTTCTTCCCGTGCGTGTTTCTCCTGGCTGGTCCGAATGAAGTCTTGTTCGTCTTGGCTGAGGCCTGCAGGACGAACCTCTAACCACTCCCTTGCCTCCGTTAATTCAGAACCTCTCAGCAACCGGTGCTCATTACGCTTGATGCGATCGTCAGTAGTGGGCGCCATCCACGCCTGCACATGTCTCTCAAGCTCCTGGTGCCATACAAGAAAGGCATGTTCGTATTCCTGCTCCATCTTTTTCAAGAGGAGAGCAGGGATCCCTTCCTTCACCCATTCAATTGGTTTGTTTTTTTGCACCCACATTCGTTGGAGATCTGCCGCGAATGTATACTTCTCTTGACCAACGATGACATCTCGTGCGATAAGACTTTCGATCGCCTTGGCCATTTCGTCTTCCGGGATGCTGACGTTACAACGTCTCCATGCTTGATTAATTTCCTTGACGTCGACAGCACTGTTGTCCTGGCCCATAGCAGTGGTCATGCCAGCTAGGATGATTTGCTCGCCCGGAGTTAACACTCCCCAGCCATCTATGAGCACAGCTGATCCGTATTCCATCGCTTCGCTGAGGACTTCATTTACATCTTGTACCTTAACCTTAATGGAAGATGTGCGCTGCCGCTGCCACTGAGTGAACAGGCAGTGGCACATCAGTTGCGTGTAACAGGGGTGGCCAGAGGTAAGGTGATATATCCTTGCTAAAGCGGCAGGTTTGACCTGATAATAGTCTTTGACTGGCTGCGTCATGAGGTGATATGCGGCAGTGCGGTCAAGGAAGGAAATCTTTTTGCAGAGCGTGACGTTGAACAGAGAGGCGTATTCCTGCTTCAGCTCTTCCAGGCTCCTACTAAGCGAGAACAAGAAGTTTAGCCTCTCATAATGCTGCATGAGATGCTTCAGATACCCAAAGATTTCGCGCTCCGATTTGTCATCCCGCACCTTCTCTTGCAGAGAGGTAAACTCATCCAGCATGAGTAAGAGGTGCCGCTCTCCGATAGCCGACCAGACCTGATTCAGAAACTCGTTTTCAAAAAAGCTACGCGGCTCAGCCATGAACTCGACACGACTTGGGCGTGGCAGGTCGATCCGATACTCACGGCGGAGGACCCGTATGATGCGGTCAGCAAGTGCCCACAGAAACTCATCGAGATCTTTGAGAGCGTAGCTCTGCAGGTTCATGAAAATATAGAGATAGCGTGCGTCGTCCAACCGGGAACGCATCTGGCGCAGCACCGAGGTTTTGCCAGTGCGTTGTTGGCCGTGGAGGACAATCGCGTTGTCGCAATGTTGTCCCCTGAGCGTCTGGCGGATGAACTGAAAGACATCTTCGCGGCCAAAGAACATCTCAGAGCCTTCGACAGGGCTACCTACAATGTAGGGATTGACGATGTTGGACATGTTGCCTCCTACGATCGCATCACCCTCAGAATACCCAACCGGATGCTAAGAGCTCCTTGATCAGTCCACCACCGATGCTGAACATTCCTGGCTCGATGAGCCACTGAAAAAGCGGTCTCCAGTACTCGCCGTTCATCTTGGACAGAATTTCACCCAACTCTTTCTTCGTCGTATCTGGGAGGTCCTTAAGGTGACCAGTTGCCCACTCATCGGACGTGAGCCATTCGTCGTAGCGCTGTTGGTTGCGTCTTGTATCGGTGAGTTCGTTCCATATCCATTCACCAAACGACGTATTGAATAACGAGAATGTATCTCCCGTGGATGTCACAAGGCCCCGCTCTTTAAGATCTGTCAGCGTTCGGCTCAAGCGTGCATACAGATCCTGCAATTGGTGCATGCTGACGTTGCGGCCATTGATCCTGCGTGCTCCCTCCAATAACGTCAATGCTGTCAGTGTGATCTTCTCCTGGTCATCAGATTTGTGCCAGTAGAAAGCCAGATGCGGCTCGGTTTCCTCACGAAATGCTTTGTGTAGGGAGATGACTCGCTCCTGTGGATTCAAGTTCTTAGAGTAGGCATTGAACAAGAAAGAGCACGCGACTTGCAAAAAGTAGGGATGGTAGCCAGCAAGACGGAAGATGGTCTCAATTTCGGTGTCCGTGAACTTGGTGCCAGTCCCGATCAGCGATCGAGTGATAAGGTCCCGGGCTTCATTTTCCGTGAAGAGTCTCAGATTGATGTGGGCAAAAATATTGAAGAACGGCGAAGAGCTGATGGCCTGTGAGTGGCACATTTCATACAGCTTGCGACGGCTGGAGAGGATGAGAGCCAGATGGTGCCCTATCACCAAAGCCCTTAGCAAGTCGAAAAAATCAGCGTTAAAGTTGGCGTTCTCGGTCACATGCTCAAATTCGTCGAGCAGAAGCACAACGTATTGGCCTTTTGCGTCAACACTGTCAAATACATCTTCAAGGGCAAAATTATCAATCTCCTGACGCTGATAAACCTCCCCAAGCATCTGTTTGATCTGGTCATCAGAGCAGCAACTACTTATCTGTCGCAGCAGCCGTTGCCAGAGTCGCATTGGCGTCGTATTTCTGTCCACGATCTGTAGGTCTACGTAAACGAATAGGTATTTGTTAACATCAAGCCCATAGTGCTGGCGCACAATTGGATGTGCCAGGTATTTGAGCAAGGAGGTCTTGCCTATGCGTCGTTCCCCCACAATCGAGCTGGATTCGAACTCGGCATTGCGCAGGCGGCTAAAGACCTGCTGGACTTCGTGCCGACGGCCAAAAAAGCGCTGGGGATCCGAAATGGGGTTGCCATAGGTAAAAGGGTTCCCGATCGTGCCGATCGGGGCTCTCGCGGCAGTAGAAGGAAATCGGAGTTCTTCATCGAAGCTGCGCGTCTGAGGAGGTGGTTCATCCTGGAGAAATCCCAATGCCTCGGCGGTCTTGCCAAAGAGTTCGCACAGTTTTTGCTGATAAAGAGGACTTGGCAAGAACGCACCACGTTCCCAGCGGCTAATGTAATAATCAGCAGGAGCTTCTATCTGTTCAGCCAGGTAGGCTTGTGACCAGCCACGCAGTTGTCGTTCACGTTGCAAACGCCTATTTGGAGCCGCCATGTGCTCGCTCCTCCTCTGTTCTCGCTACTCCTGTTCACCTTCACTGTACTCCATCACTGCAATGGAAGTGACTGCCTCCCTCAACCTCTGCTCAAGCGAGCAGCGTTCTCTTATAGGTATATCTCTTAAAGAGGCGATGGAGAATCGGAACAAAAACCAATCGATAGAGATTATACACGTTTTCGATACACAATGCAATATTCTTGAAGCATGAAAAGGTTCAGTCTGGTGGAACTACCCGCAGAGCTAAGAGGAAAGACACAGCCTCAAGGTGCAGACGAGGAGACATTCTCTCTCCTTTGCCTCCCTGATGACTCCTGGATGGCTTCTCCATGGACAGCGAATGATATATCAGTCAACCGGAAAGAATGGCATACTAGAGGGAGGGAAGCAATCAGATGGAGGGAGTTGAAGGACGATCCGATATCCCGCTTCCAACTGTCCTACTAACGATGAAGAGAGAAGAATAGCCGCATGTCGTATCAGTTTCAACGCTGGATGATTACTCTTGGAGCACAGGTTCGCTCCCTTCAAGAAAGCCTCTCGTTCAAAGATAGAGAGCGGCTCAGCCGAGAAGCGGCACACTGCGAGGCAGAACTGCAGCAGCTCTATGCCTATGCTGCGGCTCACCACCTCGATCTGTTGGCTTACTATCACCCCTTCGCTGAGATTGAAGGACGCTTGCTCCTGATTCACGAACACCTTGCCTCCAAGCACACAGACCTCGAGTAGTGGCTCAACGCTTCTTCTGTTCTTCACTCACGAAAATTGTCCGTCTGTCCTTTTCTCTACTGTCTCGCCTTGCCTCTCATTCAAATGAGAGTGCTTCCTGTATGACTCCTACGTGATTCGTCATCTTGTCCATTGAGAGCCCAAACGTCAGCAACTGGCTTCCTCCTGGCTACCTCCTGATATGTCGTTTGCAGCAATCATCGAGTATGCTTGGTGTATCGCAGCAAGCGCGAAACGCCTGCGCGAGTTCCCGAAAGTTCATAGGAATAGTAATAACAACATGAAGGTAGTTGATTAGCACAAACAAAAAAGGAGAAACATCAATGGACAAAAACACTCTGCACAAGATGGATCAACAAGCCGACGAGGCCATCGCCAACTGGTCTTTTGCAGCCCTGGCTGCAAACCTCCTTCCACCACCATTTGACATGATGCTTGTAGGCACCGTTTTTGCAAAGATGGGGGCGCGCCTCGCAGAAATCTATGGGGTGAAAGTGAGTTGGCCGGTTCTGAAAAGTATCGGGATGTCTATGGCTAAGGGTGTAGGAACTGTTCTGACGGCTGGCTACATTGGTACAGGCCTTTTGAAGTACGTCCCTGGAGTAAATGTATGGGTTGCCCTTCTGGTTCAGCCACCTATCGTAGCAGCTGTTGCCTATTCTACCGGGAATGCGTTCAAAAAGTACTTCCATACAACTCTTACTGAGGGCCGTGATCTTACCCCAGAAGAGGTTCGTGAACTAGCCGAAATGGCACTCCGTGAAAAGCTTGCGGCTTGATTACAAATCATCCGTGTAGGCCGGTAACCTTCTTTAAAAAAAGCAATCACGGAGAGCATTCAAAATCGGTAGGTTAGCCAGCACCTGACTTTGAATGCTCTCCGAATAGAACCAAATTTGTTAGTAGCTACTCAGAAAGGAATACAATCATGTTGGCACGGAAAAGTATCCTAAACATCGCTCTTCTCCTGAGTGCGCTTAGTATTACATCTTTTGTATTGAGTCCTCATGCACATGCGCAAACACTCGGCAGCAATGCGCCTTCTTCTGGAACGTTTAATGTTGTGATCCAAGGCAATATCGATGGACAACTCCAATTCTCTCAACAGGCAACAATACAGATCGTCCAGGCGTTCAACCCATCTGGTGGTCATCCTTTTGATGTCTGTCTTGTCACCACTGGATCTCCGATCACCAGCCCAGCTACTGGAGAGATCTCACTAAATTCGAATGCTGCCTGCATCCCCGGTACAATTCAGCAAGTTGACATGACAAGTATTACTAATGATCAGCAAAACGATATTGTGACACTACAGGTCGATCCAATGGCGAGTGCTATGGATGTGAACGGGTTCAATACCAGTGGTGGCATTGCTGGTGGACTGGCAGCCATCGTTTCCGGCACGATGCAATTGCAATTCAGTGATGGCGGTCAGACAGTTAACGGGCAGATCAACGTAGTAGGAAACTCATCTGCCTTTAATCCTGAACAGGGTGATACCTATACCGCTACAATCAGCGGCACTTCTAGCGGCTCATAGAACGGTTGATACCACATCTGATAATTAGTGCTGCATTCCTCATTGGGACTAAAGAAAAGACCCTCTATGTCAAGTCCGAAAAACTGAAGAGCAGAAAAACGTGTAAGCATGATGGAAAATCACAGCCGAAAAAGGGCATGGCGAGCCGATGAGCAAGAGCTCAGCTCTAGCTCAGCTTTATGTCAGCATC
>WNGD01002833.1_pt1 | contig 17925 bp, 17 predicted proteins | sample 5400671 | NCBI WGS metagenome assembly WNGD01 (sample SAMN13153369, study PRJNA577476) | soil metagenome | isolation source: 40 cm soil or saprolite under grassland replicate 2 | place: USA:California | collected 2016-06-15
CGTCTACAACAACAACATCGTCTACAACAGCTCCGTAGCGAATTTTGACCTGTGCTGCGGCGGCACCCAGTCCGGCAGCATCACGTTAACGGCCGCCCAATTCAGCGCGCTCTTCGTGAACTACACTGGGGATATGACCTGCGACTACCACCTCCGCAGTGGCGCGGTGGCGATTGATGCGGGCACGACCAGCTGTGCGGCCGGCGTGAGCAGCTGCGTGCCGCTGCTCGACCTCGACGGCGTCGCCCGGTCCGTCGGCACGGCCTACGACATCGGCCCCTTTGAGTGGCACTGAAGTCCATCCTTATACAGAGCTGGCCTTATGTAGAGCTGGCCTTCCACGCTCCCCCCGGCTTCGACGCCGGGGGGAGTTTTTTGTGCGGATGGCGCTAGTGAGTTCCCCCTTCCGGAGAAATGCAAGGAGTCTGGAACAAGGCGCTGCTTCGCAACAGTCTGCGCGGCCGAATACCGGACTCGGTGAGAACCCGTGTCGAGAAGATGGGTTTTCCAACTTCGCTCCATGTGTGGATGACGGGCGCGCTCGCCGAACCGCTGCGTGACATCCTGGCCAGTCGGGCGCCCCGGGAACGCGGCATCTACAACGTGGAGGAAATATTGAGCGTCTTGCAGAACAATCATCGCATCGAGCCCGAGACCGCGCTCAAGCTCTTCCACGTGGCCGAATTCGAACTGTGGCACGAAATCCACTGTAGCTGAAAGGCCGCGCACCAGGGCGCTGCTGCCCGGCGACAGGTGTTGCCGTCGAGGCCACAGGCCAGTGGGCCCAGGGGTGTGCTCGCGCAATTGAGGAACCGGGAGCACCGCAGGTGCGGAACTTGCCCGCCCCGTTCCCTGTTATGCGCTCCCTTGGCGCCCACACGCTGCTGCGTATCGAAGGGGGCTGGGTGCGCTTCGCACTCACCTCTCTCTTGCTCTCTGCCGCCTGCGTGTCGCAGGATGCGACTGGCCCCAGCGCGACCGCGCAATTCGCGTTCTTCGATCCAACCCCGGCGTTTTACGTCTCACCGACCGGCTCTCCGTCGGGCGACGGATCGTTCACCAACCCTTGGGACTTAGCGACGGCTCTCGACGGTCCGGCCGCGGTGACGCCGGGCAGCACGATCTGGTTGCGCGGAGGAACCTACTCCGACGGGCCGTACTACGGCGGCTACTTGAGCAATCTGACTGGGACCGCTGCCGCGCCCATGGTGGTACGCCAGTTTCCGGGCGAGCACGCGACGGTGACGAAGTTCCTTGTCGTCCGAGGTGGGTATACGTGGTATTGGGGATTCGAAGTCGTGCACACCCTCCCGCAAGTGGCTCCCCAGCTGTTTGGCATCGACGACCAAGCGCCCGGGGCCAAGTTCATCAATCTCGTCGTCCATGATGCGACCGGGAGCGGGATTTTCATCTGGCCCCAGGCAAGCGACGCCGAGGTATACGGGTCGATCTCCTACAACAACGGACGGACCGACAACCTGGACCACGGGATCTACTGCCAGAGCCAGACGAGCACGCTGTTGCGGGACAACATCGTGTTCGACAACTGGGCGTTCGGCATTCACTGCTTCGACAAGCCGGTACCGGCTCTCCAGAACATCGCGCTCGAGGGCAACGTCGCGTTCAACGACTACGTCTGGGGCGTGCCGTCGGACGCGGACATCTTCGTTGGCGGCCACTTTCCCGCGTCAGGAATCGTCATCGATCAGAATTACACCTACCGTACGAATGACGCCGACACCAAGGCGGCCGACATCGGCTACAATCTGGTCGTAAACGACGACATCGTCTTCACCAACAACTACTTCGTCGGGGGGTGGGCTCATCTGGGTGCGTGGGCGACGGCCACCGTGGCGGGAAACACGCTGTTCGACTTTAGTGACGGTGGCATGGTGTGGAACATGGGGACTCTCAGCGGCCAGGCGTGGAAAGGCAACACGTTCTTTGGCGACTCCACGGCCCTGGCGTGGCGCTACGATACCAGTACCGTCACCACGTTTGACGGCTGGCGCACGCTCACCGGATTCGCCGATCCGGGCACCTACGCGGGCAGTGCCCCAACCGGGGTCAAAATCGTGGTGCGCCCGAACCGGTACGAGCCGGGTCGTGCGAACATCATCGTCTACAACTGGGCGCAGCAGAGCACGGTGAGCGTGGATGTCTCGGGCATCCTCCAGGTGGGCGAACGCTACGTGGTCCAGAACGCCCAGGACTTCTATGGCGCCCCCGCGGCCGGCGGCATCTACACTGGCGACCCCCTCCAATTGCCGATGGTCGGCGTCACGCCCCCGATCCCGCTCGGAACCACCACGGCTCAGCCGCCGCCCGTCACCGGGCCCACCTTCAACGTGTTCGTCCTCATGACGACGAGCCGCGGGCGGTGCATTCCAGGGGCGCTAGGAGATTCAGAGCAGTCAGCAGATCCAGAGGGTTGCGGCCCTCCCCCTTGACTTCGACGACCTGGCACCCAGGCTGGGTGCACTGCGCGCTCGCGTCGTCCTTGCTGTTAGCCTCGTGCCTCCAGCAAGACGTCGTCAAGGCCCGTCCCGGTACGCCCGGGACAGGCACGCCGCTCCCCACCGGCCCGGAGTTCTACGCATCGCCGAGCGGCTCACCGCTGGGCGACGGATCGCGGAGCAAGCCGTGGGACCTGCAGACGGCCTTGAGCCAGCCGGCGCCGGTCACGCCGGGCAGTACGATTTGGTTGCGGGGGGGCAGGTACACCGGCGGCACAGATCGCGCCGGGTTTCTCAGCAAGCTGACCGGGACGGCTGACGCACCCATCGTGGTGCGCCAGGCGCCCGGCGAACGCTCCATAGTGACGAATAGCCTCGACGTCACGGGCTCGTATACGTGGTTTTGGGGCTTCGACGTCACGAGTGCACGGCAAGCCGCCACGGGCACGGATTACGAGTATCTCGTCGGCGGCCACGCGGGCACCGGGAATCGCCTCATCAATCTCGTCATTCACGACGGGGCGAACACCGGCGTGGCGAGCTTTACCCCGCTGTACACCACCGCCACCCAGACCACCATCTACGGCTGCCTCATCTACAACAACGGGACGCATTTCAACTTGGACCACGGCCTCTATCTGCAAAACGATGTGGCCACCGGCACCGTAACCGTCACCGATAATATCGTGTTCAATAACGAGGCGTTCGGCTTGCACGTGTATTCCGCGCCGGCGGACGGCCGCCTCAGCGGGCTTGATATCGAAGGGAATGTCCTGTTCGGCAACGGCTCGATCAGTACGCCCGTCAATCGCAACAACGAAATCCTGATCGGCGGCACCCCGGCGGCCAACGACATCGTCGTCCGCAACAATTTCACCTATCGGGAGGCCGCCGCGGGCTTCAGTCCCTACAAAGTGGCGGCGGAGATCGGGTATATCGATGGCTCCAAGACAAACGGCGATGTCGTGCTGGAGAACAACTACTTCGTCGGGGGTTTCTACATCAACCGGTGGGCGTCGGGGACCGTACGCGGCAACCTGGTCTATGATTATACGGGGCCGATGGTGCTGACCGACTCCAGCGTGAGTGGTCAGACCTGGTCCGACAACCGGTTCTACGGCGGCTCAACCCGGTCGACCTGGCAGCATGCACCCAACGCCCCAGCGGCCTTCAGGACGTGGGAAGCGCAAACGGGCCTGACTGATGTGGGTCGTTATGAGGGGAGCGGTGCTCCGCCCACCCTCGTGATCGTGCGCCCCAACCAGTATGAGGCCGGGCGGGCGAACATCATCGTCTACAACTGGGCGCAGCAGTCCACGGTCAGCGTGGACCTCTCTGCGGTGCTCAACCCGGGGGACCGCTACGTCGTGCAGAACGCGCAGGACTTCTACGGCAGCCCGGTGGCGAGCGGCACCTACCAGGGAGGCAGCATTCAACTCCCCATGGCGGGCATCACACCGCCGGCTCCTGTGGGGAGGGCTTACTCGCCGCCCCCGGTCACGGGGCCGACCTTCAATGTCTTCGTCGTCATGAAGGCAGCCTGAAATCACCGCCTCCTGATCACGCCCAGGTAGTGCGTTCGCATCGGCGGGACCAGGTTCAAGAGCGCGCACAGCGTCCACGAAAGCGGCGCGACGAGGCGTGTCACCGGCGTGGCTAGTGTCACCCGGTCCAGCTCCACAGAACACCCGGGGAACAGGCGCCTGATCCCTGCGGCCTTGACGGGGCGGATATCGCGGTTGCGAGGGTTTGGCACGCAGAAGTCATACCAGAGAATGACCCCCTCGGGTGTGAGAACGCGAACCATCTCCTCCGCGACACAACGCCGAACATCGGCGTCGAGGATGGACGTGAAGACCATGAACTGCATGACGAGATCGAAACTGGCGCTGCGGAATGGCAAGGCCACCGCGCTGCCGCAGAACAGCCCGATATCCCGCGGACCGAGCCGCGCCGCGCGGCGGACTCGGTCGCGCAGCAGGTCGATGCCGGTTACGTGGTGCGGCTGTGCTCCCCACGCGATCAGACGGTGCAGCCAGTAGCCTGCGCCACACCCGACGTCCAGGATGCGTCTCGCGCCCAGCGGCCAGAGCGTCGACCGGCGCAGCGCTGCGAGCACGCGACGCTCAAGGTCGTGCATCGTAAACGCGTACGCCGGATTGCCCCAGTCGTAACGCCAGGTGCCTCCGCGCCTGGCGTACGCGGCGCGGATCCGGGCTTCCTCGGCGCGTGACCGATCTCCTGTCACGCGGCCCCTCTCCTCTGGAGAGTCGACCTTCAGGGTCTTCGGCGTCATTAAGGCACCGTGACCGCCGGTCGGCGCGCCGACGCGAGCGGTACGTTCATCCCGAGGACCTGGTCGACGAGGAGAGCAATCGCGTCGTAAGTAATCGGCACAGGGCACGGAGACGGCTCTCGCGCGCCGTCCTGCCACAGCCGCTCGAGTACGCACGTGATACCATCGACATCAGCCGAATCGCGAACCACCGCGCCGAGGCGCCTTCCCTCGACTCCGGCGGCGCTGTCCGCTGACGCCACGACCAGCGTGGGGACTCCCATCGCCACCGATTCATAGAGCTTGGCCGGGATCTGCAACTCCTGCTCCTGCGCCAGCACCACGGCCAGGCGCGAACGAGCCACCACACTGAGCGCCTCGGCGCGAGGCAGCACGCCCAGCATCTCCACGTACCCCTCGGCGCCCGCGGCGGCGACCGCGTCCTTGAAGACTCGCGTGTGGTAGGAATCGGCGGGACCGGCGATGCGGAGACGCGAGCCAGCCCGGCCGGCCTCCGGATGGCGCTGGAGGAACATGCCCAGCGCCCGCACCACAGGCCCGAGGTCGCGGCTTCCGTACAGCCTGCCGGCGTAGGCGACGCTCAATCCCGGAAACCGCTGCTGGTCGAGCCGCGGCAACCCTTCGGCGTCAACGCCGTTCGGAACGCACACGATCGGCACGTCGGGGTAGCTCGCCCCAAGCGCAGCAGCCAACTGGTGCGTCACGGTGATGACGCCATCGGCTGCTCGAAAGGTGAGTCGCTCGAGGCGCGCGGAGCCAGCGCGATATACCCACGTCCCAAGTCTTGGATGCGACGCCCAGGCCTGCGTGAGCGGCCCCGCCCACGGATCTTGTAGGTCGATCAACCAGCGGGCCGCGCTTCCCCTCATCGCCACCCCCGCCACGAGGTGGGCGGAGTGCGGCGGGCCGCTACTCACCACCACGTGGGGCTGGAATCGCCGCACAACCGAACGCGCGCGCAGCGCGGCTCGGCACACCCAGCCGCGGCTCTCGTCCGGAAAAGCCAAGAACGTCATGACCTCTTGACGCAGCCGCCGCAGCAGACCGGAGGGGTCGCTCGAACGCGCAATGCGCGCGTCGTTCGGGAGCCACTCAAGCGACCGCCGCAAGGTCAGCCGGCGGAGCAGCCGAGAAGCGTCGATGAGCGTCCAGAGGCGCCGGCACCGCACCACCCGCACAGGGGGCACGGCTTCGTTCCTCCCCGGCGGCGCGGCGGTAAGAACCGCAACCTCCCAGCCCAGCCGTGTCAGATACTTCGTGATGCCCGCCCAACGCATGCCGCCCATGCGGCCATCGGCGGCACCGAAGTCATACGAGACCACGAGCAACCGGCGCGGACTCACAGCCCTCGCTCCGATCCCCGGCGCGCAGTCACGACGAGCTCATAGAGCGCCTTGAGCCGCTCGCGGTGCAGCAGCAGGTAGGCGAGCCCATAGCTGATCGCTCCCGCCGCGACTTGGGCAGCCAGTCGCTGGCTCGGAGTCCATCCCCTGGCGGCGACGCCGCCGACCGCGAGTACCACTGCCGCCATCAGCGCCGTGCCGCTCAGAGCAGGCCACAGCGCTGCCAGGTACGCCTTGGGGGACAGCGCGATTTTGGAGAACACGCGCCGGTACAGCGGGAAGGCGATGACGGGGTCCACGAGCAACCAAGCCGCCGCGAGACCGACCGTGCCCCACCGAGTCCCACCGACGTAGAAGCTCGTCGGCATGACCACCGCCGCGGCCACCATCCTCCACATCTCGAACCGCGCGTCCCTGATGATCTGGAGCACCTGGGGCAAGAGGGGCGTGATCGAGCGAACGGCTGCATAGGCGGCGAGAAGCCGCAGCGGCGCAATGGTAGCCTCCCACTTGGGGCCGAGCACGACCCGCGTGAAGTCTCCCGCGACTAGCGCGAGCCCGACGGCCAGGGGAAAGGTTATGAGGGCGATGCCTTCGGTAATCCTGAGCACGTACCGCCGCATGGCTGGCGGGTCGCCCTGCACCGCGGAGAAGAAAGCGGGCGTCACCTGAGCGACGAGCGTGGTGATCTTATCCACCGGGACGCTCGCCAGGGTCCAGCCGACGTTGTAGAACCCGAGCGCAGCCTTCCCGAGGACCCGCCCGGCGACCAAGAAGTCGGCGTTCGCCGAAGTGTACCAGCAGATGCGGGACATGAGCACGTCGCCGCTCAGCGTCATCGCGTGCTTCAGCGACGTGGGCCGTGGCCATGCCAAAGGCACGTGCCGCAGCCGCAATACCGCTCCTGTCGAGATCAGAGCGCCTAACACGGCCCCGGCGACGAGGGTCCAATACCGCAACCCTGCCAGGGCAAATGCGATCATGCTGATGGCCAGAATCGCAGCCTGACCCAGGTCAACGAGGGCGAGCGCCTTGAAGCGCAGGTCCCGCTGCAGCAGCGCAAAGGGCACGGTCTTGAACGACGTGATGACGAAGGTCGTGCTCATGGCCACGACGACGAGCGGCAGTTGTGGCGCGCGGAAAAAATATCCCAGTGGGATCGCCACGGCGCACGACACGAGGAGGCTCGCCAGTCCCGAGAGCACGGCCAGCCCGTTGAGCTGGCTGATCTGCTCCAGGCTGAGCTCGCGGATCGCGAGCACGGCGGTGCCCAGCCCAAACTCGGAGAGCAGCGTGATGAGCCCGAGGTAGATCGCGGCCATGCCCACGAGGCCGTAGTCCTCCGGCGTGAGCAAGCGGGCGACGATCAGCCAGGATACCCAGCTGAGCGCTTGGCTGGCCCACTTCGCCGCCGCAGTCCAGGCGACGCCGCGCAGGAGCGAGCGATCGAGGGTCCGAGCCGCCCCGACGGTACCGGACCCTGTCGAGTCGGAAATCACCGTCACGTCACGCACAGCCTACGGCGGGAAGCAAGAGCGAGACCAACGAGGGCAAGCGCGCTCTCCGCGCGCGGGTGTCGCGATCGCGCAACGAATCAGGCAGGGGCACGTCCCTTGCACCATGGGTTCGGAGCCCGCGCCGATGCGAGGACCGCAGTCGGACTCGGGCCGCCTTTGGAGCCGCTCAAGGTGTGTCTCGCGAGGTTGGGGACGAGGTCATGTGCGGGATCGTGGGGATCGTCAAACTGAACCGGCGGGACACCGTCGAGGAGGCGCGTCTCAAGCGGATGCGGGACGTCCTGCGCCACCGCGGGCCCGACGGCGAGGGGTTGTGGATCGAGGGACCGGTCGGGCTCGGGATGCGGCTGCAGGGGATGTTCGCGTTTGCGCTGTGGGACCGGAAGCAGCGGCGCTTGCTCCTGGCGCGCGACCGACTCGGCATCAAGCCGCTCTACTTCGCCTGGACCGACCATGAGCGCGTGTTCGCCTCGGAGATCAAGGCGATTGTCGCGGGAGGATCGCTTCGCCCCGCACTGAACCAGTCGATCGTCCCCGAGTTTCTGGCGCTGGCCTACGTGGCCGGGGAAGAAACGTTCTTCCGCGGCGTGCAGAAGCTGCTGCCGGGACGGACCCTGTCGTGGTCCTGCGCTGGCGGACCCCGGCAACGCCGCTACTGGCGCCTGCCGGTCGGGGACCAACAACGGCGCGCCACGAATCGGCTCACGATGATTCATCGTTCGCTCCGGGCAGCGATCGAGACGGACCGGACGATCCCGATCCTGACTCATTGGTTCGAGAGCAGCGTCCCGGGGCTCTACTCTGTTGGACTCACGTCGCTGCGCGCCTTCGGGCCGCTGTACCGCTTCCTCGCGGGGTGCGGAGCGGCGGCACAGCGCGTTGCCAGCGCCATCGCGCGGGGGTGGAGGGGACGGTCACGGGCGGTGTCGTCGGGCATGCCGATGGCCGCCGGGAGCTGAGGTGGCCGAGGTGCTCCGCGCGCGTCTGCGAACGGTACTGCCACCCAGAGTGAAGCGGGGCCTGAAGCGCCTGCTGCGGGCCTACCACCAGCGATTTTGGGCGTTCACGCCCGCGGACTTGAAGGGCGCGCTGGCGCGCCTCGGTGTCGTCCCGGGCGACGTCCTGATGGTGCATAGCGCGTTCGACCGATTTCTCGGCTTTCGCGGCGGCCCGGTGGACGTCATCCGGGCACTGCAAGAGGTGATCGGTCCTCGTGGCACGCTGATGATGCCCACCATGCCGTTTCGGGGCACCGACATAGACTACGCCCGGGGCGACCCCGTGTTCGACGCGCAGCACACCGTGTCGCGCATGGGGCTCCTCACCGAGGTGTTCCGCCGCTCCCCGGGCGTCGTGCGCAGCATCCATCCGACGCAGTCGGTGGCCGTGTGGGGCAACAGGGCTGAGGCGATCATCGCCGGGCATGAGCGGGCCGACACGCCCTGTGGGCGCCTCACGCCCTGGGGAAAGCTGCTCGAATGCGACGGGAAGATTCTCTTGGCTGGAGTCCCCGCCAGCACCATGACTTTCTGTTACTTCATCGCGGAGGAACTCGAGCCGCGTCTCCCCGTTCCCGTGTTGACCCGGGAGCGGTATCCGATGCGCTGGAAGGACCGGGATGGGACCGTACGGGTCTCCGAGCTGCGGCTCTTCTCCCCGCACTTGAACCACGACTTGAGCCCCCTGCACCGCGAGCTGAAACGACGCCATCAGTGGCGCGAGCGCCGAGTGGGGCGGTTGCGTCTCATGGTGCTGCGGGCGGCGGACGTCTATGACGCCGCTGTAGCGCTGGCGGACAGAGGGCTGTTCGTACGTGAGCGGGCGGGCTGAGGGGCCACGGGCGGGTCGCAGGTTCGAGTCCTGCCTCGGGAGCTTGCCTCTTCAGCTCTGCGGCGGCGCTAGCCGCTCCCCATCGCGCTGTTTGGCGAGCAGCCCTTCCGTGAAGTGTACCCACTCTTCCAGCTCGGCGAGCCTGCGGTGCACGTCCTCCTGTTCGCCCGGCTTGCTCCGCAGCTCTTCGACCTCGCCCAATCTGCTCTCCAACATGCCCCCGAGCATCCGTCCCAGTTCAGGACGTGCGCCCAAAGCGCCGCTCAGCGGCCACGTTGCTCTCATGGGCGGTATCGAAATTGCAACCGAGACGACACGAGGCGAGTGCCGCACAATGCGGCGCTGAGGATCCGGGTTATGCGCGCCGCTGCGCGCCCGTCACCGAAGGCCGAGGGTTGAGGGGAGGAGAGCGCGCGATTCGGACGCTTTGCCAAGAGACGCCGCAAGGCCGCCCGAATCGCCGGGCCTGACGTGCCGACTAAGACATTCCCGTCCGGGGCGAGTCCCTCCGGCCGCTCGGTGACCTTCCGCAAGACTAGGACCGGTACACGGAAGCTCGGCGCCTCCTCTTGAATACCACCGCTGTCGCTAAGCACCAAGGTCGCCGATCGAAGGAGAGCGACGAGTGTGAGATAATCGACTGGTGGACAGAGCCGAATACGATCATGGCTCTCCAGCGTTCGCGCTACCGCCCGGCGCACGGCCGGGTTTGGATGCACGGGGAACACAACGGCGACGCGAGGGTCCTCCTCCGCAAGGCGCCGTACGGTTCGGAGTGCTTCAAGCATCGGGGAACCGAACGACTCGCGCCGATGCATGGTCAGGAGTATCCGCACGGCGCCCACCGGCCAGAGAGCGCGCACATCTGGCAACGGCATGCGGCGGGTCACATCCTTCAGAGCGTCAACGACCGTATTCCCCGTGACAAAGATTCGCTCGCGAGGCACGCCTTCCCTCAGGAGGTTCGCACGGGCGTGCTCAGACGGGGCGAAATGAAGGTCCGCTGCTTGGCTCAGAAGAATCCGCATGACCTCCTCGGGGAACGGGGCTTGGCGATCGTAAGACCGTAGCCCAGCCTCCACATGACCAACAAGCACTCGATGGAGATAAGCAGCGATCCCGAGCCCGAACGCGGACGCCGTATCTCCTTGCACAAGTACCGCGTCAGGTCTGCGACGGCGAAACAGTTGGTCGGCATGATGGATCGTGCGCGCCAAGACCTCCCCCACAGACTGGTGCGCCGTCATGATCTTGAAGGCATGATGTACGGGAAGCCGAAAGATGCGCAACACTTGATCGGCAAGCTCGTCATGCTGGCCTGTATGGACGGTCACTACTCGGAACCGGCCGCTCCGACGCAGCTCCCGAACCACGGGCGCCAGCTTTATGGCCTCGGGACGAGTGCCGAAGCCCACTATCACCACGGGTTTACGACGCAAAATGACGCAGCGCCCCTAGCCCGCGGCGTCCTGTCATCCGCGAGGGGCAACAGCTCTGGCGCCGCTCGACGTGCCCATAGACTGCTGGCACGGGTCTCCGCGTTTCGAGGCAGCAACTCCAAATCCTGGATCGCCGCCTGTAGTGGCTCACGATCATTTCTCTGTGATCTCCTCGCACAGCTCCAGCGTCTCAGCAAAGGGGATTGCTCCGCCATCGTCTCGCCCGACGTCGAACGTCACCACGAACAAACCTCCGAGCGGCAGCACCCGAGCCATTCCGTGAGAGCACCAGAGCACGCACAGCCTACTCTCGGAAGCAAGAGCGAGACCAGCCCGAGGCCAGCGCGCTCACGGTGCGCGCTGTCGCGATCGCGCAACGGTCCAGGCGGGGGCACGTCCCTTGCACCGTGGGCCTCGTCGTGTCTCGCGAGGTTGGGGACCAGGGCATGTGCGGAATCGTGGGGATCGTCAAACTGAACCAGCGGGAAACCGTGGACGAGGCGCGTCTCACGCGGATGCGGGACGTGCTGCGCCACCGCGGGCCGGACGGCGAGGGCCTCTGGATCGAGGGACCGGTGGGCCTGGGGATGCGCCGGCTCGCGATCGTGGACGTGCTCGGCGGCCGGCAGCCGATGGCCAACGAGGACGGGACGGTTTGGATCGTCTACAACGGCGAAATCTACAATCACGCCGCCCTTCGGCCCGCGCTCGAAGAGCGTGGTCACTGCTACCGCACTCGCAGCGACACCGAGACCATTCTGCACCTGTACGAGGAAGAAGGAGAGCGCTGCGTCGAGCGCCTGCAGGGAATGTTTGCGTTCGCGCTGTGGGATCGGAAGCGCGGACGGCTGCTGTTGGCGCGCGACCGGCTCGGCATCAAGCCGCTGTACTACGCGTGGACCGACCACGAGCTCGTGTTCGCATCGGAGATAAAGGCCATTCTGGCTGGAGGATCCGTTCGCCCGGCGCTGAACGAGGCGATTGTTCCCGAGTTCTTGGCGATCGGGTACGTGGCCGGGGAGGAGACGTTTTTCCGCGGGGTACGCAAGCTCCTGCCGGGGCGCACCCTCTCGTGGTCATGCACCGATGGATCCCGGGAACGTCGCTACTGGCGGTTACCCGTCGCGACCGACGACGGCGCACCGAGGACGCTCGAGGCCGGCGGACGGGAGGTGCGTGCCCGGCTCGCCGAAGCTGTCCGGAGTCACCTCATGAGCGACGTGCCGCTCGGCGTCTTCCTGTCGGGTGGGCTGGATTCGAGCGGGCTGGCGGCTCTAATGGCCTCGATGGTGAAGGAGCCGATCCGGTCCTTTGCTGTGGGCTTCTCCGAACCCGAGGGAAACGAGCTTGCCTATGCCAGGCTGGCCGCCCGCTCGATCGGGGCGGAGCACCGCGACATCGTCGTGACCCCCTCCGAGTTCTTCGGCGCGCTGCCCCGGCTCGTTTGGCACGAAGACGAGCCGATCAGGTTTCCGTCAAGCGTCCCGCTCTACTTCGTCTCGCGCCTGGCGCGCGACCACGTCAAGGTGGTGCTCACCGGCGAGGGGGCCGATGAGCTCTTCCTCGGTTACGAACGCTACTGGGTGACGGCCTGGAACGAGCGGCTCGGGCGATTCTATTGGGCCCTGACCCCGCGAGCCCTGCAGGAAGAGGTGAGGGGACTGGTACGCCGACTCCCGAAGCCGGCACGTCGCTACGCGGCCAGAACGTTCCTGGCGCTCCGGCCCGATCCCCGGGAGCTGTTCTTCGAGAGCTGGGCCATTTTTCCGGTGGCCCTCCAGTCCGGGCTGCTCTCCGATCCAGAGCTCCTGACGGCGCGCGACCCCTACGCCGAGGGCCTGCGTGCCTACGAGGAAGCGACCGGCGGTACGCTCGAGCGGATGAGCTGCGCGGATGTTCAAACGTACCTGGTCGAGCTCCTGATGAAGCAGGATCAAATGAGCATGGCCGCATCGATCGAGAGCCGGGTGCCTTACCTGGACCACAAGTTCGTCGAGCACGTCGCGGCGATCCCAGGCCGCAACAAGCTGCATGGCTGGCACACCAAGGCCGCGCTGCGGGCCGCGCTGCGGGATCTCGTGCCGCGCGAAATCCTGACCCGACGGAAGATGGGCTTTCCGGTTCCCGTGAATCGGTGGTTTCGCGAGCGGTTCTGGCCGGTGGTGGGCGAATTCGTCCTGGGGCCGCGCGCACTCGAGCGAGGGCTGTTCCAGGAGGCGGCCCTCAGGCGCTTCGCTGATGAACACCGCGCGGGGACCTGGGAGCACGGTCTGCGCCTCTGGCTCCTCGTGAACCTGGAGATCTGGCAGCGGATCTTCGTGGACGGTGAGGATGCCATGGACGTGATGCGCCCCGTGGAAGGCCGGTGCGGATCCTCTGGGTGAGAAGGTCGACGGCTGGTCGTTCAACAGCGGCGGCCATGGGCGCTCGGGCACGTTGACGAGCGGGGGACATTGCGAATTTGTCGCGCGAGTTATCCGGAAAGCCGCTTCACGATTTTCAGGATCCAGCCCACAGCCTACTGGCGCGGAGAGGCGCTGTTGTCGAATTGAAGTAATATCCTCTGATAAGCGCGCCAAAGACGAAGGCGCCAAGCAAAAAAGAGGACGGCCACCTTCTGTTGGAGAGGAAAGCTTTTTCCTTTCCCAAAGAGGAGAGCGTATGCCTCTCTTACAGGCGGTGCAGCATCCTTCACTACCTCCCATACCAATCCCGACCATGTGCGATGAAGGTTGCGATGAAGGTCCCGATCGCCGGCGACCGTACGACGAACCTTCTTATAAATTTCTCGCTTGCTGCTTCTAACAGCATGTTGCACGATCACGTTTTCGACATAAGCCAATCGAAAGCCACCGGCTACCAGGCGGTTCCCCCACTCTCGATCGCCACCGGATCGAAGTTCCGTTGCAAACGGTCCTACGCTGTTCATCACGCTCTTGCGTGTCATCAAGTTTGCAGTGGCGCTAAAGCGCAATTGCTCCACATATCGCCTCTGAGGAAAGCTACAGATGCTATCGTACAGCGCCGCAATGCTGGCTGTGCTATGATTTGCCGATTCCACATCAATGCGTCCACCTATTGCGGCTATTTCTTGATGCGTCAAAAGAAATTCTACGCCATTCTGCAGCCAATCGATGGCAGGCTGGCAGTCTGAGTCGGTAAAAGCGAGTATCTCGCCGCGGGCAATGGCGATCCCTGCATTTCTGGCGCCATACGACCCGGGAGTTTCTTCATATAGAAAAATGATGTTCGGGAAGGCAGCTCTCACTTCATCCAGACTTTGGGCGGACCCATTGTCCACAACGATCGTTTCGAATGAGCCCGAAAGTTTTTGGCTTTCAATAGCAGAGAGACAACTTCGCAGCGAGCGGGCATCATTGTAAGTTGGCACGATAACACTGACCATTGGCCAACTACTGTTCCCGGGTAGGGCGTCGCGCATCATCTGAAGAGGTATTGTAAAGGGTTGTGGACCGGATCATGATCAAGCGCCGTCCTTCCGCTCCTTGCCCTCCTCCGGGGTGAGCACGCGGGCAACGATTAGCCAGGAGATCCAGCTGAGCGCCTGGCTGGCCCACTTGGCTGCGGCGGTCCAGGCACCGCCGTGCAAGAGCGCGGGTTCCAGGGCCCGTGCCGCAGCATGTGCCCCAGACACCGGGGTTTCGGAAGAAACCGCTACGTCGCGCATCGCCTCGGCGAGAAGCAAGAGCAATACCAGCGGAAGGCTCGTGGTCGCCTCCGATCGCGTGAGCCACTGACCCGCGAGCGTTGCGATCGTGCAACACTAAGGACAGGCTCACGCGTCGGTGCCTTATGGGGCCTGCCGCATCCGGTCGGCACCGACCTTGCGAGACTGGCGCGCCGTCTACCTCAACGAAGTGTGAATGCCGGACTCGATCGCGCGAGCCATCGAAGAGTTCTTCCGCAATCGCTACGGACGGGATGCGCTCTATGTCCCGTCCGGGCGCGCGGCGCTCTATCTCGCCTTCCGAGAATGGCTCCGCCCGGGGGACCGTCTGCTCATGTCCCCAGTGACCGATGACGTAGTCTTCTTCGTGGTCCTGGCCGCGGGCCTTGTGCCGGTGCAGGTCTCGTTGGCGGACGGCATGCGCCGGACCTGGGACTGGTTCGCGCCGCGGTCGGCCGCGGCAGCGCCACACCGGAAGAGACCGGCTGGGGCGACACCGTTGCGATGATGCTCGCGGAGCGCTCACCGGCACGCATCGCCGTGCTGATTCCTTCCGACGAGGCGATCGGTCCCGGACGCCAGTTGATCGCGCTGGCGCGGGCGCTCCCGGGCGCGGGGATCGAGTGCTTCATCGTCGGGTTCCATAAGCGCGGCCTGCCGCTTTCTTCATTCGCTCGCTCGCTCCGGGATTCCGGCCTGCCGCATTGCCTCGTGGAAGACCGCGGGCCTGTTGACTGGCGCATGGCGTCGGAAATCAGAAGTCTGTTGCGCCGTTGGGGGCCGTCGATCGTGCAGACCCACTGCTACAAGGCATCGGCCATGGCGTATGTGCTGCGCAAGCTGGGTTCCCCGTGGGCTTGGATGGGATTCTTTCATGGGATCACGACCGGACACTTGAAAGGGCGTTTCTATCATTGGATCGACCGGCGGCTGCTCTCGTCGGCTGATCGCGTCGTGGTCATGTCGCAGGCTCAAGCGCGAGCGTTCCGGCACTGCAACGGCCGCGTTCGCACGATTTACAACGCGGTGCTCGGCCCCACGCGTGCGGGTGACCCAGCGGAGCGCGAGCGCCTCACTGCTCTCGCAGTCGCTCTGCGACGACCCCTCGTAGGCGTGGTCGGCCGCCTGAGCCCGGAGAAGGGCGTGGACCTTTTCTTGGAGGCCTGTGCCGTCCTGGTTCGGAAAGGCATCGCCTTCTCCGCGATTGTCGCAGGGGACGGTCCCGGGCGCGCGCGGCTCGAGGCCCAGCGCGCTCGTCTCGGCTTGGAAACGTGTGTCCAGTTCGTGGGGCAAGTGTCGAACGTGGATGTCATATACGACAATCTCGACTTACTGGTTCTCCCGTCTCGCAGCGAGGGATTGCCGAACGCGCTGCTCGAGGCCATGCGGGCGGACGTGCCCATCGTCGCAACTGCAGTGGGCGCCATACCGGACGTCGTTGGATCTTCATCGGCTGCTCGCTTGGTGGCACCGGGATCCGTGGCGGCGCTGGCCGATGCGATGGAGCGCGCGCTGATCCACGGAGATCCACCCGAGGCACAGGACGCACGCCGGGAAGTCGTGAGCCGGTTGTCACTGGAGCGCCGCGTGGAGGCGCTGGTCCAACTGTACCGCGAACTCGTCGAGCAGGGGTAGAGCAAGTTGTGCGGGATTGCCGGAGCGGTAGCCTTACGGGATGGCGCTCGCTTGGACCGGGAGCGCCTGTGCGTGCGGGACGCGAGCGAGCAACCGCGATGATTCGAGACCAGTACCTCAGTGGCGAATACCTCGCGAAGAACCCACGGTGGCATGCCGACGAATCGCCGTGGAAGGCCAAGTACATCCTTCAAATGATCGCTCGAAACAAGATCGCGCCCACCACGATCTGCGATGTAGGCTGTGGAGCGGGAGAGGTGCTGCGGCTGGTGCACGAGGGACTGCAGGGACGATGCCGCTGTTGGGGGTACGACATCTCGCCGCAGGCCTTCGCGCGGTCGCGCGCTCTGTCGAGCGAACGGCTGCAGTTCAAGCTGGCCGATATCAGAGAAGAGAAGGATGCGCACTTCGATCTCCTCCTGCTCATGGACGTCCTGGAGCACCTGGAGGACTACTTCAGCTTTCTGCGCGACCTGCGGCCGAAGGCCGAGTACAAGATCCTCCACATTCCACTCGATATCTCGGTGCGAAACGTCGTGCTCGGCAGGCTCGGCAACTTCCGAGCGGCGTATGGACATCTCCACTACTTCACAAAAGAGGTAGCGCTCGAGATGCTGCGAGACGTCGGTTACGAGGTCATCGATTACGCGTATACGTGGCAGGTGAACTCTCTCCGGTACGTGTGGAACGAGAACAAGCAGAACCCCCGGATACTGGCGCGGCGGGTCGCCGGCTTCGTCGCGCGAGCCATCATGAGCTTGCCCAGTCGGGTTCTCTTTGCGATTCACGAGGACTGGGCGGCTCGTCTCGGGGGGCAATGGAGACTCCTGGTCCTGGCACGATGATGGGCCGCCGCATCAATTCGGTGCAACGGCGGAGCACTGGGCACCATGGCCGGAGCCCGGCGCGGTTTTTGCGCTCCCGCTCGGCCACGATGAGATGCGACGCCCTCGTGCTCGACGCGTCGCTTCGCCAGGCGCTCGTGACCGTGCGGTCCCTCGGTCGGCGGGGGCTGGCGATCGCCGCAGCGGAAACGCACCCTGAGGCACCCGCCTTTGCATCACGCTGGTGTCGGGGAGGGTTCGTGTTTCCGGCCCAGGAAGGGACCGATGCCTACGCCGCCCTCCTCGAGCAGTGGCTGGATGGCACCGGCGCGCGAGTGCTCATCGCCTCCAACGACGCCACCATCGCGCTGCTGCGTCGGCATCGCGCGCGGCTCGAGCAGCGACTCCACTTGGCGCTCGCACCCGAACAGGCGCTGGCGACCGCGATCAACAAGGAGCGGACGCTCGAGGTCGCGCGGCGCCTCGAGGTGCCTGTCCCGCGCGAGGTTGCCGTGCGCGACGGCGGAGACGTGGCTCTAGCGCTGGAGCAGATCGGACTCCCGGCGGTGATCAAGCCCAGCGAATCCTGGTTGTGGAACCGACGCGAGGGAGCGCGCCTGGGTGCCCAGCTCGCGGTCACTGCCGCCGAGCTGCGAGACGCCGTCGCGGCGGTGACACGCTTCGGGGAGGTCGCGCTCGTCCAGCAACTGCTCACCGGAAGGCGCGAGGCGGTGAGTTTCCTGTATGCCGATGGCGCAGTGTACGCGCGCTTCGCCCAATGGGCCAAGCGCACCAGTCCGCCCCTGGGCGGGAACTCGGTCCTGCGCGAGAGCATCGCCATTCCCTCCGACACAGGGCGTTACGCCGAATCGCTCGTACGCGACATCAACCTCGAAG
>WNGD01002836.1_pt1 | contig 17924 bp, 15 predicted proteins | sample 5400671 | NCBI WGS metagenome assembly WNGD01 (sample SAMN13153369, study PRJNA577476) | soil metagenome | isolation source: 40 cm soil or saprolite under grassland replicate 2 | place: USA:California | collected 2016-06-15
GGCCCCCCCCGCGTCCACCAGCGGTGCGGGCACGAGGTTCATCGCCGGCGAGCCGATGAATCCGGCGACGAACGTGTTGGACGGGTTCTCGTAGAGCTCTGCCGGAGTGCCGACCTGTTGCAGCACACCGAGGTTCATCACGGCGATCCGATCGCCCATCGTCATCGCCTCGACCTGGTCGTGCGTCACGTAGATGGTCGTGATCTCGAGCCGCTCCTGCAGCTTGAGAATCTCCGCGCGCGTCGCGACGCGCAGCTTCGCATCGAGGTTCGAAAGCGGCTCGTCCATGAGGAACGCTGCCGGTTCTCGCACGATCGCACGGCCGAGAGCGACGCGCTGGCGCTGACCTCCGGACAATTGCTTCGGCTTTCGCTTCAGCAGCGGACCAAGGTCGAGGATCTCTGCAGCCTTCTTGACGCGTTCGTCGATCTCCTTCCGCGGGACCTTCTTGTTGCGCAGCCCGAAAGCGAGGTTGTTGAACACCGTCATGTGGGGATAGAGCGCGTACGACTGGAACACCATCGCGATGTTGCGGTCCTTCGACGGAATGCGGTTGACAACGCGCTCGTCGATCTTGATCTGGCCGGCCGTGATCTCCTCGAGCCCGGCGAGGCAGCGCAGCGCCGTCGTCTTGCCGCAGCCGGACGGCCCCACGAGCACGAGAAACTCGCCGTCCTTGATCAGGAGATCGAGGTCGTTGACCGCGATTACATCGTCCGCGTACGCCTTGGTGACGTGGTCGAAGGTGACGCTGGCCATGCCGGCGAGATGCTACTCCGCGAGCGCCTCGGCGCAAAGCCGCTGGAAATGGGCGACGAGCTGCTCGCTCTCGGACAGGAGGCGCCCCTCGGGCAGGACGCCCGAACGCACGCCGCGCTGCACTCCCTCGACCAGGGCCGTGTCCTCGCGGCCGATCTGGTTGTCGAAGGCCATCAGCTCGTCGATCCACGCCTGGTCGGCATCCGGCGCGAAGAAGTAGTCGAGGAATCGCGCGGTCTTCTCTGGGCCAAGCGGGAGGATCGGGCCGCACGAGAGGTTCGGCCGGCCCGGGAAGACGTTGATGCCGAAGTTCGGCCACAGGAAGTGGAACTGGCTCCGCGGCACGTCGCCGCCGGCGAGGAACGAGTCGTCGTTCCCGTTCCGGCGCAGCGGTCCGACCTGGCTCGAGACGAGGCCGTGCGCCTCGAGCCGGTACGCGTCGGGCGAGACGTCCACGGCCGCGGTGAAGCCCGGATGTGCGACGGCGCAGTGGTAGCACTCGAGGAAGTTCTCGCACGCGATCTTCCAGTTCGCCTCGAGCTCGAACTCGGTGCGAAACCTGAACTCGAGCGCGTCGACGTCGATGATCTCGGCGAGTCGCGCCGGCACGTCTCCGAGCGCCTCCACGAGCGGAGCGGCGCCGGCGTCGGGATTGACGAACACGAACGGGCCCCAGCTGTCAACCGGAATCGCCTGCAGCGAGAGCTCGCCGAGCTCGAAGCCGGGCTCGCGGTCGGAGCGTGGCGCGGCGCGAAGCGTCCCGTCCAGCCCGTACGTCCAGGCGTGGTAGGGACACTGCAACGTCTCGCGCTGCCCCGAGCCGCTCGCGACGACGTGACCGCGGTGACGGCAGACGTTGACGAAGGCGCGCAGGTCGCCGTCTCGCGCGCGTGTAACCACTACCGGGATCTGTCCGGCGACGGACGCGAAGAACGAGCCGTCCTCCGCGACCTGGCCGGAGTGGCCGACGTACTGCCAGCTGCGCGCGAAGACGCGCGCGCCTTCGCGGCGCAGCACGTCTGGGTCGGCGTACCAGGCCCACGGCAGCGTCCTCTCCACGGTTGTGAACTGTAGTGTCCGCGCCGTGGCGGTCACGAAGACGAAGCAGCTGCCGCTGTTCGAGCAGTTCTTCGCGGTCCGACGGTTTTCCTCGGCGCTGACGTTCTCCCAGGACGGCGCGCACCTCCTCTTCGCGTCGAACATCTCGGGGCAGTTCAACCTCTGGCGGGTTCCCGTCGAAGGTGGTTGGCCGGACCAGCTGACCGCCTTCACCGACGAGACCGTGCGCGGCGCGGGCGTCTCGCCGCTCGACGGCTCGGTCGTCCTGTGCGCGGATCACGACGGCGACGAGTTCCACCAGCTGTACGTGATCGAAGGCGGCAAGGGTTGGCCCCAGCAGCTGACAAACGAGCCGCAGGTCCAGCACTTCGTCGGCAGCACGGCCTGGTCGCGCGACGGCACGAAGTTCACATACGCGGCGAACGCGCGCAAGCCGACCGACATGGAGTGCTGGGTGCGCGACGTGGAGACGGGCCAGACGCAACCCGTTTTCGGCGAGGGGATGTTCTCGTTTCCCGGTCGTTTCTCCCCGGACGGCTCGAAGCTGCTCACGTTCGACTTCCGCAACAACAGCGACGTCTCGATCCACCTCGTCGACCTGGACGGCGGCGACGCACGCGAGCTCACGCCACACGAGGACGATGCGCTGTTCGTCCCCGGCCCGTGGGCGGCTGACGGCTCCGGGTTCTACATGGTCACGGACGCCGGCAGCGAGTTCCGCGGGCTGGCGTTCTACGCCCTCTCGACCGACTCGTACGCGTGGGTCGAGGAGCCGACACAGGACGTCGACGACGTCTCGCTCTCCGACGACGGCCGCGTGCTCGGGTGGCTCGTCAACGACCAGGGCTACGACCGGCTGCGGCTGCGCGACCTCGAGACCGGCGCCGACCTGCCGGCACCGGACCTGCCGGCCGGCGCACGTCCCCATCTGACGGGGGCGGAGCCGCCGCTCGCGCTTTCACCGGACGGCACCCATGCGGCGCTGATCGTCTCCAGCCCCCGGCGTCCGCCGGAGGCGTGCGTCGTCGAGACGCGCAGCGGGCGGATGTGGCCCGTGACCGACAGCCGGCTCGGCGGACTACACGAGGACGATCTCGTCGACGTCGAGCTGGTCAGCTTCCCGAGCTTCGACGGCCGGAAGATTCCCGCCTGGCTGTACCGGCCGGACGTGGGCGGCAAGGCACCCGTCGTGCTGTCGATCCACGGTGGGCCGGAAGCGCAGGAACGTCCGTTGTACCAACCGCTGTACCAGTACCTGCTCTCGCGCGGGATCGGCGTGCTCGCCACCAACATCCGCGGATCGACGGGCTACGGCAAGTCGTACCAGCGCCTCGTACAGCGGGACTGGGGCGGCGGCGACATGCAGGACTGGGAGCACGCCGCGAAATGGTTGCGGCAGCAGGACTGGGTGGACGCGGACCGGATCGCCGTCTACGGCGGCTCGTACGGGGGCTTCGCCGTCCTGACGTGCGTGACGCGGTTGCCGGCCTACTGGGCGGCGGCCGTGGACATCTTCGGCCCGTCCAATCTCGTCACGTTCGCGAAGGCCGTCCCGCCGACGTGGAAGCGCTTCATCGCGCGCTTCGTCGGCGATCCGGAGACCGAGGCGGATTTTCTGATCGAACGGTCACCGATCACGTACGTGGACAACGTCGAGACTCCGCTCCTCGTGATCCAGGGTGCGACCGATCCGCGCGTCGTCAAGGGCGAGTCCGACCAGATGGTGGAGAAGCTCCGCGGGCTTGGACGCGAGGTCGAGTACGTCGTCTTCGACGACGAAGGCCACGGCTTCACGAAGCGGACGAACGAGCTGAAGGCGTACCACCTCGCCGCCGACTGGCTCGAGCGGCACCTGCTCGACCGTTAGACCTGCTGTCGAACTGCTGGGGTCTGACCCGGGGTCTGACCCCAGCCGAGACGATGTCGGCGAGCACGTCGACGATCTCCGGATCGAAGTCCGTGCCGGAGCAGCGGTGGAGCTCGGCGATCGCTTCTGCGACCGGCAGAGCCTTCCGGTAGGAGCGATCGGTGGTCATTGCGCTGAACGCGTCACAGCAGCGGACGATCCGCGCCACCCGGGGGATCGCCGTCCCTGCGAGCTCGTCCGGATAACCGGTCCCGTCCCAATCTTCGTGGCAGGAGCGAACGATGCGACCGACGTTTCCGAGCAGCCCGCCGACCTGGGCGAGCAGCTTCTCCCCTTCGACGGTGTGCGTCTTGATCACGTCGAACTCCTCGTCGGTCAACTTGCCCGGCTTGTTGATGATCTCCGCTGGGATCTTGATCTTGCCGACGTCATGGAGCAGGGCGGCGAACTCGGCGTCGCGTCGTTCCACGCCGTTGACGCCGAGGCGGTCGCAGACGCCGAGCACGAGCGAGACGACGTCCCGGCTGTGCAGTCCCGTGTAGGCGTCATCCGCTTCGACGACGTCCCCGAGCAGGAGGGCAGTGCCCCGATAGGCAGTGCTGAGCTCCAGAGCGTGGTCGATGCGGACCTGCCGTTCGCGCGCGAAATATGCGAGCAGCCCCATCAGCGGAAGGGAGGCGACGATCAGCCACGGATGAGCACGGGAACCCAGTGCCGCCAGCACGGCCATGGGAGTCAAGGCCGAGTCGACGGCCCAGATCCAGGCCATGAATCGCAGCAGGCTGAGCGGCGAGACACCGCGTCCCAGCCGGTCGCGCAGCGCCGTGCTCGCAAAATCGCAGCCGAACTGCGCGAGCAGCGCGAGGCCGTAGATTGGCAGGTTATGGGGTGTCGGCTCCGGCTGGCCGGCCGCGACCAGGACAAGGGCGGCCCCCAGCGCGTGCCATGAGTTGACGAAGCGCAGAAGACTGCGATCGACCGGGACCCGGCCACGCGCGTACTCCGGTAGGCCGCCCAGCAGCAGCCCCGCGAGCACGAACAGGGGGACGAACTGAACCGGTAGCAGCGCGAGCATCGGAACGAGCACGAGCTGCGTCGGCACGGTCGAGCCGGTTCCGATCTCGAACTCGATTCGGGCTGCCACGGCGTAGGACGCAACGAACAGGGCGATCGTCCAGGCTACGAGCGGCCGCTCCGAGCGGACGAAGACCGCGAGGGCGGTCGCCGCGGCCGCGAAGCCGCCCGCGAGCACAAGAGTCGCGAGCCTGTCTCGGCCGACGAGGTGCCTGCCCGCAATCTCCCGCGACTGCCCGATCAGCAGATCGCCGTCGAGGACTGCTTCGGTCGGCGCTAGCGCGGGTTCGGGCAGGGAGGGGCCAGTTGCGACGGAGGTCGCCATGTTCGGCGATATCGGCGCCCGGGAGCGATTCCTTGATCGGTGTCTAAATCACCCTGACGGGGGAGGCTGCATCACCCGTTCTGGCGAAAGTGACCAGTAAGGGATTCGGGACAACTTGGGGACTGCGGCCAGCAACAAGGGAGTGACTTCTGTGGCATCGATTTCTTTCGTCCGCCGAGCGAGAGCAGTACTCGTTCTGGCTCTGGCGGCCGGCGCGATCGCGCTGGCGGTAGCGGCGGCACCTGCATCTGCCGGTCTCGGCCTCTCCTGCCCGGATTCGACGTCCAAGCCATTCGTGCCCTGGTCGGATTACGCGAACTACGTGTTCGCGCCGAACGGCGGCTTCGAATCAGGGGCGACGGGTTGGAGCCTGAGTGGCGGCAGGGTCGCGTCGGGCAACGAGTCGTTCTACATTCATGCGAGCGGGGACAAGTACTCGCTCTCCCTGCCTGCCGGCGCCTCCGCGACGAGCCCGCCGATGTGCATCTCGCTCTTCTCCGGGAAGATGCGCTTCGTTTCTCGCGGTGATTCGGGAGCCAAGGTGAAAGTGCAGATCATCTATCGCGGTCTGCTCTCGAGCGTGCTCGGGATTCTGGACGGAGGGACGTATTCGGTCGGCTCGTCCTGGAAGCCGTCACCCGAGATCGGCATGCTCGGCGGTACGTTGCCGCTGCTGACGTCGTCCGTCTCTTTCCGCTTCACGTCGAGCGGTGGAGCGGTGGCGATCGACGATGTGTATCTCGACCCGATGAAGTCGTCGTAGCGCGACCGAAAAGATCGTCCACAAGAGGAGCCCGCGAGAGCGGGCTCCTTTCTTGTTCAGCGCGTCCGCGTGATCTTCGTCAGCCCTTTGGGGCTGTCGATGTCGGCGCCGCGTAGCGTCGCGAGCCGCACCGCGGCGACCTGACCCGGGACGACCGTTAGCAGCGGGCTGAGCCACTCGGGCACGTTCGGGACGAGCGGCAGCGCCGTCTCGGCACTCGCGAGGAAGTCGGCGTCGTCGCTGATCGCGATCACCTCCGAGCCGCGCTCGCGCACCTTGTCCACCGCGGCACGCATGCTCGTGAGCGTTCGCCCGCCGGGAGCGATCACGATCGCCGGCCGGCCGGGCTTGAGCGCCGCGATCGGCCCGTGCAGGAGATCGGCGGAGGAGAAGGCCTCGAACGGCGCGCCCGAGAGCTCGCGGATCTTCAGCGCGATCTCGAACGCCGTTCCGTAGTTGACGCCGCGCGCGACGACGCTGCCGCTCTCGACGTCGCGGTACCGATCGAGCCGATCGGCTGTTGCGAGCGTCTGGTCGATCTGTGCTGCGACCGCCGCCGGCACGGCCCGGAGCGCGCTCACGCGCTCCGGATCCCCGACGGCGACGCTGGAGAGCAGCGCGACCGCCGCGATTGAGTTCAGGTACGTCTTGGTCGCCGCGACTGCGCGCTCCTCCCCGGCGTGCAGGGACAACACCCAGTCGGCCGCCTGCGCGAGCGGCGAGCGTGAGTCGTTCGTGATCGCGAGGGTCGGTCGCCGCTGGCGCCGGGCCTCGTCCACGACGGCGACGACGTCGGGAGACGCGCCAGACTGCGAGATGCCGATCACGGCAGCCGGCCCGAGCTCGGGCGGAGCGTCGTACACGGTGTACAGCGAGGGCGTCGCGAACGCGACCGTCAGCCGGTTGACCGTGCCGAACAGGTACTGCAGGTAGCGCGCGACGTTGCTCGAGCTCCCGCGCGAGACGACCAGCAGATAGTGGACGTCGTCGCGAACGAGCCCACGCGCTATCTCGCTCGCGTGCGCCGTCTCCGCGGCGAGGAACCGCTCGAGCGCGACGGGCTGTTCGCGCAGCTCGGTCTCAACCCACGACATTCCCGACCGCCTCCCGGATCACGCCGCGCGCGGCGCTCAGCCGCGAGCGTGCCGTCTGTGCATCGACGCCCGCCAGCAGCGACACGATCGCGACCTTCGCGTCGCCGCCGGCGGCCGCGATCGCCGCCGCGACCTCGTCCTCCGGCGCGGCGGTTGCGATCGCCACTGCGCGTCGCGCGCGGGCGCGAAGCTTCTCGTTCGACGCCTGCACGTCGACCAGCAGGTTCCCGAACGTCTTGCCCAGCTTGACCATCGCGACCGTGGAGATCGTGTTCAGCACGAGCTTCTGCGCCGTACCAGCCTTCATGCGCGTCGAGCCCGCGATCACCTCCGGGCCGACGTCGACCTCGATCGCGAGGTCGACCGTCAGGGCGAGGGCCGAGTCGCGCACGCAGGCGAGCCCGATCGTGAGCGCGCCCGCCTCCTTCGCGCGCTCGATCGCTCCGAGGGTGTACGGCGTGCGGCCGCTCGCGCTGACGCCGAGCACGACGTCGTCCGCGCCCGCGTCGAGCCGCGCGAGCTCCGGATCGTCCTCCTCCGCCTCGAGCTCGGTCGTCACGGCCGAGATCAGGTCGGTCGAGAACGTGGGCCCGCACTCGGCGGCATCAGCGGCGGCGATGCGCCCGGAGGTGCCTGCGCCGGCGTACACGAGCCGGCCTCCGGCCTCGAGCCGCGCGACGATCGCGTCGATCGCCGTGGCGATCTCCGCGGTGGCGCCGGCAACCGCGTCGGAGACGGTGCTGTCCTCGGCGTTGATCAGCCGGACGAGCGCCGTCGTCGGGCGCAGGTCGAGGTCGCGGAGATCGACCCCACCGGTCAGCGCTTTCGTCACGACCTCCCAGACGAGGGCCGCGTCGGGCGTCGCAAGGTGCGTCATGTGCGCGCACGCCTCGTAGCCCCAGGTCCAGAGATCCTCGATGCCCGCTGCGCGCGCGGCTTCGACGGCCGCCTCGAGATCGGGGACGTCGTCTCGTGTCAGTCCGAAGCTCGGCAACCACAGCTGCGGCACCACGCCCTGCCGTCCCGCTGTGTCGGCGAGCAGGGTCGACAGGCGGCCGACGAAGGAGCCTGCCGCCTCGCCGAAGTTCTTCCAGTACGGGTCGGTGGCGAAGACGTCGAGATGCGGGAGCGAGGCGACGGCGTCCCAGTCGGCGATCCCGTGCGTACCTTCCGTCAGCGGCAGCAGGCAGATCGTGTTCTTGCCGCCCCGGGCGGCGACGTGGTCCGTCATCTCACGCAGGAAATCGACCAGGGACGACTCGCGGAACGCAGGCGTCGGGACACCGCCCGCGAGCTCGCGACATACGTCGCAACAGCACGCCCAGCGCGCGGGGTCGTCGATGCCGACGTGCGCAGGCACCGTCCAGTGCGGCTCGTCCCAGAAGACGTAGTCCGTCCCTGCCTCGAGCGCGGCGTCGGCCCACTCCTTGCAGAACGCCCGATACGTCGGCTGGTTCAGGCAGCCGGTCGCCACGGGCCGGCCGTCGTCGAGCACCTGGCACGCCTCCGGGTGGAACGTCACCCAGCGACTCTCGGCTTCGCCGCCGAACGTGCGGCCGAGGCCCCACGGACACATCTGCACCTCGAGTCCGAGCTCGTGCGACGTCGCGACGATGTCGGCCATTGTCCCGCGGTAGTACGCCAGGTCGTTCTCGGAGAACGTGTGCAGGACGCCGTTGTAGCCGCGGGCCGCGATGTCCTGCAGATCGCGACGGACGTGACGGAGGATGCGGACGCCGAAGTACGAGACGCCCGCGCGCGTCATTCTGAACCGACGAGTGCCGGCTGCAGCGACGTCGGCCGGTCGCGCCGTTGCGACAGCTCCGCCACGAGCCGGTAGCGATCGCCGCGGTAGAGCGAGCGCACGAACTCGACCGTCTCTCCATCCGCCGTGCGGCTCGTCCGTTCGAACAGGAACGCGGGCGAGTGCAGAGGGACGCTGAGGAGCTCCGACTCCTCCTCGTTCGTCACCGTCGGCTCGATCGACTGCATGCCGCTCGCGATCACGACACCGTAGTCGCGTTCGAGCAGCTCGTAGAACGATGCGTCCTCGAGCCGCTCCCGTGTCAGCCCGGGGAGGAGTGTGGCCGGCACGTGCAGCGTCTCGAGCGCCATCGGCTCTCCGTCGGCGAGGCGGAGGCGCCGGATGAGCACGACGCGCGCGTCGGGTGACACGTTCAGTGCGCGGCCGACGGCCGCGCCGGCGTGCGTCTCGCGGAGCTCGATCGTCCGGCTGCCGGCGACCATGCCGCGGCGGCGCATGTCCTCGCTGAAGGACGTCAGGGTGAGCTGCTGAGCGATCTTCGGCTCGCTGACGAACGTGCCTGCGCCCTGGCGCCGTTCGAGGTAGCCGTCCCGGACGAGATCGTCGAGCGCGGCCCGCACCGTCAGGCGCGAGATTCCGAGGTCGCTGCTCAGCCGCCGCTCCGAGGGGATCGCCTGGCCGACCTGCAGCTGGTCGATCAGCTCCAGCACCCGCTGCCTGGTGAGGACCTGTTTGCGCATCTCTCCCTATGGAAGCACAGCCTCGGGCGCATGGTCAAGACCACTCCTCCGCTATCAGCGCCGTTTTCACCCTCTTGACACACTTAGTGGTCTATGCCAATCTCTCGCTCGTGGTTGGTGGTCTTAACCAATTCGGGAGCCGGGGAGGCTCCCGAGAGCTCCGGGAGGCGACATGAAGGTTCGTTACCTGGTGGCGGCGCTGCTCGTCGCCATGCTCGCCGTTGCGGCTTCGACCGCAAGCGGCGGCACGTCGCGGAGTCATGCCACGAAGATCGTGGTCTGGCTCCAGAACGACGCGCAAAACGGTTGGCCCGAGGCTGTTGCCCTCGCCAACAGGAATTTCAAGGCGCAGCATCCGGACGTCGAGGTCGACGTTCAGTACCAGAGTTGGGGCACGCATCTCACGAAGTTCGACGCCGGGCTCGCCGGCGGCGACGCGCCCGACGTGATCGAGCTGGGCAACACGGAGATGACGAAGTACATGGCTGCTGGTGCGTTCAAGACGCTCTCGCAGTCGGCGTTCCCCAACAACAAGACCTGGTTGCAGGGGCTGAAGAACTCATGCCAGTACAACGGCAAGCTCTACGGCGTTCCGTATTACGCGGGCGCGCGTGCGGTCATCTATCGCAAGGACCAGTACGCGAAGGCCGGGATCAAGAGCACGCCGAAGAGCCTGTCGCAGTTCCTGGCCGACGGCCGCAAGCTGATGAAGAAGTACGGCAAGGACGGCGGCTACTCGGCCGTCTATTTCCCCGGGAAGTACTGGTACGCGGCCATGTCGTTCGTCTACGACTACGGCGGACAGATCGCGGTGCGCACGGGGGGGAAGTGGAAGGGCACGCTCAACTCCCCGCAGGCGATCACCGCGCTGAACCAGGTCAAGACGGTCTTCAAGCAACTGACCCGGGCCAGCAGGACGGGCGACGAGGCCAATCCGCAGCAGTCGCTCGTCTTTGCCAAGGGCAAGGTCGGCTCGTTCATCGGCAACGGCTGGGAATGGCCGTACGCACTGGACGACAAGGTCGGGAACCCCGCCCTCGCACCGGTCATCGGCGCGTATCCGATGCCGAGCCACGTCAAGGGCAAGTACATGCCGACGTTCATCGGCGGCTCGGACCTGGGCGTCCCCGTGACGACCAAGAACCAGGGCCTCGCGGTGGACTGGATCAAGGCGTTCACGAGCACGGCGGCGGAGAGCGAGATCGCGAAGGCGGGCAACATCGCCAACACGACCAAGCTCCTGTCGTTCAACGCGTCGAACCCGAAGCTGGCGCCGTTCGCACGGGCGGCGAAGTTCAGCTGGTTCGTCCCCACGAGCCCCAACTGGGTCAACGTGGAGAATGCGAACGTGCTGCAGAACATGCTCGTCAAGATCGCAACCGGCCGTGCGTCCGTGAAAGCAGCGGCATCGAGCGCCAGTAGTCAGATCACGAGGATCCTGAACACCGGCGCGTGAGTCGCCTCGCGCCCGAAGGAGCAGCTGTGGCGTCCGTCGCCGAGAGCGAGTTTCTGATCGCCTCTCGGCGACGGCGCTTCAGCCGGCGCCGGCTCGGGCACGCGGCGGCCCCATATGCACTGCTGGCGCCGGCGGCTGCGGTCATCGGCGTCATCCTGGCCTACCCGCTCTACCTGCTGGTCAAGATGTCGTTTCAGAAGTACGGCATCTCCTCGCTGATCAGCCACAAGGGCACGTGGATCGGCACGGCCAACTACGCGTCGATCTTCCACGACAGCGAGTTCTGGCACGTGGTCCTGCGCACGATCGCGTTCACGGCTGTGTGCGTCTCGCTGACGATGGTGTTGGGAACTGCGATCGCACTTCTCCTGTTGCAGATCGGACGCTTCATGCGCGTCGCGCTCACCACCGGGCTTGTGCTCGTCTGGGCGGTGCCGGTGATCGTCGCCGTGGACGTCTGGCGCTGGATGGTGGACTACGAGTTCGGCGTCGCGAACTGGACGCTGACGAAGCTGCACGTCGGAAACTTCGTCCGGCACGACTGGTTCGCAAACCCTTGGACCGGTTTGGGTGTCTTCGCAGCGCTGATCGTGTGGGGTGCGATCCCGTTCGTGACGATCACGGTCTACGCCGCGCTCGCGCAGGTGCCGCAGGAGCTGTTGGAGGCGGCGGCGATCGACGGGGCGCGTCCCTGGGCCGTCTTCCGCGAGGTGACGCTGCCGTTGCTGAAGCCGATCTTCGTCATCCTCACGAGTCTGTCGATCATCTGGGATTTCCAGGTTTTCCAGCAGATCTGGGTGATGCTCGACGCGCGGCCCTCGAGCGACTACTACACGATGGCGATCTACGCGTTCCACCAGTCGTTCCAGATCAGTGAGTACGGGCTGGGCGCCGCGATCGCGGTCGTGATGGTGGCATTCATGTTCGTCGCCACGCTCGTCTACCTCCGCCAGATGCTGAGGACGGGAGAGGTCCATTGAGCTCGGTCACGCAGATCGCTCCGACGCCGGTGGCACCGGTCGTCACACGGCCGCGGAGCCGCAAACGCCTGCGCAAGGCCGGTTGGAACGTGCTCGCGCTCGCAGTTCTGATCGTGATGGTGTTCCCCGTCTACTGGATGGTGTCGACGGCGTTCAAGCCGGGCCACAAGATCCTCAGCTACACGCCGCAGTGGTTCCCGACCCAGCCGACGCTCGGGAACTTCACCGACGCCGTGCATCAGCCGTTCTTCTGGCATGCGGTCAAGAACAGCGTGATCGTCACCAGCGTCGTGGTGGTCTTGTCGCTCGTGCTCGCCTTCCTCGCCGCCCTCGCGCTGGCGAAGTTCCGCTTCTACGGACGAAAGCCGTTCATCGTCGTGATCCTCGGGGTGCAGATGGTCCCGCTCGCGGCTTTGATCATCCCGCTCTACATCACGATGGCGCGGCTCAAAGAGGTCGACAGGCTGTCCGGTGTGATCGTCCTCTACCTGACCTTTGTGCTGCCGTTCGCGGTCTGGACGCTCCGCGGCTTCCTGCTCGGCGTCCCGAAGGAGCTGGAGGAGTCGGCGATGGTCGACGGCTGCACGCGCTTCGGCGCGTTCGTCCGCATCCTGCTGCCGCTCGTGGGGCCGGGCCTCGTGGCGACGTCGATCTTCGCGTTCATCCAGGCGTGGAACGAGTTCATCATCGCGTACGTGTTCCTGCACACACCCGAGAGGCAGACGCTGATGGTGTGGCTGGCGTCGTTCACGACGCTGCGCGGAACCGACTGGGGCCCGCTGATGGCGGGCGCGACGCTGTGCGCGCTGCCGGTGGTCGTCTTCTTCCTGCTCGTGCAGCGGCGGATCGCATTCGGTCTGACCGCAGGAGCGGTGAAGGGCTAATGGCCGAGCTCGAGTTCAACCACGTGAGCAAGGTGTACGGCGCCGACACGCCCGCCGTCCGCGACCTGAACCTGCGCGTCGGCGAGGGTGAGTTCGTCGTGCTCGTCGGACCGTCGGGCTGCGGCAAGACGACCGCCCTGCGGATGGTCGCCGGCCTCGAGGAGATCACGTCCGGCGAGATCCGGATCGGCGACCGCGTCGTCAACGACCTTGCACCGCGCGAGCGCGACATCGCAATGGTCTTCCAGAATTACGCGCTCTACCCGCACAAGAGCGTCTACGACAACCTGGCGTTCGGCCTGCGCATGCGGAAGGTGTCGAAGGCAGAGCAGCGCCGGCGCGTCGAGGAGATCGCGCGCAAGCTCGGCCTCGCGGACATGCTTCAGCGGCGCCCGGCGCAGCTCTCCGGCGGCCAGCGCCAGCGCGTCGCGATGGGACGCGCGATCGTGCGCGAGCCGAAGGCGTTCCTGATGGACGAGCCCTTGTCGAACCTCGACGCGAAGCTGCGCGTGCAGATGCGTGCGGAGATCGCGCGCATCCAGCAGGCCCTGAAGGTGACGACCCTGTACGTCACGCACGACCAGGTCGAGGCGATGACGATGGGCGACCGCGTCGCGGTCATGCGCGACGGCGTGCTGCAGCAGGTCGACACGCCGCAACGGCTGTACGACGCGCCCGGGAACCTGTTCGTCGCCAGCTTCGTCGGCTCGCCCCCGATGAATCTCTTCGAGGCGACGGTGGAGCAGGACGGATCGCGCCTGGTTTTCGGCGACGCGCAGCTGGAGTTGCCGGCGGACCTGCTTTCCGAGCGGCCGGCCCTGCGCGCGTATGCCGGACGTCGCGTCGCGGTCGGCATCCGCCCCGAAGAGGTTCGTGAGGCGTCCGGCTGGGACGGCGCGCGGGTGCGCGGACGTGTCCTCCTCGTCGAAGCTCTGGGCGCAGAACAGCTCGTGCACATCGAGATCGCCGCGACACCGCTCGAGCGGGCAGATCTCGTCGACGCCGTGGCCGCAGACCCCGGACCCTCCCTCGGCGTCGAGGACCTCGAGCGGTCGGTGACGCTCCTCGGCCGCTTCGACCGGCACCTCCTCCTCACGCCGGGCGAAGCGGTCGAGGTGGCGATCGACCCGAGGCTGCTGCACTTCTTCGATCTCGAGACCGGTCTCGCCGTGCCGACGGTGGACGTTCCCGTCGCCGCCGGAGTCGTGGCGTAAGCGATGCGCCTCGGAGTCGGGGCAGCGCTTGTCGACGGGACACTCGTTCCCGGCGATGTCGAGGTCGCGGACGGACAGGTCGCCTCGGTCGGCCTGAACTCCGCGAACGGGAAGGGCATCGCGTCGCCTGGCTTCGTCGACCTACAGGTGAACGGGTTCGCGGGCGTGGACTTCTTTTCGGCCGACGCCGGCGGTTACCGGCGCGCCGGCGAGGCGCTGCTGGAATGCGGCGTCACCGCGTACCAGCCGACGTTCATCACCTCCCCCGAGGACGAGCTCGTGGCTGCGTTGGGCGAGGTGCCGCCGAACGGCGCGACGCCGCGGATCCTCGGTGCGCACCTCGAGGGGCCGTTCATCGCACCTGAGCGGTTGGGGACGCATCCAGCGGAGTCGCGGCGCGATCCTGACCTAGCATTGCTGCAGCGGCTGCTGGCTGCCGGGCCGGTGAGCCACGTCACCCTGGCGCCCGAGCTGCCCGGCGCGTTCGAGCTCGTCGACCTGCTGCGCGAGCGCGGCGTGACCGTTTCGTGCGGCCATTCGAACGCGACCGCCGCGGAGGCGCGCGAGGCGTTCGCGCGCGGCGCTAAGACCGTCACACACATCTTCAACGCGATGCGTCCGTTCGCGGCACGCGAGCCCGGGCTCGCCGGCGCGGCGCTCGTGAGCAGCGACGTCGTCGTGCAGGTGATCCTCGACGGCGTGCACCTCGCCGACGACACGGCGCGGCTCGTCTGGCAGGCGGCCGGCGGTCGCGTTGCTCTGGTGACCGACGCGATCGCGGCGGCGGGCGCCGGAGACGGGCGCTACACGCTCGCCGGGGTTGACTTCGAGGTCGAGGACGGCGTGGCGCGCAGCGCCGACCGCGTCCTCGCGGGCAGCACGGTGCCGATGATCGAGGCGGTGCGGAACCTCGTCACGCTCGGGGCGCCGCTCGACGCGGCGCTGGCGGCGGCCACGTCGGTGCCCGCGCGCATCGCGGCGCGGCCGGAACTCGGGACGCTGGCGCCCGGTTCCGCTGCCGACATCGTCGTGCTCGACGATTCGCTCGAGATCGTGCGCGTGCTCGTTCGCGGCTCCGACACGCTCGGCTGACCCAGGCTACGGCTCGAGCTCTTTGTGCGAACCGGAGCGAATGCCGCGGATCACTTCGCGCCAGGTTCGCTGCGTCCACGCAAGCGGCACGCGCCAGACATCGATGCCGGCGAAGACCGAGATCGCAAAGACCCGAACGAGCGGTGTCCCAGGCCGAGGTGGTGGATCGTTCCCGCGCGCGCGTTTGTGCCCGCCGAGCGCGAACCCGTGTAGATCGATCTCGACGCCCTCCGGAACGTAGACGTCGATTGCGCCGAACATGCCGAGCGCGACGATCGTGATGACGTCCTGCTCGAGCCTCGCCTGCCGCAGGTCGAGGTCGACGTTGCCGAAGCAGGTCAGGCAGGTAACACGCCGCTTGAGGCGGATCCGTCCCTCGCGCTCGCTCGAGCCCAAGACCGAGAACACAAAACGTGTCGGCTTCCGGCGGGAGACCGGGGCGGTGCCGCGGGACGGCAGGTCGGAGAGCAACTCGTCGAGCTGGTTCTTGGTGCCCGCAAGGTAAGCCGTCGACATCCGGTCCGTGAATTCCTCGAGTGAGAGACGGCCCTCGACGGCGTGCTCGCGCAGTCTCGCGACCGTTTGTTCCCGGTCGGCGTCCCCTGCACGGAGAGCCGGTGTGGTCGGGTCGGACATGATCAGACGTCGTAAGTATCCAACGCATCGCTTGACTCGTGGAACGTCCCCTCAGAGAATCGAGCGTCCGGGAGCGGAAATAAGGAGGGGAGAGATGCGCGGCTCGTTGAGCGAACGCCGGCTCGGCAAGGTTCTTGTACTCACGTGCTTCGCCTGCCTGCTGATCGCGACGCCTGCAATCGGCGCCGGCTCGGGCTACACCGTGGGGCCGGTGAACGACGTCAGTGCGACGTCGTGCACGGGCGGAAACGCGGAGGTCCTGCAGGCGGTCGATCCCAGGCTCGGCTACGTCTACGAGACGTGGATGGGGTGCAAAGGGATCGGCTTCGCACGCTCGACCGACGGGGGCCGTTCGTTTGACGCGCCCATCTCTGTTGCCGGTTCGATCGGATCGAACTACAACACCTGGGACCCCGCTGTCGCCGTCGCGCCGGACGGGACGGTGTACGCGGTGTACATGCGCACGAAGGAAAGCCAGTGGTATCCGGTTGTCGCGACCTCGTTCGACCACGGGCAGACGTTCAGTCAGGTGACCTCACTCGTGCCGCCCGATCCGAAGAACTGGGGCGACCGGCCGTTCATCGCAGTCGGCCCCGACGGTGCCGTGTACGTCACCTGGGATTACGGTCCGCAGCGGACGTCCGTGACGTACCTCTGCGATCCGTCCGGGAGCTGCGGCTTCGCCACCGGCGACCTGAACGTCGTGATCCAGAAGTCGACCGACCACGGCGCAACCTTTGGCCCGATGACGCCTGTGAGTCCAGGATTTCCAGCCAGTGGCGGCGACAGTGCGCCGATGGTGATCGAGTCCAACGGCCGCATCGACGTCCTCTACCAGGGTTACCACATCACGGACACGAGCACCTACGCGATGGATCCCGGCTACGAGTACTTCACGGCGTCCACCGACGGCGGTGCACACTGGTCGCAGCCGGTGCAACTCGGTCCGAACAACGGGACGATGTCGCTCTCGGAGTGGTGGATCGACGGTGACCTCGGGATGGACACGGCGGGCAACCTGTACGCCGTCTGGGATACGCAGGGGTCGACCAACGACGTCGGTTGGCTTTCGTACTCGACGGATCACGGCGCGCACTGGTCGGATCCGGTGCAGGTTCCGCGGGATCAGCTGAACGTGCCACACGTGATGGAGGTGTCCGGGGGTGGGTCGGGGATCGCGTACGTCAGCTTCTTCTCGAGCGCCGATCCGCGCGGTTACGCGGACTATCTGCGCACTTTCTCCGTCGCCCGCGGCTGGCTCTCCGATCCGCTGCAGGTCTCCCCGGAATTCGGCGACACCTCGGCGTGGCCGGGCGACACGTTCGGGATCTCGACGCTCTCGCCCGGGCACGTCGTGTTGAGCTGGGGAAGCGCGACGGGGGCGAACGGGAAGAAGCCCGACATTTTCGCGGCGAACGTCGGGGTGCAGCTGCACTAGGGCGAAGCGAGACCGACCCATCTGGGTCTGGCGGCGGCGTGCCTCGCCGGGCAACGTGGCGGCGTGCCTGCCGGCGGCCCAGGGACCGTGCTCGTGCTCGAGGAAAACGCAGCCGTGCAAGAACTGGTCGATCAGGCGCTGCGTGAGGCCGACCACCGTGTCTTGAGTACGAAACACGCGCTCGAGGCGGTCGAGCTCGCGCGCAGGGTGCGGATCGACGTTCTGGTCGCGGGCGTCCTCCTCGAGGAGCGAACGCACGCGCTCATAAACGAGCTCCGCTCGATCCAGCCTGGATTGCACGTTGTCGGCATCTGCGACCCGGACGACGACCTCGACGGGGTCGAGCGCAGCGTGAGGTTGTCCAGTCCGTTTGCGCTCGACGACCTCCGTGAGGCATGACTCGTTCACAGACGGACTCGGTATCGGCGCTCGACGGGGCGGAGTCCGGAACCGAGCCAGATCCGCACGACCGCAGTGACATGACCGCGAACGTGGCCGCCGTAGAGCAGCACTAAGACTGCGCGGCCGCCGGGGAGCAGGGCACGTCGGGTACGAGGGCTGAGGCGCGCCAGCTGTTCGCCGTGCCGGAGCAGTGATGCAGCGACGTGGCCGCGGAGTTGCAGAGTCACGTTGCCCCGGTTCGCGACCGAGACGAAGATCGACCGCGCGTCCCGCTGCCGGTGGACGCGGAGACCGCCCAATGCGAGCCGGCGCACGACGCGCCCAGGCACACGCATCTTGACGCGGACTCCCAAACGCAGCTGCAGATTGACGCGAC
>WNGD01004772.1_pt1 | contig 17914 bp, 16 predicted proteins | sample 5400671 | NCBI WGS metagenome assembly WNGD01 (sample SAMN13153369, study PRJNA577476) | soil metagenome | isolation source: 40 cm soil or saprolite under grassland replicate 2 | place: USA:California | collected 2016-06-15
CCCGTGGTCTGCCGCGGTACCCGCCGGCTCATGCCGCGCGGCAGCCGGCTCACGGTCGTGCCCGGGGAGGTGGAGATCGTGATCGAGACGCCCATCTCGACCACGGGCCTCGGCTACGACGACCGCGACGCGCTGGCAGGGCGGGTGCGCGCGGCGATCGAGCGGCACCACACGGGCTGGTGAAGCGCGCGCTCGCCATCGGCCTCGTTCTCGTGCTCGCTCCCGCGGCGCGCGCCCTCTGCCCGCCCGAGGCGACCACCGCCACCTACCTCCAGTCGTCCTTCGGGGTCGGCGTGCGGACGCTCGACCTGGTCGATCGCTCGCGTCGCACCCCGCCGCACGCGGGCCTGCCCGGCTCGCGCGCGCGCAGGCTCAAGGTCGAGGTCTGGTACCCGGCCGCGCCGGGCGAGGTCGACCCCGTGCGCGACGCGCCGCTCGCCGCCGAGCGGCCGTTCCCGCTCGTCGTCAACAGCCCCGGCCTGCTCGACAGCCGCGGCGGCGAGCTCTACTACACGGCGCACCTCGCCAGCCGCGGCTTCGTGGTCGCCTCGATCGACTTCCCGCTCACGCGCGGCGGCGTGCAGGGGGGGCCGGAGCTGGCGGACTTCCACAACCAGCCGGGCGACGTGCGCTTCGTGATCGACCAGCTGCTTCGGCTCTCGCGCCGCCGCAGCGAGTGGCTGGCCAGCGGCGTCGATCGGAAGCGTCTCGGCGTGACGGGCCTCTCGCTCGGCGGCGGCACGACGCTGCTCGTCACCTATCACCCGCGGCTGCGCGACCGGCGCATCCGCGCCGCGTTGCCGGTGGCCCCCACGGGGTGCTTCTTCGGCGACCGCTTCTACCGCAGCACCGCGGGCCCGACGCTGCTCGTGCTTCAGGGTGACCAGGACCTCCTCGTGCCGCTCGCCACCAACGGCGCGCGCGTCTTCGAGCACGCGCGCTCGCCCCGCACGCTGGTCACGCTGGTGCACGGCACGCACACGGCGTTCGTGACCTACTTCACCGGCTCGGCCGCCGAGAGCTACGACAAGATCGGCTGCGCGGCGATCGCTGGCGTCGCCACCCTCGGCAACGTCTTTGCGGGCCTCGGCGGCCCGCGGGCGGGCATCGACCCGACCGGCTGCGCACTCCCCTGCCAGGATCCGCTCCCGCCCAATCCGCCCATGTCCGCCGACGAGCAGCACCGCCTCACCAAGGTGGTGGAGGCCGCGTTCTTCGATGCGACGCTGAAGGGGTCGGCGACGGCGAGCTGCTTCCTCGGCGAGGTGCTGGCGGCGGAGAACCCGGACGCCCAGGTCGCGACGCATGCGGCGGGGCCTTAGTCGAGCCTCGCCGTCGTCCCCAGAGCTCGCCTCCCTCGCACTCCCGTCAACGCGCTCCCGCCACCGCGTAGGCGTGGACCACGTGGTCCCAGGCTGCCGCATACAGTCGGCCGTTGACCACGATGGGCGGCGCATAGATCGCGCCCTCGATCGTGCTTCCGCTCTGCCAGAGCACGGCACCCGAGTCGCCGGACAGCGCGAAGAGCTCGTTGCCGGGGCCGTTGCCGTAGTAGACGACGCCGTTGGCGACGGTCGGCGACGACACGACCGCTCCGTTCACGCCCTGCGGCTGCTGCCACGCGAGGTGCAGCTGGCAATCCGCACCCACGCTGAAGGCCACGAGGCCGTGCCGGTACTCGCCGCCGCTCAGGTCGGTGGAATTGGATACGTACACCATCCGGGTGGTCGAGTCGTAGGCCGGAACGCCGATCAGCTGGCCGTTGCCGATCTCGACCCGCTGCGTGGGTCCACTCGCGATCGCGTCGCGCTGATACACGAAGACGAGACCCAACTTGTTCTCCACCACGATCTGCCCGGGACAGCCCGGCGCCTGGTACGAAACCGGCGTCGAGCCGAAGTCGAGGTCGAAGCCGATCAGACCCGGGTAGTTCGACGCTTGCACCTCGAGGGCGGTCGACAGACGGACGACGCGCTCTGCATAGCCGTAACTCTCCGGCGTGGTCGTTGCGTTCCCCGTGGCGACGTAGAGATCGCCGCTCGCATCGACGGACGCGCCGCCCCAGCCCCAGATCCCGCCACCGCCCGGTCCCGCACCCGGCGAGGAGGTGACGTACCACGTCGCCACCACGGACGGCGTCGGCAGATCGATCTTGACGACGCGGCCGTAGTAGGGAGTCAGATCGCAGTAGCTCGCCGTCTCGACATAGAGCGCGCCGCCGGCGAACGTGATCGCGCTCCACACATGCTCGTGCGCCGGGTCGGAGGTGATCGTCACCGGCCACCCCGCGCGCGTCGTGCCCGTCGCCAGATCGAGCGCATAGAGATTGCCGTCTCCCCCGACGACGAACAGCGACTGGGTCGTGCGATCGACGAACGGCGTGTCGGTGATTCCGAAGACCCCGTCCGGCATGTCCCCGCAGGCGGCCAGCTGAGAACCGAGGTTCCGCTGCCAGACGACTCGCCCGGTGGCGGCGTCGAGCGCGTAGAGATCCCCGTGCTCGGTCGCGATGTAGAGCAAGTCGAGCGTGGTGCCGTCCACGCTCACGTCGCTCGCGAGCACGGGAGACGCGGCGACCACCGCGCCGACGTCGGTCGACCAGATCTGGCCGAGACGGCCGACGTTGTCTGCGCCGAGCGTCACTTCGCGCGGATTGTGCGACGTTCGCTCGAGATCGAAGCCGTACGTCGCCCAGTCCGTCTTGTCCGCGAGCGTCGTCGAGGTGGTCGTCGTGGTCGTGGTCGACGTCGTGCTGGGCGGTTGGTCGCATCTCGTCCGGTCTCCATCGAGCCGGCAGGCGCCGAGGATGGACGTGCGACACTCGCGCTTGCACGGACGCCGGCATCTTCTCCGGCAGGCTCTGGCAGGACGTCCGGAGAGCGAGGCGCATGCACTCCGCCTGCAGTCCGCGACGGCCCTCCGACAGGATCCGATACACGCCGTGATCGCGCTCGCGCAGAGCCTGGCGCAGGGCTTCCTGCCCGGAAATGCCTGCGTTGCCGCGACGACGAGAGCGATCGAAGCGAGCGACAGGAGGACCATCCGCACGAGGGCATGCACGAGTCAGCTCTTCTCTCAGCTGTATGGTTATCTCGTCAACCCCGACGGTCGCTCGAGTAATACCCCGCGGTGGCCCGTCGTTGCGCGGGTCGCGTCTCCGCTGTAAGAGGCGCGCGTGCCCTCCATGCGCGCCGCCTTCTGCCGCGGGGTAGGCCGGCTCGTCGTCGAAGATGTCCCGCGCCCGACGCCCGCTCCCGGCGAGGTCGTGGTCCGCGTGCGCAACTGCGGCGTCTGCGGCTCGGATCTCCACTGGTACCATGACCAGATGATGATCCCGTCAGTCTGTCCCGGCCACGAGATCGCGGGCGAGGTGGCGGACGTGGGCGACGGGGTGACAGCGCTCGAGTCTGGAGACCCGGTCGCGCTCGAGGGCATCGCGTCGTGCGGCGCGTGCCGCTACTGTCTGGCGGGCGACTACCAGCGCTGTCCCGCCATCGGCTTCGTCGGCCTGACGATTCCCGGCGGATTCGCGGAGTACGTCAGCGCTCCGGCCCGGCACTGCTTCCGCGTGCCAGCAGGCGTCGACTTCGCGACCGCGGCGCTCAGCGAGCCCCTCGGCGTGGCCGTGCACGGCGTGCGGCTCTCCGGGCTCGAGATCGGCCAGCGCGTCGCGGTACTCGGCGCGGGGACGATCGGGTTCGCAGCGGTGGTCGCGGCGCGCGCCGGCGGCGCCGGCGAAATCGTCGTCAGCGCGCGACGCCCGCATCAGAAGGCGGCGGCGCTGGCGCTCGGCGCAGACCGGGTGATCGACGAGGGCGATCTCGGTGGCCTCCTCGGGGATGCCGGCGATGCGCCGATCGACCTGGTGATCGAGACGGTGGGGGGTACGGCCGACACGCTCGACACCGCCGTGGCGGCCTGCCGCCCGGGCGGGACGATCTGCGTCCTCGGCGCGTTCACCAGCTCGCCGCCCTTCCCGGCGCTCTTCGTGCTCGCCAAGGAGCTCCGCATCGTCGGCTCCCTGGTCTACGGCCGCGCCGGCGCGCGCGCCGACTTCGACATCGTGCTCGACATCCTGCGCCGTCAGGGCCGGCGGATCGCCGAGACGCTCATCACCCACCGCTTTCCGCTCGCCGACATCGGGCGCGCCTTCGCGACCGCCGCGGACAAGACGACCGGCTCGATCAAGGTCACGATCGAGGCGTAGGACGCCTCACAGGATCTTGGCGGTAGGGCTTGATCCGCCCGAAGGCGCGCTCGCGCGCGACCACGAACTGCTCGGCGGCGAGGTCCTCGTCGTCGAGGCGGAAGCGGCGTACGCACGCGACGATCGCCGACAGGTCGGCGGGCGTGGCCGGCTCGAGGCGGACGTCCCCGCTCATTGCGCGCGGCGCGCTCCGCGCGCTAGGAGTCTGTCCAAGTAACCATGGCGAGCGAGGCGAACGAGCCGGGGAGCGAGAGCGGGAAGCGCAGCGACGACCGACGAGGTGCGGCGCGCGGGACGCGCGCCGGGAGTTGGTCGCCGCAGGAGGGAGGAGCGAGCAGCCATCTGGCAGCGCGGCTGCCGCCGCGCTCCCCCGGATCGTTCGCCACAGCCGGCATGGTTACTCGGACAGCCTCCTAGGACCGCCCGCATGGTCCCGCTCCAGCGGCTCACCCACATCGGCATCTGCGTCTCTGACATGGACCGCGCCCTCCGCTTCTACCGCGACTGCCTGGGCTTCCGCCACGAGCACGAGCTCCGCGTCGCGGGCGAGCCGAGCGACGGCTCCGGGGCGTCGACCTGCACGCCGTCTACCTCGCGCGCGACGGCGTGCGCATCGAGCTGCTCGGCTTCGCGAGCCCGCCGGCGCCGCCCCCGCGCCCGCGGGCGATGAACGAGCACGGTCTCACGCACCTCTCCTTCCGGGTCGCCGACCTGGACGCCACCCTCGCCGCGCTCCGCGCCGCCGGCGAGCGCGTGCTCGAGGAGACGGTGATGCGCTTCCCCGAGTTCCAGTCCGCGGCCTGCTTCATCGTCGATCCCGACGGGCAGCTGATCGAGCTGGTGCAGGCGCCGGGCGATCCGGCGGCGCCGCCGCGGGCCGGGTGAGCCTCCGGCCCGCCACCCCCGCCGAGCCTCTCCCGGGCGAGGCGCCCTGGGTCTGGGGCATGACCCGCTACCAGTGGCTCGTCCTCTTCGCCGCCTGGCTCGGCTGGGGCTTCGACGTCTTCGACGGGCTCCTCTTCAACCTGGTGGCGCCGGTGTGCCTGCCGCGGCTCCTGGGCGTGGCGGCGGGCGACGCGCGCGTGGGGGCGGCGACAGGTGCGATCACGGCGATCCTGTTGGTCGGCTGGGCGACCGGCGGCATCCTCTTCGGCCTCGTGACCGACCGGCTCGGGCGCTCGCGCACGCTGCTGCTCACCATGCTCGTCTACGCGACGGCCACCGCCGCGTGCGCGTTCGCCGCCGACGTCTGGATGCTGGCCGCCTTCCGCTTCGTTGCGGCACTCGGCATCGGCGGCGAGTGGGCGGCGGGCGCGAGCCTGGTGGCGGAGGTCGTGCCCGAGCGCCGGCGAGTCGCCGCCGGTGCGCTGCTCTACACCAGCTCGCCCCTCGGCATCTTCCTCGCCACGCTGGTCAACGACCTCTTCACCAAGCGCATCCCGCTCCTCGCCGCGCAGCCGGATCTGGCCTGGCGCCTCGTCTTCCTCACGGGCCTGTTACCCGCTGCCGTCGCGCTCTGGATCCGCCGCCGCGTGCGCGAGCCCGAGGTGTGGGAGCGCGAGGCGCACGCGGCCCCGCGCCTGGCGGAGCTGTTCGCGCCGGGGCTCCGCCACGCCACCTTGGGCGGGCTTGCCATGTGCATCGTGACCCTGGTCGCCTGGTGGGGAACGAACGCCTTTCTGCCCCTGGTGGCGGCCTTCCTCGCCGGGCCGGATGCCGCGCCGAGCGTGCGCGCGGGCTTCATCACCTACGCGAGCACCATGTTCAACCTGGGCGGGCTCGTCGGCACGCTCGCGACCATCCCGGTGGCGCGCCTCGGCCGCCGCGCGCTCTTCGCGCTCTACCTGGCGGGCGGCGCCGCGTCGATCTGGGTCACGTTCGGGGGCGACTGGGATCCGGTCGTGCGCATGCGGCTCCTCTTCCTGGACGGGCTCACCGTCTACGGGGTCGCGGGTACGTTCAGCTTCTACCTGCCCGAGCTCTTCCCGACGCGACTGCGCGGCACCGGCGCGGGCTTCTGCTACAACGCGGGCCGCTACCTTGCCGCCGCCGGGCCCTTCGTGGTGGGGCGCGCGCTCGGCGCCGCGCCGACGCCCATGGACGCGATCCGCTGGATGGCGCTCGTGCCGCTCGTGGGGCTCGTGCTGGTTCCCCTTGTCGTTGAAACGGGCCCTTCGGCTACCGTTTGGCTACCACTTCGCTTAGGGCGGCGCTGGCCGTGTCGTCCAAACGGTCGGCCGCCTTCTCCGCCACCCTGATCCACTTTCTGCGCCGATCCGGGCGCAGGTCCAGGTCGCTCCACTCCCGCCATTAGCTCCTTCGGCTCACGACAAAACGGCTGCGCGACTCATCGGAATATTTCCGAATCCTACCAAGAGAGGCGGATTGCCCGGAGAGCGATCCCTCGGGAACGATGCAATCAGCTTACCCTCAGGGTGTGTCGCGACCCAGGCGAGCCGAAGGAGCGGTATCATGCGGGCAGCCCTCTTCTAGGTTGTGGCGTTTGGACTGCGTTCTCCGCCGGCCCCGTCGACGCTTGCTGCCGGAAAGCCTCTGTAGCCCGGGGCGGTGGAGAGGGCCAGCGTCGGATAAGAGGTCTTACGTCAACTTCGGCCCTTTGTAGGACTATGCCCTTCAGTGAAAGGAGGATGCGATGTCGTGCGTAGGCCTGATCGGAGCGAGGACGCTTCGTTTCATCGCGCCGGCGCTGACCGGCGCCGTGCTCGTATTGTCCGGCGCCTCGGCGGCGGACGCCGCGTCGAGTTTCAAGCAGAACCCGATCGTCTTCGTTCACGGGATCGAAGGCTCAGGCGCTCAGTTCGAGTCGCAGAAGATGCGCTTCATGAGCAACGGCTATCCGGAGCCCTGGATCGACGAGGTCGACTACAACTCCACGCGGGCGGTCGCGGACAAAAGCGAAGTCGATCAGCAGATCGACGATGCGATCGCCGCGCTAGAGCAGCGGACGGGCAAGTCCCAGGTGGATGTGGTCGCGCACTCGCTCGGCACCTCGGTGATGTACGATTACCTCACGAATGGGGATATGGCCGCCCAGCGGAGGGCGAACGTCGCCCACTACATCAACGTTGACGGCCAAAATCAGAATCCTGGTGTGCCGACGCTAGCGGTATGGGCTGGCAGGGGCACGCCGGGCCGGAACATGGACGGCGCGGAGAACGTCACAATCCCGGACCAGACCCACGTCCAGACCTGCACCTCGGCCGAGTCATTCGTCCAGTACTACGAGTTCCTGACCGGCCACCGGCCGAAAAGCGACCTCGTGCCGCAGAGCGGGTCGATAAAGATCGCGGGGAAGGCCCTCAACTTTCCGGAGAACAGAGGGCTGTCGGGCGGAACTGTTCAGATCTGGCAGGTAAACGACAGCGGGCAGCGGACGAGCGCCGCACCGGTCGCGTCACTCCCGATCACCGACGGCTCGACCGGCGGAGGCGCGTGGGGACCGGTTTCGGTCAACCCGGGCCAGCGCTACGAGTTCGCGCTCGTGCAAACGGGCCTTCCGACGCTCCACATCTACTACGAGCCGTTCGTGAGAAGCGACTACACCCTCCGCCTGCTCGCGTCGGCCGCGATCGAGGAGTACGTAGGAAATCGCCCGGGCAGCGTGTCGGCGGTCACGATCAGGTACAAGGAGCTGTGGGGCGATCAGGGCTCAGAAAACGACCAACTGCCGATCAACGGCCTCAACGTCTGCACGGAAGTCCTCTGTCCGATCAGCAAGCAGGTCAACGCATTCTTCGCCTTCGACAGAAACGACGACAAACAGACCGACCTGAGCGAACCGGATCCGGTCCTAAGCCGGCTGCCGTTCATCCAGGGCGCGGATGTCTACGTCGCCGCCAGCTCGCCACCCGATGAAACGGTCTCCTTCCAGCTGATCTCACGGGGCGGGGGAGCGGTTCGGACGCTGAACGTCCCCAACTGGGATTCGTCGACCGACGGGGTCACCATTCAGTGGAATGACTTCGACAAGCTGACCTTCTAATCGCAGCGAAGCCCGTCAGCGGGAGGGAGCTGCATCGCGCTCCGCGCGGGCGGGATGGCCGCAATAGCGCACACGAGAATCCCGAGGATCACCGTGCCGAGGATCGTCCGCAAGGGGAGGGACACGCCGACGGGCCAACCGAGCACGGCCTCCATGGTCGATCCCCCCCAAAGCGTCGCCAGTGCGAGTCCGGTCGCCACGGCGAAGGTAACCCCGAGAATGCCCATGATGGCTGACTGCAAGGACAGTAGCGCTCCGATCCGGTATCGCGGAGCGCCAATCGCCCGCATGGTGCTGAGCTCCCGAGCACGGTCAATGACACTTGCGACGAGCGCATCGGCGACCCCGAGGAGCACGACCAACAATGTCACGGCTTGCAGGATCGTCGTAAACGCGAAGCCTTGGCGCACTTCGGCCGCGAACGTCTCGATGAGCTGTCCCGGGGAGAGAATCTGGAGGCGATACCGCCGGCCGATTCCGCGCGAAATGGCTGCCCGCACGGTCCCCTCGTCCGTTCCCGGGGCGAGCAATACATGTGCCCGTGTGATCAGGGAGTCATGCCAGAATCGGCGAAAGAGGTCTCTCGTCATGATGATATCGCCGGTGGGGGATATCAACGACACCACCGTGAGACCCGCCAGCACGGCCGAGAAGCGCCCGGACGGCGTCTCGAGGGCGATCGTATCCCCCACCTTCACGCCGTGGGACCTGGCGAACCCCGGACTCGCCAGGATGGCATCGCCTCGGGCGACGCGTTCCAGAGCATCTGCAACGTGGTCACCGTTGAAGACCCAGTCCCCCAGGCGCGGATCGCGGAAATGCGGGGCATCGAACGCGCAAATGCCGATGACGTTCCCTCCTGAAGTCCATGACGCCAAGCGTTCTGAACTGACCCGTTCCACGCCCGGGATGCGAGCGATCTCGCCGGCGACGTCCTCGCCGACGGCAGCCACGGTGCCATGGGCAAAGGGTGAGGCGACGATGAGATCGGCTCGTCTCACTTGTCCGAGCGCTCGGGTCGTCAGGGATTCGAAGCTCCCTTCCATGGCGCCAAACCAGACGACTGCACCGAGGCCGGTCGTCATGATGCTCACTGTCATGACGGTGCGCGACGGAACCCGCAGCATATCCACCACCGCTAGGCGGCCGATCATGCCGAAGCAACGCGCTACGGTCCCCTCCAGGCAGCCACCGACGTAGAAAAGAACGGGTCGGATCAAGAAGCAGGCTGCTATGAGGATCATGGCGGTGGCGAGGAGTCCCAGGGCGGCGTTCTCGGTCGCGACCTCGAGGACGGCGAAGGCCGCCGCCAGGGTCACCAGAACGACGTGGACGGCATTGGCGGGCGGGGCGGGGGCAGCAGGCAGCTGAAGCAACCCCTTGGCCCGGAGCACTTCCACTGCGGGCGCCTTCGCCGCTCGCATTGCCGGCACGATCGCTGCGAGGACGCTTGCGAGGAGGCCCATCACGCCCGCGGCTACCAAGGGGCCTATGCGGATGGGCACGGGAGTCGCCCGAGTCGTCAGGTTGAAGTTCAGCTCCGCCGTACGCGCGACGGCGGGCATCAACCGCTGCGCCAGCAGCACCCCGAGGAACAGTCCCAGCGCGACGCCGCCGAGGCCCAGCAAGAGGCTCTCCTTGAGGAGCTCTCGGACGACGATGCCCCGCCGGGCACCGAGGGCACGCGTGACACCGATTTCCCACAGCCGCTTGCGAAAGACCATCGAGAGCCGGTTGAACGCGATCAGGAACCCTACCAGGAGGCCCATCAGGGCGAGACCATCGAGCATGAGCTGAAACCCGGCCAAGAGCTTCCGTATGCCCGCTGTCCGTTGGGCGGTCCTCTCGACGGCGATGCCCGGCGGCAGGGAGCGGGCGAGCTGGCCGGCAACATGCTGGAGGTCGGCGTCGTGATCGGTGACCACGTCGATCTGGTTTATGCGCCCATCGCGTAGGAACGCCTCTTCCGCCGCGTAGACGTCCATGACGACGAGGCTTCCGCCAAAGGCGCGCGTCGCGGTCTTCGAATCGAGCACGCCGCGAATTGTAAAGGAGCGCGCACCGGACGGGGTGAGTAGCTCGACGGTGTCGTCGCGCCGCAGCCTTCGGCGCTCCATGAATTGTCGCGTGACGATGATCGAGTCAGGTGCGTTCAAGAAGACGACGGGGTCGGCCAGCTGGACCGCGTCCTCGCCATATGTTTGGTAGAGCTCCTTGGCCTTGTCGTTCAGCAAGTCCACCCCGAAGATGGTGAGCGACTCCCCGCTGTCGTCGTTCACAAGCGCCGTCCCGGTCACAACCGGCACGGCGGTCACGACGCTCGGTGTCGCACGCACTACCTCCACGAGGCCGTCCTCGACACCGTCCCGCCCCTGCGCCAGCACGGTCAAGTCGGCCTTGCCGGCAAGCGCCTCGATTGAGTCCTCCATCGAGGCCACGAGGGCGCGGTTCACCAACAGGATGCTGGCGGCCAGCGCCACGCCGAGCGCAATCGCGAGCCCGGTGGTCAACAACTGCCCGGTGGCGCCATGCACCTGCGCCCACGCAACCCGCAGACGAAACGCGCTCCGTAGGGCGGCGGCCGAGGGCAGCATGGCCCCCCCTCAGCCGGCCAGCCTTACAGGCGAGGCGGCGCGGGCCTCCCGCGCGATCCGTCCGTCCCGCAGTTCGATCGTGCGGTCAGACCAGCGCCCGGCATCGCTCCGGTGGGTCACCATGACGATGGTCACACCGTGCTCCCGGTTGAGCCCGGACAGCAGCGCCAGGATCGCGTCCCCCGTCTGCGAATCGAGACTCCCAGTAGGCTCGTCCGCCAGGATGATCGACGGTTCGTTTACCAGCGCTCGCGCGATTGCCGCACGCTGCTGCTCACCACCCGAGAGCTCGCCTGGGCGCCGGGCATCGCGGTCCGCCAGGCCGACCCGGCGGAGCACGTCTTCGACGACCGCTCGGAGCCGAGCTCGCTTGACCCCGGCGAACTCGAGCGGCCAGGCGACGTTGTCCCAGACCGTCAGAGCGGGAAAGAGATTGAAACCCTGAAAGACGAAGCCGATCTCGCGAAGACGCAGATTACTCAGTGCCTGATCGGACATCCGGGCAAGGTCCTGACCCTCTAGGAGGATCTGCCCTCCGTGAGGGACATCGAGACCGGCCATCAGATTGAGCAGCGTGGATTTTCCCGAGCCGCTCGGCCCGATCACGGACAGGAATTCGCCTCGTTCGACAATCACCGAGACACCGTCGAGCGCGCGGAATGCCCCTGGCCCGGTGCCGTATACCTTCGTAACATTCCGCAGTTCGATGAGCATATCCCGCCTCCCGAGACCTACCTGCCTCTCGACAGGTAGGCGACCGTGAACAGCGAGTCCTCCAGGCCGGTGTTGTAGCGCACATCGCTGAACTCGACCGTGGTGCGGTCGCCGTGCTCGGCGCTCTTCATCTCCATCATCGTGACGGTTGGGATGTCCTGGATGTTCGCCGTGTTCTGCACCCGTAGGACCTTCTGCAATCCCTGACCGTCATGGAACTCGATGTGATCAAGAAGATACGTATCGCGGTCTATCCAGGTCACGAGGCGAGAATACGCGAAGCGTCCGACTTCCAAAGTCGTCTCGACAATGTAACAGGTACCCTGAGAGCACGGCCTCTCGCCATTGAGACGATGCTCACCCCCGTAGTCAAAGTAAAAGATCGTGGTCAGGTCGTCATAAGTAAAATTGTTGCCCTGGGACGGATCGCGGCGCAGCTGATCCGGGACTTGTCGAACCCGGTGCTGTGCTGGCAGGTACACCCAGAAGTGGTCGGGCCCGCCCGGCGTTGGCAATGCCAGGAAACTCGTCCCGGCGACCTCGGCCGGTGATTCGAAGACCCAGAGAATCTTGTGGCCGCCTTCCGTCTTCTTCTCATAGCCCTGCAGAGATCGGGTGAGCGTGCCGCCCCACGGGTTCATCACGTGCATGGTCACGACCATCCTCTTGTCGCTGACCCCCGCAGTCACTGCCCTGGCGCGCGTGATGATGTCGCTGCCGGATGCGGCGTCGGCGGAGCAGCACAGGAGGGTGCTGCCTATGCCGAGGAGTACCAACCGGCGCATCCGCACGATGGCGGCTGGAGGTCGAGCCCCTCCGCGAGTGTGCGTCATGGCATCACCACTTCCTCCTGCACGACAGCCGGGGCGTGCGGCACCGCCGCCCGCAGCGCACGCGCCGGCGATTCCGCCCGCATCCGTCTGCACGCCCGGCGGGCGCGAAGCGCGCGGATGCAGAGCGCTGTCGCGAGCGCGCCGAAGGCAAGGGCGGCGACCACGACCACCGGCCGGCCGATCACCACGATCGTGGACGCGAGGGGTACGCTCGCCGTCGCCAGAGGACCGATGAGCGGGAGATTTGTCATACCCGAATACGTGAGCAACTCCTGCGCCAAGGCGTGAGGCACCGCGCCGCGCGTGATCCCCGGCCCCCCGGTCCACCCGGATGGACACCGGACCCGCGCGGCGGTCCACCCGGAAGGACCACCCCGGCCGCTACCTATGGTGACGTGGGAAGGCGCTATTGTCACAACTGGGGGAGCCGGCGCCCACGGTCACTTCGAGACGCGCCGCCTCACCGCGGCAGCCCCAGGATGCGCTGCGCGATGATGTTCGCCTGCACCTCGGACGTTCCGCCCGCGATGGCGCCCACGCGCGACCAGAGGAACGCCTGCTGCCAGCGACCGTCCTCGACCGCGTGCCGCGAGCCGGCGACGAGCGTGGCGTAGGGTCCTTCCAGCTCGAGCGCGAGCTGGTGGAGCCGCTGGGTCAGGCTCGCCCAGAAGAGCTTCACCAGCGACGACTCGGGCCCCGGCTCCTCGCCGCGCTCGAGGCGCGTCAGCGTGCGGCAGTTCATGACCCCCATGAGCTCGACCTCGATCCAGCCGCGCGCGATCTCCTGGCGGACCACGGGGTCATCGGCGCGCCGCTGCTCGCGCGCGAGGCGCACGAGGTCCTCGACCGCGATCCGCTGCAGCACCTGCTCCTTGAAGGCGAAGCCCGTGCCGCGCTCGTGGGCGAGCGTCGTCAGCGCGATTTCCCAGCCCTGGTTGACCGCGCCCACCACGTGCGCGCGCGGCACGCGCACGGCGTCGAGGAAGACCTCGCTGAACTCGGTCGAGCCGGTCAGCTGGCGCAGCGGGCGGATCGTGATGCCCGGGCTCTCCATGTCGAGGATGAAATAGGTGAGCCCGCGGTGCTTGGGGAGCGACGGGTCGGTGCGCGCGAGCAGGATCGCCCAGCGCGAGAATTGGGCATAGCTCGTCCACACCTTCTGGCCGGTCACCGCGAAGCCGTCGCCGTCGGGCTCGGCGCGCGTCCGGAGCGCGGCGAGGTCGCTGCCCGCGCCGGGCTCGCTGAAGAGCTGGCACCAGATCTCGTCGGCGGAGAGGATGGGCGGGAGGAAGCGGCGCTTCTGCGCCTCCGTGCCGTGCGCGATGAGCGTCGGGCCGGTATTGTTGACGCCGACGCGGTTCAGGAGCTGCGGCGCGCGGGCGCGGGCCAGCTCCTGGTTCAGGATCGCCTGCTCGGTGGGGCGCGCGCCGCGCCCGCCGTACTCGCGCGGCCAGAGGAGGCCGACGTAGCCGGCGGCGTGGAGGCTTCGCTGCCAGGCGCGTAGGAAGGCGACCTCCGCGGCCAGCGAGGCGTCGTCGTGCGGCACGCGCTCGGCGCGCGCGGGCTTGTTGTTGGCGAGCCAGGCGCGCAGCTCCTGGAGGAAGCGCTCGTCCTCGGGGGAGTAGGAGAAGTCCATGGGGCGGGATTCCTCTTAGCATTCCTGGACCAGCTATTGCCTCCGCCGGCCGAGCCGCGGCATTAAGGGTCCATGGGCATCACCTACGTGGAGGCAGAGGTCAGCAACGAGGCTGGCATGGCGCAGAAGGTCCGCTTCCTGGTCGATAGCGGCGCGGCGTACTCCGTGCTGCCGCAGGAGGTCTGGCGGGCGCTCGGGCTGCGGCCCACACGGACGGTCGATTTCGCCCTCGCCGACGGCACGATCATTCGGCGCGACGTTTCGCACTGCTTCTTCCACTTCCAGGACGTCCGGGCGCCGAGCCCCGTGGTGCTCGGGGAGGCGCAGGACGCGGCGCTGCTGGGAACGGTCACGCTCGAGAACATGGGTCTCGTGCTCGACCCGTTCCAGCGCACCCTTCGTCCGGCGCGACTCAAGCTGGCGGCGGTCGGGCCGCCCACGGCGAGCGCGTAGCGGCGGGCGAGCCCCGTGCGCTTTGGGCTCGTCACGCCGATCGTCACCCACCACCCCGACCACGGCGCGGCCTGGGAGGAGGACGCGGGGCCGGCCGACATCGCTCGCATCGCGACGGCGGCCGATCGCCTCGGCTACCACCACCTCACCTGCAGCGAGCACGTCGCCATCCCCGCAGCGGCTGCGCCGGCGCGCGGCACGCGCTACTACGACCCGCTCGCCACCTTCGGCTTCCTCGCCGCGCGGACGGCGCGGATCAGATTCGCGACCCACGTGCTCGTCCTGCCGTACCACCACCCGCTCGCCGTCGCGAAGCGCTACGGCACGCTCGACCGACTCTCGGGCGGGCGCCTCATCCTGGGCGTCGGCGTGGGGACGCTGGCGGAGGAGTTCGTGCTTCTCGGCGCGGAATTCGACGGCCGGAGCGCGCGCTACGAGGACGCGCTGCGTGCGCTGCGCACGGCATTCGGCCAGCGTGCGCCCGCATACGCCGGCACGCACTACCGCTTCGCCGGCTTCGTCGTCGAACCGTGCGGCGTGCAGGAGCGGGTTCCGATCTGGCTCGGCGGCCGGAGCCCGCGCTCGCTCCGGCGCGCGCTCGTGCTCGGCGACGGCTGGGACCCGTTCCGCCTGACGCTCGACCAGCTGGCGGCGCTCCTCCCGCGCGCCCGCGCCTCCCGCGAGTGGCGGGAGCGGACGGCGCCCCTGGAGCTGGTGCTGACGCCCGACCGGCTCCTCGACCCGACCGTGCCCGCGGAGCGTGCCGCACTGGCCGACCTGCTCGATCGCTACCGGGAGCTGGGCGCGACCACCATGAACCTCCGCTTCCGGCACCGGAGCCTGGAGCACTACCTCGAGCAGCTCGAGGTCTTCGCCGCCGAGACGGCGCCCCGCTTCGCATGAAGGGAGCAGCGACCGCGCTCGTCGTCCTCGTCGCGACGGCCGCCAGCGCCGGCCGCTTCGACGCCTACTTCGCCGAGCTCGAGTCGCCCGACCGCGCACGCTGGCAGCAGCCGGAGCGCGTGGTCGAGACGCTCCACCTCCGGCCCGGCATGACGGTCGCCGACCTCGGCGCGGGCACGGGCTACTTCGCGCGGCGCTTCGCGGCCGCCGTGGGGCCGGCGGGGAAGGTGCTCGCGCTCGACACGGAGCCGGAGATGCTGGAGGAGCTCCGCCGCCGGGCGCCCGACGCGACCAACATCGAGACGCGGCGGGTCGAGCCCGAAGACCCCGGGCTCGCGCCGGCGAGCGTCGATCGGATCTTCATCTGCAACACGGGCCACCACCTCCACGAGCGGGTGCGGTACTACGCGAAGCTCCGGCGCGCGCTCCGCCGCGGCGGGCGGCTCGTCCTCGTCGATTTCTACAAGCGCGCGCTCCCGGTCGGTCCGCCCGCGCAGGAGAAGGTCTCGCGCGCCGAGACCCAGCGCGAGGCGGAGGCGGCCGGCTTCCGGCTGCGTGCGTCTCACACTTTCCTGCCCTATCAATACTTCCTGGAGTTCGCCCGCTGAGCGCGCCCCAGGTCTCGATCCTGCTCCCGGCCCACGACGCGGAGGCGACGCTCGACGCCTGCCTGCGCAGCGTCGCGCGGCAGAGCGAGCCACGCTGGGAGTGCATCGTCGTGGACGACGGCTCGACGGACGAGACACGCGCCGTCGCGGAGCGCTTCGCGGCGCGCGACGGGCGCTTCCGCGTCGTGGCGACGCGGCACCGGGGCCTGGTGGCGGCGCTGGCCGCCGGCCTCGAGCACTGCCACAGGCGGGTGGTCGCGCGCATGGATGCCGACGACGTGATGCACCGTGAGCGGCTCGCCGCCCAGCTCCACGCGCTCGACGCGGAGCCGGGCCTCGCGGCCGTCGGCTGCCACGTGCGCCTCTTCCCGCGCGCCCGGCTGACGGACGGCCTCCGGGCCTACGAGCGCTGGCTCGACGGCATCGACTCGCCCGCGCGGGTGCGTGCGGAGGCGTTCGTCGAGTGCCCGGTCGCACACCCGACACTCATGGTACGGGCGGAGGTGCTGCGCCGGGCGGGCTACCGGGACGCCGGCTGGCCCGAAGACTACGACCTGGTGCTGCGGCTGCTGGGACAGGGCCACGAGATCGGTGTCGTGCCGCGGCGCCTGCTCGCCTGGCGCGACGGTCCGCGGCGGCTCTGGCGCGCGGGGGACGCGTATCGCCTGGAGCGCTTCACCGACTGCAAGGCGGCGTTCCTCGCCGCGCACTTCCTCACCGACACGGACCGCTACGTGCTCTGGGGCTACGGCCCCACCGGACGGAGCCTCCGCCGCGCGCTCCTCGGGCACGGGAAGCGGCCCTCGCACGTGGTCGAGGTGCATCCCGGCCGCCTCGGCAACACCATCCACGGCGCGCCCGTCATCTCCGTCGAGGAGCTCCGCGCGCACCCGCGCCGCCCCTTGGTCGCCGCCGTAGCGGGCGCGCGCCCCCGTCAGGAGATCCGCGACACCCTCACCGCGATCGGCCTCCACGAGACGCGCGACTTCGTCTGCGCGGCGTAGCCGCGAACCTACGCCACCGCCCGCCGCGACTCGCGCAGCTCGTACATGCCGCGGAAGAGCGCGGTCGCATCGATCGGCACGTCGTACGGCTCCCCGCGCAGCTCGCGGTACGCGCGCTCCACGTTGAAGAGGATGCGCTCGGGCTCGGTCCAGCCGGCGTACGGGCCGAGGTCGATGCGCCGCGCCGCCTCGAGGGCCGGCAGCCCGGCGTCGAACCAGCGCTTCGCCTCGGCGCGCACGTAGCGCAGGTAGGCCTCCATCTCGCGCGGCCCCTCGAGGCCCGAGAGCGGGCCGTGCCCGGGCACGACCACGGCCGGATCGAGCGCCACGATCGTGTCGAGCGCCGCGATCCAGCGCTCGTAGGTGCCCTCCCAGCCGATCGGCGTGCAGAGGCGGAAGAGGATGTCGCCGGTGAACACGACACGCGCGGCGGGGAGGTGGACGATCACGTCGCCCGCGGTGTGCGCGGGGCCGACGTAGATCAGGCGCACGGCGACGCCGTCTAGGTCGAGCTCGAGCCGGTCCTCGATGAGGGTCGTCGGCGGCGTGAGCGTGACGCCCGTGAAGTCCCAGGCGGCGAGCTGGCGCGCCATGTCGCGCAGCATCGGGTCCCCGCTCCCGCCGGCGTTGCGCAGCATCTGCATGAGCTCGGGCCGCTCCTTGCCGAACGAGGCCGCGCACAGGCGGTGGCCGATGATCTCGGCCCCGGGGAAGAGCTGGTTGCCCCAGCAGTGGTCGCCGTTGTGGTGCGTGTTGACGACCCGGCGCGCGGGGCCTCGCCAGACGCGCGCGTAGGTCTCGATCATCTGCCGGGTGTGGGGGAGGTCCCAGAAGGTGTCGACGACGAGGCCGCCGGCCCGGTTCACGAGCCCCGAGTTGCTGGTCCCGAGGCCGCGCTCCTCCTGGAGGCAGGCGTAGACGTCGCGCGCGATCTCACGCAGCTCCATGCCGTCCCCGAT
>WNGD01003069.1_pt1 | contig 17907 bp, 15 predicted proteins | sample 5400671 | NCBI WGS metagenome assembly WNGD01 (sample SAMN13153369, study PRJNA577476) | soil metagenome | isolation source: 40 cm soil or saprolite under grassland replicate 2 | place: USA:California | collected 2016-06-15
GCTCATGACACCTGCACCGTTGCATGTGCCGCTGTGGCGTCCCCCACGCTATGCTGGGCGCAAATCCCGTTCGCGCAAACCTCGCCCTGCTCATTTTCCTCGTTTCCTCACTCGATTCTTAATTTAATTGGGACCAATGACCCTTGCGGTCGCCCTGCGAGCTTCATCGCGTGTGTCTGTCTCCCTCACTTGACGCCTATTGCTCCGTCAATTTTCATTTGAACGGTAGCTGTAGAGGGCAAATCCGCTTGTCAAGCGATTTCATCTCATGCCTACGTCATTCAAATGAAGCTTGACGGAGCACTATTGCTCTGACCAGCTTCATTTGACGGATTGTCAGAAGAGCTGACCTGGCTTTTCACGACGTTTCATGGCTACTCTCTATGGGTCAAATGAAGCTGGTCAGTGCACTATGGGGTGGGGTTCACCTCCATCCCTATTGAAGTATATTGCCAATACCATAGCAAGCAGCCCCTAAAGCAATACAATTCATATATCTCTCTCCTTCGTTTCTATAGCACCTTATACTGTTTTTGTAGGTCTGAACAATACTCCCTTATAATGGGAGATGCTGAGGCCACAAATAACTATGTTTTATGGAGGGTTTGTAGGGTGACAATATTCACACAGGTAGACCCTTCACAAGAAAAAAAGAGGTGCATATGCAAAAATCACACTCCAAATTAGGATTACTGGTAGTTCTAGGTTGTCTAACTCTGGCGCTATTGGTGGCTACACCGACTTCAGCCCACCAGTCGGGCCAGCGCCACACGTTTGTTCTAAAGCCCCATATTAGTATGCGACTGTTACATAGTTTCCAGCGTGATAAAAACAGTTATGTAACACGAGCGATCATTTATGGTGCAGGCTTTAACGATTGCAGTAGCTCATGTAATACCGGGTGTTACGGTCCGTCCAATGGAGACTGTAGCAATCAGTGTAGTAACGGATGCAGTAGTTCATCTGGAAACGCCTGTTCTTCCTACTACACCACCGTCAATACATGTGGCAGTAGCAACTCTGCTTGCTCTAGCAACAATTCGTCGTGCGCGACTAGCAGCACCACTACCTGCTCTTCTAATTGTGGGGCTGGCAGCAGCAACAGTGCGTGTGATTGTGGAAGTAGCAATAACACTACCTGCGCTAGCACCAGTCCGTCGTGTGCAAGTTCCAATACTACTTCCTGCTCTAGCACCAGTTCGTCGTGCGGAAGTTCCAATACCACGCCCTGCTCCAATTACAGCTCATCGTGCGGAAGTTCTAATAGCACTTCTTGCGCTAGCAATAACAATTGTGGCAGTAGTAGCGTTGCTACCTGTTCTTACGATTGTGGGACCAGCAGCAACAATGCTTGCGATTGTAACACAGTCAATCTGCAAAGCAACGCTAATATCTCTGGACAAAATGTGAATCTTTCACAGGTTCCGGTCAATGCGTTTGGAGAATTCCGTGTCACTGTCGTATTGCGGGTTGCTCCACGCGTACATAGGACGACGAATTACAATGTGTGGGCGGTCAATAGCTATAATAGTCAGCGCTCGAATGTTGTAAGCGACACTTGCTCTTGCAGCTAAATCGTTACTGGTAGCGATTAGTGCAATACATTTCGATTAAGACGCTACATGGCGACGAATCGCCGGACGTTCTGAAGGTGGTCCCTACCTTGAAATGTATTGAGCGGTTATTGTGGCACCGGGTCGAATGTATTTCGGCCCGGTATTGCACATTTTGGAGAGCCGCTACTCTAGTGAGTCGAGGAGGCGACGGGCCTGTGCTTCGAGGCGCGGGAGTTCGTAACGTTGGGCCTCCATAGCAACAGTCATGAGTTCGTCACGGGCCTGCTCACGAGCCCCTTGCAGGAGGGCAACATGGGCAAGGGCAAGGTGACCCCGAGTACGCGTTTCAGCCTCCAGTCCTTCGAGCGTGAGGGCGCGCTGCAGATCCCTGTTGGCCAGTTCTAACAGGTGCTTACGCATGTTTGGGACGGCTTCCGCATCGGTAGCTTGCTGGACCCGCAGGTTGCCCAGAGCGACAAGGGCGGAGCCGATGCAAGGATTGAGATGGTAGGTACGGCCAACGACAAGAGCCTGCTTGATGCAACTGGCCGCTTCTTCGAATTTGCCCTGGTCCTGCAAAACGGTGGCGAGGGCGGTGTTCCAGTTGCTGATATACTCGCGATCGTTGGTCAGGGCGGTCAGTTCGAGTGCCTTTCTATACCAGCGCTCGGCCTCTTCCAGATCACCCGTGGCAGATGCAAGCTCGCCGAAATCGCTGTAGATAACAGATTTGAGCGGGTCGTCGCCTAGCTGCTCGGCGAGATTGAATGAGCGGCGGAAGGCAGCCTGGGCCTCCTCGTAGTCGGCCTTTTTGAGATAGACGTTGCCCAGGTTGCAGGAGACGTGGGCGATTCTGCGCTTATCGTCGTACTGCTCAAAGATTGCCAGAGCTGTGTTCAAATGCGTAAGTGCTTCGGTACGGCGTCCCTCTCCGCTGGCGAGGGGACCCATGTGACCATAGGCCTGACCGATGTCTACGGGATTGCCTGCCAGGGTGCGCTGGATACGCGTACTATGGAGATTATACACAGGTTCGGACGGAATGCTCTGCTGCTCAAAGAGTGTGAGGGCCTCGCGTGCACTGCGCCGGGCGTCTTCATAGCGTCCTTCAAGCAGGTAGAGGCTGCTTTGCTCATAACGCAGGCGTCCCCAGGCAGGACCAGCGGCAATACCGGCATCGCGCAGGATCTGCTCACCCCGCTCACAGCACTCACGCGCCCGCGCAATATCCGCCATGTAGCGCCAGGTCCAGCCAATCTCTCCCCACAGCAAAGCCTCGCGCTGAGCTTCGTAGGACGAGAGCGTTCCCTGTGAACCACTGAGATCTAGCAGGCGTTGGTATAAGTGCCGCGCTTCCTCAAATTTTCCACTAACCATTGTACATTCCGCCAGACGTTCCAGTAAATACATCAGATAGTCACGCGATGCGTCTACTTCTTTTCCTGCTGCAACTATCGTCTCGATATGTTCAATCACCAGCCGGTAGTGATGACCAGCTTCAGCATAGGCAGAGAGTGCGTAAGCATGATCGGCAGCTAATTCGGCATAACGAGCGATGGTAGATTGTTCGGCCCCACCTTGAATAAGGTGATGCGTTATAGTGGCAGCAACCTCTTCTTCACGTCCTTTATAGGTACGCTGCAGAACTTTTGCGGCACGTAAGTGCAGGCGGGTACGCTTGATACCCATGATATTGTCGTAGAGATGGCTGACAAGCAAGGGATGCCAGAAATGATAGGTGATGCGTGTACCTGTACCCTCTTCGATGATGACGCCCGATTGCAAGGCTTCTTCGAGCAGAGTCAGGACAGTATCTTCGTCCGCCAGATCGTTATCGGTCTCCATAGCGCAAATAACAGGAAATTCGAAGGAACCACCTAGAACGGCTGCATTGCCAAGTAATTGCACGCAGGGTGCGCTGAGTTTTTTCATGCGTTGATCAAGGGCCGCACCAACGGTATCGGGCAGGGTAGGGGGCGTGGTACGCGCAAGTTCCTCAGCGAAGAAGGGATTGCCAGCAGCCTGATTCTGGATATAATGCACCATGGGCTCGGGCAGATGAGAGACAAGCAGGGCAATCTGCTCGCGTGTCAGCGGCTTGATATCCAGCGTTCTGATAGCATGCTCGCGCTGCATGTGACGTACCTGTTCAAGTAAGGGATGTGGCGGTTGCCTGGAGAGTTCGGTATCGCGGCAGGTGACAACGAGGTAGACGGGATAGCCATAGAGAGAACGCGCAAGGTGGCTGAGCAAGTCATGGCTGCTACCATCGGCCCACTGGATGTCATCGAGCACAATCACTAGCGGCGTGATCTCGCTCACAGCAGCCAGCAGTTCACGCACAGTATCGCGCACACGGTAGCTTGCGGTGTGTTCCTGGACAGGTGGGGCATGAACGCGGCTGGCTTGCGCAGCTCCGGCGTAAGAAAGGCTGGCTCCTAATTCCGGCAGCAGGGCAGTGAGCGGTTGCAACTGTAAAGATTCCAGAGCTGGATTGAGCAGGGCTGGAGTGCGTAACGTGGGATCAGCAAGGCCCGGGACCAGCTCAATAACTTTGCGCAGGGCGTCGGTCCAGATACGATAAGGAACACTGCTCTCCTGTGGATAGACACGACTCCATATAACGGACCAGCCATTGCGCTGTCCCTCGCGGCTCACCTCTTCAGCAAGGCGGGTTTTACCAATACCAGCCTCGCCCATCAATAACACACATTGTGGACGGCGCTGCGTATCGAGCGGAATACCGGATGCACGCCGCTGCCCGGCCAGTTGCAGGCGCGAGTTTTGCTTGATCTCTTGCAGCATAGAACGCAGTACTTCCACTTCCAGAGCACGACCTATCAATGGACTCTGGTGGCTACGTCCAATCGGGGGGGTGTCGGAGGGCGGGCTTGTAAACCGCGCCCCTACATCTAACCGCGCCCCTACGCCTGGCTGCGTCCCTACAGTGGGGAATTGTGTGCCTCCATTCAGGGATTGTTGGGACACTGGAGGAGATAGGTGGGCTGAGCTGGTGCGGGTATCGGGAAGCGTGCCACCCACGCGCACAGTCTCGTACAACATACGTGTCTCTTCCAACGGAACGGCCTTGTATTCGCGTTGCAAAATATCGCTGAGACGGTGATAGGCACGCAACGCCTCACCACGACGGTTCAGTTTTGCCAGTACCACAATCAGGCGCTGCACCGCGGACTCATTGGCGGGTTCATTTGCCAGCAGACGGTCCAGCATAGAAATAGCATTAGAAGTGGACCCATGGAGCATATAGAGATCAGCCAGCTCCAGCATCAATGTCTGCCAGTCACGCTTCAGAGCCTGGCGGCGTGTGTTGACCCATTCGATCTGGCGTTCCTCGGGCCAGAAATCGCCACCATACATAGCCGCAGCCTCGCGCATGAGGCGTTCGCGAGTCTGCATGCTATCCGTAGGCAACAGGTCCGAGGTGGCATTAGCCGTAGTGGAAGTGGCTATGGAGAGAGATTCAACAATTGAGGATGGCTGTACACTCCCAGAGGGAACCCGTTCGTTCCCAATAATGGCCGTATCATCGTTTCCTGTCAATGCACGAGCGGCGTTCAATAGTTCTATGAAGGCATCGGCATCGACCCAGACGCGGCCCTGGTCGGCCAGAATCAGCCAGTCGCCTTCCGTACGCAACAACTGGGTAGTGGAACGCGTCGTCTGGCGACGACGCGTGGGCTCCAGAATATTGCGCAGCTTATGAATCAATTTACTCAGATTATTGCTGGCGGTCTCTTTATCGGTTCTAGACCAGAGTGTCGCAATAGCCTGGGAACGACTTATTCTCCGACCAGGAGTACAGATAAGGAGAGCGAGCAGTGCACGCACGATGCGTTCCTGCCAGGCAATATCGGTAATAGTCTGCCATTGTAAAGTAGCATTGCGGCGTTCGAGACGAAACTGACCAAGCACAGAAATACGTAACACCACAGTATTAAGATCGAGCGCAGGATTAGTGAAACTGGGCTCTGTCTGCACACTGTTTGCCTCCAGCGTAGCCAGAGCATCAGGCGGCAACTCTTTGCCAATGTAGGTGCGCGTGGTGTGACCGTTCTCAGTCTTGTACGCATACCAGTAAGGTCCATGCCCAACCCCCTCGCGGCATTTCTTACAACGTGTCTTCCCACAGTAGCTCGGTTGCTGATGGTAGGTAACTTTACTATTCATCCGCCGCTCTCCTTCTCGCATCGATTTTAACGCCTATGAGTGGCACTCGATGCACCGTTCGCTCCCGCATAGATTCGCCTTCAGTGCCAATAAGCCAGATACAGGCACATTATACGCGTACAGAAATTATAATGTGCGCGTCAATATTCTAAAGTACCATACAATTGCAAAAATTTCATCTTTTCTATCCAATAGGGTCATAGATGGGTAGAGATGTGCTTGACATCAGTATCATTCGGGTCTAGCATACTTACAAATAGGCGCGTCGTGGTATCGCAAACCTGCGCTCATCCCGCTCGGTCTTCTGACGGTACTGCTCGATTGGCTGTGAGGGATACTTTTATCGGAGAAATCGAAAAAACAGGTCCACGACATTTCGTAAAGGCAAAGGAATCGGTATTGGAGCGCGCGGGCTTATAAATCGCGCCCCTACACCATTCCTTGAAACGGTATTCAAGGAGTAATGTTATTCAAGGAATGGTGTAGGGGCGCGATTTATAAGCCCGCCATGGCCAATTGAACCTTGAAAGGAGACCGCTGAATGAGGATTGTCATTCCTGACGACTACCAGGATGCCGTGCGCAGCCTCGACTGCTTTAGCAAGCTCGCCGGACAGCAGGTGACGGTGTATCACGACAGTGTGAAGGATATTGAAACATTAGCTACGCGCTTTCAGGATGCGGAGGCTCTGGTACTGATCCGGGAACGTACCGCGATCACTGAACCGCTGCTCGCCCTTTTGCCGCAGCTCAAGCTTATCTGCCAGACTGGTCAGGGGATGCCCCATATCGATATTGCTGCATGTACCCGCCATGGGGTTGCGGTGACAGTCGGTGGTGGCACTCCCTATGCGCCTGCGGAACTGACCTGGGGGTTAGTGCTGGCGGCAATGCGCCATATTCCGCAGGAGGTCGCACGGATGAAGGCAGGTCAGTGGCAGACTACGCTGGGGCTGAGCTTGCGTGGCCGTACGCTGGGTATCTTCGGGTATGGCAAGATTGGCAGCCTGGTGGCAAGCTACGGTCGTGTGTTTGGCATGAATATACTGCTGTGGGGACGCGAGGGAACGCTTGCCCGCGCCAGGGCCGATGGCTTTGAAACTGCGAGCAGTCAAAGTGCACTGTTCGAGCGTTCCGATGTGCTCAGTCTGCATATAAAGCTGACCGAAGAGACACGCGGCATCGTCACGCCGACCGACCTGGCAAGGATGAAGCCTTCATCTCTGCTCGTCAACACCAGCCGGGCCGGCCTGATTGAACATGGCGCACTGGAGGAGGCATTACGTGCTGGTCGCCCGGGGTACGCCGCGCTCGATGTTTACGAGGTCGAGCCGCTGACGGACTCCCCTTTGCTACATATGGATAGGGTCGTATGTACTCCGCACCTGGGTTATGTCGAGAAGGATAGCTACGAACTCTATTTCGGGACGGCTTTTGACCAGTTGATCGCGTTTGCTGAGGGAAATCCGGTCAATATTGTCAATCCGCAGGTGCTGGAACATTCCTGAGCGACATCCCTATCTATTCAAATATATCAGAGGTTGAACGGGGAGGAAGCGATCAATCGCGGACGCGCTGAAGCTGGTCCCTACCACAAATATAACCGTTATTTATTTGTTAAACCGCATTATCGCGGACGCCGTAAATGTGGTCCCTACACCAATATAACAGTTAATAAGAGCAGCGTTGCTGGTCATGGGCAGGTGGAGGTGAACCCGACCCCTACTGAAAGAGCGTTCATTGAAAAGTATTGAGCTGATCTCTACCCCCATAGAAACGGATTAATAGCAGAACAATTCGATTTGTTGTGTATCGTTTTCGCCTACCGATTCGTAGGATAAGAGTGAATGCAGTACAATTACCTGAACCGTGTGATGAAAATCAGTTCAGTCATGAAACAACGGAATGTGTAGCATTTGCTTGAAGAAGATCCACATAAATAAATTAGTACGTGGATGCCTCTTTGTAGAAAAAGTAAAGGAGAGATAGACAGCATGGCGATGAGAAATTCGACTCTTGTAGGTGTCTTTGATGAGCGTGGGCAGGCTGAAGCCGTGATCGAACAGCTACATAACGCAGGTATCCCTGATGAGCAGATCCGTTATTCCGGTGCCAGTACTGGTACTGGCGGGGGCTTTCTTGCTGGCATCAAGAGCCTGTTCACAGGAGAGGATCCAGATGCATCCGGGGATAACCTGGCGAACGATCTGGCCAATATGGGACTGTCACAGGACGAGGTCAATTACTATCGCAACGAGCACCAGGCAGGACACTTTATTGTAGCTGTAAATCCTGGCGATCGTTGGCAAGATGTACAGATTATTATGAATAGCGCTGGTGCATATAATTACAGCAGCCGCAGTGCCGGACGTACTGGCACTTACGCACAACCTGGTGACTATGCTCAGACACAGGCTCCTGATTATACTACCCAGAATTATGCTAATCAGACGACAGCCGGTACGAGCTTTCCTCAGACACAAGCTCCTGATTATAACCAGGCAACCGATCAGGGCTTTCCTCAAACCCAGGCTCCTGATTATAACCAGACAGCTTCTAATTATGGCCAGGGAACCGATATGGCTGGAACGGCGTATGACAATACGCGCGCTGGCAGCTATGCGGATACTGACGATGAGGGGCGTCGCATGAAGTTCCGTGAGGAGCAGCTCAATGTAGACAAACAGCCTGTAGAGAGTGGCGAGGCCCGCCTGCGTAAGGACGTGGTTGAGGAGCAGCAGAACATCGATGTTCCGGTCAATCGCGAGGAAGTCGTGGTTAATCGCCAGTCATATGGTGAGGATCGTCCGACCGATGTCCCTGTTGGTCAGGATGAGACAATGCGCGTGCCCGTACGCGAGGAACAGGTTGATACAAGTAAGCAGACGGTAGAGACGGGTGAGGTTGCGCTTGGTAAGCGTACGGTACAGGATCAGCAGCGTGTTTCCGACACAGTACGGCGCGAAGAGGCACGTCTTGACCGTGATGGTAACGCCACCATTCGTGAGAGTAATGCTGACCAGGGCACCTACAATAACCCCAACACGGATCAGGATAACCCTTAGTCATGCATGAGCGATGACTGATGCACTGAAACGATTCGGGTTCTCCTAGCAGAAAACTTGATTTACAATATGAAGGGGACCAGGGCATAGGGTCCGGGGCGTAAGAGTCAAAGCGCCCCCACAATGACACACATCTCTCAGCCAGGTTGAAGCAACCATAATCTGTTCGGCTCTGGTTGCTTCAACCTGGCTGGGAATACTCGTCATCTTTGTAGGGGCATTTCATCCTTGTAATGCACTGCTTCCTTGCAGTCACCTTGTCCTCCTCACTATCCACATAAGAAGAATAACCACTATTGTAATGCAGCTTTGAGAATCTTGTCCACGGTCTCCTTTTTGATTCTATAGGCCTGGCGATCGTTAACGTGAGGTAAAATCACGGCTTCGAGGGCACCCTGCTTTACCCAACGACGTACGGTTGTGTCGTCAACGCGAAGAATCTGGGCAACTTCCGAGACGGTTAGAAGGTCACTCATTGATTGTCACTCCTCTCAGGAAATAATGTGTACTACACATTATCCTTCTACATAAAGTGCTACTCTCTTCGCAAATCAGGCATACGCTTTTAAAGAGAGTAACATCTACTAACTTTGTACGCACATTGTATCGCAAAATGTATAGTTTGTAAAGCGGTAGTTCAAGGAAAAAACGTAAGCATAGAGAATGTCATGCTAGCCGACATACGCAAGGAATGTCTCTATGAAAGGGCGTAGAAAACTTTTAAAGACCTATTATGTTTTAATAGCAAAACACTTGATAGTAGTATAGCACGTAGAATAGAAAATGAGAAGCGATACCCACGATCCGTAGCGGCATGCCTTGCGTGTGCCGGGTGGTGTGCCATGCACCCTGGCCGCACACTCGGCACTCTGCCCACCCACCCGGCACACGGCCACCCACTCGGCACACGCAAGGCATGCCGCTACGGGAACCTGTCAGCCACCCACTCGGCACACGCAAGGCATGCCGCTACGGGTCCGGGCGTTGTCAGGGAGTATTCTGTATTAAGGTGCTGCTCTGTGCATCCCAGCGCCAGGCTGCATCCAGCCCTTGCAGATGCACTCCGCCAAGCCAGCGGTCAATTCCGCCGTTGAGGGTAATCCAGTCTGCCTTTCCATCCAATACAGCCTGCCCATCTTGCGTCAGGACAACTACCTGCTGGCGAAATGCATCTTGAGAGCTCCCTGGTTCTGGAAGAGTAAAATTGCTATCATCGGCACGTTTGAGCAGTGGTTTTGTGCCTTTACATAACTGTGACAAATGTACCCAGAAGGGCATATCTCCCATAAATGCGTTCTCTTCTTTTGCCATCGCAGCTCGAAAGATCTCGGCGGGTCTGTGCATTCCTGAACCCACTACCTCCAGAAGTTGTCTCTCGGTACGGGACAGACCATCCCCCACTGCTGGAAATTCTTCCGCATGACGGAGCAGAGCATGTGCAAGAAATGGTAAAGCGGTGGTATTTGTCCTTCTTAAGGTTTCTATGGCAAGTGGTTGAGGTGAACAGTACGCCTGCCACGCTTCTCTGCCCAATTGCAACATGCTGCGGGTGATCTCCTGGCGAGTGTCGAATAGCGAGGCCAGTTGGATGGGAGTTAACTGGCCTAACCCCATGAAGTGGTCGATGCCAGGAAAGCTATTGATGCTGATAAGCCTCAACGTCGTTGCACTCAAATCCTGCTGCGCGAACCAATCCAGCAGTTGGATAAGTTGGAGTTGATCATAGAGATCATGCTCAAACCACAAAACCACTTCTTCATGCTCATGAAACCGGGCAAGCGTCAGGTTCCTGCGCGTAAAGTCGTGCATGACCTGCTCATATGATAGCGCATACTGATCCGCGATGAAGCGCGCGCGCACCTTACTCATCTGATCTAGCGTGAGACCAGCAGGAGTCGGGCCTTCATGGAGCACATCGTCCCATGTGAGCACCTCTCCTGTTATCCCTGTTTGTCGGATTCCCTGTCCTGCACTCTCACCATTGGTGATATGGAGCATTTTCTTGTCTCTTTCTCAAAGAACTCGAACATTTGTCTGTTTATAGAATAACATAAAGATAGTGATTTGCAAGATGATATAACAACAGAAACAATTAACCAACCGCTGTAGGGGCGCGGTTTACAAGCCCGCGACCTCCACAGGCCGACCCGCGGGCTTGTAAACCGCGCCCCATAATGCTCTGTCAAACTTCATTGAACACTTTTGCGTCGCTCTCGAAACGGCTCCCCAGGCTGTTTTTACGATCACAAAACGGGTCGAATGAAGTTTGACAGAGCAATAAGCGTCAAGTTATCAGTGAATAGGTTTGTTCCGTCGAGCCGCTCCCAGGGCGACCGCAAGGGTCAGCCCCTACAAAGACTACGCCCGGTTGCTGAGCGCACAACGGATCTTTGTAGGGGCTGACCCTTGCGGTCGCCCTGGGAGCCGTCTCAGCGCATGTATCTCCTTCTCTCACTCGACGCTTATGCGGGCTTGTAAACCGCGTCCCTACCAGGGGTGTTAATTGGGAGGATCAGTTTCCATCAGGGCTGGGGAATAGCGCAAGCCCTTCCTTTACGCCCTCTGGCCCACGCAGTCGTAAGCGCAACGCGCCGTGATGCGGCTCAAAAATCAGCTCAAAGGTGAAAAAGGGACAGCATTCCTTCTCAAACAAGATGAATTCTAGAAGCCTGCTACCCCACACAGAATCACTCGGGAAACTATATTCGTAGCCATCAGCGATCTCCCGAATATGGTTTGCACTGTTGAATAGTGTCGCAACCTCCTGCGCTCGTTGTCGCTTTTGGGCTGCATCCTGGATATTGCAGGCTATCGATTCTTGTTCCGGTGAAAGATGTTCTCTACTATCCACGGGTTTCTTCTCCTTGCTTGAAAGTTCTTTTCACTTCCTACTATATTGTCTCATCAGAAGAGACAAGGCAGGACAGATCATGGCAGGCACGAAAGAATTCGCTCTACAGAAGAGTGTATACTTTCCAGTGATGGGAAGGTCAAGGGTCTCGCAGGGCAAAGTAGAGGGTCGGGTTCATATGCAAGAAAGCAAGAAGATTTACTATCCTTCTTCTTATCATTGTTGGCACGATCTTTTTGTATCACCTTATCCATTAGGACTTCTTAAATATCATGTGACGAATTCGTGTCAGAGAAGCTACTGGCTGTAATCTCCTTGTGACGTTTCAGCATTATACCATTCATTGGAAAGATTTACACGCGCGCGTGGGACCCGTAGAGGCATGCCTTGCGTGTGCCGGGTGGCCTGCCATGCACTCTGTCCGCACACCCGGCACACGCAAGGCATGCCTCTACGGGGGATGTTCTAGAGATATGTAATGCTGAAAAGGATCAAAGAGCAATGAAAAGTACTATACATAACGAAGTTGTTGCACTGTTGCAGCGTGGTGAGCAGGCACAGCCTGTTCTCATTACGGACGCCCACTTGAATAGACTGCCAGAAGTCGTGCAGCGGTATCTTAGATATGCACAGGTGGTTGGGAAAGAATCCATTCGCACGGTTCGTGCTGGACAGAAGGGCATGTATAGAACACAACCAGGGAAGAGGTGGTTCCCCATGGTTGCGGAACAATATGTCACGACGAAGCCACCTGCGTTCCTCTGGCATATGACGAGCCAGCTTTTCCCACTCGTTTCAATCTCGGTTACGGATCGGTTCTCCGCCGGGCATGGCAACCTGCGTGTGAAGCTGTGGTCTCTCATCACTATGGGGAATGCGCGTGGACCGGAAATGGACGAGGGTGAGTTGCAGCGTTACCTGGCTGAAGTGGCTTATTACCCGACCGCGTGTCTGTCCGATGCTATTGAGTGGCAGGCCATCGATGACTCTTCGGTGAAGGCCACCATCCGTCAGCAAGGTATCACGGCTTCGGCGGTGCTGCATGTGAATGAGCAGGGCCAGTTGACCCATGTGACGACGGAACGCTATATGGAAGAGCATGGACACTACCGACTCGAACCCTGGTCGGGCCAGTACAGCGAGTATAAGGAGGTAGATGGGATGCGCATACCGACGAGGTTTGAAGTCACATGGCATCTCAAATCCGGAGATTTCAACTGGCTGCAAGGCGAGATCACGGAGATTGAATACAATCAATCGGGGAAGGTGACGAGGTTGTGAGGCACGCCTACACAACCTCGTGCATAACAACTTCACCCTCCCTGATCTCCGCGGGCCCTAGAACAAACATTGCCACATTTTGCGGCACCCAGCTTGCTGCCTGCCGGGTAGACTCTTCCGCCCCGGCTCGATCCTTAAACATACTGATGGTAACGAGTTCACCCTTGCCGACCTGTACCCCGTAGTATGCTATGAATCCTGACACCTGCCTGATGACGGGCACAAAATCCTCCTTGACCCGTTGTATCATTTCATCAGTCGAACCGGGGCTTACCTTGTACAATCTGACCGCTGCATACATAGTTCGCTCCTTCCTTGCGAGTTAGAGAATTGTTCACTCCGGCTTGTGACCCCATGCCGTGAGAAGGAACATGACCCCAGAGAAATCCTCGGCGGAGATTTCTCGTATATAGGCGTCCGCCATCGCATCCAGTTGCTCCTGTGTCGCCACACCTACCCCTACAATGAAGGGCTGGATCACGTAGAAGAGGGCACGCGAATCTTCGCGGAACGTCAAATAGGCGTCAGTTCCAAAGGAAACATTGATCACATGTGAGGTAAGTCTTCTGTCAACATAGCCTGCATCGCGAATCAGGCTATCGAGCATGCTTGTGATGCCATTAATACGACCGGTGGGCGAGAACGTTTGCCCCGTTCTGTGCAATGCCTGAGCGAGGTGCAAACAGATGGTATCGTAGGCCAGGCTATTGGTGAACCCCCACTCGCTTTCTGTCAGGCGGATCGCTCCTCCTGGACGGGTGAGACGCAGACACTCGCGCAGGAACAGAGGCCAATCCTTTTTTTCGAAGAGCGCGAAGGTGCGCCCATTCACCAGATCAAACGACCCATCTGAGTAGGAGAAAGGTTTGGCGATATCGGCCACCTCAAAGCTCACGTTCTGAATATTCTGGGAAAGCGCACGAGCAGTCGCGTAGCGGATCATGGTCTCGCTGATATCTACGCCAACCACTTCCCGATCAGGATACTCCCGCGCGACCGCCAGGCACCATTCTCCGGGTCCACAGGCCAGATCCAGGATGCGTGTATAGTTTTTCTCCTCAATAGTTTCTCGTTCTTGCGGAGTAAATACTCCCTTCATCCCTCTGGTGAGCAATTCTCCTTGAAGAATCAATCTGGCCATTTCAGCCGAATTTTCCGGGTCAACAAAATAGAGATTCTCTGCGGACTCCTGCATGGTCAACAATCCTTTCCTGCTAGCTCATGATACGCCCTTCCGTAGGCAATTTTCTCGAAGAGTTGAACTGCCATCCCAACGTACTCTAGCTGCCTGTCTATTGTGTACCTTCGTGGGCGGCTTTTCGCAGGGTAGAGCTAATGTATGCAGTATATACCTTTTCTATGAAATCGACAAGAGAAATGCAGGGCGATTCAAACGTCCCCGTAGTGGCAGGCCTTGCGTCTGCCGAGTAGCCCGCAATGCACTGGGTCCCACGCACTCGGCAGACGCAAGGCCTGCCACTACGGGGACGTTCTCCTCGGATTCTTCAATCCAGTCGTCAGCTTATGTTGGACCTCACGTACCACGCGCGCTGCGAACCTGCCCTCGTATTCTGCCAGGAAGACGCGTACCACCTGTGGATCATGTCTGCTCAGCTCACGCAGCGCCCACGACATGGCCTTCACCACCATATCATCGCGGTCGGCAATCAGCAGGCGGCAGATCAGCAGGGTGCGCGCCGTATCTCCGTGACCACCGCGCGCCTTCAGATTGAGCGGCACGGTGGAGACAAGCGCCGCACGCCGCCACCAGCGATCGGGGGAATGCGCCCAGCGTTCGATCAGCGCGTCCGGAACCTGGCGCTCGCGCCATGCCGGGCCTGCGAGGTAGCAGGCGAAGGTATCCACGGCATCCCAACTGGCGATACCGCGCCCGAAAAGCTCAAGCTCCCGCTCGCTCAGGCTGCGCAGCGCGGCGTGGTGATGGTGCACCAGTTCATAGGCCACAAAGCGGTGCCGGTCGAGCAAGCGCAGCGCCAGCGCGATCACCTCCTGGGGCGATGCTCCGGCAATGCGCCTTGAGAACTCGCGCCGCACCGCTCGCACCGACTCCACCTTCAAGCTGCTCAAGGTTTGCAGGCGCGCATCGATCTCCTCCGCGAGTTGCTCTACATTGATCGGTTCATGAGAGTGCGTCATCGGAGCTTTTCCCCTATCGCATTTATGCCGTTTGACTAATAAATAACGGTTTTTGCTGTAGAGACTACGTTTACGGCGTCCGCATTTACGCCGTAAACGTGGTCCCTACCCCAGGTAAACCGGAAATATATGATTAAACGGCAAAATCGCGGACGCGCTGACGCCGATCCCTACCAGGTGCAGTATCCTGAGACGAATCAAAAGAATGCGAAAAGCCGGGCCGTCTGCCACCGCTCATCACGCCGTTCGGTGCATCCTATTCTACCAGCAGGAATCCGAAAAGATCAAGTATTCTTGCATTCGGGAACAGAAAACGCAAAAAGGAGCGTCCACCCTTGCGGATGAGCGCTCCTTTTCTACCCTCAATCAGTTATTCTTCTCAGGGCGATTGAAAAGTCGCCGCATTGACCCGTAGAGGCCGGCCTTGCGTCTGCCGGACGAGCGGGCCCAGCTCGCCAGGAGTCGGCTACCGGGACGCTGCGGCAGACGCAAGACCGGCCTCTACGGGGACGTTTGAGTCGCCCTGTACTAACACCCTTGCCACTCGTCTACCGTTGTGCCACCAGAGACCTGAGGATGGAAAGTGAGTGTCCAACAGTTGTTCTGTGCCACGGAAGTGGGTACATCGAAAACAACATTATCAGCCCTGGACTCTTGACTATCAAATGTGGTCGAGGAAAAATTGCTGGCGGCGTATGAATGACCGTTGCCATCGCGGAGCTCGAATTGTTCGGGGTTCAGCGGCTGGCTCTGGTCAGCAATGTTCTGGATTGAAACCTGAAATGCAATTTCCTCATATGGATTGCCATTTGTATCAACAACATTGCTGACTTGCGGATTCTCAGTGACGAGCTTCCACGGATATTCCTTCCCCTGAGTTGATGTTGTCGCAGTGGGCTGTGGAGCCGGTGACGTTGGAGATGGCACGGCTGTAGGCTGGGGACCCGGTGCAGGTGGTGGGACAGAAGCCTCATAGCTAGCCGCGTAGATGACGAAACCGATGAGAACAATGGCCACACCGAATAAGGCAGTGAAAACCCTCACCCACTTGTTCAGTTCGACGATCTTTCCATCATAAATCTTTCCCGGAACTTTCCCAATTGATCCTAACAGGAAACAAAGGATACCGACGATTATCAATAATGGTCCGGGTGACTTGCTCAAACTATCGAAAAATGAACTCATGGTACTCTCCTCATTTTCTCGAAAAATTTTGATGATACAAAACTGTGCAATAGTAATAAAAAGAAGCGCTACTTCACCCGTTGAGAGCATTTGTATTCAGGCCCACCCCTACGAGGACTTTTAAGGCGCACTGAATTATCAAACAACAAATTGAAAAATTTTACTGACGAATTCTCACAAGACGTTAACGTTCTAAAGTTACAAAATTTGATCATGAATCACTTCAAGTTTATATACATCAAGATAAAAAAATGCACGTTGATTTCGGCCTTCGGAAGTGTTAGGATGGAAGAAAAGGCGTTGAGAAAGGAGTAGATGCGATGAGGGATCTTGAAATCTGGGCTGACATTCTTACATATGCCGCTGAGGGGATACAGCGCGTTGTGGGGGGATTGTCACGAGAGGAACTGGAGTGGCGACCAGATGCGGAGGGCAATAGTATTGGCGTCACGGTCTGGCATTGTAGTCGCTGGCTGGATGTGCTGGCGGTACAACTGCTGGAGAACAGGCCTGCGGAAGAAGAGCAGTGGCATACACGCGGCTGGGCCGGGAAGACAGGGTATGATCCTCGTGGTATCGGCGCTGGAGGCTTTGGAGCGATTACCAGCTATACGCAGGAAGAAGTAGCTGCCATTCCCGCTCTGACCGCGGATGAACAGTTGACCTATCTTGACCAGGCATGCGAGGCGCTGAAGAAGATTCTCCTGTCCATGCCTGAAGGGGTGCTCTATGAGCCTGTGAAGGGAGTGGGGAAGAAAAGAACTGCCTATCAATGGATCAGGATGCTGCTACTGGGATGTGTTGGGCATGTTGGAGAGATTGAGGCGCTCAGAGCGTTGCAGACGCGAGCCAGGCAATACTGAGTGAGCATCAGGCAGCGAAAACGCAAAAAGGAGCGTCCACCCTCGCGGATGAGCGCTCCTTTTTACTCTTGAGTTACAGAAACCGAAAACCAATCACCACACTTCCAACCATCTATTACGTACAGGCTGATATCCGTTCGTTCTTATGTGCTGCGGGACATCAAAGCCAGGGTATTTTAGCCGAATGGATAATAGCCATCAGGTCTGAGCAATGAGCTTATCATGTGGAACACATTGATGTGTGCCACGGCACCGAACAGGACGGTGGAGATAACGAGAACAGTCAAGAAGGCAAGGATGATCAGGGCGAGCATTTGTTTGTTGCGTAATGCGATACTCATGAGTGGCTGTTCCTTTCGTGCTTTGAGCATGAGCGCCTGGGGCGACAATCCAGGACGCTTAAATTGGACCAATACATTTCATGGCTTCTCGTAGGGGTTGGTCTACTTCCTCTCAGTGAGATGAGCGATAGCTAGAGACGAAGTCTCGTTTCTCACTGAATAGGGAGCTTGCACCCACCCGGCCTGGGGAGCTGATTCGCTCCTTATTCGAAATATATTGGCGTCAGTGTCTGGGGCGACAAACCAGTCACTGAAAAAGTAAAGAAATTGGTAAGCTATCCAGACTAAGTGTACAAATTGCATGTAACGAGTGACTTCCCTTACGACTTTTGCGCTATCCTCCTTTCGCACCGCAATTGCACGAATCTTGTGCGGAAAAAAAATGACATCCAATGATGTCAAATCAAATGATTAAAGGCAA
>WNGD01004684.1_pt1 | contig 17906 bp, 13 predicted proteins | sample 5400671 | NCBI WGS metagenome assembly WNGD01 (sample SAMN13153369, study PRJNA577476) | soil metagenome | isolation source: 40 cm soil or saprolite under grassland replicate 2 | place: USA:California | collected 2016-06-15
TTTCAGTATCCAAAGATACATATTTATAAGTATACAACCTTCAAACCATAAAAATAGCCTTTATTCTCAATAAAATAAGTATGCATACTCATATATAACGATTTATTTTCTTTTTTCGCAATTAGTGTGTTCTTTTGGAGCTTTTTGTGCTATAGTAGCTGCATTGGACGTTTGAAATGATAGTAGGGCATGTAGAGGAGGTTTTACATGACGGTAAAAGATTCTATTATTGATCCTGAAACTTGTAATATTGCCTTTATCGATGAAGGTGGTAGCGATGATAGCCATGATCTCATGATCCCGTACTGGGAGGCCGAGATCGCTGGTTTTCCACCAGCTCGACTACCTGAAAAACTGCAAGACACTTTCAAGACGATGGATGCATTGGTAAAAGAGATTGCATCACAGGCACAGGCAGCTATCTGCACTCATCGCCTGGGTACACTCGGAGGTAAGCCTCTTTATGGCGCAGAGTTGGTAGCAGCTCTCTATGATCTAAAAATTCCGGCCTTGCTGGTTACACAATATTCAGATATCGATAAGCACACATCCATCAGAAAGTGGAAAGACAAAGTACCTGTTGTGTTACATCCACGCGAATTTAGTTCCGAAGACGTACAACAATATCTCGAAGAGTGCGCTATGGAGATTCAAGGGCATCCACCAGAACACAGGGTACCTTACCGCGTCCTCCTGTATGTACATAATGTTGAGGGCACTGGAGAAGAAACAGTGGTAGATATGCAGGTAGGACGTTGGGATCACTATCAGCTCGTACGCTTACCGCTGTCTCTAATCCCTGAACGTTTTCATGCTGATACTAAACGTGGAACATGGTTTTTCGCACATGTGAACATCAAAGCAAAGTACCAGGAAGATCTGTACTTCCGGGAATTTGAATTGACTACTGAGCCAGAAGATGGCGGGGACGAAATTCTTGTCTATTGCGAAGAAGTCCACCCCCACCAGGAAGAGCTATCGACTAGCACCACGTCCTGATATTACGCAGCGCATCCTCTACCAGCGGCAAGAACTCGTCCGCCTGAGAAGGTTTTTCGTCAACCATGGTTAAGCCAGCAAAGCCAGGCGAGAGGAGTTGGAAATAGAGGCCGCGCAGAAAATGCTTGATATTGTGGCGCGCACAGGTCTCTGCTTTGTTACCCATTATGTCTAGCTGTCGCTCAACTTCTTCGTTAAAAGCTATACGTTCGACAGGATGGGTCAACTGGCTCAACCATCGTTTGAGAAAGTCGATAGAGAGCAAGTTGCGTTGGAGTATAGCCATGACGCTACGTACGAGGCGCTCATCCTCATCGTAGAGATAGATATGAGCAACAGGAGCGCTTACTCTGGCCGCTATCACATTCATCATGCGCTCTTGTTTTAGAGTGCCTGTAAAGTGATGTTGTGCAAGCGCCCAGAGTAAGTCTCCACAGTGAGCAATAGAGTGCATCCAGCCTTTCCCGGTTTCATAATCGCGCAGGTCCTTCTCTGCAAGCAAGTAAGTGAAAACTTGCTCTTGTATCTGGTTTACCTGCGCTTCATCCAGACATGAATGCTTCAGGTCATAGGCAATGATATCAACCAGAGTTAGTATGGAGAAGGAACGCAAAAATATGGTATCTGTTCCTTCTTCACCGAGTCCGATTGTAAAGTTATGCAATAAACGCCCTGCCATATTCCACAGATCAATACAAGAATAATATGCACGATCGATCCACTTTTCGAGGATAGGATAGGCGATGCTTTCCCGTAATTCTGGATCGGTCGAACCCAGATATGAAAGGAGCGTAGATGTTAGATCAGCAAGTGATTGCTGCTCGGGCAAGACATAATCGTTCGCGATGATATTCCGCCAGAGTGTTTTGTCCATGATTGTCTCCTTCGATAAAAAACATAGTTTTATCAAGAGTGCATCTGTTTTTTCCGCTGAGGCAAGTATGGTATGATACAGCTTGTTGAGCTGAAGAACGAACTATTATAAATAGGAGATGGCGATGGCAACTATCACGAATAAGCAGGAGCTTATAGCCTATTTTACTGAGAAGCGGGATCGTAGTGCACAAGAAGGTGGTCTATATCACGAAACATTGGTAGCACTTCTGGATATTCTCAAGCAGTCAGATGATATTACAGCACTTAAATCGACGATACGTGGTCTTCACAGGACAAAGCTGGCAGAGATACAGCGCACTGCCGATGCCGAGACACGGGCCGAACAACGCAAACAACTGGGGGTCTATGATGATTGCCTTACCCAGATGCGCGGCATCTCTACCAGATAGAATTATAAAATCACTTCAAGCCTATGCGTGCCTGTATTTCGCCCGCCACGGTGTAAGGATCGCGTTCACGCCCGGTAACATCAGCGATCATAGTATCCCATTCCTCCTCACTCATTTCAGCCTTGAGCGCGTTGGCTACAGCATGCATAATTAATGCCTCTAACTCACTGCGTATCTGGCGTTGAGCACGATTGGCAAGCATGCCGCTCTCATGCAGGTATTGCTGGTGTTGCCTTATAGACTCGGCCAGTTGCTCAATACCTTGCTCTTTATATGAGGATGTTTTGATGATTGGAATACGCCACGCGGCTTTACGACGATTGGAGTCGAGGCTGAGCAGCATCGCCAGCTCCGCTACGGTCTGATCCGCACCGGCTTTATCGGCTTTGCTGACCACAAAGATATCCGCGATCTCCAGGATACCAGCCTTGATAGCTTGAATGTCATCGCCCATACCGGGAGCGACAACCACAAGAAGGGTCTGCGCGGTACGCATCACTTCGACTTCAGCCTGACCTGTGCCCACCGTTTCGATAATGATGGGATCGTAGCCAGCAGCATCCATGGCACGCACAACATCACGCGTCGAGGAGGAAAGTCCACCTAGATTGCCACGACTGGCCATGCTGCGAATAAATACATTGGGATCTCCGGCCAGCTCCATCATGCGGATACGATCACCAAGGATCGCACCACCAGAAAAAGGACTGGTCGGATCAACCGCCACAACACCAACTCTGACATCGCGCTTGCGGTATTCACGTACAAGGCGAGTGACGAGCGTACTTTTGCCAGCACCAGGGGAGCCAGTCACACCAACAATATGAGCATGACCTGCATGTTGATGAAGCTCTGCCAGATAGCGACGCGATGGCGCAGCTTCGCTCTCGATCAGGGTCACCATGCGAGCCAGGGCACGACGGTCTCCGTTCAGAAGACGTTCAACAATATCTTGCAACGTGCACCTACACCCCGACGGTCAGGCGATCAGCCTGCACATTATCACGCACGAATTTGATGATCTCCTCCAGTGGCGCACCGGGCCCAAAGCAGCCTTTAATGCCCATAACTTTAATGGCTGGAATATCCTCGTCGGGCAGAATGCCACCTGCAGCTACCAGCACGTCATCTACATGATTCTGCTTCAACAGATCCATTACTTTGGGAAAAATAGCCATGTGTGCACCGGAGAGAATGCTCATCAAAATAGCGTCTACGTCTTCCTGAATGGCAGTCTCAACAATCATTTCTGGGGTCTGACGAATGCCCGTATAGATTACTTCCATCCCGGCATCACGTAAAGCCCGCGCAATAATCTTGGCACCACGATCATGTCCATCCAGTCCCGGCTTGGCAACTAATACACGAATAGGACGAGTATCAGCCATAGTAGTGACTCCTTGTCTATAGTCGTTAGAAACAGCCTTGAGCGAGCACACTTTCCGTCCCTGATGGCAACCATTGTGAGCATCAGTGGGCACTCTGGCACGCCCCTAACGACTATTCAACACTTTCTCAAAGAGCGCGCGGATAACACGCTCTAGCTCTTCGTACATCTGCTTATACTGTTCACTTAATTCTACAACGGGCATCCTCTCACTGCAAACATGCATCAAAGCCCTTGCACACTGGCTGATCTGCTCTTTCTCAACAGCTTCAACAGTAGGAATAGGTAGATGCGCCAATACATGCTGCTCAATTTGAGGCTGTACCCACTTATAAGCAGTATATAACACGTAGACATATTCCTGGAGGAAACGCGAATTGAGTAAGGCAAGTAAAAAATATACTTCGTCGTTTTGAGAGCTATTTGTGATGTGATTGACGGCAGAGTTCCGTAAATAGAGAAGATACAATGTTTGCAATACAACATGAGCACGGAGATCTAATGCCGCCTGCAAGCGACCAGTACTCTTCACAACCAATAGCTTGGGCACACAATAACGCTCCATCGGCTTGACGATCTTATCACGAACAATCCAACAGTCACCAACAGGAGTCGCGTAGGGGCGTATATCGCTTCCGCCACGCAAAACGGGATACCACTCTCGCCCATCATCAAGCCTTGCTTTGAAGAGAAGCTTACTGTCCTTGCCTAACTCCTCGCCACGCCTGATATCAACCAGTTCGCCAAGAGGGACAAAAAGACGCTCCTGTGAGTCATGCGTCTGAGAGCGATACGCGTGTAGTCTTCCCACGAGACTATTCTGTGCGCCACTGAGTAGATAGCGCAGTTCGGCACCAGGTTGATTGCGCAATAACGGCTGGGAAACGCCAGACACCATAGACGGAATGGCACTATTAACTTCTTGAATATGAGGGACATGTAAATCAGGCTTCGCAGCATCATCGTTCAAGCGGGGCCAGGCGTTACGCTGCCATGCTATGGAATGCACAGGTCTGGGCGGGCATTTCTGTGCAATAATGACGACCGCACCGACGTAAGCTGAAAAAACGCCGGAGAGATGCCAGAGATGGTGAACTGTCGTTTCGGCCAGCAGACGTTGGCGCTCAAGCGTAGCATTGGCACGCGCTAACACAGGATCAGGAATTACCAATCCTATCCACCCGCCAGGACGTACTACCTGCAAAGCCAGGCTTAAGAACAGGAGATAGCTATCGGCCTGACCACGCTGGCGCGCAACTTGATATCCGCTCAGATCATTGTTTTTAGCGGCCAGGTAAGGTGGATTTGCCAGGAACAGGTCAACATTTTCCTGTTGTTCCCAGGGAAAAGCTAATCCATCGGCTTGATGGATATGTAAAGGTACGGCTTTTGTATACTCATGGTGTTCGCATGGGGATGGATAGTTTTCGCTGTTCTCTTCTGTGAGGATTGCACGCAACTGCATCTCAGCTAGAAAACAGGCAATAGGATCGGGATCGAAACCCCAGATATTGCGCTGTACAGAGGCAATCTGCTCCTTGAGAGAAAGATTCGCATTGCGGCCAGAAGCCAGGAGATGACGTGCCACGCCTGCCAGGAAATTGCCACTACCACAGGCGGGGTCAAGCACGCGAATGCGCGCAAGATCATTATCCGGCGTATAACCACAGGCATCAAGTATCCGCTCAACCAGTTGTGGCGGTGTCGAGAAGTGACCGCGCATCTTACGCTCTTGTACAGGCAAGCTCGCCTCATACCAGTTAAGGATATCTTTCTGCAGCATGAATAGCTTAAAACTTATCTTTCTTATGCAAAAGTTCCAATGCCTCGCGAGCAGCTAAACGGCCTGCCTCCTTGATGCTGGAGGCTCTTCCCACGCCCAACAGGACCTCATGTTCAAATACGCCAACCAGAAAGACACGATCATTGTTGCGCCCGCTCTGCTCCAACACCCGGTAGCGCGGCAAGATCCCTGAGCGCTGCAATACAATTTTTTGCAGGTGACCCTTGGGATTCGTGTCCAGTGTCTGCCTGCTCACATGCTCTACCATCGGTAGCACTATACGTGCAACGAAATCACGCGCCACCTCCGGCCCCTGGTCAATATGGATTGCTCCCACAATTGCCTCCAGCACATCAGCACAGAGCGAGTCACGCGAACGCTCATTAAATGTGCGCAGATTGGCAATATCTACACGAATATAGGAAAATAGCCCCAGTTGTTGCCCGATCATAGCGAAGACACGACGACTGACTACTTCAGATTTCAGCGCGGTCATCTCTCCTTCCGATGCATTAGGCAAAGTACGATAGATATACTCAACCACATGTGCGCTGATAATCGCATCACCCAGGAATTCGAGTGTGTCATAAGAATCGCGTACCGCTGTCTCTGAGCAGCAAGAGTGATGAGTCACCGCCCGCTGTAACAACGTTCGATCGTGAAATGTTACCTGGAGTAGCGCCTCTAGAGCTGCAAGTTTGTCATCCCTATTCTTTATAGTTTCTGTGTCTTCCATACAACCTTTATTATATCCCATTTTATAGCAGAGTGATTAGTTCTCGTAGAGGCATGCCTTGCGTGTGCCGTGAGTCCCCACAGGAGCCGTTCCCCTCCTCGATGGCACGACGACCGGCACACGCAAGGCATGCCTCTACGGGTCAAGGTGGACTTGAATAGCCCTGACCCACCCTCATGAGAACTATATCGACATTTGCGCTATAATATGCTTGAGAAGATGTATACACTCGCTCTCTTATATCTCTGAAGCCGTCGGCGTGGACCCGTAGAGGCATGCCTTGCGTGTGCCGTGAGTCCCCACAGAGGAGCCGTTCCCCTCCTCGATGGCACGACGACCGGCACACGCAAGGCATGCCTCTACAGTAACGATATTGTCACGCATGCCGTATATGCTATAGATAATCTATAAGGTCTCTGCTCCAAGAGCATTGCGCCTGCCTGAAGATTGGATACTTTACTTATGCTGTCATTTCTACATTTACATAAAATTCGACGCATGGTACTTGTCGCGTTCCCACTGGCTCTGGGTCTTCTGTTTCTGTTTCCAACTGTCAGCCAGGCGCATGCTATACTGCTACGTTCCGATCCGTCGCGCGATGCGGTACTCACTTCTGCACCCGACCAGGTACGGATGTGGTTTAGCGAAGATCTGAATCCTGGTATCAGTACTACTACGGTGGTGAATGCGTCAAATCGGCGTGTCGATGCCAATAATGCACACGTTTCGTCCAGCGATACACGCGAGATGGATGTTTCACTACAACCCGACCTGTCGCCGGGCGTCTACATAGTACTTTACACTACACAATCCGCCGACGATGGTCACATTCTACGCGGCTCTTTCATTTTCAATATTGCAGGTCCTGATGGTACGGTACCCAAAAGCAATGGCGTACTGCCCGGACAGAATGACCAGGGAGGAAACAGTAACTCAGGTCAGCTCGATGGTCCTACGTTCTTTAGCTTCATCATGGTAACGCTCGTTGATCTGGGCGCGATCTTCTGGGTGGGCGCGCAGCTCTGGCGTACCTTTGTGCTGCAACTCACGGATACTGGCAGTCGCAAGCAGGAGGCTATAGAACAGCGTACAGAAGAACGCTTCGACCGCGACTTCTCAATGCCAATCCTGTTCCTGCTCTTATTGGCAAACATTGGCGTACTGCTAGGGCAGGCACTGGCATTGACGGGAGGAAACCTGGGTCAGGCCTTCAATCCAACTGTGCTCGGCGGTCTCGCTAGCAACGGACGTTTTGGCACCTACTGGCTGATGCGCGAGATTGTCATCTTCCCGGCAATCGTACTGGCAGCAATTACTCTGGTGATAAAGAAACTTCCTCAAAGCTTCACCAGCCTCGTTCCCTGGATCAACCTGGTATTTGGACTGGCACTACTGATCGCACTGACGATGTCAGGTCACGCAGCCGCGACAAATAGCAACATCCTGGTCTACGCGGTGCTGGTAGATTGGTTGCACCTGCTGGCAGCGTCGCTATGGGTAGGTGGCATGATCTACACTTCTGTCATCTACCTACCTGCTATGAAGGAGAACACACTGCTCGAGCGCGCTCGTTCATTAATTTCACTGCTGCCACACTTCTCTCCGCTTGCCATAACTGGGGTTGTCATTATGGCGGTGACAGGTCCATTCAACGCGGTAGTACACCTGACCTCGCTGGATCAACTTATCACAACAGCTTATGGTCGTGCGCTTGTAGTAAAAGTTGTACTCGTAGGCGCTTTACTGCTTACCAGCACTATCCACGTTGGCTTGTTACGTCCACGTTTGAAGAAAGATTATAAGAGCTACCTGCTTGCAATCGGGATCGAAGAGCATGATGCCATCACTGTGCCGGAAACCGGAGAACAGAGCACTCCGGCACAAACACTGGAGCTTGTTAAGCCTCTGGAAATCAGCATTGGCAGGCAGACCAGCAGACTGACGAGCGTCTTACGCTGGGAACCCTTGCTGGGCGTCGCGGTATTAGTCTGCACGGGCCTGATGAATGTCCTTGCAGGCACCTTACAACCTGCCGCTGCCAGTCAACCAGCGCAGCAACCAGTTCCCACACAGCAGATTAAGCCATTCGTCGCTACCGTAAAGACCAGTGACAATATGTTTACAGCTAAGCTGACTGTCTCGCCCAATCGTTTCGGCCCCAACGTCTTTACAGTAACAGTGCTGGATAGCAAAGGTGCCGTAGATACAAACGTGGGCGTCTCGGTCTACACTACAATGCTGGATATGGATATGGGCACCGACGCCGTTAACCTGCAACCGGATGGGAAGGGCAACTTTAGCGCTAATGGGGATCTGAGCATGAGCGGAAACTGGTCGTTGCGTATACAGATACGCGCACCAGACAATAAGCTGCATGAGGGAACGGTGAAAATGGTAACGCCGGCCTGATGCGTTATAATAAATAGAACTGGAAATCCATTTAGAGGACTTATAAAATATTATGAAAAGGTATCACATTACGTGGTCTCGCGGGACCACGACGGCATATACACAGTCCAGAAGAGCACCTGGAAGATTCTCGCTCTTTATTGTACCCGGTTTATTGGCATTATTGCTTGCAGCTTGCAGTACCGGAGGCTCAGGGGGCGCGGCAGCAACACCAACAGTTACACGAGTGAATGGCTTTGGGGGCGCGAACAATCATGGTCATTCGTTGCTTGCATTTCCCGATAATGTGCTGGTCCTGGCAACACACTATGGATTGTTCCGTTCAGGCGATAATGGTTCCACCTGGAATCTTGTCGCGGCAGGTCCCAATCAATCGATGGCTGGCTTGATGACAACCTCGCTGGTCAGCAGTCGGCTCAATCCACAGCGCCTGTACGTTCTTACGCAGCCCGCAGTGCCCAATGCGAAAGGAACGCTTGGACTCTATACAAGCCCGGATCAAGGACATACATGGCAACTCGCTACAGCGACAAAGACGGTCGGCAATATCTACTTCGTCGCGGCAGGCAACGATACAGCGGAAGAAGCTTACATTTATTTGCCCGCCCTGGGTCCTCTGGGTCTTAAAGTCAGCCTGGATGCGGGGCAGCATTTCTCTAGCACAGGAACACTTCCGTTTGGCAGTATCCTTGGTCTCCTTGCCCTACCAGGTGCGCCAGGACAATTGATAGCATATGGCAATAATGGGATGGCTCGTAGCAGTGATGGAGGTGCACATTGGCAGACTATTGCAGGAATTAGCGGCGGCGTGTTTGGTGCGACAACGTCTGGACCTCACAGTCCTATCTATGCCTCTGGCGATGCTGGTATCTACGCCTCGAACGATGCTGGGAAGACCTTTACGCTCGTCTACACACAGTCCTCGTTTGGCTCGCTGATCGCTTCTCCGGCGCAGCCACGGGTTCTCTATGGGAAAACGGGCCAGGCAATTTACCGCAGTACAGATGGAGGCCACAGTTGGAATAAGCTGCCACCTATCAAAGGCAATCTGCAAGATCTGGCAGCTGATCCGACCAGTCCCACAGTACTCTACCTTTCGCTTTCTTATCCTATGGAGGTCTATCGTTTCAGTCAAAATAACGGAACATGGTCATCGCTGACTCCAAAAGTTTAATGGGATGGAAGGGGAATAGTATGTTCAGTAAAATATATCGCGTGATTCTGGGTATCGTTCTTGCGCTCTCGTTTCTTCTCGTATCAGCAATAGCTCATGCCGATGGTGGCGCACCGAATCTGGCCTATATAGCTGGAAGCGATAAAGGCATCAGTGTCATTGACATATCACAGCAGAAAGTGGTGCGTACGATTACTGCCGATGGAAGCGCGCACACCGTCCTGCTTAGCCCGGATGGGACTTTTCTTTACGTCACAGAACCACAGCAAGGACAGCTTGCGATCCTGAAAGCTAATAATGGTGATGTGGTCTGCAATGTCAATCTTCCCGGACAGCCTTCTCTGCTGGCGGTCGATAACAACTCAAATGTACTCTTTGTAGCTGGCAATGGAGCATCTAGCGTCAGGGCTATTGATCCAACAAACTGCAACATCAAGCATACCTTTCAGACGAACGGTCCTGTCTACGGTATAGCAATTGCGGCTGTTGGCTCGGCTCTTTCAGGCAGTACAGGCAATGAACTCTGGGTCTCGGCTGGCAATACGCTTACTACATATGATGATGTCAGCGGCAAAACGATTGGCAGCGTTGACATTCCGGGCGGCGCACGCTACATCACTATTCCCGCTGGCGCTACCATCTACCTTACAACACAGGATGGAAGCGTGCAGGCCATTGATCTCACTACACGTAAAGTCGTATCGCTGGTTACAGGGGGCCAGTACGGACCAATGGACTATGATGCTGCCACAGGGGAGATCTACGTGCCCGATCAGGCGCATAACCAGCTCGTGATCCTCACGCCGGTCAATCCCGGCTTCGCAATCCCCCATGAACCCGGTCGTATAATCAAGCTTGGCGTCAAACCTATGTCGGTTGCGATTACCAGCGATGGGCAACTTGGTTTTGTGGCATTGGCAGGCGGTAACGTTGCGATGCTCGACATTCCAGGTCGTCAGATAATCAACACCATCTATGTAGGTGGCAATCCGCAGTTTATCATCACCGGCCTCTACCCACCGCCCGTTCCGCAGGACTCGCCACTGGGCAAAATCATCAATATCGCAGCCTACGTATTCATTATTGCCCTGTTCATTGTACCCATCATCCTGTTTAGAAGGTACTCAAAAGCACGCCCCAAACACCCGTAGCGGCATGGCTTGCCTGTGCCGGGTTGTCCACGCGCACCCGGCACAGGCAAGCCATGCCGCTACGGAAACAAAGGGTTGACAGCACTTATATAATTACTCGCATGTGTAGAAATTATGCTCGATATAAACAGGCCGTTCTTTTATCTTCTCTATTTTCAGTAGCGATTACAGCCTCTGACTTAAACAACTACGCTCAAAACTTCTTCGTAAAACTGTATACCATTCAGCCAGCCAGACGTGCTATTAACGGAAGCTGGAAGTAGTAAGCGACGTTGCGTTTCATCAATTGCAAGTCTGTTATATTCTATTTGTATGCAATGTTTTACATTCCACGAGTAAGACAAATAAAAATACAACATAACGGAGCTTGCACGCAACGAGTATTTTTCGGTAAGATACAATCAATTATGTTTTCTGTACAGTAGTAGAATAGTAGCTTCATTTTGGAAACGTTATAGCGCGAGGTGTACAATCATGCACTCAACCAGTCCTGTAGAGCCGTCAGAGTCACTTTTTACCACAAAATTGTATATTCCGACGGCCCAACCTTATCATTATGAGCAAACCAACCTGCTGCATGCAGCAATACATCACGCGCTTGCTACCGCTGATTACGAACGAGCCGCAGCCTTGATTGAACATAGAAGTAAAACCTTATTGCAATGTGGCAACGTCGCAACACTACAAGCGTGGTTAGAAGCATTTCCTACTGAATTCTTGCAATTGCATGTGCAACTCAGCCTCACACAGGCCTGGATGCACGCTCTATTGAACCGATGGGATGCAGCCGAACGAGACCTGCAACAGGTCGAAGCGCTTCTTGATAAGACGAAAGCTCCTGAAATCACTGCACAGATCGCGTCTATCCGCTCAGGTATTAGCGCAGCAGACCATGATATTGCAGCCACCATTGAACTCTCACGTCTGGCACTTGCACAATTGCCTGAAGGCTCATTGATGGCACGGGGTTTTGTCAGCAGAAATATGGGCATTGCTTCCTGGCTCAAAGGCGATGTGGTCGCGGCAACTCAGGCTATCGCGAATGCTATCGACTACAATCATGCATCTAATAATATCTACGCAGCACTAATTATTAGCTGTGATCTGGCTTTCATGCAGATGGTACAGGGCCAGTTTCAGAAAGCAAACACGACCTATGAACAAGTTCTGGAATACATTGCCGGTGCAGATTTACAATTTTTACCCGTTATCCGCCGTGCCAGGCAAGGACTTGCTGATCTGCTCTATGAATGGAACGAACTGGATGCAGCCGCGGAGAGTGTGCTCACCGGCATGGAACTCAATACGCCCGGTGAAAATATACAGGTCACGCTGAACAGTTACGTTACTATGGCACGCGTCAAGCAGGTACAGGGAGATGAAGAGGAAGCCTGGCACCTCTTACAGGAGATCGAAGACTATATTTACAGTCATAACTATACCCATCTTGTCCCTGTGCTCTCCATGTACAGGACAAGACTCTGGCTGATACAGGGCAATATCGCAGAAGCTGGAGAGTGGGTGGTAGCAAGCGACCTCAGTTTCGACGATCCTCTGAATCACTTGCGCGAGGCAGAATATCTCACGCTGGCACGCGTCTATATTGCACAACGTAAGCTCGTACTGGCCCTTGGACTACTGGGACGCTTACGACAGGCAGCCGAAGCAGACAAACGCATAGGAAACGTTATTGAGATCGCTATGCTAGAGGCGCTGGCCTGGCAGGAACAGGGCGATACGCAACAGGCGCTCACAGCATTGATAGATGCTCTCGCGCTTGCTAAACCTGAAGGCTACATTCGCACCTTTGTTGACGAGGGCGCTCCTATGGAAACATTATTAACAAAGGCTATTGAGATGCGTTCCGAAATGGAAAGCTTGCAAAAAATTGCTCCCAGCTATATACGCACCTTGCTTTCGACAATCAAACAAGAACGCCTGTGGCGCGGGATGTCGGGGGAGCACAGTTCTCTTCCAACAACAATAAATGAGGACGATGAACCTGTTGAACCACCACGTGAGCCTCTCACTGAACGCGAGATCGAAGTCCTACGCCTGGTAGCAGCTGGCCTTTCTAATCGCTCAATTGCCGAACATATGGTAGTGAGCGCGGGCACTGTCAAAGTCCACCTGCATAACATCCATAACAAGCTGAATGTCCACAATCGCACAGAGGCAGTTGCCCGCGCCCGGGAACTGAATCTGTTGCTATAATATGCACTACTCAGTTGACGCGCTGGAGACCTCTCTGGTTAGTGGAAGTGAGAAATGGAAGGTAGAGCCGTGGCCCAAAGTGCTTTCCACCCACAACTTGCCCTCGTGTAGGCTGATGATTTCGCGCACCACCGATAACCCTAATCCAGTGCCACGAATATAGCGCGTTTTCTCCAACTCAATGCGGCTGTACGGCGTAAAGATGTCTTCCAGGGCCTCTTCAGGAATCCCCATGCCCTGATCCTGGATGCTGATGTGGATGCGGTCCTGTTCTTTCCGGCTTATGATCGTGTGTTGTATCTGATCGGCCAGATCTCTCAAGAGGACATTGACATCCACTGGCTCGCAGTGCAATGTCGTCTTCCCCGACTTCATACGTTCCAGGTCCAGCAAGTCGGTAATCATACGTGTGAGCCGTCTCGCATCCTTCGTGATATCGGTCGCGTACTCTTTGACCTCTTCCGGACTCCATTCCTGCTCACTAAGCAGTTCGCTAAAGCCCTGAATGCTGGTGAGTGGAGTCCGAAACTCATGGCTGACAACCGCAACAAAGTCGTCCTGGTGCTTGTTCATGGTCCTCAATTCGCTATTTATTGCTTCAAGCTCACGCTTGCGTGTAGCAAGCTCACGGGCGAGGTTCTCAAGATTCTGCTGAGAACTGGCCAATTCGTCTTGCAAAAGCCGCCTGGTGCGGTGAAGGGTGAGTAGATTGTCCAGACGCGCCTGCAGTTCCTCCGGCGAGAATGGTTTGACCAGGTAGTCCTGCGCTCCAGCACGCAAGAGGTTCAGGCGCAGTTCTTCGTTTCCTCTGGCGGAGAGCACCACCACCATGATGTCATCATAGCTAGAATCGGCACGCAACGCAGCCAGCATCTCGTCCCCACTCATGACTGGCATCATGATATCGGTGAGCACCAGGTCGGGATGCAACCGCCGGGCCAACGCGAGTCCCTCCTGCCCATTGACGGCTTCCACCACGCGATAGCGTGAGACGAGCTGGGCTGTGAGAAACTCGCGCATCTGCGGATGATCCTCGACGACCAGGATCAGTGATGACTCACTCGTTGCCGAGGAGGAGGGCGACGTGGAGAGCGGGAGTCGTGCCGGGAGCAGTTCTTCCACCACAGTCTGCGATAAGCGTGCGTCAGTCGACTCCTGCATTGACTTGCCGTCTTCACGCTGCACTGTCGTTCCAGCGGGAGCCTCACGTGGCAAACGGATGGTAAACCGCGCGCCGCCTTCGGGGGCCTCATCGACCCGGATGGTCCCCCCGTGCAGTTCTATCAGATCCTTGACAATCGCCAGCCCGAGTCCGGTTCCCCCAAAGCGGCGGGTCGAGCCCTCTTCTGCCTGCCGAAAGCGCTCAAAGATTATATCACGCTGAGTGGCAGGCACGCCAGGGCCGCTATCCTGCACGGTCATTACCACCTGAGCAGTGGTTTCAGACGCCTCATTGGAGGCCATTTGCATCTCCAGGCGGCAGGCAATGGTGCCGCCATCAGGGGTGAACTTGAAGGCGTTGGAAAGCAGATTAAGCAGGACGCGTTCGATCCTCGACGGATCGATCTCAGCCAGGAGCTGTGGTGGGGTCTGCACTGTATAGGTGAGCTGCCGTTCGGCAGCCACGGTGTCGAAATTCGCCGCCAGAAGCTGGACCAGGCGGCTCAGGTCGCAGGAAACGTAGTGCAGTTGCAGCTTGCCTGCCCCCAGGCGGGAGACCTCCAGCAGATCATTGACTAGTTTGAGCAGGAGCCGTCCGTTGCGGGTTACCACCTCCAGCACCTGGCGCACCTCCTGTGCGAGGGATGTCTGCTGGAGCAGCGACTCGGTGGGCCCCAGGATCAGGGTGAGTGGAGTCCGCAGTTCGTGGTTCATCATCGCAAAGAACAGCGATTTGAGCTGGTCCAGGTGGCGCACTTGCTCATAGAGCTCTTGCAATTTGGCATTCTTGCGCGCGATTTCTTCCTCAGCCCGTTTCCTCTCGGTAATATCGCGGCCCTCAAGCACGACGAAGGCGACCTCGCCCCGCGTATTGCGAATGGGTTTGAGCGTGATGTCAGTCGTCAAGAGCTCCGTTTCCCTGCCTGGCACAAAGAACTCCACCTCGAAGCGCATGAACTCGCCCGTAGTGATGACGGACTGGAATGCCGCCTGGAGATCTTTGAGGATCGAGACGGGCCACACTGGCACTTCCCAGAAGGGGTGTCCGATACAGTCCTCACGACGCAGATGAACTGCATCGAGTGAGGTCTGGTTGGTTTCCAGTTCGTTTCCTTGTGTATCGAGCAGAGCTACAAACTGGTACATCTCGTTGAGGATGAGGAGAGCCTGCCGCTCACGCACGCGTAAGGGATCATTCAGGGCAGCTTCAGCGTCTATCAGGCGAGCACGCAGGTCGGCGTTTTCCGCCAGCAGTTCGGCCTGCGTGTTCTCGGTGTCTTCTGGAAGCAAGTGTGACATGAATGTGCCCTTCTGATACGAGAAGAGTGCATCAAGGTCGAGAACGCTGGCCTCTCTTCTCCATACTCACTTCCATGTACTCCTCGTTGTCCTGCGACGAAACAGTTCTCTCTTTCTAATGTACACCTCTCCACCAAGTTGGACACTGCCCCTCGATGGCATACAATCCCTTCCCTCACTATCTATTGCTAAAGCCGCCCGCGTGAACCCGTAGAGGCATGCCTTACGTGTGCCGCGTGGGTGGGGCAAGCAACCGAGTGAGCGTCAGGGAAGTCGTTCTGAGCGACGCGGCACACGCAAGGCATGCCTCTACGGCGACGTTTGAATCGTCCTAAGCCTACTCTCTCGTCGTCAGCGCGAGGATCTCAGGGGCCTTCTCGACTATGCGGGGCGCAACAAGTGCCGTTACCATAAAGTAAATTACAGCGCCATATACCAGAGAAGCCGGAATGCTGACAATCCATACCCAGCGCGCGCCCAGGATGACGGGCAGGGCCAGCGCCAGCCCGACCGGTATCATCGCAACTAGCATGGCTGCCAGCGTCGCCAGTGACATAATGCCGCGCAGACAGCCGTTCTGAGTCGACGTGTTGGAGGAGGCAGACGATTGAAAACCTCGCTGAATCTGGCGCATCCTCATAGGGAAGAAGACCGAGGTGAAGTTACCAATGCCTAGAATCACACCTATACCAGCCAGCCCAACCGCAAAGGCGGGCAAGACGAGATCCCATGCCCTGGATAAAAAGGCTGCTACCAGGATCGCAAGCGCAACCTCCACGACACCTATCACTAGCACTACCAGATTCTTTCCCCACAGAATACGCTTCGGGTCAATCGGGAACAGGAAGAGCGTCGTCAGGCTCTGCCGCTCGAAACCCAGAACGTTATAGGAGAGCGTATAGAGAGAAAGGAATATGTACAGCGGGGCGATCATGACAGCCCAGGGTCCAAAGAAAGTCAACCGATTCGTGCCACCAGTATTGATTAATGTTATAACCAGCAAGATCACGACGGAGAAGATCGACTGGAAGAGCATTCCTAGCAGTTGCGGATCACGCCTGAAGTATTTCAGATCCTTGATCGCAATCGCCAGCACCTGTGGAGGAATAATGCGCTCCCATACGCTTGCAGGAGCGGCACCGTCAGCAATCGCCATGCCAGGTTGTTCTTGTCGTCGTCTTACCCGCGTCGTACCACCACCGCCCTCGGTAGAGCTTAGACCACGCTCAACCACCAGTTGCCACAGGTACAACACTACTAGCGTCACCACTACCAATCCAGCCAGCCATGCAAAACTCATACCCCAGTTGCCCAGGTATGCTTGCTGTACAGCACGCGCTGCCATGCCAGGAGGCAGCCACTGCAAGTAGGGCGAGAACGCCGCATTCCTCAAAGCTCCGAGGAAATTTGAGGAAGCCAGCCCGCGAAAGACAAACTGCTGAATAAGGTAACACGATGATGAGAACACAATGAGCAGAATCACACTCAGGTCACGGAAACGGCGGCTCTGTAGCGTGCGTGCCAGCAGCGCCAGGACAAGCTGGCTCATACCAACCACCTGGGCATAAAAGACCAGCATGGTCAGAAGTGCTATCAGTGCCAGCGGGACGGAAAATGCCCAGCCGACTACGACAGCCGCCAGAACAAGGAACAGTCCAATAGTAGGTATATCTAGCAGCGTTGAGAACAACAAGCTCGTCATCAATTCCCAGCGGGTGAGCGGGAACAGGGCTAATTTCGAGATGTCCAGTCCTTCATTGACAGAAAACTCAAACAGGGGCAGTATCAACCAGAGCAGATAGGCCCCGGTCAACACCAGGACGAGCACTTCCGCATTGGCAGGCGCATCCAGGTAGCGGTATGCAAAGAAGGAAATGACACCCACCGCGCCACCAATCAAGAGACCGAAGAGAAACTGGAAAATTGTGCCTATGATATAACTGACACGTCCTGATGCACGCGTGAAGCCACGCAGAAACATCTTCCAGCGCAACCAGAACAGCCAGCGCAATTTATCTAAATGTAATGAATTACGCAGAGATATCACATATCCTCCCTGACCTAATAAAAATCTTAACACATTAAAATTTACATCCTTTTAGAGAATATCACATCCCGTTCAATATGAAGCAAAGGATTATAAAAAGAGTCGTCTTCTAACCCCTTTTTTGTAGGCGACTCTGCTCTTTCCGGCTGCACCTGACCATTACCATATTCACGCCAATAGTACAAAGCATATCGTTTCAGCATCTCTCGTTCTTCAGGAGAGAGTGACCATAAAGCTAGCTCAAAATCGCTCATCTTTCC
>WNGD01002842.1_pt1 | contig 17905 bp, 16 predicted proteins | sample 5400671 | NCBI WGS metagenome assembly WNGD01 (sample SAMN13153369, study PRJNA577476) | soil metagenome | isolation source: 40 cm soil or saprolite under grassland replicate 2 | place: USA:California | collected 2016-06-15
TGCTCCCGATTGCCGGCCTGCTGACCGCGATCGGCCTCACAGAGATCTATCGGCTCAATCCGACCGATGCCTTCAGGCAGGGCATCTGGATCGTCGTCGCGGTGGCTCTCTTTGCCGCAACGCTCTTCCTGCTCCGGCACGACTACCGCCGGCTCGAGACGTACAAGTACCTCTTCGGCATCTCGGCAATCGCGCTGCTCGTGCTGCCGATCCTGCCGGTGCTCGGCCTGACTGTGAACGGCGCGCGCCTCTGGGTGCACTTCGGCTCGCTGCGCTTCCAGCCGGGTGAGCTGGCGAAGATCATGCTGATCGTCTTCCTCGCCGGGTACATGCGCGAGAAACGCGAGGTCCTTGCGCAGGGCCGCCTGAAGGACTGGGGGCCGCTGCTCGTCATCTGGGTGCTGGCGATCCTCGTCCTGCTCGAGACGAGAGACCTCGGCGGCGGTCTCCTCTACTTCGGGATCTTCCTCGCGATGCTCTACGTGGCGACCGCGCGCATCGCCTACGTCGCGGTTGGGCTCGGGCTGTTTCTCGTCGGCGCCGTCGGCGTGTGGAAGGTCACGCCGCACGTGCAGGACCGCGTGACGATCTGGCTGCATCCGTGGACCACGAACAAGGTCTACTGCCCGATCTCGGGGCGCCTGGACCTGCGTCAGGACTGCCAGAGCTACCAGCTCGTGAAGTCGCTCTACTCCATCGGCTACGGGGGCTACGGAGGCACCGGGCTCGGCAAGGGGACGGTCGAGAACCTCAACGGCAAGCAGATCATTCCCGACCTGAACACCGACTTCATCTACTCCGCGCTCGCTCAGGAGCTCGGGCTGATCGGTGCGGCTGCGCTTCTGCTCGTCTACATGATCTTCGTGTTGCGCGGCATGCGGATCGCACTGCTGGCGGAGGACGGTTTCTCGAAGCTCGCCGCAGCCGGTCTGACGTTCGGCTTTGCGTTGCAGACATTCATCATCGTCGGCGGCATCCTGCGTTTGATTCCGCTGACAGGGATAACGCTGCCCTTCGTCTCCTACGGCGGATCGAGCGTCGTCGCGAACTTCCTCCTCTTAGCCGGGCTGCTGCTCGTCTCGAACCGTGCGAATAGAGAGATGCTCCGGTGAACAAGCAGGTCTCTCACGTCGGGATCGCCGCGCTCGTCCTGCTCGTCGCGCTCATCGTCGGAACGACCTACTGGCAGACGTGGGCGAACGCGGGGCTGGCCGACCGGCAGGACAACGAGATCCAGCTGGTCGCACAGTTCTCGATCAATCGCGGGAAGATCTACGCGTCCGACGGTCGCACGGTTCTGGCGACGAACGTGAGCAAGAAGCGCGCCGGAACAACGCTCTACTTCCGACGCTACCCGACCGGGCCGATCTTCTCCGACGTCGTCGGCTACTCGACCCAGACGCGCAACCGGACGGGGCTCGAGCTGTCGTACAACGATTACCTCACTGGCTCGAACGCCAACCTCGACAGTGTCGTTCGCTCGGCAATCGACAAGCTGAAGGGGACGACGGTCACCGGAAACGATCTCGTGCTGACGATCCGGCCCGCTGCTCAGGCGCTGGCGCTGCGGCTGCTGCGCGGGAAGTGTGGCGCCGTTGTCGCCCTCGATCCGTCGACGGGACGCGTCCTCGTGATGGCGACCAACCCGACCTACAACGCGAACCTGATCGAGAATCGCTTCGGCGTCGCGACGCGAACGGGTCTCCCGTGCGGCGCGCCGCTCCTCAATCGCGCAACCGTCGGGAAGTACCCGCCGGGCTCGACCTTCAAGATGGTCACTGCCGCTGCAGCGCTCGACACCGGACGCTTCACACCGGACTCGCCGTTCTACGACCCGGGCTACTGCGAGGAGTACGGCAAACAGGTCCGCAACGCCGGCAATCCCGAGGCGCCGGAGACGTTCGGACACGTCAACCTGTCGACCGGCTTCGAGCTTTCGATCAACTCGGTCTTCTGCAACGTCGGCAAGGCGCTCGGCGCCGGCGTCGTGCTCGACTACGCGAAGCGCTTCGGCTTCTACTCGCTGCCGCCACTCGAGCTGCCGGAAAGCGAGCGCGTCGCGAGTGGCCTGTACGACCACGGCCGCCTCTTCGATCCGAAGCATCCCGACACCCAGGTCGATCCCGGCCGCCTTGCGTTCGGTCAGGAGCGGCTCGCCGTGACCCCGCTGCAGATGGCCATGGTGGCGGCAGCGATCGGGAACCACGGAGCCGAGATGCGGCCGCAGATCGTCGAGCGCATCCTCGCCCCGGGCGGGAAGACGATCTCGCACCTGCAGCCCGATCAGCTCGGCCGGCCGATCAAGCGGCAGACCGCCGACGAGTTGACGCACATGATGGAGCTCGTGGTCACCGGCGGGACGGGAACTGCCGCGGCCATCCCCGGGATCAAAGTCGCCGGCAAGACCGGAACGGCAGAGGTGGGGCAGGGCAACATCCACACGACCTGGTTTGCGGCTTTCGCGCCAGCCGATGCCCCGCGCGTCGCCATCGCAGTGGTCGTCGAGCACCAGTTGAACGGCTTCGGCGGCACGATCTCCGCTCCGATCGCGAAGCAAGTAATGGAGGCGCTACTGCGGTAGGGGCGAATCCCTACTCTGACAAGGCCCATGGCGGTTTCCGACACCCTGATCAACACGCTCTTCGACGGGCGTTATCGCATCCTCCGGAAGCTCGGCACAGGGGGCATGGCGAACGTCTACCTCGCCGAGGACGAGGTGCTCGGCCGGCGCGTCGCGATCAAGATCCTCAACGACCGGCACGCGGGCGACGATCAGTTCGTCGAGCGCTTCCGCCGCGAGGCGAAGAACGCGGCAAGCCTCTCTCATCCCAACATCGTCTCGATCTACGACCGCGGCGAGGCGGAGGGCACGTACTACATCGCGATGGAGTACCTCGACGGCCGCTCGTTGAAGGAGCTCATCGTCGCGCGCGGTCCCGCGCCGATCCATCTCGCCGTCGACTATGCGCGACAGATCCTCGCTGCGATCCGCTTCGCCCACCGCCACGGCATCGTTCACCGCGACATCAAGCCGCACAACGTGCTCGTCGACGGCGAGGGGCGACTGAAGGTGACGGACTTCGGGATCGCACGCGCGGGCGTGAGCCAGATGACCGAAGCAGGATCGATCATCGGCACGGCCCAGTACCTGTCGCCCGAGCAGGCGAAGGGCGCACCCGTCGACCAGACCTCGGACCTCTACTCCGTCGGTGTCGTGCTCTACGAGCTTCTCACCGGTGTTGTCCCGTTCAGCGGCGACACGCCGGTGGAGATCGCCATGAAGCATCTGTCGAATGTCCCGGAGCCACCCTCCGCCAAGCGCGCGGACGTCCCCCGGGATCTGGACATGGTCGTGATGCGCGCGCTGGCCAAGGACCCGTCGGAGCGCTACCAGAGTGCCGAGGAGATGGACGCCGACCTCAGGCGCATCAATCGCGGCGCCGCGATCTCTCCTGTGACCGAGGAGGCGGCGACTGCGATCATCGCGCGCCCGCCGCCGACAGCGGTCACCGAGATCACGTCACGTGCTCCGCGACCGCCGGTTCCCTACGCGCCTCCCTCGGCCTACTACGACTACGACGAGCCACCCAGGCGCGCCCTCTGGCCATGGCTGGTAGCGCTGCTCTTCGTTGGGGCGGCACTCGTCGGCGGATACTTCCTCTACTCCCAGATCCAGGATCAGCTCAGCGGGTCGAAGACGGTGGCCGTCGGCAACTACCGCGGGATTCGCGAAGCCGACGCGGTGCCGATGATCCGGGCGAAGGGCTTGAAGCCGAACGTGGTGAGACAGCCGAGCGCAACCGTTGTCGAGACGTTCGTGATCTCGCAGACGCCAAAGCCGGGCGAGCGGATTCCGAAGAACAACTACGTCACGCTCTACGTCTCCACCGGGGCGCCGAAGACCCAGGTGCCGGACGTCGTCGGCAAGAAGCTGGATGAGGCCTTGGCGGCGCTCCAGGCTGCCAACCTCAAGTGGAGAACCGTCACCGTCGAATCCGACAGGCCGCAGGGCGAGGTGGTCTCGCAGTCGCCGATCGCCGGCGTCTCGGTTGAGCAGGACTCACGGGTGCGCCTCAAGGTCTCGAAAGGCCCGACGCCTGTGGCCGTCCCGAACGTCATCGGATCGAGCTTCGACACTGCGAACTCGACCCTGCTGGCGAAGGGCTTCGCGGTGTCGCGCACGGACGTGAAGTCCGACCAGCCGAAAGACACCGTCATCGGCATGAGCCCCGGGCCCGGCTCGTTCCAGCCGCCGAAGACGACGATCAATCTCACGGTCTCGCAAGGCCCGGCGACCTCCACCGTCCCTGACGTCACGAGCCAGTCTCAGAGCGATGCGCAGGCGCAGCTCAAGGCTTCGGGGTTCCGCGTGCGCATCGTTCCGCAGCCGGTGACCGATCCAAATCAGGACGGGATCGTCCAGACCCAGGATCCGCCCGGCGGCACCCAGGCCGCGTCTGGCACGGTCGTGACGATCGCTGTGGGCAAGTTCGGCCCGACGACGACACCCGGGCCGCCGTAATGACGCGACTGCGGGTCGCGATCCTCGCGGGCGGGCGGTCGTCCGAGCACGAGATCTCACTCGCCTCCGCCCGCTCGGTGCTGGAGTCCCTCGACCCCGAGGAGTACGACGTCGTCACGGTCGCGATCGGGCGGGACGGTCGCTGGGAGCTCGGCACGGGGGACGGGTCGGTGGCCGAGACGCTGCCCGTGCCGGCGGCCAACGCGCCTGCAACGCTGGGTGCGGTCGACGTCGTCCTGCCGATCCTTCACGGCCCGTTCGGCGAAGACGGGACGGTGCAGGGGTTGCTCGAGCTTGCGGGCGTTCCGTATGTCGGAGCGGGTGTCGCGGCATCCGCCCTGTGTATGGACAAGGACCTGTTCAAGAAGGTGCTGCGTGACAGCGGAGTTCCGGTCGCGCGCCACGTAGCACTACGCGAGGGCGACGCGGTCGAGAATCCGTTCGGCTTTCCCTGTTTCGTCAAGCCTGCGCGTCTCGGGTCCTCGGTCGGGATTACGAAGGCGCACGACGAGGCCGAGCTTCGAGAGGCGGTCGAGCTCGCGTTCCGTCACGACGACAAGATCCTCGTCGAGGAATTCCTCGACGGGATCGAAGTCGAGGTCGGCGTGCTCGGCAACCGTGAGCCGATAGCCTCCGTTCCCGGTCAGATCGTGCCACTGGGGCATGAGTGGTACGACTACGCGTCGAAGTACGACGAGGGCGGGATGGAGCTCGTGATTCCGCCGGGCTTGCCGGAGGATGTGCTCGAAGAGGTGCAGCGCGCCGCGGTCGAGTCCTTCCGCGTCACCGAGTGCGAGGGCATGGCTCGTGTGGACTGCTTCGTCGTCGACGGCAATCGCGTCGTGGTGAACGAGCTCAACACCATTCCCGGGTTTACGTCGACGAGCGTGTACGCGAAGTTATTCGAGGCGTCCGGCGTCGACTACGACGAGCTCTTGCGCCGGCTCATCGAGCTCGCCATCGAGCGGCACGAACGCCGCTCCAAGCTGGTCTACTAGGCGTCGCTTGCGATGCCGACCATAAGAGGCCGTGACGGCAACGACGCCGCGGCCACTAGGCGTCGCTTGCGATGCCGACCATAAGAGGCCGTGGCGGCTACGCCGGCGCGGCCGTTTAGGCTTTCCCGAATGCGCGCACCTCGTTGACGTGCGCGAAGTGTCCGCCGCCGGGCGCGAGCTTCGTGATCCAGACGATGTAGAAGCGCTTCGGAGCAGGTTGATGGATCGCGAACCTCGTCGTCCGCCCGACGACCTGGCTGTCCGAGATCTTCTGCCCGGGGGTCCCCTCGATGTTCGTCGCGTGGATCTCCGCGGTGAAGCCTGGTGTATCCGTGACCACGGTGATGCGGGAGAGCTGGACGACTCCCGTCGCATCGAGCACGAGCCCGACGCCTGCCTTCTTCACTCCTTCGAGCCCGCTGGTGTACTCCTCAGTGGTCCAGTAAGTCAGCGCGTTGCCGTCCGTCGCCTTGGGTGCGTCGGCGTCGTGCTCGGTGCCGTCTCCGTAAGGATCGTAAGCGACGACGCCGGCGAGCGAGACCGGCGCGCCGACGGGAGGGCTCGGTTGTCCGTCGCCGCGGAGCGTCAAAAATCCGATGACGACGCCGGCGATAGCGAGCGCACCAAGCAGCCCGATGAGGAGAGGTACGTGGGACACGGTCGTTCGCCGCTGAGACTGCTGCAGCCGCTGCGCAGCGGGAACGACCATCGTGACCGCGCCGTCCTCGCCCCGCTCGAGCTCGGCGAGGTTCGCCTCGATCTCGGCGGCGAACGCCTCCATAGTTGGGAAGCGCTGCTCGGGGTCCTTCTCCAGCGCGCGATCGATCATCTCGGCGATCCGCAGTGGCACGTCGCCCCGTGCGTCGAGAACGCTCGGCGACGGTTCCTGCACCTGTTTCATGGCGACGGCGACGAAGTTGTCGCCGGGGAACGGCAGCTCGCCGGTGATCATCTCGTACAGGACGATGCCGAGCGAATAGACATCCGTCTGCGCGTTGACGGGCTGGCCGCTCGCCTGTTCCGGTGCGATGTAGTTCGAAGTGCCCAGAACTGTTCCGGGCTGGGTCACGCCTCGCTCGACGTCGAGCGAGCGCGCGATCCCGAAGTCCGTGACCTTGGCGCCCCCGTCTCCGTTCAGCAGGACGTTCTGGGGTTTCACGTCCCGGTGGACGAGACCACGCTCGTGGGCGAACGAAAGCCCGCGCGCAATCTCGAGCCCGATCTCGAGCGCGGTGCGGACGTCGAGACGGCCCTTGCGGACCACGAGCTCCTTCAGGTTCTCCCCGTCGATGTACTCGAAGACGATGTACTGCCGGCCGTCCTCCTCGCCACGGTCGATCACAGTCACGATGTTCGGGTGCTGGAGCTGCGCGACGGAGCGCGCCTCCCGCTTGAACCGCTCGACGAAGTCCTCGTCTTCGTTGTACTGCTGATGGAGAACCTTCAGCGCGACGTTGCGTTCGAGGAGCGAGTCGTGAGCCTTGTAGACGGTCGACATCCCGCCGTGGCCGACGACCTCCTCGAGCTCGTATCTTCCGGCAATCTTCTCCCCGACAACCACGGTCGAAAGCTACCCGCCGATCGCCCCTCGTATGCCCTGGATCAGTGAGCGCGCGCTTTTCTCAGGCGCGTTCCGAGCCACAGGCCCCCGCACCAGAGCCCGTACAGAAGGCCCACGAGCCCGGCCAGGAACCAAATGGGAACGAGGTGGTGGCCCTGACTGTCGTGGGCTCGCCCGGCGACGAGGGCAACGGCCCAGGTGCAGGCAACGACGGCTCCCAGCGCGATGAAGATCCGCGGCCTGCCCAGGCCGGTCGCCCCGAGGACGAGGGGCACCGCAAAGGCGATCACGGAGATGAGATACCCGGTCACTGCTCGGGTATCGGCTCGATGGCCCGCGAACGTGAACTTGTGCCCCTTCCAGCAATACAAAACGGTCGTACCGGCAATGCCGGCACGACATCCTATGGTCGGCATCGCAAGCGATGCCTTGGTGCCGGCCTCTGGCTTGGTGCTCGCGACCCAGCAGCTCGGCGGCATTACTGGAAGGGGCACGGGTCTCTAACCCAGGACCGAGCCGAGCGCGTCTTCCCAGACGCCGAGCGCCTCGTCGAGCTCGCTCTCCGAGACGACGAGCGGGACCAGCACGCGGATGCAGTTCGAGTAGATCCCTGACTTGAGCAGGAGCAGCCCGCGCTCCGAGGCCGCATCGACGACCGCGGACGCGAGCTCGGGAGCGGGATCCTTGGCGGCGCGATCATGGACGAGCTCGATCGCGAGCATCGCTCCGAGCCCGCGCACGTCGCCGATTGCATCCCAGCGCTGCTGCCAGTTTTGCATTCGGGCGCGGATCGTCTCGCCGATCTGCGCCGCTCGCTCGACGAGGCCCTCGTCCTCGAACACATCCAGCACGGCGAGGGCGGCTGCCTGCGCGACCGGATTCCCAACGTACGTGCCGCCGATTGCAGAGTCCCCCGGCGCGTCCATGATCTCTGCCTTCCCGATCACGCCCGACAGCGGCAGACCCGCCGCGATCGATTTCGCGATCGTGATCAGGTCGGGCTCGACGTCGTAATGCTCGATGCCCCACATCTTTCCCGTGCGTCCGTAACCGGTCTGCACCTCGTCGACAACGAGCACGATGCCGTTGTCATCGCAGATGCGGCGTACGCCCTCGAGGAACTCGGGTGGTGCGACGACGAAGCCGCCTTCACCCTGGACGGGCTCGATCACGATTGCCGCGACGTTCTCCGCAGCGACGCTGGTCACGAGCGCCCGCTCGAGCCCCGCGAGCGCTTCCGCTGCGCTCGGACCTCGGTAGTCCTGCGCAAAGGGCAGGCGGTAGACCTCAGGCGCGAACGGTCCGAGCCCGGCCTTGTAGGGATGAGTCTTGGACGTGAGGGTCAGAGACAGCAGCGTGCGACCGTGGAAGCCTCCCTCGAAGCCGATCACGGCCGGGCGTTTCGTGTAGGCGCGCGCGAACTTCACCGCGTTCTCGACAGCCTCCGTGCCGGCGTTGAAGAACGCCGCCTTAGCCGGGCCGGAGATTGGCGCCGTTGCGACGAGGCGCTCCGCGAGGGTGACATACGTCTCGTACGGAATGATCGTGAAGTCGGTGTGGAAGAACTTCGCGGCCTGCTCCTGCACTGCATCGACGACGCGCGGATGCGCGTGGCCGACGTTGAGGCAGCCGACGCCCCCTGTGAAGTCGATGAAGGTGTTCCCGTCGACGTCTGTGAGCGTCGCGCCTTCGCCGCGCTCGATCACGACGGGCAGGTAGATGGAGAGTGGATCCGCGATGACGCGGTCCTTCCGGCCGATGATCTCCACTGAGCGGGGACCCGGAATCGCCGTTCTCAGCTCGATGGTCTTCGTCGTCGCCACTCGCCTGACGATACCGCAGTCGGCGGCCGTCCTGCATACCTGTATAGGGGTGTTGCAGAGAAGCTCGCGTCTAGCGAAAAGCCGGCGTGGACAGCGCCTTGACGGTGTAGACGCCGGTCGCGTTCCAGAGCATGAAGCCCTTGGTGTGTTCGAGCCTGGCGGCCTGGATCTGGTCCTGAACGTCGCCGAGCGTGTACGTGCGGCGCAGAGAGAAGTCCTGCAGCCACGGGATCAGCGTGGTCGGCCGGCCTCGCAAGGCCGTCCGGAAATCGCGCAGCGAGTAGGCGACTGTCGTGCCCGGGCGCGAGTCCGGATCGACGATGTTGTACTCGCCCGAGACGTAGTGGGAGGGGTAGACCATCGGGTAGATCGCGTCCACGTAGCGGGCGATTCGGCGTGGGAACTGGCCGATCCCCAGGTTCCTCGTTGCGGACAGCCCGAAGACGTCCACCGAGATGCGGACACCGAGGGGCTTGAGCCGCTCCCGAGCGTACTTGGCGAACATCGGAATCGTCCAGCCCATGGGCTGCGCATGCTTGCCCGGATAGCGGATCTGCGAGATGTCGCCGTCGCTGGGGAACCGAACGTAGTCGAACTGGATCTCGTCGAATCCGACCTTCGCCGCCTGCTCGGCGATGTCGACGTTGTACTTCCAGACGCGCCGGTCGTGGGGATTGGTCCAGCCCAGTCCCGCGCTGTTCAGCCAGCGCGAGCCGTCGGCCCGCCTGATCGCGAACTGGGGGACGCCGGCCGCCAGAGCCGGATCCTCGAAGGTGACCACTCGGCCGACGAGATAGAGCCCGGCGGCGTGAATCCTTGCCACCGTCCGCTCGGCGTTGTAGTAGCGCTTTGCGGAGCCGATCCTCTTGGCGAGCGGCACGTTGACCGGGAAGCCGACCTCGCCGTTCTCGTCCTTGACGTCGACCTCAATGGTGTTGAGGCCCGCCGACTTCAGGGCGACGTACTCGTTGAGCTTGCCGGGGAGGCCGGCGAGCGCCATGGTGATGTGGACGCCTCGGACTTCTGCGGGCAACGGCCGCGGCTGCAGGATCTGCGGCTTCGGAAGTTGCTCCTGCCGCGCCGCTGCGCGCACGGTCTTGTGTCCGCGCACGTGGATCGCGAGCACGCCTCCGATGACTCCCGCCGCGACGAGTGCGAGCAGCAGCCCCGCCGCGACCAGCCGCTGCTTGTGTCGGCGCCGCCGCGCTTCGGCGCGCCGAAGCTTGGAGCGCGAATTCGGATCGACAGGCTGGAGGACGTACCTCGTAGGCAAGGTGTGGAAAACTAACAGAGCCTGGGCGGCCGTAGAATCGCCCCCGGATGGTCCTTTCAGACCGCACGATCGCTCGATACCTGGAGGAAGGCCGGATCGAGATCGACCCCTACGACGAGTCGCTGCTCCAGCCCTCGAGTGTGGACGTCCGGGTGGACCGCTTCTTCCGGGTTTTCCACAACAACCGCTATCCCTATATCGACGTCCGCAAGGAGCAGGAGGACCTGACTGAGCTCGTGGAGGTGGATGACGGAACGCCCTTCGTGCTCCATCCCGGCGAGTTCGTCCTCGGGTCGACTCTCGAGCGCATTCGCCTTCCCGACGACCTGGTCGCGCGTCTCGAGGGGAAGAGTTCGCTCGGCCGGCTCGGGCTGCTGATCCACTCCACAGCGGGTTTCATCGATCCGGGCTGGGACGGTCACGTGACCCTCGAGCTCTCGAACGTCGCGAACCTTCCCGTGACGATCTACCCGGAGATGAAGATCGGCCAGATCTCGTTCGTGCAGCTCACCGAGCCCGCGGCTACGCCGTACGGGACCGGCGAGATCGGCTCGAAGTACCAGGGCCAGCGCGGGCCGACCCCGTCCAAGTACTGGCAAAACTTTGCCAGGGAGGCGAAGACGTGAGTCTTCGACTCGCTGGCGGGGGAAGGGCTCCGGGAAACCGGGAGGTTTCCCGTCACTTTCTCCTCGGCGTTCGCGGCGATCTCAGCGGCGGGGGCGTCGAGGCGCGCCCTAAAGAAGGGGGCTCGTGGGGGAAACATGGTTTTCCCCACGGGAGCGAAGCGACCAGAAAGGAACCGACCGGTTGATCCTGGTCACGGGTGGCACGGGCTTCGTGGGCGGCCACGTCGTCCACGAGCTGCGGGGCCGTGACCTGTCTGTCCGCTGCCTCGTCCGCGATCTGCGGAGGGGGGCGAAGCTCGCGGCCTGGGGATGCGAGCTCGTCGAGGGCGATGTCACCGATCCGAAGAGTCTGCGCGATGCGGCCGCGGACGTCGAGACGGTCATTCATCTCGTCGGGATCCGGCAGGGCAAGCGCGAGCAGTTCCGACGCCTCATGGTCGAAGGAACCCGTGAGCTGCTCGCTGCTGCACGAGACACCGGCGCTCGCCGCTTCGTGCACATGAGCGCCCTCGGGACGACCGAGGAGACGAAAGACGCCGTGCCGTACTACTGGGCGAAGTGGGAGAACGAGCAGCAAGTACAGGGCTCGGGCGTCCCGTACGTGATCTTTCGGCCGAGCTTCGTGTTCGGCCCCGACGGCGGGATCCTGCCGACATTCCTCAAGCTCGCGAAGCTGACCCCGGTAACTCCGATCATCGGGAAAGGCCGCCAGCGCATTCAGCCGATCTGGGCCGACGACCTGGCGAAGGTCTTCGCGGAGGGCGTCGAGCGAGCTGACGTGACGGGCCGCGTCTTCGAGCTCGGGGGCCCAGACGTCGTCAGCTGGAACGAGTTCTGGCTGCGCCTGAAACACGTTCGGGGCATTCGCCGGCCGAGCCTTCACGTCCCTATCCGCCTGATGAGGGTCAATGCCCTTCTCACCGAGCGGCTGCCCGGCGACATCCCGCTCACACAGGATCTGCTGACGATGCTCGAGCTGGGCGACAACGTCGTTTCCGACGACGCTGCCGTGAGGACGTTCCAGCTGCCGCTTCTCTCTTTGGACGACCAGCTCCGGCGCGCCGGCTGATTTGCGCGGCCGAAAGAGAAAGGGGGCCGCGCACGCGGCCCCCTGTTCCGGTTACCAGCGGTGGATTAGTAGAGGCGCTTTCCGGCCTCGGCCCGAGGTGTGAGTGGGCCAGGCGGCGCGTAACGCGTCGTCCCCCACGCTGGCTAGGCGATTCCCCGTAGGTCCCGGGGACGCACCTCTACCCGCTGGTACCTCCACTGCCCGAACTAGAAATCTCCACTCTCGGACCACCTCCTTTCCGCGGTTAGCCGCAGAATATCAGTCGTCCGGGAGGTCGCCCTCGAGGATGACCGAGAGCTCGAGCCCCCGGTCCAGCGGGATGGTCACCGACTCGAGCGTCGGGTCCGACTGCCGGGCCCTCACGTAGGCACCGAGCGTCGAGGTGTGCGAGATCACGTTGTCGGCGATGACCACTGCTCCGGGCTCGAGCTTCCTGCGCGCCGCGTGGAAGAGCTGCTCGTAGTCGCCCTTGTCCGCGTCCAGGAACACGATGTCGAAGACGTCGTCGATCCCGGGGATCGTCTCGGCCGCATCCCCCTCGATCAGATCGACCCAATCATCCAGTCCAGCGTCCGAGATGTTGGCACGCCAGGCGGCCACCTTCTCGGGATCGTTCTCGAGCGAGGTCAGGTGACCGCCTAGGTAGCGCACCCCGGCCGCCAGCCACAGGCTCGAGTAGCCGCGCGAAGCTCCGACCTCGAGCACCTCACAGTCCCACTGTGGCGCCACGAGCCCGAAGAGGAACTGCCCTGTCGTGCGTGCGACAGCGCGTGAGCGCTCCGACGTTGGGAGACCGCGCTCCCTCTCGTCGGCGTCTTCCTGCTCGAGTCGCTGGAGCACGGCGCGTACGCGGTCGTCGAGCATCGTGCGGACCTTAGAACGCGGCGTCGATCTCTCGCTGAACCTCAGCGCGCACGAAACAGCTCGCGATGTGGTCGTTCACGACCCCGCACGCCTGCATGGCGGCGTAGACGGTCGTCGGACCGACGAAGCGGAAGCCGGCACGCTTCAGTTCCTTCGAAAGAGCGTTCGACTCGGGTGTGGTCGCCGGCAGGTTCCTCAAGCTCCTCGGAGCGCTCCGCTTCTTTGGGCGGTGAGCCCAGACGAGATCCGCGAGCGACGTCCCCGCTCCGCGTAGCGCGAGCGTGCCTTGTGCATTGGCGATCGCAGCCTCGATCTTCCCGCGGTGCCGGACGATGCCGGCGTCACCGAGCAATCGTTCGATATCTCGCTTGCCGAAGCGGGCGACGCGCTCCGGATCGAAGCCGGCGAAAGCCACCCTGAAGTTCTCGCGCTTCCGCAGGATCGTCAGCCAGGAGAGGCCGGACTGAAACCCCTCGAGGCAGAACCGCTCCAGTAAAGCGCGCTCGTCCAGGACCGGCCGTCCCCACTCCTCGTCGTGGTACGCGAGATAGAGCGGGTCGCTGCTGGTCCAGCAGCGCTTCGGCTCAGCTGGCAAGCGATGCCTCAGACAATCTTGACCTTGATCATCCCGTCGTCGACCCGGACCGGGAACGTCTTCACGGTGTCGACCGCCGGGAGTGTCAGCGGCCGGCCGCTGCGGATGTCGATGTTCGCGCCGTGGCGAGGGCAGATCGCGATGCCCTCGTCGCACTCGAACTCGCCTTCGCAGAGTGGCCCGTCGTCGTGCGAACAGCGGTCCTCGATCGCGAAGTACTCACCGTTCAGGTTGTAGACACCGACTGCGATCTCCCCGGCGTAGACGATCCTGACGGAGCAAGACGGCAGCTCCTCGACCGGGCAGACGTCGAGCTCTGCCACTCGCTACTTGAGATCGAGGTCGCCGGACGCGCCGGCCCACTCCTCGGGCAGCGGCGTTCCCTTGGCCTTGTGCAGCGCCAGCTTCAGTGTCGAGAGCCCGAGCAGGGCGCATTTGAGGCGCACCGGAGTCAGCGGGATGCCGATCTCGTCGAGCAGCTCGTCACGGGGGAGCGAGGCGACCTCGCTGGCGCTGCGACCCTGCACCATCTCCATCAGCATGGAGGTCGCTGCCTGGGAGATCGCGCAGCCGCGGCCGGAGAACTTCACCTCGTCGATCGTGTCCTCGTCCTCGCCGAATGCGACGAAGATCGACACCTCGTCGCCGCACAGCGGATTTTGCCCTTCGGCGTGCGCGTCGGCGTCCGCGAGCTCCCCGTGCCCGCGCGGGTTCTTGTAGTGATCGAGGATCACTTCCCGGTACAGCTGATCGAGTTCACTCATTGTTCACCGAGCGTAGCGAAGGTCTTTCCCAGGCCGCGTGAAAGTGCGGAGCACTTTCACGCGAGAAGCTTATGGGCCTTGTGCAGGCCTGCGACGAGCCGGTCGATCTCCTCCGGGATTGTGTACAGGTAGAAGCTCGCGCGATTGGTCGCGGCGACGCCGAGCTTGGTCATCAGCGGCTGGCAGCAGTGGTGGCCGGCGCGGATCGCGACGCCGTCCATGTCGAGAACCTGCGCCACGTCGTGCGGATGGATCCCCTCGATGTTGAACGAGATGATTCCCGCGCGCCGGTCCGGGGAAGGGCCGTAGCCCACGAAGCCCGGCACGTTGGCGAGACGCTCCAGCGCGTAGACGAGCAGGTCGCGCTCGTGTTCCTCGATTGCTCCGATGCCAATGTCGTTGATGTAGTCCACGGCAGCACCGAAGCCGACGGCTTCTGCGATGGGCTGGGTTCCGGCTTCGAACTTGTATGGGAGCTGGCCCCAGGTCGTCTCCTCGAGCGTGACGGAGCGGATCATGTGGCCGCCGAGGTTGAACGGCGCCATCGCCTCGAGCAGGCTCGCCCGGCCCCACAGCGCGCCGACGCTGGTCGGGCCGCACATCTTGTGGGACGAGAACGCGAGGAAGTCGCAGTCGAGCTGCTGGACGTCGATCGCGTGGTGCGGCGCGGCCTGAGCCGCATCGACGACCATGATCGCCCCCTGGTCGTGGGCCCACGCGGCAAGTCGCTCGACTGGATTGATCGTTCCGAGTGCGTTCGAGACGAGGTTGTTCGCGACGACCTTGATGGTTCCCAGCCGCTTGATCTCATCCAGCGCGTCGAGCCGAAGCTCGCCGTGCTCGTCGAGCGGGATCGCGGTGAACGTCGCGCCGGTTCGCTTGGCGATGTACTGCCAGGGGACGAAGTTTGAGTGGTGCTCGAGCTCCGTGACGACTACGACGTCCCCAGGGCCGAGATTGTCGAGGCCCCACGCATAGGCGACGAGGTTGATGCTCTCCGTTGCGCCATGCGTGAAGATCAGCTCGCGCGCATCGGGCGCGTTCACGAACTGCGCCACCTTTTCGCGTGCGCCCTCGTATTCCGCAGTCGCGATCTCCGAGAGCGTGTAGACGCCGCGATGGACGTTCGCGTAGGAGGTCTCGTAGAAGGTGCGCAGCTTGTCGAGGACCTGGCGCGGCTTGTGCGAGCTCACGGCGGAGTCGAGGTACGCGAGTGGCTTGCCGCGGATCTCCTGCTCGAAGATCGGAAAGTCGGCTCGGAGCTTCCCTGCGTCGAGCTTCGTCTGAGCGGTTACGGCCACAAGGCCATCGTACCCGCCGCCTTCTAGCGCAAGCGGACCTCGGCCCGGCCGCCGGCGACCTTCGTCAGCGTGACCCGGTACGAGCCCGGGATGCGGTACGACTCACCCGGCGCGAGCCACGGTCGGTTCGCCTTCGTGAGCTTGCGGATGAGCACCGCCGACTCTGCGAACGGCGACGGGACGACGCTGTTGTCGACGAACCGGAAGACCAGACCGCGGAAGGGGCGTGAGCGGAACTCGATCCACCAGGCGCCGGCCGCGGTGTCGACGATCAGGGCTTGCGCCAGTCTGGAGGCGGCCGTCGGCGCTGCGAGCACGTAGCGCTTCGCGGCGGTCACGTGGGGCTGAGGACGAATCCAGCCGAGCGTCACCTTCTCGTAAGCGCTGAAGTCCACCTCCCCGCTGCCCATCGGGCTGAATGGATCGCCGGTTTCCTCCAAACCGCAGAGACCTGCCACCGTGATGCAATCGGATGCCTGCGCGTGACCGAGGCCGAACGCATGCCCGAGCTCGTGCACGACGAGCTGGAGATTCGGTTGTCGCGTCAGCATCACCTCGTGCCCCCAGGTCACGCCGTGGAAGCCGCAGTGACTGTCGGCGATCGTGTAGATGACCTCGTCGTAGCGAGCTGCGTCGAACCCGGCCAGGTCGGCGGCGACCCTCGCCGGTGCGACGACGTTCTCGAGGCTGCGGTTCGTGCCGCCCCCGCAGCCTGGGTTGCCGTCGAAGGCGGCGAGCCAGGGCGTCACGTCGACGCGTAGTTGAACCTGTCCGAACGAAGCAGTCGAGAAGAAGTCGCGGGCCTGAGCGGCAGTTCGCTCCACGTCGGCGACTGTGTAGGGCTTGGGCCCCGACGTGGCGAGCACGACCAGCACACGTTCGTCGCCCTTCACGACAGCGCCGGCCGACTGGACGCTCAGCGTCGCAAGCAAGATTGCCACGGCGAAAAGTGGCGCTCGAGGCACGGAACGAGTATGCGCCTTTGGGCACCACGTGCAAAGGCTCTTAAGGGATTCTTAGTCGGGCCTAGCCCTGAGGGATGCGAGCCTCGAGCGCTGCTGCGAGCGACTCGCGGACGGCCTCGAACTCGATGCGGTCCAGGATGTCCTGGAAGAAGCCGCGCACGATCAATCGCTCGGCGTCGCCGCGCGAGAGCCCGCGGGCCATGGCGTAGAAGAGCTCTTCTCGGTCGACGCGGCTGACGGTTGCACCGTGGGTGCACCGCACGTCGTTGGCGAGGATCTCCAGGCCTGGAATCGGAACCGCGTGCGTCGTAGGCGACAGCATCAGGTTGCGGTTCTCCTGGTACGCGTTCGTCTTCTGGGCATCCTTCTCGACGCGGATCATGCCGCGCCACACTGCGGTGGACGTGTCGCGCAGCGCGCCCTTGAATGCGAAGTCGGAGGTCGTGTTCGGCGCGATGTGCTCCTGGAACGTGTCGTAGTCGAGATGCTGGTCGCCGTCCGTGAAGTACGCGCCGGTGACGCGCGACGTCGCGCCTTCTCCTGCGAGGTCGTTCTGGATCCGCACCTTGCCCTTCTTGGAACCGAAACCGCCGGCGATCCAGTCGAGCTCGGCGTCGCGTCCGACCTGCGCATGGTGCGAGGCGAAGTGCCAGGTCTCCCGCGAGAGGTTCTGGATCGACACGAACTCGAACTTCGATCCCTCTTCGAGGAAGAACTCCTGTGCCGTGTTCGTGTAGGAGTGGAGCTCGGGAGTCGTCGAGGCGGCTTCCTCGACGAGCGTGAAACGGGCGCCTTCCTCGGCGATGACGAGCAGGCGCCAGAAGAGGGAGCCGCCGTCGCTCGAGTTCGTGACGCGTACATAGAGCGGCTTGTCGAGCACGACGTCCTTCGGGACGACGACGAGCAAGCCGTGCTCCCAGACCGCTGCGTTGTGCGCGGCGAACTTCTCGTCCCAGCCGACGAGCGAGTAGAGCTTTTCGTGCTCCTCCGTCAGCGGCGCGAACGTCACGCCCTCGGGCGCGCGCTCGATCTGGACGCCGCTTTCCGTGATCGTGGCGATTCCGGCCACGTCCAGCTCGAGCATCCCAGTGGCCGTGTCCCGAACGGCTGGGGTCTGACCCCGGCCGTAGGAGTCAGGGTCGAAGTCCTTCAGGTCGGTGAAGCGCCAGTGCTCCTCCGTCGTGTCCGGAAGAAGCAGCGCGCGGTACGAGTCGAGCGCCTCGGCGCGCATCAGGGCTGCGAACCGTCGGAATGAGGCGCGTAGCGGCGATGAAGCATGAGCGCATTGCCGTCCGGGTCGCGGAAGCCGGCGATATGACAGACGCCGGAATCGATGATCTCGTCGTCGAACTCGACGCCGGCGGCCTGAAGCTTCCGCTTGGCTTCCTCCACGTCCGCGACGCGGAGCGCAATCGGCATCGAGTGCGGTTTCGGCTCGAAGTCGGGTCCCATCGCTTCGGGCGAAATGAGAGCGAGCGTGACGTTGCCGGTTTCGTACTCGACCCACCGCGGCCCCGAGTGCGGGCTGCGCTCGAGCCCGAGCG
>WNGD01002843.1_pt1 | contig 17904 bp, 13 predicted proteins | sample 5400671 | NCBI WGS metagenome assembly WNGD01 (sample SAMN13153369, study PRJNA577476) | soil metagenome | isolation source: 40 cm soil or saprolite under grassland replicate 2 | place: USA:California | collected 2016-06-15
ACCGGCAGGGGGCTCTGTTTCTCCCGCGCGGCCAGAACAGCACAATCAATGTCGCGTTTAAGGAGCTTGAAGCCGTTCGCGACGATCTAGAACGGACCGAACATCAGCCCCAGGACTACCTGGCCGCTCATGAAGCCCGTATACGGTTGGCCGTGGAGCTTTCGCTTCTCGAGGACTCGGTTGCGGAAGTCAGTCGAAGGGTCGAACACTATGCCAAACGCGTGAAGGCACGGCCGCATCTGGAGCGGCGAAGCAATATTGAGACCAAGCTGCGGGAACTGCACGCCGTCGATCGGTTCCCGGAGGGTGGGGTCGAACGCCTCAATCTCTTATTGAGTCAACACCGCGTGCTTACAGAAGAGCGTAAGAAAAATGAAAGTGAAGCCGAAGCCCTCCGTCTGAGGCGTCTGCAAATGCGCGTGGATCCAGAGGATTGGGAGCGCCGCGCTCAAGTTCTGGAGTCTCTCCGGAATCTGCTACCTCAGATCGATGCCACCAGGCGTGTATACACTGCGGGAATTGCACGGCGCGACGCCATAGGCCAGGAAAGAAACACTCTGCTGCGAGCGTTGGCCGTTACGACGCCGCCATCACGGCTAGCCTTCTTTCTATTTATTGGCCTGTTCTGGTTTGGCCTTGCCGGGCTTGCTTTCGCCGGTCATGAACAGGTTGCCGCGCTTTTGGCTACGGTCTCGATCGCAGCGGTGTTCTGGTACCGGAAACGCAAGCAACGGACGGCGGCTCTCGAAAAGCAAATCGCCGCATGCTCGGCGCGGCTCAAAGCGTGTGAAGGCGAGCTTCGGACAACCGAAAGTGAAGCTCGCCAGATCGAATCCGAGAGTCGAATGCTCACGGGCCGGGCCGAAGTCACTCAGGACGACATTGACCAGCGCGCGGCCGAACTCACTCGACTGTCGAAATTGAGTGACGAGGCTCGAAGCCTGGATGACGCTTTGGCGCGCGGGGAAACCGATCTTCAACGAATTCTGCATCAGATCGAGGACTCGGAAAAAAACATCGCGGCCCTGTTAAGTGAGGCTTCCGCCGCCAATGAGCAGGAGTTTCTCGAGTATGCCGAGGTCTACAAACAGCGCCAGCAACTCCAACATGAGCTTGAAAAGATTCCGGCGGATGTACCGGAGTCGGGGATGTTGTTTGACGTGCGGGCCGATGAAGAGGCCAAATTCGAGACCGCTCAACGTGAGCTGGCCGAACTTGAACAGCGCCTCGTCCAGGTCCGGCACGAAACCGGCCGCGTGGAAGAGCGGATTACGATGATGGAGAAAAGTGAAGAGCGTTCTCGCGCCCTCTCCCGGCAGGAAACGATTTTGGCGCGAATCGACGAAGCGGCCGAACAGTGGGCCGTGTTGACTTTATGCCGCGCCATGCTCGATGAGACGCGAAGAATCTACGAGACCGAGCGCCAACCTGAAGTGCTCCGCCAGGCCTCGTCCTTCTTCAGTGTCATGACCGAAGGCCGGTATACTCGAGTGATCGCTCCGCTCGATGGCGGCGAAATCCAGGTGGAACGTCCCGACGGCGCCCGGTTCTCTCCTCAGTTGCTCAGCCGCGGCACAACCGAACAGCTTTATCTTTCGATGCGCCTCGCCCTGGTGCGCGAATACGCCAATCATGTCGACCCATTGCCTGTGGTCTTCGATGACATCTTCGTCAACTTCGACCCCGACCGCAGCCGCACCTCCTTCCAAGCCATCCGCGATCTCTGCACTACCCATCAAGTGATGCTCTTCACTTGCCATCCGCACCTGGTCCGTCAGGTCGAGGAAATTGTTCCCGAGGCCAAGGTGTTTGCGTTGTGACCTTGAACTGAACCGCTGCGTTGAAGAAGTAATTGTGCCTTCAACGGGCGTGTTTCCACTACAATTTAGGCCGGAAAAAATTTCGGATTGCAGATTGCCGATTTAGGGAGCCGGCCATGCGAGCAGTTCCTCAAAATCCGAAATTCGCAATCCGAATCCGAAATCCCAAGTCGATCCCGACCTCATCTATGGAAACCAGAAACATCCACGACCTCGTGCGTTTTTCGGATGACAAGATGCAGAAGATACCATTGTTCGACTCGACGACGTACTTCTGTGATCTCTATTGCCTGAAACCTGGGCAAGATCAGCGGATTCACGCTCATGCGGAATCGGACAAGATCTACTTTGTTCTTCGAGGCAGAGGATCGTTCCACATTGCAGGCGAAGAGAAGGAACTGGGTTCGGGTCAGGCCGTCATCGCAAGGCCAGGCCAGGAACATGGCGTTAGGAATGGCGCAGCCGAGGATTTGGTAATACTCGTGTTTATGACACCGCGTCCGTAACGGGAAGGAGAGGGACAATGGGGCGAAACGCGCAACTGATTCGGCAGTGGGCCATTCTCAAGCAGATTGAAACCACGCGCTGGACCACGATATTGGATTTGGCCGAGCACCATGTGGTCTCCACAAAGACCATCCGCCGCGATCTTGCGGCGCTTATGGAGGCCGGCTTCCCGCTCTACGACGAGCGTTACGACGGAAAAGTGTACTGGCGGCTGAGCGACGAATACAAAGGTCTTCCGTTGGCCAGCCTTTCGCTTTCGGAGGCTGCTGCGCTTTATTTCAGTAAGAAGCTTGTCATCAATCTCGCCGCCCCTCCGTTTTCGAGCGACATGGCTTCAGCCTTTAAAAAGATTGAAAGCGCACTTCCGGCGAAGAACATCCAGTTTCTCGACAGTCTCGACTCGATGATCAGCGTCCGGGCAGACGCACCGAAAGAACTGGAGCAGCACAAGCAGACGATTCGAGTTCTGATGGAAGCGATCGGTGAGGAAGTGCGCGTCAAGATGCAGTATTTCTCGGTCCACAGCCAGCAGAAGAAAACGTACATCATTGATCCGTATCGATTGATGTACTTTCGCGGTGGAATCTACCTGTTCGCATTCGTCGAGGAGTACCAGCAGATTCGGACCTTCGCAGTGGAACGCATTGAGACCATCGAGAAACTTCGAGATTCTTTCGAAAAGCCACCCGACTTTTCCGTGGAGAGCTACCTGGAGTCCGCATTCGGCCTCGTGAAGGAAGAACCGTTCGACGTCAATATCATCTTTAATAAGGAAATTGCCGAGTATGTGAGGTCGCGAGTTTGGCATCCGTCGCAGCAGGTCCGGGAGATCGGCGACGGGCGGATCCGCATGAAGATGCACGTCGGCGGCGAGTTCGAACTGGGTTCGTGGATCCTCAGCTTTGGGTCTTCGGCCGTCGTCGTCTCGCCGGATCGGCTTCGCCGCCGGGTCGAAGCCGAATTGGCCCGTGCGCTCGACAACTATCGGGTCGAGGTCACCGTCGCTCCAACACGAAAGGCCAAGAAGATCGAATCAAGGAAGGCGGCTGCTGCGGCGGTACGGCGAAGTTGAAGTTTTTCTTATGTCTTTACTCAAATCTCTGCTCAACTCCAAGCGCTTTCTCCTGAACGTGGAAATGTGTCCGCCACGGATGGATCTGCCCCTGGAACAGAGTATCGAGGCGTGGATCGACAGCAATCATTTGATGCGGAAGGTGACGTCGCTGGGGCGGTTCGTCTTCATGACGGACGGCGCGATCGGCCGGCGCGAGGAGCCGAACCTTCGTCACGTGACGATCAATCTCGGGTCGGAAGCGGAACGCGCGCGGATCATTCCAATCCTGACGACGAAACACTCGCTCGAATACTGCCTGGAATTCGCCAAGCGATCCTACCTGCTCGGGTTTACGTCCCTTGTCGTTCTAGGCGGTGACAAGAGCGACGATACGCCGCGCTGCGTGGAACATGCCTATGAATTGCGGCGGCTGATCCGGCAGGCGGTCCCTGGAATGACTCTGGGGGGCTGGGCGAGCCCGCATGGCGGCCGCAGGCAGGTCGAATTCCTCCTCTATCCGGAATATTCGGCCGATTTCTATATGGCGCAGATCGTTTCACATTACCAGAGCCAATCCATCGATGAATTCCTGAATGAAACCGTGCGTTTGGGCGTCAAGATTCCCGGAATTTTCGGCGTCTTCTATTATCGGAGCCCTAATAGCAACACACTCGCCCTCTTATCGAAGTTCTTTCCAGTGCCGATCGAGGAGCTAAAAAAAGATTTTGAGGCCAACCAAAGCCCCGACGAAATCTGTGCGCTAAGTGTTCACGCGCTATTCCGGCGTGGTCTCAAAAACGTGTACATCAGCAATCTTCCGACAGCGACCGGAGCCGAAAGGCTCAGCCGCATGGAGGCCCGGGTCCAGGAAATGCTTGTGGTATCGTAGGGGACAGACCGATTTCGGATTTCGGATTTCGGATTGCGGATTTCGGGAACCTCCTTGGGTTCGCGTCTTTCAAATCCGCAATCCGAAATCCTCAATCCGAAATCCCCGTTTCATCCATGTGGTACGAGAACATCCTTGAAGTAATCGGCAACACTCCCATGGTTCGGTTGAACCGCGTGGCGCGGGGCTTGCGCGCGACGCTTTTGGCGAAGCTGGAATACCTGAATCCGGGCGGGAGCGTGAAGGATCGTATCGGCATCACGATGCTGGAAGCGGCCGAGAACGCAGGCAAGATCAAGCCTGGCGGTACAGTCATTGAAGGGACTTCAGGCAACACCGGCATGGGCCTGGCGCTGGCCGCGACGATCAAGGGGTACCAATGCATCTTCACGATGCCGGACAAGATGAGCCAGGAGAAGATCGACTCGCTCCGGGCCCTGGGCGCGGAAGTCATCGTTACTCCGACTGAGGTTGACCATCATGATCCTCGCAGTTACCACTCCGTGGCTCTTCGTTTGAGCCGCGAGATTCCAAACAGCATTTACCCGAACCAGTACGAGAATCCCGCCAATACCCAGGCGCACTACGACACCACCGGCCCCGAGATCTGGCAGCAAACCGACGGCAAGGTGACGCACGTGGTGATCGGTGTCGGCACAGGTGGCACGATCACAGGCATTGCTCGCTTTCTGAAGGAGAAGAACCCGGACATCCGTGTGATTGGCGTCGATCCGCAAGGTTCCATTTTTGCGGAGATGTTCAGAACCGGCGTCAAACCGCAGATCCAGCCTTACAAGGTTGAGGGCATCGGCCAGACCGAACTGCCGGGCAACGTGGACTTTTCTGTTATCGACGAGATTCACGCCGTTTCCGACAAGGATGCGTTCCTGCGGACAAGGCTGCTCGCGCGATTCGAAGGAATCTTTGCCGGAGGATCATCCGGCGCAGTGCTGCACGTCGCATTAAAGTGCGCGGAGAAACTGACCGAGAACGATATCGTCGTCATCCTCGTTGCGGATTCGGGAACCCGGTACCTCAGCAAGATTTACAACGACAACTGGATGCGGGAAAACCAATTTCTCGAGCCGCGCATTAGCTTGACCGTCGGCCAGGTCTTGCACGACAAGGTGCGGCGGACCGGACAGCTCGTTTCGATTCCGCTCGGAGTTACGGTTGAAGAAGCCGTGAACCTCATGCGGGAACACGATATCTCCCAGGTTCCGATCATCGAAGGGGGTGAGGTGGTCGGCAGCATGAGCGAGACGGGAATACTCAACATTCTGGTTTCGGATCCGGTTGCCAAACGCAAGCCCGTCGCGGAGTACATGGAGAAGCCCTTCCCCGTCATCTCCGAAGGTGCATCTCTCACCGAACTGGCCCAGTCCATGGATAAGCAGACGCCTGCGATTCTGGTCAAACAGGCTTCTGGCTTCGATATCATCACGAAGTCGGACCTGATCTTTTTCCTTACACGGCAAAAGACATAGGTCAGTTCGGAAATGAATTTCATGCAATGATTGTTCGCTTATGCCTGCAGAGCCAAGCCCACTGTGCTTCCCAAACTGGAGTCTCCTTCCATTCATAACGATGTTGTTGTCCATTGCGATACTTCCCATGACCGTTTCGAACTGGTGGGACAGCAATAGGAACAAGACGATATTGAGCGTCATCGTGTCTTTGCCGGTGCTCGCCGTCGTCATGCCGTGCGACCCCAACCTACTGATGCACTCGCTCCTCGACTACGTCTCGTTTCTCACATTGCTCGGAGCCCTATTCGTCATTTCCGGCGGGATCTATGTAAAAGGGGAGTTTGCGGGGACGCCCCTGGTGAATACGATTTTCCTGGCAGTGGGAGCGTTGCTGGCCAATATCATCGGCACGACAGGCGCTTCCATGCTGCTGATCCGGCCATACATGCGCGCGAATCAGGCGAGGCAACGCAAGTCCCACCTGATCATTTTTTTCATTTTCATGGTTAGCAACATCGGTGGACTGCTAACGCCTCTGGGCGATCCACCTCTATTCCTGGGATTCCTGCGTGGCGTGCCGTTCCACTGGACACTGACTCTGATCCCACAGTGGGCACTTGCGGTAACTATTCTCCTGGTCGTCTTCAACATTTTCGATCAATACGTTTTTGTGAAGGAGGACGTCGAAACGCCGGGCGCGCTTGCCGAAGACGTCCAGCCGCACCGGCGAATTCATGTTCAGGGTGGCATCAATGTTTTTTATCTGATGGGAGTCATGGGCGCAGCGATTCTGAGTGGATACTTTGGTTGGCCGAGGGGGATTCAGGAAAGCATCATGCTCACGATGGCCGTGCTCTCGTGGTACACGACCCCGCGTGCGGTTCACCATGCGAACCATTTCCACTTCCATCCGATCGCGGAGGTTGCCGCGCTTTTTCTGGGCATTTTCATTACGATGATTCCGGCTCTGGAGATTCTGCACGCCAGAGCAGTGTCGCTGGATTTGAAAGATCCGTGGCAGTTTTTCTGGATGTCCGGCGCCCTGTCGAGCTTTCTCGACAACGCTCCGACATACCTGACGTTCACCGCGATGGCCTCGGGTCTGGTCGGTGGCCGCGTGGACGATTTGAGCGCGCTATTGCACTCCGGAGCCGGCGAGGCTTTGCTCGCTGCGGTTTCCTGCGGCTCGGTTTTCATGGGCGCAAATACCTACATTGGTAACGGTCCGAACTTCATGGTGAAGAGCATTGCCGAGCGTTCCGGCATCAAGATGCCATCATTTGGCGGGTACATGTTGTATTCGGGGCTGATCCTGATCCCGTTGTTCCTGGTAATGACATTCGTGTTTTTCTAGTCGCGAATTGGCGCGTATTCGCGCAATTCGCGGCTCTTCTCTTTTGCCGGTATGCTATATTGTCGGCATTGATGAATGACGGCCCGATTTGCGAATCAACAGACCATCTGTTTGTTCCGATACTCGAAGTTTCGATTCCATTGCTACGGTGCATTCGCTGCAACGTGTTTGCTTACCAAGAAACGGTGAAGCAGCTTGCGCGGAACCGCAGTTATCGCATCGATGACGACGAACCACGAATACCCGCGGTCATTCCTTACTGGTGGCGCATCTGGGTAGGATTGAGAAGACGGCTGGCCTCCGCCGGGCCCTGGTTGGCAGGTTCGTTCCGCGCGAGCTCTCAAAAATGATCTGTGGTGACTTTTGCCACACGTTCCCACGCGCTTGTTTGCCAGTTGTCGGCTGCCGCGCTTTCGACTTCCCATGCCGGTAATGGCATCAGCAGGTGTTCGGAGAGCGCATTGACATAGGGCTCGTACATTCGTCGCAGTACGTTCAGTTTCTCTGCAGCGGCAGCGCCATCATGAAGGGAAATGCCCCGCGATGCCAGGTTACGCCGCACGCGATCCAGTTCCGTCGCCGGCAACCGATCGGGGACCGGTGGATGCGGAACCGTGTTGAACACGTGGGCGAGATCCGCAACGGCATGCCGAGCCATGGCAAACGTGAGTTGCGCCTGCCTCGCCGGCGTCCCGTCAACTCCGACCACGACCAGCGAACTCGCATCGAGAATTGTCGTCAAGGCGGAAAGCCAGGATTGATTGCTGTGCTGCGAGCGGTAGTACGCAAGTACAGGATACGACAAGTGACTCTCGAGCAGTTCAGCCGCCCATCGTTCCCACTCGCGAAGAAATGCTCCGAGTTCCTCGAATTGTTCGCCATCAAAGTGACGCCGCAACAGTTCTGCCGCCGTCGACGGCGATCCGGCACGCGCATCTAAAAGCGAGATATTGAGCTCGCGCCGAGAGAATGCCTGGTACAAGACCGGAAGATATCCGATGACGATCGCAAGAAATCCAAGGCCCATGCCGGCCTCGACGATGGTCAGCCCTCTACCAAGCCGGGTCTGCGGGACGACATCGCCAAGGCCCAACGTAAAGAACGTCGAGCCGCTGAAATAAAGATATGAAAAAAATGTGGCCTCACCATCGGGCAATTTCATCATCGTTCTGATGGACAAGTGGAGGAACGCGAAGCCGAGTATCAGTCCACAGGCCCAGATGCCCAACAGCAATATCAAAGATACCGGCCCGTAGAAACTGAGGAACAACTCTCGACGGTTACCGGCCGTCATTTGTCTTCCGAGGGCCCGCCAGGGTTTCCAGGTGGAGCGATAGAAGAAACGCGTGAGCCGAAATTTGCGCGTGACTCGGCGAGGGAGGATGATTACCTCAAACGCATCCCACAGTATGATGAGGATCAGGCCGATGCTGGCGGCAGCCGCAAGGAGATTCATCCCAAGATTCAGTGCACGATCATTTCATGGACGAAGCACCAACGCCAGTCCTCGCCGGGTTGGAAGGATTGGATGATCGGATGCCGTGTCTGATGAAAGTGCTTGGTTGCGTGCTTATTTTTCGATGAATCGCAGCAGCCGATGTGTCCACACGAGAGGCAGAATCGAAGGTGTACCCATGAATCACCCATCTCTAAGCATTCCTTGCAACCGGAGCCACTAGGTTTGACGCTTCGGATTTCTTTCACGTGATCGCATTTTTCCGTCTTCATGTTGCTCCTTTTCATCAGCATATACCGTTTGTGGTACAAATGGTCCGTATGAATCCATTTGCCGCCATTGCCGTAGAAGAACGATACGCGGAATTTCATAAGAGATATCCGGCACTCAATCTCATTGGAAACACACGCATGGTGGAGATCCTGTGCTTCAAGGAAGAGTTCCCCGAAGTAGAGATCTACGCAAAGGCGGAATTCACGAATCCGGGTGGGAGCCTGAAGGATCGTCCAGTCCGGAGAATGCTTTTAGAGGCTCTGATCCGGGGCAAGGTCGGGAAAGGCCAAGTGGTACTGGACTCGAGTTCGGGCAACGCTGGAATTGCCTATGCCATGCTGGGCGCCATGATGAGTCTGCCTGTACAGATTGTTGTGCCGGGGAATGCGAGCAAGGAACGCAAACTCCGGATCAAGGCGCATGGCGCGACGCTCGTCCAGACCGATCCCTTGGAAGGTTATGACGAAGCCCTTCGTGAAGGGCATCGGATTGCAGATCGCGATCCGGATCGGTACTTCCACTGTGATCAATACGCCAACGAGCACAACTGGCTCTCGCATTACGAAACGACGGCGCCGGAGATCCTGGCGCAGACAGAAGGGAAAATCACTCACTTTGTCGCCGGCGTCGGCACGGGCGGGACAATCACAGGTGTGGGACGCCGCTTGAAGAAGGATGTTCCAGGCGTAGAAATCGTTCAGATCTTACCCGAGGATTTTCCCGGCATCGAAGGTCTCAAGCCTCTGGAAAATCCAGACGATATTATTCCTAAAATCCTCGATATGTCCGTGGTGGATCAGAAGGTCCGGGTCTCCAGTATGGATGCGGCCCGCATGTGCGCCGTTCTCGCCCGCTACGGTATTTTTGCCGGACAGTCTTCCGGCGCCTACCTGCACGGCGTTTACGAAACGGCCAAGCGCATTCGGAAAGGCGTCATCGTGACGCTCCTCAATGACATTGGCGAAAGATACATGAGCACGGGTCTGTGGGAGCATTAGCGTGAATTGCGCGAATAACGCGAATGAGCCGCCCATTCGCGTCATTCGCGCAATTGGCGGCTAAGCCACTTTTTATCTCATCTCAGGGCGCTGAAATTTCCCGTCACCACGAAGCCGGACCAATAGTAAGGATGCGATCGTTCCGGGTGCGCCTCGAGGAAGTCGAGTTGAGCGCGGCGCAAGGCTTGCGCCACGGGCATTTGGGCGGATGCGAATGCGCGATGGAAGCGGATCATCAGATCTGCCGTGCTGGATCCCTCCACTGGCCAGAGTGAGCCCACCACGGATCCGGCGCCGCCGATCAGGAAAGCCGATGTCAGGCCGCGCATGCCCACTCCGTCCCGGGAATTGCCGACCGAGGAATCACACGACGACAAAACGACGATTGCGTTGCTCCAGAGGCGCTGCCGCGAAATATCGACCGCAGTCACCCGGTTTTGTCCGTTACGATTTCCATCGAGCAGAATCGAGGACCGCAGGGGATCGACCGCGTCCGTTACCGAATGCCCCGCGTAGTGGAACACGGGCGCGGTGTTCATCGCCGCAAGAAAATTTGTTTTTTCAACGCTATGGCCGGCCACGATCATGGCTTTCGGGTAAAAGTCTTTCAGTGCGGTAAGCTCCCTGATCTCCGTTGAATCATCATTCTGCGAGCCGAAACTGACGATCGCATTGCGCTGCGGCCGGCCTCCATTGGTTGCCAAAAGATGGGTCAGGGTCGGACTGACGATGATTGTGAAATTTTGGATCAGATACTCCCGCCGTCCGGGACGCCGTAGCGCGGGGAATGGCAATCCGTGAAGGGCTCGATCCGGAATGATAGCGATCGTCCGAGCCGGGTCGAGCATGTCCGCAACCGGCTCCACGAGCACTTTCCCGAGGTCCTTGAGCAGCGTATCGGCGTTCTGACCGCTGCGGAGTTTCTGCAATGTCTGCTGAACTTCGCCTTCGAGCACGGATCGACTGACCGGGACAGAAAAAAGTTTGAAGACGTTGTCGGAAATGAACCAGATCAGCAGGTGGTCTTTTAACAGCGCATATTCGATGATCTGTGTGTCGTGCGGCACGAGCTTTTGGACTCTCGATCGATTCAAAGCCTGCCCGCGTATCCGCTCAATGTCGAGATTGAACTGGCCCAGGAATTCAAGAAATAGTTTTGCTCGATACTTCTGGAGGTACGTCCACGCCGCATCCGGTGAACCGTGCTTGTATTCGAACTCGATCGCAGAATCGTAGAGCTCGCGCCTCTCGTCGTCGAATTTCACTCTTAACTTCTCAGACTGGAGGTAACGGTCGTCCATCTCGACCATTTCTATCGCTTCGTTGAATTTTTGTGCCGCTTCCCAGATGCGACCGGTTTCCGAGTAGGATCGAGCAAGCAGCGTGAGAGCTTGGGAGGTTACATCGATTACTTGAAAGGGCTGCTGTGAGTAGATCTTCAGATTTCTCTCAGCCAGAGATTCAGCGTCCTTATATCTTTTCCGGTTCATGTCCATCCTGCTCTTCACCATGTTCAGAACGACTTCAGTCCGAGTTTGGTCAAAGCCTGCAGGAACTCTTTTGAAAGCATCCTCCGCGACGCTCAAATAGTGTTCGGCAAGCGTCTGTTCGGACATGTATTCGTAAAGCTGAGCTAGTGTTGCCGCAGCCGTCGCTTCCAGTCCCGGATTCTTCGTGATTCTGCTCTGTCCGACAGATTCTTGTTCAAACAGGACCGCTCTCGCAGCCATTCCTTGCCGATAGAGAATGGAGCCAATGAGCAAGTCCAGCGAAGACATGCGGACGACATCATCGTCGTCGGTCAATCGGAGGGAGTCCAAAGCTAGCCTTAAAGCTTCAGCATGATCGCCCGCACCGTATTGGTAGATGGCCAAGTAATAGAGAGGACGAACTCGGTCGTGGGGTGCACCGATATCAGCGAACATGTGTTCGGCTTCGGCAAGCAGCGTCAGCATTTCCCCATAACTCGGAGTCAATCTTAGAGTTGTGCCGTAAATGGAGAGCGCTTTCGCTTGCAACCATACGAAACCATGCTCCCGCGCCGAAGAAACGACCCGTTGCAGCGACTCACGTGCTAGTTCAAATTCTCCGACCCGGATTTGGGTATCCACCCGGTTGATATCAATCCACAAGCGATCAAAGGCCGGATCCGTCTGGTCGATGAGCTTGTCCGCATTGCTGTAGGCTTCCAGGCTGCGGGTGAGATTTCCTTGAAGGTATAACTCGGCACCTTCGCGAACATGGCTTCGAACCGCAATCGTAATATCTTTTCGGCTAGTGAACAGGGGAGCCAGCATCGCGGAAACTGTTTTATCACCAAAACGTCGTTCAATCTGACCGGCAATAAAACGCACAAGTGCCGGTGACTCTGGAACATTAGACAGTCCGTGTTGCATCGCTGTGCGACGGCAGAGCTCCGGATTCTTATCGAAAAGCCGCTGGGCATCGGAAAGATCGTTATTTTCTATTGCCCTTCTCAATTCATCCAGAAAACTGGATTCATCCGACTCCCCCCTGTTTGTCAGTTCGCGATACCAAACCGACGATGGTTCCAATCCCTCGTATCGATGGAGCGTTTCCCCTGCAAGCCCGGAAAGGCGAAGCTTTCGATAGGTCACCACCAGGTTGAAACGGGGCTCAAGTGCTCGCGGATCGAGTTCTACGGCCTGCTCGAATTCGTCGAGTGCTTTCAATAGGTAGGTTGGATCCATGTCGGAAAGCGCGAGAAAACTGGCACCGAGATTATTCAGAATCGCAGGGTCTCGGCGCATTTGAGGTGACGTCTGGTTGACGCTGTCAACGAAGGCTCGCCAATTGCCCGAGGCCAAATAGATCATCCCCTGGAGCCGTTGGCGCTCTTCCGAGTCGGGGCGGCGCAAAAGCAGGACTTGCGCCCGGCCGAGATCCAGTTGGCGGCCGGTCGCGCTCGTCAGTTCAGAATAAGGTGTTCCAAACAGCCGGCCACCTCCAGGCCGCTGCTTGTTGTATGCGTTTTCAATCAGCGTTCGAATTTGATAGCCGGTATAGAGGTCGTTGCCGAAGAGGTAAAGAACCACGAAACTACAGCAGAGGGCGACCGAAATGATAACGAATCCGATCGCCCTCCTTGGTTTGGCCAATCCGAGATGGTCTGCCTTGCTATCCAACATCAAAATGTTATTTAGGGAACGGCGACCACATAGCAGAACGCGTAGTTGTCTATCATCATAAAGTGATGTCCCACTTTCGGAGTCGGCGCGCTGCTGGCTCCAAGTTTCCTCGGAACGACGTCGAAGTCGAGAGCCGCCGGACGCTCCACATACGCGAAGTAGTGATTGAAGTGGTCCGCGTATGGATCTACAGAGTCCGCTCTCTCGGGTCTATATTCCACCCGCAGTTCGCGAGCGGTGTCAAGAGGGATATTGATCTTGCCATCATCCAGCTTCAAAGTACCGGCCGATGATAGATCGATCTTAATGGTGTCCGCAATTTGGCGAGGCCGGAAAGTGTTGACTTCTTCTCCGTTGTCCGCCCGGACAAAAGTATACCGGGCCTTGCTGACTTCCACTGTCGTCACGGACCGAATAGCGCCGAACGGAATAGAAATCACGCTGGGGCACTGGTCGACATGGGACTTGACCGAGTTGCCATAAAACTCTTTCATCCGAACCAGCTCAGGAACCGAGATCCGGGGACTGCCCGGAGCCGATGCCGGCGTCTCGACGGCGCCACGACCTTTGATCGCGAGAATTCGCTGCGATCCATTCTGAGGAACGATAGACAGAGTGGCCTTGTGTCCTGGGGCTTTTGGGAAACCCAGGCGCAGAACTTCGGGATCCGCAAAGTCCAGCATAACCAGACCCTTTACATACAGGGAGGTTGTCTGAGACGTTTCTTCCACGGTTGCAAAAGCCGACTGAACGCTGATCATGGAGAGGGTCGGAAGCGCGGTTGCGCCGCTAAGGACAGTGAGAAATTCACGTCGATTCATGGTGGGCTCCTTCTTTAGGTTGTTTTTTTAGTTGGTGATCTGGCATGAGCTCCAGCCTTTTGCTGAAGCTCACTAAAAGAAGACGTAAACCTCGGCTTCAAACATTCAAAACGTCTAAAAAAAATTCTTCTAAAATTCTTGCGTGTTTTCAGCTCCGGATTGCGTCTTCTTATAGTAGGAGGGAAATCGCAGTGAGTGGAGAAAGAAAGGATCATGGCCAATGCTTGACGGAGGAGACACTGACCGACTACCTCGAAGGCGAGCTGGATCCGCCCATCAAAGCCGCGAGCGAGGTTCATTTGATTGTGTGCGATGAGTGCCGCGGCCGGTTAGGTTTCTTCATGAGACTGATGGCCCGGCACGTCAATTCCGAAGAGGCTGCAGACATCGAGGCAATAAGTGCCCAATGGGATAGGTATAAGGTAAAGGACAAGATACCGCGGCGATTCAGCAACGTGAAAAGCTGGTTGGGCGCGTTGGCCGCCGTTGCGGCCGCTCTCGTGGTCACTTTTATCTCGGTTCATCTTGTTCTGGACCGTTCGGGTGAGCCGAAATCGGCAAGCGAGGTGATTCAACTGCTGTTGTCGCAGCAACGTCCATTCGAATTTCGCCTCTCCGGCGAGCCACATCTGCCGCTGGTCCGCACGCGAGGCGCGAATGAACCCGGAGTCGCTTACGGTCTGCTGGCAGGTGAGATGACCAGGTTGTCGGCGGACCCTCATCAGATGGGACAGTTCTACTTGATTCAGAAAGACTTCGATCGCGCGATCCGTTATCTCGAGATCGCAGAGCGGGAGGTGGGCGCCAGAGCCGATGTCCACAACGATCTTGGCGTCGCTTACCTCGAAAGTGGCGATGAATCTCGAATCCGGAGGGCACCGGGAGAGTTTCAGCATGCCCTCGAACTGGACCCGGCCTCCGCGGCGGCTGTGTTCAACCTGGCAATCTTTTATGAACGCACAGGCGCCGTCGCCGAGGCGGAGTCGCAGTGGAAGCGATACTTGGAACTGGACCCGAATTCGCCATGGGCTATGGAGGGCCGGAGCAGACTCCAAGGATTTAGTCGCTAAGTATGGACAATACCGGTCGCAGATTTCCATGGCGGCAGCCGGGGGAACCGTCTGCTGCCGATCTGCTGCGCGAGTGTGGATTAAAACTAACGAACCGTACGCTCTGGACAAAATTCCAGGAGCGCTTTCAGGGTCTGATTTTCTTATACCTGTTGCGTGCGCTCCGGTACCGAAGCATTCAGGAGGATGCCGCGGATATTGTGCCGGATCTCGCACAGGAAGTGTACCTAAGGCTGGTTCAGCATGACGGCCGCATTCTTCGCTCGTTCAAGGGCACCACGGAGTTTTCAGTCATGGCGTTTCTAGCAAAGATTTCCGCCACTGTCGTTCAGGATTATCAACGACGCAGTGCAAGTGAGAAGAGGCGCGGGCAGGTTGTACCCATTGATGCAGCAAAGTCCGCCGGGTTCGCGGAAAAGCGATTGCCCGAAAATTCCGAATTCGATCCTGAAGCCCTCAGGGCCATCCTTTCCTGGATTGATATCGAGCGCATTGTCGAGGGCGATCCCGACCGCAAGAACGCGGGCCGGAACGCGCTCATATTCAAACTCCATTACGTTGATGGCTTTTCATCTACCGAAATAGCAAATGTGCCGGGCTTCGAATTGACCAAATCCGGGGTCGAAAGCGTGTTGGCCCGCTTGAGAAAGAGGATTCAGGAGTGAACCGCCGTATCAAAGTGGTCCAAGCGCCAGCCACTGGTCCGACAAGAACCAATTTGACTGCGGAGGAGTTGTTGCACTTTTCGCGGCTAATCACGATAGGCCAACTTTCAGCTTGCTTTGCTCACGAGATCGCAAACCCCTTGATGCTGATCAAAGGACACCTGCGCTTTGTCGAGGAAAGCCTCCCAGTGGATGACCCTTTGCGGATCAACTTCGAGGTCATCGAACGCGCTTCGCGCCGCATCGAAGAAACGGCAAAGTGGCTGCTCGATTTCAGCCGCAAGAGAAAGCCCGGGACAGAGAAATTCGAGGTTGGGGAATTGGTCTCGGATGCAGTCCGTTTCACGAAACCTTATCTTCGAATCCAAAACGTCGATGTTGAGATGCAGGTGGAGCCCGGCCTTCCTCCCGTGCCAATCGACCGCTGGCAAATGATCCAGGCCATTGTCAACGTACTACAGAATGCAGTGGACGCTATGGCGGACGTGGCCAAGCGTGTTATTTCAATCCGTGCGGGAATCGAAGGAAATCGGATGCGGATCGCCATCTCCGATACCGGAACAGGGATCGCGGCGGCCCATCTGCCTTTCATTTTTGAGCCATTCTTCACTACCAAAGGTGAACACGGAACCGGTCTTGGACTGTGCATCACGAGACAAGTGATCGAACAACATGAGGGGACGATCACCGTTCAGACCCAGGACAGCGGCACAACTTTCATCATCAGCCTCCCTCTTTAGGCTGCGGGGTGGGATTCGCTTCCAAGATGGAAGTTACCCACCCCCATTTTTTTCTATGCGGCTTATGGGGCCAGCCGTTTCCGTTCAGGTTCGCGACCATCACTGATTTTTCTCCCCCGAAATCGCAATTTCGGAATTAAAATCGCGGCCACGATGTTTGCCAATAAATTCCATTGGAAATCGATACTGTACGTCATCTTTTTTCTTTCCGGCGCGACTGGCTTGGTCTATGAGGTGATTTGGGTCCGGCTTACCGGACTGGTTTTTGGGAACACGTCGCATGCGATATCGACGGTTCTGGGCGCCTTTATGGCCGGGCTGGCACTTGGAAGCTGGAAATTGGGACAGAAAGCCGACCATACGGATAATCCGCTGCGGATGTATGGTCTGCTGGAAATCGGCATCGGGCTTTCCGCCGCTCTGGTCCCTTTAATTTTTCGCGCTCTGGATTCGTTCTATTGGGCCATTGAGCCTTCCGTATCGTCGATTCCGGGAGGCGGGGGCTTTGTCCGCTTCGGTTCGAGCTTCATCATTCTGCTGACCCCGACATTTCTGATGGGCGGTACGTTGCCCGTGCTGACGCGCTTCTTCACCGAAAACTTAAATGAGGTCGAAGGGAGAGTCGGTGTGCTTTACGCGCTGAACACGTTTGGGGCCGCGGCGGGCACGCTCGCCGCGGCTCTGGTATTCATTCCGGGCCTTGGGAATACTCGAACGACGTTGATCATCGCGGCTATCAACGTGGCTATTGGATTATTTGCCATTTGGTTGTCGGGTCGAGCAGAAGGCCGAGGTGGAGAAACCGATCCGGTGGTAATTATTGAAGAGGTCCCCGCGGCGCCTTTGGCCACACCGGCTGCGGGCAAACTGGTTTTGCTGACGCTCGGCGTATCGGGTTTCGTATCGATGATGTACGAAGTCTCGTGGACGCGGGCGCTGTCGGCCATGATCGGCAGCTCGACCTATGCGTTTTCGATCATGCTGATCACTTTTCTAGTCGGGATTGCCCTGGGCAGCTCCATTGTCGGGCGGCGAAAACCCACGGCGACTCTTCGGTTGCTGGGCCTGATGCAGGTGGGCGTCGCGATCGGCGGCCTCGTTTTCCTGGCTGGATATTTGCTCGCACCTTACGCGCTGATTGCGTTGATTCGTGCGTTCTTCTACTCGTTTCCCGCCATTCTGACGATACAGTTCATCGTATCTGCGGCTTTGATGATTTTTGCCACACTGTGTATGGGAGCGACGTTTCCCATCGCCAGCCAATTGTATTCAAGTAAGTTCGTCATCCTTGGACGGAGCGTCGGCAACATCTATTCGGTGAACACCGTTGGCGCGATTCTCGGATCGCTGCTGGCTGGATTCGTGCTCATGCCAGTCATTGGGACGGAGCGAACGATTCTAGTAGGTTTGTTTTTTAATTCGGCAATGGCGCTACTGTTGTTGACTGAAATGCCTGGTGCGGGCCTCGCTCGTGCCGTTGCCCTGGTTCTTCTCCTTGTGGCGACCGTGTCGATGCGCGGAGGCTTCTTCTGGAAACCGGAAACGCTTGATCGCGGCGTGCTCATCTACTCGCGTCAAATCGAAGCGCGTCCTGAACTCACGGTCAACGAACACTACGAGGACACAGACGTTGTGTACT
>WNGD01002844.1_pt1 | contig 17902 bp, 13 predicted proteins | sample 5400671 | NCBI WGS metagenome assembly WNGD01 (sample SAMN13153369, study PRJNA577476) | soil metagenome | isolation source: 40 cm soil or saprolite under grassland replicate 2 | place: USA:California | collected 2016-06-15
GGCTGCGTTACGGCGAAGGCATCCTCTACACCAAGAACGCCGGCGACCTCAGGGTCTTTTGGCAAGGGCCTTCGCTCGGCTTCGACTTCGGCGGCGAAGGCGCGCGCACGATGATGCTGGTCTACAACCTGCCGGCCACGGATGCGATCTACCAGCGTTTCGCCGGCATCGACGGCTCGGCCTACTTCGTCGGCGGCTTGGGTATGACGGCGTTGACAATGAACAATATCGTCGTGGTTCCGATCCGCACCGGGGTCGGAGTTCGGCTTGGCGCCAATGTCGGCTATCTCAAATTCACGCCGACGGCGACCTGGAACCCGTTCTGAACCGGACTGATTCATTCGAACGATACCTTTCGCAGCAACGGCCACGGGGCGACGATCGGGAGCGGCTGGCCGCGCGAAACCGCGATATGAGTGTCATTCACGAAATGCTCGCTCTGGTTTAGGTTAACCCTCGCCCGCGCTGGTAGCGGGTGGTCCACCGTGGCATTCTGGTAAGAATTAAGGTTGATGGGGTTCAGGAGGCGTCATGGTCGAACAGATCATGTTTATCGGGATCGGGTTTTTGATCGCGGGCTTGCTCGTTATCGGCGTGATTCCATTGGTGCACGCGCGCGCGGTGCGCCTCACCATGCGTCGGATGGAAGAGCTGACCCCGCTGTCGATGGCGGAAATTCAGGCCGATAAGGATCAACTGCGCGCCGAATTCGCCATGACCATGAGCCGGCTCGAAATGAACGTCGAGCAGATGAAGGCGAAGACCACGAACCAGCTCGCGGATCTCAGCAGGAAAAGCGAGGCGATCGGCCGCCTCAAGCTCGAGCTCGGCGAAAAGACCGCGGCGCTGTTTGCGCTCGAAGCCAAGGAAAAGCAGCTCTCCGACGACCTGCAGACCACGCAGGCCGAACTCGCCGCCAAAACCGGCGCGCTCGAGGAGGCGGAGCGCGCGCTCGCGAGCGCGCGGACCGAACTCGTCCAGGTCACCGCCAACTTCAACGACGCCTCCGTCGCCTCGGGCAGCCAGCGCGTCGAAACGGTAGCGTTGCGCGCGCAGACCGAAGCGCTGAAGGGCCAGATCGACAGCTACGAGAAAGAGACCAAGGCGCTGTGGGATCACCTCAACACCAAGACCGCCGAGCTCGAGGCGGCAAACCAACAGCTTGCCGAGGAGCGCAGCCGCGCGGACAATCTGGCCAACCGCGTCGGCGAGTTCGACCGCCAGCTCACCGCGCAAACGGCGGAATCGGAGGTCCTCGGCGGCCGCGTCCAGGAGCTCGCCGCGCGGCTCGACGAGCAGGGCCAATTGCTGGCGGATCGCGAAGGCCACTCCCAAAACTTGCGCGACGAGGCGACAAGCACCCAGAAAATCGAGGCGGAAATTCGCGCCCAGTTGGCTGAGATGGAAGACCGCCACCGCCTCGCGATGGCGACCATCAAGACGGAGAAGTCGCTGATCGAGACCGAGCTCAAACGATCCCAAGACGAGCGTGACAAGCTGCAGCGCGAGATCGCGACCTTAAAACGCGACGCCGAAAACGTCGGAGAATACGAGCGCATGGAAAACGCCGTGTTGCGCGAGCACATCGACGAGGTGGCCGCGGAGGTCGCTCGGCTGACCGCCACGCTCGAAGGGCCGGACTCGCCGATCGAAACAATTCTCGATGCGGGGCGACCAGCAGCGCCGGTCGGGAATGGACCGTTGCCATCCATCGCCCCTCGGGCCGGCGAATCCAAAGGCACGCTCGCGGACCGCATCCGTACCTTGCAGGCGCGTGCATCACGCGGCGCCCCGGCTCAGCGCGGCCCGAAGCGGAGCGTAGCGCCGCGCGGAGCACGCGCAGACAAGTGAGCCGTACAGCTGGCGCAAGCTCCGTCCCCGTGCCAGCAAGGAGCGCGCGGTAGTGCGCGGACCTCACGCGCGATGAACTGCCCAAGCGGAACGCGCGCCCGGATCGCGGCTCGATCCGACACGATTTGGCAACCGGTTGCTTCGCTTGACAGCGTGCATACCTTCTTTAAATCCTGGTCTTGGTGCGGGCGCTTAGCTCAGCGGGAGAGCGTTCCCTTCACACGGGAGAGGTCGTAGGTTCAATCCCTACAGCGCCCACCATACGTCCTAGAAAGCCGCGCCCCGCCGCGCACGCGTAAAGCTTCCCCACGCGCGGCCTCGGGCTCCATGAAAGCCGGCGGGGAGAAGCCGTGTTGGACTGGCGCTGTCGGCGGCGGGTTAAGACGCGTTCAGACGTTGCGCGCCAGGAACTCCCACATCAAGCGCATTGCCGCGCGACAGCTTTCGAGCGTGCTCATCTGCATGAACCCGTGCGGTATTCCTTCCATCACGTGCAACTCATAAGGGCTCACAACGGCTGATAGGGCTTGGGCAAGCGCCAGCGAGTCGGCGAGACACCAGGGGTCGTCGCCTGCTCCGACGATGAAGCACGGGGGAAGTATTCCCGGCGCCACCGCCTTGAGCGGACTTACACGTGGATCATCGAACAAATCCGTGTTGCCCGAAACGTACGTTTGCAACTGCTCTTGAAGTCCGGGCAACGATCTGTTGCGCTCGGCGGTCGCCGCGAGATCGTATGCACCGTAGAAGAGCACCGCCCCTCGCACCAGCGAGCGCGGGTTAGGAGCGCTCGAGGTGATGGCGCTGACCGCCAGGTTGCCGCCCGCGGAATCGCCGCCGATCGCGATCCGCCGGCCATCGCCCTTCCATCGGCGCGCGTTGTCCGCCGCCCATCCAATGGCGAACATCGAGTCTTCCAGTGCTGCCGGGAACGGATGCTCGGGGGCCAGTCGATAGTCGAGGATGATCGTCAGATAACCCGCTTCGGCAAACTGCATCCCCAGCTTCCGAAACGAGGTTGGGCTGCCGAACGCCCATCCACCGCCGTGCAGGTAGATGACCACCGGATGTCGACCGGCACCCTTGGGCACCGCGACGTCGGCACGAAGGCCCGCGCGCAGCTCGACGTTTTGTTCGAGATCGCCAATTGCCGGAAGATCATGGTTGTAAACGGTCGCCAACTCTTCCCAAGCGCGGCGTTGCGCAACAACGTCGCCGGTGGGATTCCAGGCCGGCAATCGACTCAGAACCTGACGGTCGTGTTCGCTGATCATGCCTCGTATCTTCCCGCCTTCCGCAAGGCGCTAGCACACCTGCTAAGGCTGCGAAGGCTGTCGTCGCTACGCGCGGGGCGACGACGGCGGCCACCGATGAAATAGGTCTATTTGCTACAAGTATCGAATTTCCTTTGCCAACAAACGCCAAAGTTACGCATCCGCAACTGGACGACTGCCGGCCTACTTTTTCTTGCGGCGGGCTTTCTTGGCCATGCGGCCCTTGCGGGCGGCCAGCGCCTTGTCGATCGCGAACTCGTCGAGCTTGCGGCCCTGCTTGATGAGGGCCGTGAGCCATCGCGGTCGAGCGCCACGGCCTGCCCACGTCTCGCCGCCAGGCCCGCGATACTTGGGCGGAACTTTGCGCCCTTTCAGCGCAGAGCGGCGGCCAAATACGGCTCGAGAAATACCCGCAGCTTGGCCGCTTTCAGCGCCTAGGCGAGAAAGTTGCTTTTCCAGTTCGCTGCGCTTTTGACTAAGCCTTTTGTCAATGTCGGCACGCAGTGCAAGCAACGCGTCAACGTCCATACCTTTTAGATTAATTGCGGCCATAAGGGTCTCCCATTCGTGGTGCGGCTCGATAGAACTATTCAATCGAAAGGAAAGGCAAGCACGCCAAAGTGGCATGCCACGTATATTAAGCGCATACGTCCTTCGTCCTGGTGTCCCGTCACGGCTGGCATATTGCGGCTGGGAGGAGCGCCGTTCGACAAAGCATCGTCCGCTGCGGCATTGATCTACCGCCGCAGCTCAGTCAGTTGCAGCCCGATCGGGCGGGTCAGCACGTCATTTTTTGAAAGTGTCAAGAAGGAGGGTCGCGACGGAGCCACCAGAGTCTCGAACTCGAACGTCTGCAACAAAGTCGTCCTCTCGTTGCCTTCCCAAGCTCGACTGCGATCAAAGGAATGATGGCACGGGCGAGCTTCCGGCGCCGAAGGCAGATCGACGATCTCGCCCCGCTCGACCCATGCCGCAAGCGGTCACTGCGGCCTCTGCGTCTTTTGTGCAACACTGCAGCACAATTTGCGCGCAGGTAGGCCTAAATCGTCGACAGCGGCTTCGCCCCTTGTAGACTCAAGCGTTGTAAAAGGGTTCGGGCTTCAAACACTCGTCTTGCGAGGCTTTGCCATGCTTGCACGCTTCCTCGCTGGCGGCGCGTGCGCCGTCGGCATGCTCGTCGCCGTCTCGATCACGCCGGCGGCCGCCAATCCCTATGACCAGCAGGTTCGCGGCAGCGGCCGCTCGTTTTTCGCCACCCTGTTCGGTCCCTCGACGGCGCGCACGGTGGTGAGCTACCCCGGCAACCAGAAACCCGGCACCATCGTCATCAGCACGGCGCAGCGCCGGCTCTATCTCGTGCTCGGCAACGGCCAGGCGCTGAGCTATGCCATCGGGGTGGGCCGCGACGGCTTCTCCTGGAGCGGCGTCAGCCACATCAGCGCCAAGCGGGAGTGGCCGGACTGGACGCCGCCTTCGCAGATGCTGCATCGCCGGCCGGACCTGCCACGCCATATGGCCGGCGGCATCGACAACCCGCTCGGCGCACGCGCGATGTATCTCGGCTCGAGCCTCTATCGCATTCACGGCTCGAACGAGCCGGACAGCATCGGCCAAGCGGTGTCGTCGGGCTGCATCCGCCTGACCAACGAGGACGTGATCGATCTCTACAGCCGCGTCCGGATCGGCACGCCGGTGATCGTGCAGTAGCCGAAGCGGGACGGCCGATAGGGAACGGACGGCAGAGACGCATCTATCCTCGTGTCCTCCGCGCGCGTCAGCGCTTCAAACCTTTGCCGGCGAGGTCGTCGAGATATTCCTGCCAATTGGCCTCCCGGTTGCGACCGAGCGCAAGAAGGTAGTCCCAGCTGTAGATGCCGGTCGAATGCATGTCGTCGAAAACGAGCCGCACCGCGTAATTGCCGATCGGATTGACCTCCAGAATGGCGACGTCCTTCTTGCCGGCGACGGTCTTGCGTTCGTCGGGTGAATGGCCCTGCACCTCGGCGCTCGGGCTCCTGACGCGCAAATATTCGGCGCTGAGGTCGAACGTCTCGCCGTTGTCGAAGGCGATGGTCAGCGCCTTGCGGTCCTTGTGCAACCGCAACTCCGTCGGCCAGGGCGCTGCGTCGGTCATTTCGATCTCCTCGCTCGAGGGCAGATCGACGTGAAAGTAGATCACGCAGAGGCCGCGCGATAGCTCGCGCCGAGGTTGAGGCCGACATGGGGAGCGCCCAAACGGCGGAACATCTGCGCCGCAATGTCGCTGCCCCGGTCTAAAGTGCCGCACGCGGGGAAATCCGAGTGCGGTGCCAAACGGCTTTCCCCTCACCTGATCTTCTGCTTACATGACAACAAAATAACCGAAAACCGGACGGCCATGCGGGATTCGAGGCCGGTCGTTGCAAACGAACGCGAAGAGGGGCGACAGTCATATGCGAACTCGACCTGGCGGGGTGCACGCTTTCATTCCGATGTCTTGATCTGGCCCTGCAAGGCCGAATGCAGGGTCGAGCGCGCCAGTGCGAAACGCATGCGTCGCAGGCGTGCGCGTGACGAATCTCGCGGAGGGCGCAAGCGATGGACATGATCGGGGGGGAGCTCGGCTTCATGGCCGCCTCCGCGGGCAAGGCCTTCCTGACGCTGATGGAGCCCCACCGGCTGATGTTCCTGGGGCTCGGCTGCATCATGGGGCTCGTGCTCGGCATCATTCCCGGCATCGGCGGCCTCACCGGAACGGCGATGCTGCTGCCGTTCACGTTCAACATGGATCCTTATTCGGCGTTCGCGCTGCTGCTCGGCCTGGGCGCGACGACCGCAACCGGCGACCCTATCCCAGCGATCCTATTCGGCGTGCCCGGAGGTGCCGCCTCGGCGGCAACGGTACTCGACGGCTTCCCGATGGCAAAGAAGGGCGAGGCAGGACGCGCGCTCAGCGCCGCCTACATGTCCTCCCTCATGGGCGGCGTCTTCGGTGCGGTGCTGATGGCCATCAGCATTCCGATCCTGCGCCCGGTGATGCTGTTCATCGGTTCACCGGAGCTGTTGGCCTTTTCCGTGCTCGGCATTTCCATGGTTGCGGTGCTGTCTGGCAATGCGCCGCTGCGCGGGATCACGGCCGGTTGCCTCGGCGTCATGATCGCGATGATCGGAACGGATCCGCAAACGGGCACGCTGCGCTGGACCTTCGACAGTCTTTACCTCTGGGATGGCTTGCCGCTCACGCCGCTGCTGCTCGGCGTCTTTGCGCTGCCGGAATTGTGCGACCTCTTGATCGCGCGAGTCGCGATCTCAGCCGACACCGGAACCGCCAACATCTACAAGGGCCAGTGGCAGGGGGTGAAGGACTGCTTCAAGCATTGGTGGCTCATCATGCGATGCTCGTGGATCGGAGGCGGCATCGGCTCCATCCCCGGCATCAGCGCGTCGGTCGTCGACTGGCTCGCCTACGGTCATGCACTCAAGACCGAGAAGGGCGCCAGCGCGACATTCGGCAAGGGCGACGTGCGGGGCGTGATCGCATCGGAGAGCTCCAACAACGCCAAGGAGGGCGGCGCGCTCGTTCCGACCGTCGCCTTCGGCGTCCCCGGCAGCGCCACCATGGCGATCCTGCTCGGCGCGTTCCTGATCCACGGTCTGGTGCCGGGCCCCGACATGCTGACCAAGAATCTCAGCATCACCTATGCGATGGTGTGGTCGGTGGCGTTGGCCAACGTTTTGGGCGCGGGCCTGTGCTACGCGTTCAGCCCGCAATTCGCCAAGCGCGCGACGCTGCGCTACACGCTCACCCTGCCAGCCGTGCTCGGCATCATCTATATCGGCGCGTTCGAGGCCACGCGCCAATGGGGCGATCTCTTTACCTTGCTATTTTTCGGTCTCGTCGGCTGGCTCATGAAGCAGTTCAAATGGCCGCGCCCGCCGCTCATCCTCGGCGTCGTGCTGGGCGACACCATCGAGCGCTATCTGTTCATATCGATCGAGCGCTACGGCCTGAGCTGGATGCTTCGTCCGATCGTGGTCTTGCTGTTCGCGCTCGCCATCCTCGGCCTGGTGCGGCCGTTCCTGCAGGACATCCGCAGCCAAGGCGGCGTGCGGAAGATGCTGACGAGCTTCCAGCGGCCGACATTTCATCCCTCGCAGCTGTTCACGATGTTCATGATCGCGCTCATCGGCGCGGCGTTCGTCGCGGCGTTGCGGTGGGATTTCAGCGCCAAGATCGTGCCGCTAGTCGTGGGCACCGCCGCCTTGTGCGCGGCGGCGCTCAGTCTGTTCAACGAGATGTGCCGCAGGCCGGCAGCCGCCGTCGCCGAAGGCCTGGCCGAACATGCCCAGCACGAGGTCGGGGAAAAGATTCACATGGATCTGACCTCCGACACCGGCCATCTGCCCGTGCGCGAAATCGTCGCGCGGGCGGCTTTGTTCTTCGGCTATCTCATCGGCTTCATGGGGGTGATGGCCGTTATCGGACTCATTCCGACGGTGGGCTTGTTCGTCGTCTTTTTCATGCGATACGAGGCGCGCGAGCGCTGGCCGCTGGTCATCCCCTATGCCGTCGTGCTCGTCGTCTTCATCTGGTTGGCGTTCGACTATTTCATGGCCGTGCCCTGGCCGCCCACGCTGATCGGCCAATGGTTCCCGGCATTGAAGGCGATTCCGTCGGTGTAGCGGGCCGCATAATCAGCCACGGCGCCGGCCTTTGACCCCATGGCAGCGAGGTCCTAAGAAAGGCGCATGCAGGCGCAGGAACGGGATGTGCCGGGGACCGGGGCAGCAACCGCCAGCGAGAGTTTATTCCGTTCGGCCGTCAGCACGCTTCAGGCCAAATCGATCGCGATCGTGGGCGCGTCCGAGCGCGCCCGCTGGCCGAGCGAGATTTTCAAGAACCTGCGCGAGTTCGGCTATCCCGGACGCATCGTGCTCGTCAATCCGCGACAGAAGGAAGTTTACGGCCAACGCTGCTTTCCTTCGCTGCGCGATCTGCCTGAGCCGGTCGAGCATGCGCTGGTGATCGTGCCGGCGGCCGCGGTCGCCGGCGTGCTCACCGCGGCGGAGGAAACCGGCGTCGAATCCGCCACCGTCTACGCCTCGATGCTGGGCGACGGCGACGAGCCGGAATCAAAGGTGCGCGGCGCCTGGCTTAAGGATTTCACGGCAAAGAGCCGCCTGCGCGTGGCAGGACCGAACTGCATGGGCGCCTACTCCTATCGCGAGCGCCTCTTCGGCTATCCCAACGCCGATTTGTGCCGGCTGGCGCCCGGTCCGGTCGCCTGCATCTTCCAGTCCGGCGGCCTGATCCAGTTCTGGATGAAGGCCGCGGCCGAGCGGGGGCTGCGCTACTCCTATTGCATCACGTCGGGCAACGAGCCCGATCTCGGTCTTGCCGACTACCTCAATTTCGTCATCGACGATCCGCACACGCGCCAGATCGTGCTGTTCGTCGAAGGCATTCGCCGGCCGCAGGCCTTCATGCATGCCGCCGGCCGCGCGCTCGCCATGGGCAAGCCCATCCTCGCCATCAAGACCGGCGTCACCGCGCAGTCGCGCGCCGCCTCGCAATCCCACACCGGTGCCATCGCCGGCGACTATGCCGCCTATCTCGCCATGTGCGAGCGCTACGGCATCGTCAATCACCGCTCGCTCGACGATCTGGTCGAAACCGCGCTTGCTTTCGAAGGCGGACGCTTGCCGAAAGGGCCGCGCATCGCCTTCGTCACCACCTCGGGAGCGACGGTCGATCTTCTTTACGACTATGCCGCGGCCGAAGGCGCGGCGATGCCCGACTTCACCGACGAGACCAAGGCGGCGCTCCTGCCCATGATGCAGGAAGGGATCGCGCCGAAAAACCCACTCGACGTCGGCATTCCCTCAACGCTGGAAGTCGCCGCCAAAATCTGCGAGACCGCGGCGTGCGATCCCAATATCGACATGGTCGCCTGGGCCTCGCCCATGCCGCGCAAGGGCGAGGCATGGGGCGATGTCGCTCCCCTGCGGCAGCTGCTGACCAAGACGGACAAGCCGGTGGTGGGCTTCGGCCGCGTGATCCAGCAGCTCAGCGACGACCACCTCGCCGCGCAGGAGGCCGCCGGATTCCCATTCCTGCAAGGCATCGAACCGACCATCCGCGCGCTCGACAGCTTGTGGTTTCATGCCGCGCGCCGAGGCCGCCGGCCGCCGACGCCGCCGCCTGCCCCGCCCAGCGATCTTTCGCCGGCAACGTTGCAGGCGACGCTCGCGCGCTACGGCATCGCGCTGCCCAAAAGCCACGCGGTCGCAAATGCCGCCGAAGCGGTGACCGCAGCCGAGCGCATCGGCTTCCCGGTCGCGCTGAAGATTCGCTCGCCCAACATCTTGCATAAGACCGAGGTCGGCGGCGTGGCGCTCGCCTTGCAAAATCGCGACGCGGTGCAAGCGGCGGCGGAGGCGCTCGCCGCTTCGGCCCGCGCCGCGCAGCCCTCGGCGCGCCTCGACGGCTTTCTCGTGCAGGAGATGGTGTCGGGCATCGAAGCAATCGTCGGCGCGCGCGATGATCCGCTCTACGGACCGCTGCTGCTCGTCGGTTCGGGCGGCGTGCTGGTCGAGCTCGTCGCGGATGCGGCGTTACGCCTGCTTCCGGTGACCGCTCACGAGGTGAGCACGATGGTCGATGGCCTAAAGTTGGCACGCCGCCTATCCGGGTTTCGCGGCCAGGCCCCCGCCGACCGCGCGGCGTTCGAAGCCGCCGCGCTCGCGCTGGGGCGTTTCTTTCTCGACCACCGTGCAAGAATAAATGACATCGAAATCAACCCGCTAATGGTGAGGGCCGACAATCCGGGGCCTGTCCGCGATCGACAGTCCAAAGCATCGACGCCGGCCGGCGCCGACACGAGCGCGGTTGCGGTCGACGTGCGGGTGTTGTGGCGGGAGGACGCGGAGGGAGCGTAAAGGCAATGGATTTCGAATTGCCGGAAGAGCTGCGAATCCTCAAAGCCACCCTGCGGCGTTTCGTCGACAACGAGCTGATCCCGATCGAGCGAGAGACCACCGACGGCGAACAGATCAAGCCGGACTATCTCGAACGCTTCGAGCGGCGCGCCAAGGAGTTGGGCATCTGGCAGCTCGACGTTCCGACGGAATATGGCGGCGGCGGCATGTCGATCCTCGCGCGCGCCGTGGTATGGGAGGAGCTCTCCCGCACCATCGCCATACCGGCGCGCGGCGAGGGCATTACCGGTCCATCCGCGCGCGGCATCCTCTACTCGCTGCAAGGCGAGATGAAGGAGAAGTACCTGCTGCCGCTGTTGCGCGGAGAGAAGAAGGCCTGCTTCGCGCAGACCGAGCCCGACGCCGGCTCCGACCCCGGCAGCATGCGCACCATCGCCGTGCGCGACGGCGATCACTACCTGATCAACGGCGTCAAACGCTTCATCACCGGCGCCGGTGACGCCGATTTCATGCAGCTCATGGTCGCGACCGATCGCGCAAAGGGCTCGCGCGGCGGCATTTCCTGCTTCATCGTGGATATGGATGCGCCGGGCGTGAAGCTCGGGGCCTGCTATGAAACCATGATGGGCGACAAGCCGTGGGAAATCGCGCTCGACAATGTGCGCGTGCCGGCGAGCCACCGCGTCGGGGCGGAAGGCGAAGGCATGCGCTTCGGCCAACAATGGCTCAATATCGGCCGCGTCAAGCACGGTGCGCGCGCGCTCGGCGTCGCCGAGCGATGCATCGAAATGGCGGCGTCCTATGCCAAACAGCGTTCGACCTTCGGCCGGCCGCTCGCCGACCGCCAGGCGGTGCAGTGGATGCTGGCCGACATGTTCATCGAATTGCAGGCCGCGCGGCTCCTCGTCTACCGGACCGCGACGCGCCTCGATCAAGGCGAAGAGGCGCGCGAGCACGCCTACGTGGCCAAATATTACGCCGACGAAATGGCGTTCAAGGCCGCCGACCAGTGCATGCAGATCCACGGCGGCATCGCGCTCACGACCGATCTTCCGATCGAGAAGATGTGGCGGCAACAGCGCAGCTATCGCATCACTGAGGGCGCGAGCGAGGTGATGAAGATGGTCATCGCCCGCCACGTGCTCAAGACCTACGGTTGAGGAACCGTCATAATCCAGCGAGTTTGGTCAGTGCAGCGATCCTCTGTCGCGTCCGTGTTTGCTGGCTGCCCGCTTTCGGCGGAACGACATCCGCGCAAACCGTAATCGGCAGTCCGGCATGAGCAGCGCGCGTTACCGACTCGGCGTGGATGTGGGCGGTACCCACACCGATCTCGTGCTGCTCGATACGACGACGGGGGAACTCGCGGTCGAGAAGGTCGCGAGCACGCCGAAAAATCCCGCGCTGGGCGTGCTCGAGGGGGTCGCCAGATTCATTGCCAAGGGCATTCCGCCGTCGCAGATCGGCTTTTTCGCTCACGGCACCACCATCACCACCAATGCGCTGTTGGAGATGCGTGGCGCCAAAGTCGGACTGCTGATCACCCAGGGCTACCGCGCGGTGCAGGAAATTCAGAACCAAGCGCGCGACCGCAACTTGTTCGATTATTTCTATTCGAAGCCGGCCGCCATCGCGCCGCAGCGCCTCACCAAGGAAATTCCTGAGCGCTGCGACTACGCCGGCCGCGTGCTCCGCCCGCTCGATCAGGACACCGTTCGCCGCGCCGCGCGCGAGCTCAAGGATGCCGGCGTCGAGTCGATCGCCGTCTGCTACCTGTTCTCGTTCATGAATCCGGCGCATGAGCAGGAAACATGCGCGTTGATCCGGGACGAATGTCCCGCCGTTCACGTCTCGTTGTCGAGCGAGGTCCTGCCGCGCATTCGCGAATGGCCGCGACTCTCCACCACGCTGCTCAACGCTTACCTCGAGCCGGTCATGGTGCACTACATCGGCCATCTCAACCAAGGATTGGACGCGGCCGGCCTGCGCACTCAGCAGTGCTTCTTGATGCAATCGAACGGCGGCGTCATGCCGTTTTCGGCGGCGATCGCGGGCGGCCGCACCGTGCATACGCTGTTCTCCGGCCCGGCCGCGGGCGCGCAAGGGAGCGCCTATCTCGCGCGCGAGGACGCGCAGCGCGGCCTCGTCACGCTCGACATGGGCGGCACCAGCGCCGACATCGCCTTCATCGAAGGCGGCGCCCCGCTCGAAGTCACCGAGGGCGTGATCGCGCGCCGACAGGTCGACGTGCCCGCGCTCGATATGACCACGATATCCGCCGGCGGCGGCTCGGTCGCTTGGATCGACGGCGGCGGCTTCCTCAATGTCGGTCCGCAGAGCGCCGGCGCCGATCCCGGCCCGGCCTGCTATGGACGCGGCGGCCTGCGGCCGACGATCACCGACGCCGACCTCGTGTGCGGCTACCTCAACCCGGACTATTTCCTCGGCGGCGCGCAGAAGCTCGACGTCGCGGCAGCCCGCGCCACGCTCAAGGCGCACGTCGCGGATCCCTTGCAGATGGACGTGACGGCGGCCGCCGCGGGCATCCAGCGCATCGTCGACATGCGCATGGCGGACGAGGTGCGCGTCTTTGCAGCCAAGCGCGGGGTCGATCTCTCCGCCTTCACGCTGTTGCCGTTCGGCGGTGCCGGCGCGGTGCATGCCGCCGCGGTCGCCGAGGAGCTTGGCATGCGGCGCATTCTGGTGCCGCCGCGCCCCGGCGCATTCTCGGCGCTCGGCCTGCTCTGTACCGACGTGGTGCACGACTACATCCGCTCCGAGCTGCGGACGCTCGCCGACGTCACCGCCGACCACGCCGAAGACATCTTCCGGCAATTGGAAGGCACGGCGCGCACGGAGCTTGCCGCCGAAGGCATGAACGCCGCCGACGCCCGCTTCACGCGCGAGCTTGACCTGCGCTACACCGGTCAGGGCTACGAATTGCGCACGCCGCTCGAGGGATTGTTCGAAGATGGGCTGACGGCGGCGGCGCTGCGCGCGGCGCGCGACAAGTTCGACGAGCGCCACGCCCAGATTCACGGTCATGCCGCCAAGGAGCGGCCGGTGGAAGTCGTGAGCTATCGCCTGCGCCTGCGCGTGGCCGTGCCCAAATACGAGCCGCGCGCGGCGCCGCCGCCGCCATCGCCGCGGCCGGCCGACGAGGCGGTCAAGGGCCAACGCACGATCTCCCTCAACGGAACGACGATGCAGGCGACGCTCTACGAGCGCGCGCGTCTCGACATCGGCGCGACGATCGCCGGGGCGGCCGTCGTCGAGCAGTTCGACGCCACCACCCTCATCCCGCCGGGCTGGAGCGGGCGGGTCGATGGTTACGGCAACCTGATCCTGACGAGGGCCTGAGCATGGACGCCATCACCATCCAGATCCTGCGCAATAAGGTCGCGAGCCTGGTCGATGAAATGCACTATCATTTCTACCGCTCCGGCTACTCGACCATCATCCGCGAGTCGCGCGACTTCAGCTGCGTGATCCTCGACCGCGAGGGGCGCCTGATCGTGGCGCCGCCGATGTTCTTCCACGCGCCGGTCTATCGCCATCTCGTGGGCCGCATCCTCGCGCGCTATGGCAGCAACGGGGCTATCAAGGACGGCGACGTCTTTGTCTCCAATCGTCCCTACGAGGGCGGCCTTCGCCATGTCTCCGACATGGCCTTCGTCGCGCCGGTCTTCGCGGGCGGCAGGATCGTCGCGTTCGCCGGCTCGATCGCACACAAGGCGGACCTGGGCGGCGCGGTCGCGGGCTCGACCTCGGCCGATGCCACCGAAATGTTCCACGAGGGGCTGCTGGTGCCGCCGATCAAGATCGTGGACGCGGGCGTGGCGCAGATCGATGTCGAACGCATCATCCTCACCAACAGCCGACAGCCGGCGCTCGTGCGCGGCGACATCCACGCTCAGATCGCGGTGACGCAAATGGGCGCGCAGCGCGTCAAGCAATTGTGCGAACGTTTCGGCGCGGGCACGGTCAGCGATGCCTTCGCGGCCATCCTCAAGGGCGCGGCGGACGAATTGCGCGCGGCCATCGCCAAATTGCCCGAGGGAGAGTCTTCGGCCGAAGGGCTGCTCGACAGCGACGGCGTCGTGATCGACAAGCCGGTGAAGCTTGTCGTCACCGTCGCCATCAAGAACGGGATCGCGAGCTTCGACTTCTCCAACAGCGACCCCCAAGCTCGAGGTCCGGTCAATCTGCGGCCGTCGATGGTCGAGGCTTGCGTGTTCTATTCGCTCATCGGCTGCCTCGGCCCGAACCTGCATTTCAACGACGGAATGCGCGAGGTGGTGCGGCTCACATACGCGCCGCGCACGATCACCAATGCCGAGCCGCCCGCCCCCGTCTCCAACTACCAGATGGTCAACCTCAAGCTGGTGGACGTCATTCTCGAGGCGCTCGCCCATTTTCATCCCGTGCGCGCGGTCGCTAATGCGGGCTCGTCCAGCGCGCTGACCATCGCCTGGGCCAAAGGCCGTCCCGGCCAGTCCACCATGCAATACGAGATCATGGGCTCGGCCTATGGCGGCGGCATGGGGCACGACGGCGCCTCCGCCACCGCGACGCATTTGAGCAACCTGCACATCACCCCGATCGAAATTCTCGAATCCGAGTTTCCCTGCCGCATCACCCGCTTCGAGCTCGTGCCGGATTCGGGCGGCGCCGGCCAATGGCGCGGGGGCTTGAGCCTGCTGCGCGAGTACGAGCTTTTGGAAAATGCGACCGTCATTCGCCGGTACGACAAGAGCCGCTTCCCGCCGCGCGGCATCGCCGGCGGCAAGCCGGGATGCGGCGCACGCTTCGTCATCAGGCTCGCCACCGCGCAGGAATATGTGACGCCATCCTCGGGCCGCTACGAGATGCAAGCCGGCGAGCGCTTCCTGCTGCAAAGCGCGGGCGGCGGCGGCTGCGACGATCCGCGCCGCCGCGATCGCACTGCGCTTGCCCGTGATATGGCCGAAGGATATGTCTCGGCCGACGCGGCCAAGAAGGACTATGGCGGGTAGGCATATCCGCGCTTATCCGGAGCGGTGGCCGCGTGCTTCGAGACGCATTGCTTCGCAATGCTCCTCAGCATGAGGCGGAGAGGTCGAGCCAGGCCTCATCCTGAGGAGCGGGCCGAAGGCCCGCGTCTCGAAGGATGAGGCTGGGGAACGAGAGGTTTTGCAACATGGCCTTTTCCAGCTGGCGCGGCGTCGTGGGCATGATCAATCCGACATTGCGGCCGGGCGTGACCGAAGAGGTCATCCGCCTGCTGCCGGAAGGCATCGGGCTCATCCCGTTGTTCCTCAATATCCGCCGCGGCACCGAGGACGAGTTCGCGACCATGATGCCGGCCTACGAGGAGCTCGTCGCGGTGCTGGCCGAGTGCGGCTGCGACCTCATTCATCCCCACGGCGCGCCGCCGTTCATGGTGCAGGGCCGCAAGCGCGAAGCCGAGATCATCAAGGCGTGGGAGAAGAAATACAAAACACCGATCATGAGCGTTGCGCAGAACCACGTGAACGCGCTCAAGACGCTGAAGGCCAAGACCATCCTCGGCGCCACCTATTTCCCGCCCAAGCTCAATGCCATCTTCGCCAAATATTTCCGCGACGCCGGCTTCACCGTGCGCGCCATGGCAGGCATCGATGTGCCCTTCGACAAGGTGCAGGATTTGTCGAGCCACCAGGTCTACGCCCACATCAAGCGCAATTTCCTCAACGTGAAAGGCGCCGACGCGATCTACATGCTCGGCTCCGGCTGGCGCACGCTCGATATCATCGAGACGCTGGAGCAGGACCTGCAGGTCCCGGTCGTGCACCCGGTGACGGCCCGCGTGTGGGAAATTCAGAAGCGGCTGCACGTGCGCGAGCCGCGATCGGGCTTCGGCCATCTGCTCGCGGCGCTGCCGTAGGCGGGACGACCATGTCCGCAAGGCTGCGCACGGCGCTCCTCCTTCTCGTCTGCAACCTGTGCTGCGGGCCGCCGATGGCACCGCAAACGGCGGCGCAGTCGGTCGAGCCGTTCTACAAGGGCCGCACGGTCACGATGCTGGTGGGCACGTCGCCGGGGGGCATCAACGACATTTCGGCGCGGCTGGTGGCGCGGCATCTCTCGCGCTTCATCGCGGGCAACCCGAATATCATCGTCCAGAACAACCCCGGCGGCGGCGGGCTCGTCACCGCCAACCGCCTCTACTTCAATTCCGACAAGGACGGCTCGGTCCTCGCCAAGCTCGAGCGCGCGGTGCCGCAGCTCGCCATCCAGGGTCATCCCAACGCCCAGTTCGATCCGGCAAAGTTCACCTGGCTCGGCAGCCTGTCGTCCTACGCCGACGACGCCTATCTGATGCTCGTCAACGTCCAGCACGCGGCCAAGACCGTCGCCGACCTCAAGACGCCCGGCATCGAGGTGGTCCTGGGCGCCGACAATGCGGCGTCGAGCAACCTGATCTTCGCCGTGATCGCCAAGGAGGTGCTCGGCCTCAACTTGAACATCGTGCGCGGCTACACTGGCGCGGCGCCGCTGTTTCTCGCCATGCAGCGCGGCGAGCTCGACGGCCAGATGGTGGGCTTGAGCTCGGTCCGCACCGGCCAGCGCGATCTCTGGATGCGACGCGCATTTCGCCCGCTCATGGCGTTCGGCCGCACCCGGCGGCACGCCGAGTTTCCGGACATGCCGATCGGCCGCGAGCTCACCGGCGATCCCGTCGCGCTGTCGCTCATCGAATTCGCCGAGCTGCCATTTTTCATGGCGCTGCCGTTCGCCGCGCCGCCCGACGTACCGCCGGATCGCGCCCAGGCGCTGCGGACCGCGTTCATGGCGATGTGCCGGGACAAGGCCTTCGTCGAGGAGGCCGAGAAGCTCGGCATCGACATGAGCCCGATCGACGGCGACGCGATCTTGACCTTGCTGGCGCGCACCGCCGCCACGCCGAGCGAGGTGATCGCGCGCTACAACGCGCTCGGCGGCGAGAAGAAATAGCGCGGATGGACGATTGCGGTACAAAACGCGCTATGCGCGGAAGTGAGCGGGAGTTGCTTGCCTCGCAATCAGGGCTGCTTTGAGTCCATCAGGACGAACAGGATTCGACACGGCTGCGTGCCGCGATTGATCCAGGCGTGGTTGGTCGCCTGCTGGATCACGACATCGCCCGCCTTGACGTGCACCACCGAGTCATCGAGCATCATGTCGATCTCGCCGGACAAGATCACGGCGTAGTCGACGGTGCGCGTGCGATGCATCAGCGGATGCTTGACGGGAAGGCCCCTGGCGGGCGCGTGATCGCCGACCACTTTCATCATGAAGTTGGGATCCATTTTCGCCTCTGCCGCGGGATCGAGCGGCGGAAATTCGACCACGCGGATCGCCGTGCCGTTGTCCGGCGGCGACAGACCGATGGGCTTGGCGGCGCTGTCGTCCTTGAACGAGAATCCCGGGGGCGAGGAATCCGTGATCCACAGGTTCGCTGCTGGGATGCCGGATCGTCCTGGGTTGAGGGTGAGGCGGCTGTCGAACAGCGCGATCGCCTTGTTGTCGGCGTCCAGGCCGGTCACGACGCGGCGGATATCGGCCGCCGTGGCGGCAGAGCACGCCAACATGACGGCGATGATCGACCAGAATGTCTTGCGCATCATTGCTTCCTCCCTTGGGTTGCCCGAACGGCGCCGGCCTTCAGCCGCGCATGCGGCTGCTCACCGATAGCGCTGGACGATACCGATCGCGACCGTCACGCCTGCTCCAGCATGCGGTCCTGCTTGCCGAAGTGATAGCGCGGGAGCACGTCGAGATCGGTGCCGGTGACGCGGATCACCCAGGCCTTGTTCGGATGCGCGGTCGAATGGATCACCCCGGGGCCATAGGCTTTG
>WNGD01005424.1_pt1 | contig 17902 bp, 20 predicted proteins | sample 5400671 | NCBI WGS metagenome assembly WNGD01 (sample SAMN13153369, study PRJNA577476) | soil metagenome | isolation source: 40 cm soil or saprolite under grassland replicate 2 | place: USA:California | collected 2016-06-15
GCCCTGACTAGGGTATGACTCGTTCGATGAAGCAGAGTTTGCGCTGGCCGCGAGTTATTGTCAAGTGCCGGCGCAAGAGTGAGACCTCGCGTAGGCGGCAACGCCGTCCGCGCGCCGTTTGTACGCGCCGGCGGCGCCGTTCGGACCAGACGGCGGTCACGGGGCCACCCTAGATCTATCCCCGCTCGGCTAGGGCGAAGACTCGTCCGCGATAGATGTCCCGCTGCAGCGTCACCGTCATCTCGCTCAGCATCGCCGCTGTTGCAACTTCACCCATCTCCCGGCGCAGTGCCTGTTGGGCCTCGATAACCCCGCCGTAGGCCGCGAGAAGCCGCTGGTGCCAGTGCGGAGTCTGTTCGTAGGTGAGCACTCGAAAGCTCGCCTCCTTTAGGAGCGGGCGGTAGTCGTCCACGGGGTCCTCGCCGATAATCGGAAGGTCGCGGCTGCGTTCCGGGTCCAGCTCGAACGCGAAGAACGCCAGCCTGCCACCGGGTCGCACGACGCGAGCGAACTCGCGCATCGCGGCGCGCTTGTCGGGCGCGTACTGTAGGGCGTCGACGCTCATCGCAGCATCCATCGACGCGGTCTTCAGTCCGGTGTCCGCGAAGCTGCCGGACTGAAACCACGCAACCGAGTTCAGCCCTGCGGCCTCTGCCCGCTCGGCCGCCCGTGCGACCGCTACTCTGGAGAAGTCAACACCCACAAGCCGAGCGCCCGTTTCCCGCGCGACCCATAGTCCCGGCCCGCCCATCCCGCAGGCGAGGTCCGCGAACGTCGACCCCTCGGAGAGCCGCAGTGCGCCGGCCAAGTGCCGGAGGTCCTCAAGCGTGATGAAGCTAATGTGAGAGAAGGCATCGGGATAGTCCTGGCCCGCTGCGTGCTCCTTCCAGAGGCTGAGGAAGGTAGGGCTGCGCGGCATCACCTCGTAGACGGCGTCGTACCCTTGGGCGACGACCGATGGTTGGCTCATTGAGCCCTGATTATAGCGGGCGGCCATTCCGTGTGAAGGCGACCGCCGCGTAGAAAACACGGCGGTCGCCTCGCATTTATTCGATTATCGTTCGTGGCGCGGCCTTAATCGTCCTCGTGGTGGCCGTTGCCGTCGCCGTTGTCGCCGTCTGAGTGGATCTGGCCGCGGATCTCACCCGCCGGATGGGCAACGGTGTGAACGTTTGCATAGGTCCGCCCCTGGGCCATCGCATCGGCGATCTCCGCGAGGGTGGAGCCGCAGGCCGTGTTCGTGATGTTGGCGTCCGTCGCCGTCGCATCCCCGATCCAGTTGCCGTCCACATCCCAGCCCTTGTCGTGGAACCCGCCCAGGAAGATGATGATCGGCCCGTTCTGGCCCTCAGGCGCGCAGTGGATGTGGGCTTGCTGGACGCGCTGGCCGTTCTCGACGGAGAGATCGAAGTGCAATTCCGTCTTTCCGCGGTTGAACTCGAACTCGGCCTTGCCGCTGGTGTTGGTGCTGACCGGCGGCACCTCCTCGCTGCCGTGCAGGCGGGCCTCGAACTGCGGCCCGCCGTGGTCGTTGTCCGCGGTCACCGAGCTCGCGAGTCCGGGTAGGACAAGCATCCCGAAGGCGGCGACGGTGAGCGCCGCGGCGACCACTCCGAGCGTGGTCAGGTAAGCGTTACGCATGAAGGACCTCCTCTCGTAAAGCGAAATGCTTAACGCGTTATACGTCAGATAATAGTCGGCGGTTTTAGGAAGAGCGCCGGGTACGGATAAACAACCTCTCGCAATTCGTGAATTGTCGGTGGGCTCGCTGCGCTCGCCCGAAGAGGGGGGACTGGGGGACACCCTCAGACCCCCGGCCCAGCGGCGCTTGTGATTCTGAGCGGCGACCCACAGTTGAGCGCGGAACCACGCCTCTTCGCGAAGGAATCTGGCGCAGGACAGAGACCAGCGCGCGGCGAGAGCAGGGGTTGGAATCCGCCCCCTCTAAGGATGAGTGGGGACAGCTCCTCGCGTCGTTCTACAGGACCCGGGCAAGCGGAGGCCGAAACGCGGGCCGCCCAGTTGTTACGGTTCTGAAATCCCGCCCACCTAGAGAAACCGGCTTAGGCGGACTATAATTCCGGCCAGCCCAGCTGCCCTAATAGCAACCTTACCGGAGGTGCGACGTGTTCAGGTATTTTCCTTTATTGCTGCTTGCGTGCGCGCTTGCGCTCATCTCTCTGAGAGTGCCGGCGCCGGCTAACGCGGTGGCGGTCCCCGATTACGTGACGACAGGCGGCTGGTTCACCGAGCCACCCAGCGTCATAAATGACCCCAACAATAAGGTGAACTTCGGAGCCGTGCTTCAGTGCGACGCTCCGTTTGACCAGCCGAACCAGCTGATCGTTCACTACGGCGACCAGGCGGAGTTCAAGCTCCAGACGCTGACCTCAGCCACCTGCACGCTGAACAACCCGAATGACGCGAACTCGGGCACCGGCACCTGCAACGGCGGGCCGGCGACCGCATTGACGATTGGGTTCGACGACGCCGGCCAGGGCAATCCCAATGATAGCGCCCGCTTCACGATCACCAGCACGGTGCCGGGCTGCACGTTCGCAGTCTTCGGGACGACGCTGGAGGGAGGGCAGATCACCCTGCACGCCCACTAGGCCGCATCTGGCGAGCCCCGCCGATTTCGCGGCTCGACCTGAATGACGACCACGGAGCGCGCCCTCCTGCCATGCGCGTGACACCGTGCAGGAGAGGGCGCGCGTCAGATCGCGGTGAGTGCCATTTGCCTCTTAGAAATCGCATGCTGATTGCCCTACGCTGGGAGTCACGATGCGCACACTATCCGCCGGGCTCCTCGCGGCTCAACGAGGTAGCTCGGCCGTCCCGTACCTGAAGGTCACAATCTCAGACCGCATCGGCGGCATCCGGCGAGGCGACAGCGAACGCCGGCGTCGCGCTCTGCGCCGACGGCTCGCGCGCGCTGCTGTTCTTCGTCGACCCCGTTGGGACCATCCTCAAGGTACGCGAGAGCATGGACAACGGCTCGACACTCGGCGCGGCCGTGACTGTCGGCACGGCGTCCGGCGCCGTCGGCTGGCTCGCCGCGGATGTCAAGGCGAACGGCGATGCGCTCCTGATCTACTCCATAGGCGCGACGGTCTTCTCGGTGAAGCGCACGAGCGGCTCGTGGGGCGCGCCCGCTGCGTGGACGAATAGCGCTGCCTCCATATCGGGCCTCGCCTGCTACTACCAGGGCGACTGGAACGCCGCTGTCTGCGGCACGAACGCGGCCGGCGACGCCTTCGCCTGGACGTCCATCTTCGGCGATGGCTTCTCGCAGGCCTCGAATACGTGGTCGCCGCTACGCGAGGTGACCCGCGCCAGCGCCGGCTCAAACGTCAGCTTTCGCGCTCCCTTCCTCTCTCAGCCGGACACCTATCGCCTGACGTTCGTGGAGAAGTACACCGGCAGCGCGGCTTACAACCGGCCCTACCACAGCTACTCGCCGGCGACTGCCGATTTCGCCTCTAACCTCTGGCGCGAGCCCGTGCCGTTCGACCTGACGAGCGACTTCGGCCAGGCAATCGCGTTCAGCGCCACGGCCGCTTGGATAACCACTCCTTCGGGAGTCTGGACGGCCAGCCTTACGGCGCCTCTGCTGGACGTAACGGCCGACGTAGTCGAGGCGGCGATGGACGACCGGCCATTCGGGGGCCGCTGCCGCATCGTATTGCGAAACGATGGCGGGCGCTACGCCACCCTGCCGCCGCAGATCAAAGCCGGAGCGGAGATGCGCGTGAGCCCGGGCTACCTGACGGCCAGCAGCACGCAGGTCTCTGATGGCCCGGCTACTGGGTCGAGAGCATCGAGCGGCGCTCGTCCAAGGGCGAGGCGACGCTCGTCCTCGAAGCCCGCGACGCCTGGTCGCTGCTCGAGCAATGGGTCGCGCGGCGGCAGTACACATGGGCCGCGAGCGAGCGCAACGTCTTCGGCATTCTGCAGTTCCTCTTCTCGCGAGCAGGGCTCGAGTCTTCCTCTGCCGGTAGCAGCGCCGCCGCGGCGAACCAGTATCCAGCTTTCACCGTCCATCCCGGCGATTCGGGCCTGACCGCCGTGCGACGGCTCCTTGCCACAGTCCCGGATGTAGTCTTCGTGCGCGGCGAGTTCGCGTTCCTGACCGAACCGCTCTCGTCCGAAGCAACGGATTACGCCTACGGAACCCAGACGGGCGCAGCGGACCACGCGCTTCACGCCGGACGTTACGCAGACGATACGCCGCCGTCGAACCGCGCCCAGGTCTTCGGCAACGCGGTGTTCGGCGAGCGGTTCGATTGGGCCGGGATTCAAGCAGTGTACGACAGGCTGCAACAGGTGGACGATCGCAACCTGACGACCGTGGCCCAGGCGGAGACGCGCGCTGACACCGTATTGCGCACAGCCGCGATCGACGGAATGAGCGGCGAGATCACCGTGCCCGTGAACTGCGGCCAGGAGCTGTACGACGTTATCGAAGTCACGGACGCCGGGGCTGGGCTCTCGGCGGCGCGGCGACGCGTGCTCGCAATAGCGATGCGTTACTCGACGGGAAAGCGGCCGGTGTACGAGCAGCGGATCTCGCTCGCCGCCCCATAAACGGATGCGCTCCTGTCCACCCAGGAAGGTGCCTAAATGTGAGAGGTGGTGTATTCTTTAGCGTTTCGAACGTATAGAACCGGCTTCCCACGCGCGCGGCTCAAGGCGAAACGGAATATTCGGGCGCACCACCCTCGCCATCGCTCAGCATCTTCGTAGGGGCGAGTCACCCGATATGCGGGTCTCCTCCCGTCGAATGACCCGCTCACCCCCTCCCAAATCGGGCTTCTGCAATCATGGCTGGCGCGCCCTTGCAACGCGCGCTACGCCCTACAATGCCCGATTTAGCCACGCTGCGCCCCGCCTCCCCTTTGCACGAAATTACACCGTCCAAAATTGAGGCGTGAACGGCGCCAAACGGGTAAAATAGGAGGGCATCAAAATAATGCCGGCGGGGGGCGGCAAAATCGTTGTCTCGGACTGTCCTCATCTCTATATCGGTGGTCGCTATCGGGTTGACGCTCGCGGTAGGGGCGTGGGCCTCGATCACGGTGAACGAGCCGACCACTCGCACTCAGGCGGTCCGGCCTTCCCCTCTCGCCACGGTCGTTAGGGGCCGCGTCGCGAGCGTGCAGGTTTTTCCCGGAGCAAAGCCTGTTCGAACACTTCCGCCCACACCGGCGCCGCCCACCCCGGCGCCCACTCCCGTGCCTACTCCACCGCCGACACCCGAACCAACACCGCTGCCCACGCCGATCCCAACTCCACCACCGCCACCGACGCCCGAGCCGACTCCCGCGCCAACTCCCCAACCAACGCCGGTCCCGCCACCTCCTCTGGTCAGTCCGGGCCTCGTCTTGACGAAAGAGCAGTTCCTAGCCGGGCGACTGGTAATCCCGCAGATCGGCGTGAATGCTCCCTTCGAAGAGAAGAGCGTCGACGGCAGTGGGGTGATGCAGGAACCGAGCGGTAGGGAAGTGGTTGCCTGGTACGGCTTCGAGCCACTGCCAAACCAGGGCGGGAACGTATTCCTGGCCGGGCATCTCCAGCTTGGCGGCTCCCCGGCGGTGTTCTCGAACCTACAGAGCCTTCAGCCCGGGGACCGCGTGATCATAACCACCGCAGGCGCCGACTTTTACTATTCCGTGATCAGCGAGGATATCGAGACCAAGGCCGACTCGCTGCACGCCGTAATCGACCCGGTGAACCTGGAGACGGTGACCTTGATGACCTGCGCATCCGGCTCGTCGACCTGAAAGTGATAGAAGTGCTCGCTCGTCCGGATGGCCAATTTGGCGTCAAAAGATCGCCGCACGGCCGGAAGGAGGTAGAACACGTTGAGGGTCAGCCAGAGCAGTAAACGGCTAGGCCAGCGCTCGATCCTCGAATGGGTGATGTCATCGCGAGAAATGTCAAACGACCTCGATCCTGTGAGGGAGTTAGGCTGCCATCTGAGGCGGTTGGATGTGAGGACTAGTGTGCCGGGCGGATTGATCGGGAAAATTCCGAGCACCAACGATACTCGACGGGCAGGCCCCGCTTTAACAACGACATCCTCCCTTTCAGATCGACTAGTAACTAGATCACCCGCCGGCCCGCTACCGGTCGCCCTCCCTCGACATCGTCGAGGAACGCCTCGATCTCCGAGAGGAACGTCTCCAAACGCCAGCGCGAGCCGTGACCGCAGTTCTTGCGGACGACAAGCCTCGAGCCGGGAATCGACTCGTGGTCGCGCAGGGCGCAGGGCAGAAAGTCGTCCCATTCTCCGATCATCACCAGCACAGGCGCCGTGATCTTGCGAACGCGTTCGGTAAGGTCCGGGCGGGAAGCGATCGCGCGCGCCGCGCCGATGTAGCCTTCTGGGGTCATTAGCTTGAGGCGCTCGAAGTCCTCTTCGAACGCATATGGGCTCTCGTCGAGATGAGGGTCGCTGGCTTTGGCCCACTCGTGCTGCCGGCGCTGCGTTTCCTCCAGGCCGCGCTCGCGAACGCTGTTCTCAAGGAGCGACACGCCAAACGCCAGCCGCTTCTCCCATTCGGTCGCGGCATCGCCTTCGGCCGGCGGCGCGTCGGTCCCCGCCGCGTTCCCGCAGGTCGAATCGCAGACCAACACCGACGCGCACATGGCGGGATAATCGACAGCGAACTGGGCTGTGACCATCCCACCCATCGAAACGCCGCCGATGTGCGCCCGCTCGATTCCTATCGCCTTCAGTAAGGCGGCGAGATCGGTGGCGAACACAGGCATCGAGTAGTCCGCCGCGTCAGGCGGCACAGTCGTGCGATCATGTCCGCGCACGTCGTACAGCACCAGCGGCCGCTTCTCGGCGAGGGGTAGCAGCTCCGGCCGCCACTGCCGGCTTGGCCCGGCGAACCCGTGCGTCAGGACGAGCGGCAAGCGTTCACGGTCATCGGGCCCGAGGCGTTCGTACCAGATGTCGATGCCGTTGGCGTGGGCGATTGGCACGATGCCTACTTCCTGGCGGAGGCAAGCAGCGGATAGCCGGCAAGCGATACGCTGCCGTTGGGATTGCCGCCGCCCGCCGCGGTCGCGACTTCCTCGCCGATTTGATCGCGCAGTGCCTTTGGAAGCGTCTCCAGCAGCGCGCGCAGTGGCCCCATGATCGCCGTGCAGAACTGCCAGTACTCGTAACCGCTGTCCCAAACGGCCATGGGCAGCTCGAACCCTTCGACACGGATGTCTCCGAAGCCGGCCCGCTCGAAGACGAACTCGAGCTTGCTCCGGTCGGCGAGAGAGAAGATGCCGCCCGGCGCGGTCGGGTCCTGCGCGGGGACTTCAACGTGCTTGCGAACGGTGGCCATCGGCAGCGTGATGAAGGGGTTGCGTTCGGGCGGCCCCCAAACGGCGGCGGCAATGCGCCCGCCGGGCTTCAGCGCCTCGTGCGCCTGGTAGAGGAACTTGAGCGGTTCCGGCATGAACATCATCCCCCAACGGCAGGTAACGGCATCGAAGGAGGCGGGTGGGACGCCGAGCTCCTCGCCGTCAACGAGGCGGAACTCGACGTTCCCCACACCCTGCGCGCTCGCCTTGTCGCGGGCGACCTCTACCATCTCAGGCGCCATGTCCGTCGCGAGTACGAAGCCGCTGGGGCCAACCATTTTGGCGGCGGGTAACGCCGGCTCGCCGGTCCCGCAGGCGACATCGAGGACCCGCTTGCCGGGCGCGACCTGCGCGAGCTCGAGCAACATTTCCGTCACGGGGGCGCTAACGCGCATGATATGTTCGTCGTAGCGCTGCCAGCCAGCGGCCGCTTCGCCCCAGTCTTTCTTCTGCTGCTGCTTGACCTTAGCAGCGTCCACCTGTTGCGTCATGACGACCTCCTTCAACGGCGAGCAAACGAATCGGCTGTCAAGCGACTCTGCTCGGATGTCGAACATCATACCCTGGACTGCGGGCAGCCCGTCTACTGAGGGATCAGGATTATGTCGCCGGGGTGCAGAAGCGTAGCTTGATCCTCTGAGAGGCCGTTGAACGCCAGCAGGTCCAGGTACCTGATTCCGTGCGCCGCAGCAACACCAGAGACCGTGTCGCCTTCCTGCATAACGTACTGGAGAGGCGGCGCGGCCGGTGGAGGCGTGGGCGCGGGCGTTACCTCCGCTGCCGGCGTGGCTCCCGCTGTTGCGCCCGGCGCCGCGGTCCCCGGAGCAGTTTCAGCCGGGGCGTTCGGCGAGGCCGTTGGCGGCGGCGCGAGAGCCTTCGACGACTCGCCGGGCAGCCCGGGCGGCCGGATGAGAAGCCAGAGAGCCAGCACGCTGGTGCCCAGAAGCGCGAACAGGGAGGCGCGAAAGACGGTGCCCGAAGGCGTCGCGCTTACAGGGTCCAGGCATTCAGCGCAGAGCGCTTGCCCACCCGGAGCGTCTGGATCGCCGCCATGGTCAGCACAATAAGCGTTACCGCAGCGAGAGCAGCGCTGGGTCGCCTCCCGGTCGCAGGCGTAGCATTCCATAATGGCGGGCCGCCACACACGCTTCGTGTTTAGGCGGCTCGCTTATTGTAAATGCTATTGCATTTCGGCGGTAGCGCCCGCCTCCTGGAGCTTCTTGACGATGCCCTCGGCGTCGGCCTTGGAAACGCCTTCTTTGACGTTCGCGGGCGCGGCCTCGACGAGGTCTTTCGCCTCCTTCAGTCCAAGCGTCGTTACCTCACGCACGGCCTTGATGACGTTGATCTTGTTCGCGCCAATATCCTTCAGAACGATCGTGAACTCGGACTTCTCCTCCTCGGCCGCCGCCGGCGCAGCTCCGTCACCTGCTGCCGCCGCTCCCGCCGCTGGGGCGGCCGCCATCGCGACGGGCGCAGCCGCAGTAATACCAAACTCGTCCTGGATCTTCTGGTTGAGGTCGCGCAGCTCGAGGATCGTCATCTCCTTGATTATGTCGAGCACCTGATCGACCTTATTACTGGTGGCTTTTGCCATTTGTTCTCCTCCTTTGGTTATTCGAATGCGTTGTTGCCCTAGTTCGATTCTTTGGCCCCACCCGTCCCCCGCAGAGAGAAAAAGTGGGGGACACCCCGACACGCCCGGCCTGCGGCGCTAGTTTGGACGCCCCACGCCTGCCGCTTGGCTGTGCCGTTCCGTCATTCTGAGCGACGTCCACGGCTGAGCGCGGAACCACGCCTCTTCGCGAACGAATCTTGCGGGCGGTAGACGCCGGCGCGTAGTAGCTCACGCTTCCTCGCTCCCGGCTACCGTCTCCTCCGCCGCTGGCTCCTCCGCTCCCGTCCCCTCTGCGACGGGCTCCTCGGCTGAAGTCAACTCTGCTGTCGGCACCTCCGCCGGCGACTCCTCCGCCGGGGGCGGCTCCTCGGCTGATGCCTCCGCACCTTGCTCCTCCGCCGGACCCTCCGCGGGCGCCTCCGTTGCGGCCTCTTCCGCTGCTGCCTCCTCCGCTCCTGCCTCTTCCGCTGCTGGCTCCTCCGCTGCTGGCTCCTCCGCCTCTAGCGCCGGTGTTTCTTCCGCCTGTGTTCCTATTCCCGACTCCTCCATCTGCCGCGCCCGCGCTTCGATAAGGCCGGGCAGCTCGGCGAGGAGCGACTGCACGAGCATCGATAGCTCGCGCAGCGGCGCGTCAAGCAGGCCGATGAAGCCGGCCAGCGGCGACTGAATTTGGCCCATGAACTGGGCGAGCAGTACGGGCTTGGGCGGCACCCGGACGAGGTCGCGGAGGTCCTGCGCGCTCAACACGCGCCCGTCCATGAAGCCGCCCCGTAACGCGAAGCCCGCGGGCGCTCCCTGGGCGTACCCGGACAGCGCCTTCGCCGCCCCGATCGCATCGCCGTAGCTTATCGCGAGCGCTGTCGGCCCTTCGATGATCTCGAGCAAGTCCGGCTGGCCGGATTCGTTCGCGGCGAGGCGCAGGAGCGTGTTCTTCACCACCCTCACTTCTATCGCCGCCTCTCGCAGCCGCCGTCGCATCTCGACCATCTCCTTCACACGCAGCCCGCGATAATCAGCGCTGGCCAGAAGCGTCGCCCGTTCGAGGCGCTCCTTCAGGTCAGCGACGGTGTCGATCTTCTTCTGTGTTGGCATAGGCGCTCCTTGTCCAACGAAAAATCCCTTGCCTCGCGGCAAGGGACGAAAGCAGCGCATGGAGACCCGAAGGTACTCCGCTACGATTGGTTCGCTATCGTCGTCTCGCCTCGGCGGGCTGGTGTCTTAGCTCCGATCCATCGGAGACCCGCTGTCTACGGCAGTAATCTCGTCTGCTCTTCTGGCTCCTGACTTTCAGGTCCGACCCTGCCGATTATACGGCCGCACCCGTCGTCGTGGAAAGGGTCGCGGGGATATCCAGCTTTACACCCGGGCCCATCGTCGTCGTAATCGTCATGCTGCGGATGTACTGCCCCTTCGCGCCGGACGGCTTTTCGCGCACGATCGCGTCGATCAGCGAGCCCAGGTTCTCGACGAGCGCTTCTTCGGCAAAGCTGACCTTCCCGAACGGTACGTGGACGAGGTTCGTCCGATCGGTGCGAAACTCTACGCGGCCCTGCTTGGAGTCGCGAATGGCCTTGGGCAGGTCTTGTGGCTCGACAACTGTGTTCGTGCGGGGATTGGGCATCAGTCCACGCGGGCCGAGGACGCGCCCCAGGCGCCCGACCTTACCCATCATCTCTTTGACGCCCAGCGCCACCTCGAACTCCAGCCAACCGCCTTCTATTCGCTTGATGAGGTCGTCGGCGCCGACGTAGTCCGCGCCGCCCTGCTCGGCGATCCTCGCCGCCTCGCCTTCCGCGAAAACGAGCACGCGCTGCCCCTTCCCGAGCCCATGCGGCAGGACGAGAGTGCCGCGAAGCTGCTGGTCGGCGTGGCGAGTGTCTAGCCCCGTCCGAATGTGCAATTCGACCGATTCGTCGAAGTTCGCGTAAGCGGTCCCTTTGACGAGCGAGACTGCTTCTTTTGGTTCGTACGTCCGTGAGCGATCGACCTTCTCGAGCGCCGCTCGATATTTCTTGCCGCGCTGAGCCATGAGCGCGAGACCACGGACCGGAATGAGCCGGCGATGCACAGGATCAGGTGCTACCAGAAATTGCTCCATTGTGAGCGCGCCAAGAATTGGCGGCGTTTCTTCCTCGCCGAACACGCAAAGGGTGCTCAGCGTTTCGCCCGCATAGCGAACGGGCACTTCCGCTACGTCACGTTCGTCCTCGCGGCCGTCTGCGAGGACGAACGTGCGCCGCAGTGCAGGCGCATGTCCGAGATTCTCTAGCGTGTTCCGCGGTAGCCACGAAAACAGAGCACCCGAATCGGCCACGGCCCTGACTGGCTCGAACCGGCTCCTGTCTGGCGTGCCAAACTCCAAAGCGACGGTGAACGTTCCCATCTTTCCAGCCCTTTTTTCAGATCTCGCAGTCGCCACTTAGCTGCCCACCTCCACGCCCATGCTGCGCGCAGTGCCCTCCACCATTCGCATCGCCGCATCAATGTCGTTCGCGTTGAGGTCCTTCATCTTGGCCTCGGCGATCTGCTTCACTTGCGCCCGGCTCAACGTGCCCACCTTCTCCCGCTTCTGCGTCGGGCTGCCCTTCTCGATGCCCAGCGCCTTACGGATCAGGTCCGAGGCGGGTGGAGTTTTCAGCACGAACGTAAACGAGCGGTCCTCGAAGACCGTGATCTCGACCGGAACGATGCTGCCCGCATCCCGCGCAGTGCGCTCGTTGTACTCCTTGCAGAACGCCATGATGTTGGCGCCGTGCTGGCCGAGCGCCGGGCCCACCGGCGGCGCCGGCGTCGCCTGCCCCGCCTGCAGTTGAAGCTTGATGATCGCCCTTATCTTCTTAGCCATGCCTGCTCGCTATCACGTTCTCCCAATCAGTTTCCAGGTTTGGCGGTTTGCGGGTTTTGACGGTTCGCAGAACCAGCGGCTACAGCCGCTCGACTTGCAGGAAGTCGAGCTCTACCGGTGTCTCGCGTCCGAAGATCGAGACCGCGACCTTCACCTTGCCCTTTTCGGTGTTGATCTCTTCGACCGTGCCCACGAAGTCGGCGAACGGGCCGTCGATCACGCGCACGCTCTGGCCTTGCTGGAACCCGACCTTCACGCGCGGCTCATCCGCCCGCATCTGCTTCATGATCGAAAGCACCTCGGCCCTGTCGAGCGGGGTCGGCGCGGTGCCAGAGCCGACGAATCCCGTTACTCCGGGTGAGTTGCGAACGACCGTCCAGCCCTTGCTGGAAAGCGCCTTGTCCTGTTCGGTCGCTTTTGGGTCGTCCTGCTTCAGCGTTATCATCTGCACGAGCACGTAGCCCGGGAAGATCTTACGCGGGACCGTACGGCGCTGACCTTCCTTGATCTCGATCTCATCCACAGAGGGAACGACCACCCTGAAGACCAGCTCCTCCGCATCCATCGACTTGATCCGCTGCTCGAGGTTCGTCTTCACCTTGTCCTCGTACCCGGAGTAGGTGTGGATTACGTACCAGGAGCGGCCATCAGCGAACAGCTCGTCCTCGCTGATCGGCGCTTGCCCATTGCCGACGCGCTTGGGGGCGGACTCTTCAGCGGCTGCTTGCTCCACCACCTTCCTCTTCTTTGGCAAGCTCAGATTACCCTAGCTAAGCAGCGTCTTCTCGATCAACCAGCCAAAGCCGATGTCGATGGCTCCGAGCACCGCGCCCAGGATCACTGTGACCACCACCACAACAATCGTCAGGTAGACGACATCATCGCGCGTCGGCCAGACGACCTTCCGCAGCTCGTTGATGATGTCCATCACGAACCGCGGACGCCAGCCGAGAGCCCCAGCGCGGCCCGCTGCGCCTTTCGCCGTGCCCGCCGTGCCTGTTGCCGCGCGTGGCATCGCGCGCGGTGTCCTCACTCCCGTTCGTTCCTTTGGCTCCTTGAGGCGCTGTCTTCGCAGCGAGCGGTTCATATTACTATCCTAACGCACTTCGCGGTGCTGCCTGTGCATCCGGCAGCGCGGACAGAACTTCCGCAGCTCTATCCGGTCCGGATCATTCCGTCTGTTCTTCTGCGTGGTATACGTCCGCTGGCGGCACTCCGTGCATGCCAGGTCGATTACCACACGGTCCTCTTTCTTGGCCACGCTACTCCAGTACCTTCGTCAACACACCCGCGCCGACCGTGCGTCCGCCCTCACGGATCGCGAAGCGCACGCCTTCCTCAAGCGCCACGGGCGTCTTCAATTCCGATGTCATCTTGATGTTGTCGCCGGGCATCACCATCTCTACACCGTCCGGCAACTGAATCGCCCCGGTGACGTCTGTCGTCCGGATGTAGAACTGCGGCTGGTACCCGCTGAAGAACGGCGTATGCCGTCCGCCCTCTTCCTTGCTCAGGCAGTAGACCTCGGCCTCGAACCTCGTGTGCGGCTTGATTGAGCTCGGCTTGGCCAGCACCTGCCCACGCTCCACATCTTCCCGCTCGATGCCTCTTAGAAGACAGCCGACGTTATCGCCCGCCTCTCCCTCGTCCAGAGTCTTGCGGAACATCTCGACGCCCGTGCAGACGGTCTTTCGCGTCTCCCCGAAACCCACGATCTCCACCTCTTCGCCGGCCTTCACAACTCCGCGCTCCACGCGGCCCGTGACCACCGTGCCGCGGCCCTTGATGCCGAACACGTCCTCGATTGGCATCAGGAAGGGCTTGTCCTTCGGTCGCTCTGGCTCCGGAATGTAGCTGTCGACGGCGTTCATGAGCTCCCAGATCGGCTGGTACTCCGGCGCGTCCGGGTCATCCGACTTACTTTCCATCGCCTTCAGGGCGCTCCCGCGGATGATTGGAATATCATCGCCGGGGAAGTTGTACTTCGTCAGCAGCTCTCGCACCTCGAGCTCAACGAGATCGAGCAGCTCCGGGTCCTCCATCATATCTACCTTGTTCAGGAACACGACCATCGCCGGCACTTCCACCTGCCGCGCCAACAGGACGTGCTCCCGCGTCTGCGGCATCGGTCCGTCGTTCGCCGCGACGACGAGTATCGCCCCGTCCATCTGGGCGGCACCTGTGATCATGTTCTTGATGTAGTCAGCGTGGCCCGGACAGTCGATGTGCGCGTAGTGCCGCTTCTCCGTCTCGTATTCCACGTGCGCGATCGCGATCGTAATGCCGCGCTGGCGCTCTTCCGGCGCCTTGTCGATGCTGAAGAAGTCACGATATTCAGCCATCTTCTTCAGCGCCAGCACCTTCGTGATGGCCGACGTCAGCGTCGTCTTACCATGGTCGATATGGCCGATCGTGCCCACGTTGAGGTGTGGCTTCGTGCGCACGAATTTCTGTTTGGCCATTGCGGGAATCCCTCCTGTTATCGTTCGCGGGTCAGTGGCCGGGCGAGTCGGCCCGATGTCTCCATGATAACCCGGCTAGTACCAACCGTGTACATCTTATGCCGGCGCCAAGCACAAGGCGCGAAAAGGCACGCGATGTTCGCTCTCTTATTTCCCATTTCTCATCTCTCCGTGGAGCCCACGACCGGACTCGAACCGGTGACCCCGTTCTTACCAAGAACGTGCTCTACCAACTGAGCTACGTGGGCGTAATCCAGATTCCATTTCATCTTGCCCTCTCATTCGCTTGGTGGCGGGGGGAGGATTCGAACCTCCGTAGCCCGAAGGCGGCGAGTTTACAGCCCGCTGCAATTGTCCACTCTGCCACCCCGCCATCTTCGCAGGAACGACGAACCAGGAACATGGAACTCGGGTGGACTCACTCCCGTTCCTGGTTCGCTGTTCCGTGTTCCATGCGTCTGGAGCCGAAGGGGGGAGTCGAACCCCCAACCTAGCGATTACAAATCGCTTGCGCTACCGTTGCGCCACTTCGGCGTTATGCCCTTGTAACGGACCGCCGCTCCATTCGTGAGCGAACCAAAAAAAGACGCCCCCGCGGAGCGACCTACGTAAGTATATCAGGAATGGCCACGTAGTCAATCACAGCGGCCTGACCGGCAAGTCAGCACCGAAATCAGCCCGTCTCCCGTCATTCCGAGCCGGATGCCCCGAGAAACTTGACCGGAACCGGGATGAGCCTCGAATCTACATCAACGGGCTTAGACAACTCGCGAGGAATCTTTCATTCGGATGCGCCACTACTTCGTCTAGATCATGACCAACGACTCGGGGACGCTTTACACGCGCGTCACGAGCGCTCTAGAGGTTCGTGTCTGGCAGCATAAACACAAAGCGGTAGATGGGTTCACCAAGAAATACAACATTGGGCGGCTTGTCTACTATGAGTGGACTGATAGCGCGCGTGGGGCGATTGAACGCGAGAAGCAGATAAAGGCATGGGGGCGCAGCAAGAAGATCGCATTGGTCAGGAGCATAACCCAACTTGGAGGGATTTGAGCAAGGACTTCAGGGAAGGGATGCAAGATTCCTCGCGAGCTGAGATCGAGACTGATTCCCCATCAGCCGGTGACTCGCCTCCGAATGAGTAGCACAAGCAGCTGGCTCGGAATGACACTGGTGCGCCGCCAGGAGCCAGCACCACCTAGTGCCAACTAACCCCGCCGCCAGCGCGTGCCTTCCGGCCCGTCCTCAAGCGTGATCCCCAGCTCCCCCAAGCCCGCCCGCACGCGGTCCGCCTGCTCGAACTGCTTCGCTGCCCGCAGGTCGTTCCGTAGCCGCACCAGCAGGTCGATGAACGGCGCCGCGCCCATCGCCGTTTCCGGTTCCCTAAGGGTCAGCCCCAGCACAGCGGCCAGCTCGTGCAGCGTCGCCTGCGGCTCCTCGATCGCCCTCCCCTCGTCCCGCGCGCGGTTCAGGTCTCGCGCCAGGTCGAACAGCGCCGCCAGCGCCTCCGGCGTGTTCAAGTCGGCATCCATCGCCTCGACGAACCGCTCGCGATAGGCCTCCACCGGAACGTCCGCCGGCGGGCCGTTGCCGCCCGGAAGAGTCGCCGCCAGCCGCAGCCGCTCCGCTGCCCTCTTCCCGGACTCCAGCGCCTCTTCCGAATACGATAGCGGCGAGCGGTAATGTGACGTGAGCACGAACAGCCGCACGCCGTCCGCTCCGTATTTCTCGAGCCCTTCGCGGATGGTGATGATGTTGCCGAGCGACTTGCTCATCTTCTCTTCGCCGAACGTCAGCCAGCCGTTGTGCAGCCAGTAGCGCACGAACGGCTGCGTGCCCGTGTACGCCTCGCTCTGCGCGATCTCGTTCTCGTGGTGCGGGAAGATCAAGTCCTGCCCACCGCCGTGTATGTCCAGCGTCTCGCCCAAGTAGCGAAAGGACATCGCCGAGCACTCGATGTGCCACCCCGGCCGTCCGGGCCCCCAAGGGCTCTCCCAGGATGGCTCGCCCTCCTTCGCGCCTTTCCACAGGGCGAAGTCGGCCGGGTCCTCTTTCCGCTCGCCCGGCTCCACGCGCGCGCCTGCTCGCATGGAGTCGACATCGCGACCCGACAGCTTCCCGTAATCGGACTTGCTCCGCACGCGGAAGTACACATCGCCGTTTGCCTGATAGGCGTGCCCCTTCTCGACCAATCCTTCGATCATCTCGATAATCGTCGGGATCTCCTGCGTGGCCCTGGGGAAGAGGTGCGCCGGGGTGATGTTCAGCTCTCGCATCTCTTCGTCGAACTCTTCTATGTGGCGCGTGGCCAGCTCGCTCACCGGCACGCCCTGGGCGTTCGCGCGCATGATCAGCTTGTCTTCGATGTCGGTGTAGTTCTGCACGTGCTTGACTCTGAAGCCGAGGAACTCAAGATACCGGCGGAGCACGTCGAAGATGATGTAGCTCATCGCGTGGCCCAGATGCGCGCGGTCGTACGGAGTGATGCCGCAGACGTAGATCTTGACCTCGTCGCCGGACGGCGCGAACTCCTCCAGCCGCCGGCTCATCGTGTTGTAAAGCCTCATGAGCCTTCGCCCTTTGCTGACCGACGACGCTTTGGCCGTCCCTCCGCCTCGTGTGTCCCCCGCAGCATTGTGTTCCTCTTTCTTGTTAGCGCGGTGTTCTTCGTCCCACCCACCCGCCCGGCAGGGTGAACTGGGGGACACCCCCAGACCCCCGGCCTAGCGGCGCTTGTATACGCACTCTTACAAAGCCACAGCTGTCACCTCCCTACGCAGCCCACGCGGCGCGAGCTGAATCGTTAGCAGGCGCCAGCCGCCGGCTACGTTATCTCGTCCTCGCCGTCCACGCTCACTGCAGTCTTCTTCTGGGTCTTCCCAGACCCCAGCTCCGCAATGCGCGACTCCAGCTCTGCGATACGGCTCTCCAGGCTCTTGATGATGTCCCATTCAGGGTCCGGCAGGCGGAGCACAGTATCGTCTCCCGGGTCCGCGAACGCCACGATGTGGCCCGGAACGCCGACGACCGTCGCATGCGGCGGAACGTTTGTGACGACGACCGAGCCTGCGCCGATCTTCGCGTTCTCGCCGATCGTTACGTCGCCGATCACCTTCGCCCCGGCGCCCACGACGACGTTGCGGTCTAGCGTCGGGTGCCGCTTGGCCCGCCGGGTACTCGTCCCGCCCAGAGTCACCCCCTGGAAGAGGTGAACGTTGTCTTTGATGATAGCCGTCTCGCCGATCACCACGCCCATCCCGTGGTCGATGAAGAACCCCTCGCCGATGCGCGCCCCCGGGTGAATCTCGATCCCTGTGAAGGCTCGGCCCAGGTGCGACACGACCCGCGCCGGCACCCGCATCCCGCGCCTGTGCAACGAGTGCGCGAGACGGTGGATCTGGCGGGCGTGAAAGCCGGGATACGTGAGTACTACTTCGAGGTCGCTTGTGGCGGCGGGATCGCGCTGACGCGCCGCCTTGATGTCGCCTTTAATGCTGTCTAAGAGTCCCATGGGCCGTCTCTCCAATCATCCTGCTTTCGTGAGCCGCTAGCGCCGGCCCCGATGCCCTTCCGCGAAGGACCGGGGCCGCGATACAGGCGCAGACG
>WNGD01004612.1_pt1 | contig 17898 bp, 17 predicted proteins | sample 5400671 | NCBI WGS metagenome assembly WNGD01 (sample SAMN13153369, study PRJNA577476) | soil metagenome | isolation source: 40 cm soil or saprolite under grassland replicate 2 | place: USA:California | collected 2016-06-15
GTGTTCTCGTCGGTGAAGCGCTCGTAGTGGCCGAGGTCGAGGTCGGTCTCCGCCCCGTCCTCCGTCACGAACACCTCGCCGTGCTGGAACGGGCTCATCGTCCCCGGGTCGACGTTGATGTAAGGGTCGAACTTCTGCAGCTGGACGCGGAAGCCGCGGGAGACGAGGAGGCGGCCGATCGAGGCGGCGGCGATCCCCTTGCCGAGGGCCGAGACCACGCCGCCAGTGACGAAGATGAAGCGCGTGTCCCCAGGTTTGGCCCGACTCATTCTCTGCCGAGCGAGTCTAGCCAGCGCAGTGGCGGAACGGATTCCACCGTCTTCGAGATCGAGCGCAGCTCGCCGTAGACGGTGAGCGCCGCAACGATCGCGAGTGCGATCAGCCGTCCGCTCCCCCCAAGCGTCGTCAGCAGCCAGACGCCGGCGGTCGCCCCGACCAGGTTGGACCCGGTGTCGCCCAGCATCGCCCGCTCGCGCAGCGTGAACCAGGCGCCGACCAGGACCGGCCCGGCGAAGATCCCCAGCAGCTCGACCGGCGCCAGCGTCCAGGCGCCGAGGCAGAGGCCCGCGCCGAGCAGCGCCAGGGCCTTCTCGGCGCGGCCGGGACGCAGGTCGAGCAGGTTGAAGAGATTGGTGGCGAGGATCAGCAGCGCCACGTCGGCCAGGTAGCGCCACGATTCCAACCCGCGGCCGGAGACGACGTAGGCGGCCAGGGCCAGCGCCCCGATCGCCTTGATCGCACCGGTCGAGAGCCGTCCCTCGCGCAGCGCCCGCCAGTGCCCGCTCCAGCCGCGCGGCGCCTCCGCCGCCTCGCCGCGGCCCAGCGAGTCGTCGAGGAAGCCGAGGAAGGCGACGCCGAGCAGGTAGGGCAGCCAGCGGCGAAGGTCGGGGTCGAGCAGGTCGAGGTCGGCGCGGTCGTCGAGGAAGGCGAGCGGCGCCAGCGCGACCAGCCCCGCCGTCGCCAGCACCGCGCCGAGCGGAAAGGCCAGCTTCGCGCCGCGATAGTTCTCGCGCATCAGGCCGGCGTCGACCAGACCGCGGACGCCCGCCGGCACCACCAGCAGCGCCACGACGATCGCAAGCGGGAATCCAACCCAGTCCACGTCAGTCACCCGGCGGGGGTGAGCAGCTCCGGCAGCAGGCGATCGGCCGAGCCCTTGACGCCGAAGCTGCCCTCGGTGCCGAGCAGGGCGAAGATCGCCGCCAGCCGGCCCGCGGCAAGGTCGACGTCGTCGACGCTGGAGAGCCCGTTGTCCTGGAAGAAGGAGACGGAGGAGGTTTCGGCGGTCGAGCTCTCGACCCCGACCGCCGGGGTGCGGGTGCCGGCGATGCCGCTCATCAGCGCCGCCTCCAGCCGCCCGGTCGCGGCGCGCTGCACGGGCCCCATCTCCTGCGGCTGGTCGCGGACGACGATCACCCCGTCGAGCGCGCCGAAGTTGCCGCTGGCGCGCGAGAAGAGGTGGCTGCGGACGCGTTCGAGCAGGGTGCCGCCGCGGACCAGCTGCCGCCCGGCGCCGGTGCCGAAGGCGGTGAGAGAGTCGGGGTTGCGCCGCAGGTCCGCGAAGCGGGTCTTCGCCAGGTCGCCGGCGAGAGCGCGGACGTCGACCGGCTCGCGGACCACTCCGACGCCGACCAGCCGCGCGCCGGTCGGGCCAAGCGCGTCCTCGATCGCCCCCGAGACGTCCCCGGGCAGCTCGCCCAGCGCGACGACGCCGATCCGCCTGCCCCGCAGCCGGTTGCGCACCAGCACCGGGTAGACCCGTTCGGCGAACTCGTCGGCGCGCCCCAGTTCGCCGGCCAGCTGGTCGGCGCGGTCGCGCGCGTCCTGGAGGTTGCCGGTGAGGCTGCGCTCCAGGTTCCTGCGCGTGCTGGTCAGGGTGTCGCCGCCGAACTCGGCGCCGATCAAGATTCCGATCGCGAGGGCGAGGAACACCGCGATCAGCGATGTCGCGTGGTAGCGGGCGCTGTAACCCATTACAAACTTTCGCGCTTCACTCGCGGCGCATAGAACCAGAGATGCTTGCCTGCTCGTTCCGGGCTCATGGCGGCCGAAGGCTATTGGGCCGCCCGCCCCGCCGCTACAACCCGAGCCAGATCTTGATCTTCAGCCAGGTCAGGTCGACGAGATCGCTGAGCGCGGGCGAGGTGATGACGACGATCGTCAGCAGGATCGCGAAGGCGGCGAGGAAGAGGACGAGGGGGCCGAAGGGGGAGCTCGGGTTGTAGAGGCGGCTGACGCCCTTCGCGTCGACCAAGCGCTCGCCGATCCGCAGCCGGGTGAGGAAGGTCGACGACATCCCGCCCCGCTTGCGGTCGAGGAACTCGATCAGGTTGAAGTGGGCGCCGACACTGACTATCAGCGCCGCGCCCTTCTCGTAGGCCATCAACATCGCCACGTCCTCGCTGGTGCCGGCGGCAGGCAGAAGGGTGTGCTCCAGCTCCATCTCCAGCAGGCGGTCGCGGCCGGGGGCGCGACCGTCCGGGTAGGCGTGGACGATCAGCTCCGCCCCGCAGCGCAGCGCCGCGTCGCTGGCCGAGTCCATGTCGCCGAGGATCAGGTCGGGCTTCAGCCCCGCCTCGAGCGCCCCGTCGGCGCCGCCGTCGACTGCCACCACCAGCGGGCGGACGTCGCGGATGTAGGCGCGCAGCGCCTTCAGGTCGCGGCGGTGGTGGTCGCCGCGGACGACGATCAGCACGTGGCGGTCGCGGAAGGAGGCGCGGGTCGGCGGGAACTCGACGCTGCCGGTCAGCAGGTCGGTCTCCTGGCGTACGTGGGCGACCGTGTTCTCGGCGAACTCGGCGAGCGCCTCGTCGACTCGCTCGCGCTGCTCGTCGAGCTGGCGCTCCAGCTCCTCGACCCCGAGCACACGGCCGCGTAGCAGCTCGTTCCCGCCCACGCTGACGGCGCCGCCGCGGATCGTCAGTGAGTCGCCGTCGCGCAGCAGCTCGAAGGGGTCGCCGTCCTCGACGTCGACGAGCAGGACGCCGGCGCGGGCCAGCAGCAGCGGACCGGTATTCGGATAGCGGCCGTTTGAGGACCGCGAGGCGTTCAGCACCGCCCGAACGCCGGTCGCGATCAGCTCCTCGGCGGCGATCCGGTCGATGTTGAGGTGGTCGACGACCGCCACGTCGCCGGGGCCGAGGCGCTTGACCAGGTGCTTGGTGCGCCGGCCGAGCCGCGCCGTCCCCCCGATCGCCTCGTCCGCGGATGCCCCGTTGCGCCGTGAGAGCAGCGCGGGGATACGGCGGCGACTGGCGGTAGCCACCGGAGCAGGTTAACCGCTCTGGCAAGCCGTCCGGGCGGGTTCAGGCGGCGGCGAGCAGCTCGCGGGCGTGGCGGGTTGCCGCCTCGTCAGAGCTGCCGCCCCCGAGCATGCGGCGGATCTCCTCGACGATGCCTTGCCCGTCGAGGCGCTGCACGGTCGCGGTCGCCCGCTCTCCGGCGAGGTCCTTCTCGATCCGGAAGTGGGTTTGGGCGAGGGAGGCCACCTGCGGCAGGTGGGTGATGCAGATCACCTGGCGGCCCTCGCCCAGCGCCCGCAGCCGCTCCCCGACCGTGCGGGCGGTCGTGCCGCCGATCCCCGCGTCGATCTCGTCGAAGACGAGTGCGCCTGGCCCGCCCCCGTCGCCGAGCCCGGTCAGCGCCAGCATCACCCGCGAGAGCTCGCCTCCGGAGGCCGCGTCGCGCAGCGGCGCCGGGTCGATCCCCGGGTTCGGCGCCACCCGCAGCTCGACCGTCTCGCGGCCGTTGGGCGCGAAGCCCTCGGGGTGCGGCGCCAGCGCCACCTCGAGCGTCGCCCCCGGCATCGCCAGCAGCTCCAGCTCCTTCGCCACCCTCTTCTCCAGCGGCCCGGCGGCTTTGGCGCGGCCCTCGCTGAGCCGCGTCCCGAGCTTCTCGCGACGCGACACGGCCTCGGCCAGCGCCGCCTCCAGCTCGCCGTCCCGCTCGCCGGCGCCCTCGAGGCGCCCGACCTCCGCCCGGCAGCGCTCGGCGTGCGCCAGCACCGACTCGACGCTGCCGCCGTGCTTGCGCTTCAGGCGCTCGAGCGAGTCAAGCCGCTCCTCGACCGCGGCGAGCCGCTCCGGGTCCCCCTCGATCCCATCCAGGTAGCCCCGCAGCTCGGTCGCGACGTCGCCCAGCTCGACCGCAAGGGAGCTGAGCCGCTCCCCGATCGCGTCGAGCTCGGCGTCGATCCCCGCGGCGCCCTGGAGCAATGCCTCCCCCTGGGCGAGGGCGCTCGCGGCGCCGCCGTCCTCGTCGGTCCCGCTCACGCTCGCCCCGGCCCCCGCCGCCGCTTCGCGCAGGCCCTCGGCGTGGCGCAGGCGCTCGCGCTCGGCGGACAGCTCCGCCTCCTCGGCGGGATCCGGCGCGACCGCCTCGATCTCGGAGAGCTCGTAGCGGCAGAGGTCCAGGTCGCGCTCGCGCGAGCCGTCCCGCTCGCGCAGCTCCGCCAGCTCGGCCTCGAGCCGGGCGCAATCGCGGTGCGCCTCCCGGTAGCGCCGCCGCGCCTCCAGGTGCTCGGCGCCGGCGAAGCCGAGACGCGCCGGCCCAGCACCACCTCGTCGGCGCCCTGCGGCAGGCGCTCGGCCAGCTCCGCCATCTCTGGCTCCTCCAGCATCCCCTCGGGCAGGTCGAAAACGCCCTCGACCCAGGCCTCTTCGGCCCCCGGGCGGACGATCTGCGGGCGGGCCTTGCCGCCCATCAGCAGGTCCAGCGAGTGCGCCAGCACGGTCTTGCCGGCACCCGTCTCCCCCGTGATCGCGTTCAGCCCCTCCCCAAGCCGCAGCTCGGCCCGCTCGATCAGCAGCAGGTTCTCGATCCGCAGCTCGCGCAGCACATGCCCTGTCTAGCATCTGGCGCGGCGGGTCCTGTCACCGTTTTGGCACCACCACCCCTGCGGTAGCTAAAGCTTCCTCGGGGTGGTCCCCCAAAACGGCGCCACCCGCCGCGAGAGATGCTAAGCAGGGACGGGCTCCGCGGTAGCTTCGGTGGGTTGGACGAAGTCGCTGGAGCGGACGAGGAAGAAGCCGAGGGCGGCTACTGCGAAAGAGAGGATGGCTCCTATCAGGAGGATCTCGTTGAAGCCGCTTACGAAGGCGGCCTTCGAGGCTTGGACGATCTCGGCTCGCTGGCCCGGCGGGGCGAAGCCGGCGGCTGCTCGGGAGCCACCGGAGGAGACGACCTCGGCGAGGCCGTGGGGGGCGTTGGGCAGCAATTCAGTCAACTTCGAGTCGACGCGCGACTGGAAGATCGCGCCGAGGGAGGCTACGCCGGTGGCGATGCCGACCTGGCGGAAGGTGGTGTTGATCCCCGAGCCCATGCCGGCCTTCTCGACTGGCACCACCGCGATCGCGGCCTGGCCGATGCCGGGGTTGGCGATGCCGATCCCGATGCCGGCGAGAATGAAACCGGCAAGCAGGGCCGTCCACTCCGAGCCGACGTCGACCCCGTGCATCAGCAGCAGCCCGACCCCTACCGCGCCGAGGCCGACGCCGAGCAGGACCCGGATCGGGATGCGGTGGGAGAGCGCGCCAGCGATCGGCGAGGCGATGAAGGAAAGGACGGTCAAAGGCAGGAAGCGCAGACCCGTCTCAAGAGGGGAGAAGTCGAGAACCCCCTGCATGTAGATGGTCAGGTAGAGGAACAGCGCGAACATCCCCGCCGAGAGGCCGAAGGCGACCGCGGATACGCCGTTGAAGGCCGGCTTGCGGAACAGCGTCAGGTCGAGCATCGGGTGGGTGCTGCGCGTCTCGATCGCCAGGAAGGCGGCGAGCAGGATCGCGGCGGCGCCCAGCGAAGCGACGATCTCGGCGCTCCCCCATCCGTCGGGGTTGCCGCGGATCAGGCCGAAGATGAGCAGGAAGAGGCCGAGCGAGAAGGCGGTCAGGCCAGGCAGGTCGATTCGCGCCGGGTCCTGGGCGGCGACGTTGGCGAGTCGGACCTCGGTCAGGGCGATCGCCAGCACTCCGATCGGCACGTTGACGAAGAAGATCCATTCCCAGCCCAGGTGCTCGGTGATCAGGCCGCCGACCAGCGGCCCGATCGCGACGGCGCCACCGATCGTCGCGCCCCAGACGCCGAACGCCGTGGCGCGATCCTTGCCGTGGAACTCTTGGCCGATCAGCGCCAGCGAGGTGGCGAACATCGCCGCGCCGCCGACCCCCTGCAACCCGCGGGCCAGGTTGAGCAGGGTCGGGTCGCCGGAGATCCCGCAGAGGAACGAGGCGAAGGTGAAGATGCCGAAGCCGATCGAGAAGACGCGCCGCCGGCCGAGCCGGTCGCCCAGCGACCCCGCCGTCAGCAGGAAGGCGGCGAGGGTGAGCGAGTAGGCATCGACGACCCACTGGAGGCTGGAGAGGCTGGCATTCAGGTCGCGCTGGATGTCGGGCAGGGCGACGTTGACGACCGTGATGTCCAGCAGCAGCATGAACGTCGCGATCGAGATCAGGACGAGGGTCCACCACTTGCGCTCCATCGGCGCAAGCCTAGAGAACTGTCCCTCTCGGCTCGGGGCCTAAACCGCTAGGTGGCCGAACTTTTCTCGTATCCGGTGGTAGAAGCTCGTGCCGGGGAGCTGGACGAGACAGCCGACCCGCTCGGCGAAGCGAACCTCCAGCGCGGCGCCCGGCTCCAGCTCGCAGACCCGGTCGCCGTCGACGGCGACTTCGACCGGCGCGCGACCGGGCGCGTTGCCGACGTGGAGGACGTCGGTCGGCGCGACGACGAGGGCTCGCGCGGTGAGCGAGTGCGGCGAGATGTAGCTGACGACGTAGCCCTTGACGCCCCAAGCGAGGATCGGGCCCTGGTTGGCGAGGTTGTAGCCGGTCGATCCGGCGGGAGTGGCGGCGACGAGGCCATCGCAGCGGACGTTGCCGACCTCCTCGCCGGCGATCCGGTAGCTCAGCTCGGCGACGCGGTCCTGGGGGCGGCGGCTGAAGCTGACGTCGTTGAAGGCGACGCGCTCCTCGCCGCCGGCCTCGATGACGAGGCCCGGCAGGTCGATTAGCTCGGTCTCGCCCGCGAACGCGCGCCGGATCCCTTGTTCGGCTTCATCGCGCTCGACCGCGGCGAGGAAGCCGACGGTGCCGAAGTTGACGCCGAAGACAGGCGCGCCGCTGCGGGCGAAGCGGCGCAGCGCGAAGAGGATCGAGCCGTCGCCGCCGAGCACGAGGCAAAGGTCGGGGCTCTCGGGCAGCGAGCCGACCTCCTCGACTCCCGCCGCGGCGTCGCCGTGCTTGGCCAGCTCATCGGCGGTCGCGACCAGGCGCCAACCGGCCTCGCGGGCGACGGCGACGGCGATCGCGACCGCCTCGGTCGCGGCGGGCGGGTGCGAGTGGGTGATCAGGGCGGCGACTCGCTCAGCCATGCAGCCTCCTGTGGATCGCCGCAGCGATGTGGGCGATTCTCTTGCCAGCGCCCCTACGTGGCGCGTTTATCCCCCATGCGGGGAGAAAAGCGCCACGCATCAGGCGTCGACCTCCTGGATCGCGGCTCTCAGATCGTCGATCCCCTCGTCGTCGCCGCCGCACCAGACGAATGTCTCGAGGTTCCCCTTCGGCCCCGGCAGGCCGGAGGGGGCGAACCCCTTGACCGGCAGGCCCAGCTCGCGGGCGGAGAGCGCGACCTCGAGGATCGCCTCGCGGCGGTCGCCGACGTCGCGGACGACCCCCCTGCCGACCCGCTCGCGCCCCAGCTCGAACTGCGGCTTGACCATCGCCAGCACCTCGCCGCCCGGCGCCAGGCAACGGGCGACGGCGGGCAGCACCTTGGTCAGGGAGATGAAGGAGACGTCGACCGTGGCGAGGCCGGGCACGAAGGGCAGGTCGCCGGGCTCGAGCTCGCGGGCGTTGAGCCGCTCGATTGCGATCACCCGCGGGTCTTCGCGCAGCTTCAGGTCGAACTGACCGTAGGCGACGTCGACGGCCACGACCCGGGCCGCGCCGCGCTGGAGCAGGCAGTCGGCGAAGCCGCCGGTGGAGGCGCCAACGTCGAGGCAATCGCGCTCGGCGACGTCGATCCCGAGCGCATCCAGCGCATTGTCCAGCTTGATGCCGCCGCGGGAGACGAAGCGCGGGCGGGCGTCGACCACGAGCGCCGCCTCGGGCTCGACCAGCTGGCTCGGCCGCAGCGCGACCGGCCCGTCCACGCCAAAGCGCACTTCCCCCGCCCGCACGGCGCCGGCCGCGGCGGTGCGCGAGGGGAACAGCCCGCGCTCGGTCAAGACCGCGTCTATGCGCGCCTTCTTCATCCGCCGAACGCTACAGCCGCTCGGTGGCGCTGGCCGTTCGTTCGAGCCCAATACAGGTTTTTAACCAGGCTTTTGCTTGGCCTGGTTCCATCAACGTGGACCGGGTAGCCGCGAACGGACGGCGCCGAGGTCGGCGAGGTCTGTGACCCCACTCACAGACAGATCGCACATATGTTCGTACGCTGTTCAAGGATTCGCTGGAAACGACGATAAGGGGCAGAACGAAAGACTTCCTGGCTGGGCTCGGCGCCGCCCATATGGCGCTCATCGCTTCCCAACGATGCAGCGCCCGCGGCACACAAGGGCCCACCTACCTCCCACGGATCCACATATATAGAGATACATATCTCTCCTCCCTGTAGTAACCCCAGAAAACGCCCCTCCTCCCCGGAGGGGCGTTTTCTGTTGTGGGGCTTGCCAGAGCCGTTGCGAGCGGAAGCCGGGCGGCCCGAGCGTCCTTCTGGCAACCGAGCGAGCGGCCAATGCGCCAGTAAATGCGCCAGTCCCGCGCTGGTTCTGCAACTCGGCAACGACAGGAGCTTCAGACACCGGGTGGCCGGGAACCACGGCGGTAGAATCCGGGCATGGCCGCAACACCCTCAAACGCCTTCGAACTAGACCCCGAGTTTCTGGCGCGCGTCCGCAAGGTCGCCGACGAGCGCGGCGTAGCCATGCCGCAGCTCGTCAAAACGGCGCTTGAGCACGAGATGGGCGATGAGGCTCCGCAGCCTCCGTTTTCGCTGATCGGCGCATTCAAAGCCGGGCGCAGCGACCTCAGCGCCCGCGCAAGCCGCGACGAGTTCGAGCCGCGGCCATTCCGCTGATCCTCGACACCGGCCCCCTCGTCGCAGCGATGGTCGCCGACGACGCGGACCACTGGATATCTGCGTGGGTCAACTCAGTTGCCCTTCTAGTAGTAGGCCTACCGTCTATCCGAATCCGACTGGGGTGCGGCTGTTCGGAGCCGTGGAGGTGCCCGCGACCATGGCATGTAGCTCCGCGATGGTCTTGGGGGTGTCGATTTCGCGGTCGAGTCCTTGACCGCAGAGCCAGGCGGTTGCTTCGGTGGGGCTCAGCGGAGCGAACTCGACCGTGGCCATCGCCCTGCCCGGGCGGAGGGCGGCGGGATGGAGCTTGCCGAGCGGCTCGTTGGTCGTCACCAGGATCAGCGCCCGCGTCCCCTGGCCGAGCAGGCCGTCGACGATGTTGAGCAAGCGGGCGAAGCCGCGGCCCACCTCGGCGGGCGCACCGACCCCCAGCAGCTCACCTGCGTCCTCAAGTACGAGAAGGCGCCAGCGCTCGCTCGGCTCGGCCTCTCGGTCGGCTGTTTCCTCATCCTCGTCAAGGCCTGGGACGGGCGGATCAGAACGACCCGCTAGGACCGCCAGCATGTAGCCAGTGTCGCCGCCCAGCAGGCGCTCCGGGTCCGTGACGTAGTGGAGGTCGCACCACGCGCTCCACTCCTGTCCGAGCGCTCGCAGGGCCCAGGTCTTGCCCGTTCCCGGGGGGCCGTGCCAGAGCGCCAGGCGCCCCGGGAGCGCGTGGCCCGAAGGCTGGCCGAACATCTCGCCGAGACGCTCCCGTACGTTCCCTGGATAGTTGGTCTCGATCTCCGAGAAGGACGGCAGCGCAAGCCGGCGCCAGCGGGCCTCGTGCCCGCCGAAGACTGCATCGCCCGTGCCGGACCAGAACGCGACGGAAACGCGGGGATCGCGCGGCTTGCGCTCGACACGGAGGAGGCTAGCGATCGACTCCGCCAGGGATCCGGCCTGCGAACTGTCCTCCGCTGCGACCGACACCTCGATCGCTTCGCCGTGCCTGCGTACGAGCAGAACTGGGGCGCCCTGTTCAGACCGGAACAGGGCCTGGTAAATGCCCCGGCGGTCGATGCTCGCCTGAAGCTGCTCACCAACGCCGTCCACATCCTCGATGCCCAATGGCTCACCCTCGCGCTCGGCTCGTGCGTGGGCGACGATCCGATGGGAACGCTCGAGCGCCTCTTGCACGAACAAAACTCGCGGAAGGTCTGACGCCGCCTTGAAATCTTCAAGCGGCAGCAACAGATTGCGCGACCGATGCTCGCATCTCCCTCCCGCCGCTCTGTCCACGTGATCCATCGTCCCTTGCCGCGCCGCACGGGCAACGCTGACGCCGCGTGCGCCTCGAACCTTCGATGCAAGCGATCTCATCTGGGTCGGATCACGCTGGCGAGACTAGCGCAGACAGAACATTTCGCGCCTGCTCGAACGCGCGAGGCGGGCACAGCGACAATCGGGTGCCGCGACACCTGCCTTGGCGGCAGGGTGCGCGGCTTTCGCAGTGGAGCCGTTGCGGTTCCCCCTCCGCGCGGATCCACATACATAGAGATGTCTCTCCTCCCTCTGGTAACCCCAGAAGAGACGCCGGAAGGCTAGCCGATTGAGCGCATTGGCGCAAGCTCAGGACGATGACTCGAGGGTGGCGCACCCGCAGGAAGAAACCTGCCAAGTCGGGGGGTGCGAGGTCGAGATCGGCTCAGTGCAGGGACGGCACGTCGGCCCGCAGGGTCGCGAGGACGCGCTCCGCCACCGACTCGCCCGTCAGGCCGACCTCCTCGCGCAGCAGGGCCGGCTTGCCGTGGGTGACGTAGCGGTCGGGAAGGCCGATCCGCAGGACGCGGGCGCGCTCGGCCGGGCGGTCGGCGAAGGCGTCCTCGAGGTGCTCCAGCGCGGCCGAGCCGAAGCCTCCCGGCAGCACGTTCTCCTCGATCGTCACAACCAGGTCGTGGCCGAGCGCGAGGCGCTCCAGCAGCTCGGTGTCGAGCGGCTTGACGAAGCGGGCGTCGGCGACGGTCGGCTTCAGGTCGTGGCCGGCGAGGATCTCGGCCGCTTCGAGGGCAACGGCGACGCCGTAGCCGTAGCCGAGCAGGGCCACCCGCTCGCCGCTCGCCAGCAGCTCTCCCGTCCCGATCGGGATCTCCTCCGGCTCGGCCGGCAGCTCGGCCCCCTCCCCCGCTCCGCGCGGGTAGCGCAGCGCCGCCGGGCCGTCGTGGGCGATCGCGGTGCGCAGCATGTGGACCAGCATCGCCTCGTCGCGCGGCGCCATCACGACGACGTTGGGAATCGGCCGGAGGTAGGAGACGTCGAAGGCGCCGTGATGGGTCGGCCCGTCGTCTCCGACCAGCCCGGCGCGGTCCATCGCGAAGGTGACGTCGAGCCGCTGGAGGCAGACGTCGTGGATGATCTGATCGTAGGCACGCTGGAGGAAGGTCGAGTAGATCGCGCAGACCGGCTTCGCCCCCTGGAGCGCCAGCCCAGACGCCAGCAGCACCGCGTTCTGCTCGGCGATGCCGACGTCGTAGTAGCGCTCGGGAACCTCGTCGGCGAGCTTCTGCAGGCCGGTTCCCCCCGCCATCGCCGCGGTGATCCCCACCACCCGCCGGTCGCGCTTCGCCTCGGCGACGATCGCGCCGGCGAAGACCTGCGTGTACTGGGGCGGGGCGCCGGCGGCCGGCGGCTTCTCCAGCCGCTCGGGGGCGATCGAGTCGGGCGAGTCGGACTCCCTGACCGGCACCGGCTTGGAAGCCGGTTCCCCGTTGACGATCGAGTGCGGCTTCGCCGCATGCCATTTCTCCATCCCCTCGAGGCCGCCCTCCTCAGCGGGGGCGAATCCCTTGCCCTTGACGGTGTGGATGTGGACGACGACGGGGCGGTCGGCGGCGAACGCCTCGCGCAGCGCCCCACGCAACGCGCCCACGTCGTGGCCGTCGATCACCCCCATGTAGGCGAGGTCGAGCTCCTCGAAGATCAGGCCGGGCGCCCAGTAGGCCTTGATCGCCGCCTTGATCTCCGGCCCCAGCCGTTCGATCCGCTTGCCGAGGCCGAGCGGCAGCTTGGTCAGCCGGTCCTCGACCCCCTCGCGGGCGTGGTAGAGGCGCGGGTTGAGCCGCACCCTGTTGAAGTAGCGCGAGAGCGCCCCGACGTTGGGCGAGATCGACATCCCGTTGTCGTTGAGGACGATCACGATCGGGGTCTGTAGGCCTCCCGCGGCGTGCATCGCCTCGTAGGCGACGCCGCCGGTCAGCGCCCCGTCGCCGATCACCGCGGCGACCCGGCCGTCCTCGCCGATCCCCTTGCGCATTGCCTCCTTCAGCCCGACCGCGTAGCCGATCGAGGTCGAGGCGTGGCCGGCGCCCATGATGTCGTGCTCGGACTCGAAGATCGAGCAGAAGGGGGCTAGGCCCTCGTACTGGCGGATGCTCGGCAGCGCCTCGCGGCGGCCGGTGAGGATCTTGTGGGGATAGGCCTGGTGGCCAACGTCCCAGAGGATCTTGTCGCGGGGCGAGTCGAGCAGGCTGTGCAGCGCCACCGCCAGCTCGCAGGTGCCGAGGTTGGCGCCGAAGTGGCCGCCGATCTCGCCGATCGTGTCGATGATGTAGGTGCGCATCTCCTGCGCCACCTGCTGGAGCTCGTCGTCGTCGAGCTCGTGGAGGTCGGCGGGTCCCTCGATCCCCTCGAGCAGGGCCCCGTCCTCCGCGTCGCCGTTGTCTGCCGTCTGCCGCTTCTCTGTCATTCGTTCCTGGTGAAGATGTAGTCGGCGATCCGCCTCAGGTCGTCGGTCTCGCCGCTGGCCTCGGCCAGCGCTCCGGTCGCCTTCGCATGGGAGTCGGCGGCGAGCTGGCGCGCCCGCTCGAGACCGAAGAGGCTGACATAGGTGAGTCTGCCATGTCGCTCGTCGCTTCCACGCGGCTTGCCGAGCTGCTCCTCGCTCTCCGTTACGTCGAGGATGTCGTCAATGATCTGGAAGAGCACGCCCAGCTCGCTCGCGAACTGACGGTACGGGATTGTCTCAGGTTCGGCCAGCCCCTCGAGAATGAGGACGATGCCGACGCTGGCGGCGATCAGCCGGCCCGTCTTTAACGCGTGCAGGGCGCGCAGCCCCCCGGCGTCGGTCGCTCCGCCGGCGACGTCGACGTACTGGCCGCCGACCATTCCGTCGACGCCAGTCGCCGCGGCCAGCTCGCGCAGCGCGGCGAGAACGCGGGCGGGGTCGCCCCGCTGCTCGCAGAAGAGGCTGATCGCCTCGGCGAAGAGGCCGTCGCCGGCGAGGATCGCCACGTCCTCACCGTGCTTGACATGGGAGGTGGGCAGGCCGCGGCGCAGCTCGTCGTCGTCCATCGCCGGCAGGTCGTCGTGGATCAGCGAGTAGGTGTGGATCAGCTCGATCGCGCAGGCGACCGGCAGGAAGCGCTCGGGGTCGGCGCCGAGGGCGCGGGCGGTGGCCAGCGTGAGGACCGGCCGCACCCGCTTGCCGCCGGCCAGCAGCGAGTAGCGCATCGCCTCCTCCAGGCCCGCCGTGGCTGGGGCCGCGGAGAAGCGCAGCCGCTCCAGCTCGGCGTCGACGAGCGAGCGCAGGTCTTCGGGGTAGCTCACGGCCGCCCGGCGCCGCTCACTCGCCGCTCGACTCGCGGATCCGGAGGTTCGCCTCCTCGACCGCCTCGGTCGAGAGCTCGGCGGCCTCGCGCGCCAGCTCGCCGGCCCGCTCGTCGCCCGCCTCCTCGCCTTCCAGCTCGCGGGCGATGGCGCCGAGCCGCTCGGCTATCTCGCGCAGCCGGCTCACCCGGCGCCGCCGCCCCGCTGCGCTGGCTCGTGCTCGCGCACCGCGGCGCCCAGCACCCCGTTGACGAAGCCCGGCGCGTCGGCGCCGCAGTACTCCTTGGCGATCTCGACCGCCTCGTCGATCGCCACCTCGGTCGGCGTCTCGCCGTGCTCGATCTCGTACAGCGCCACCCGCATCACGTTGCGCTCTAGCGGCGCGATCCGCTCCAGCTCCCAGCCCTTGGCATGGCGGGCAATCGTCGCGTCCAACTCCTCATGGTGGGAATCGACCCCCTCGGCCAGCTCCCGCGTAAACGGCCGCGACTCGGCGACCAGCTCCGCAAGCGGCCGCCCAGTCACATCGCGCTGGTAGCAGGCGAAGACGGCGTCGCGGCGCTGGTCGGACCTACGCATGGGCAAACACCATATTCCCGCTTTCGGCACGCGGGCTACGCCCGCGAGACGTACTCGCCGCTGCGGGTGTCGACCCGGACCGTCTCGCCCTCCTCGATGAAGAGCGGCACCTGGACCGTCACGCCCGACTCCAGCGTCGCCGGCTTGCTGCCGCCGCCCGAGGCGGTGTCTCCCTTCACGCCCGGCTCGGTCTTCGTCACCTGCATGTCGATGGCGCTGGCGACCTGCACGTCGCTGGGCCGCTCGTCGACAAAGAGGATCTCGACCTCGGCGTTCGGCAGCAGCCAGCGCATTGCCTCGGCGGCGATGTCCTTAGAGATCTCGAGCTGCTCGTAGTCGCGGCTGTCCATGAAGACGGCAGCGTCGCCGGAGTCGTAGAGGAACTGCATCTTGCGCGACTCGGTGCGCACCGGCCGGAACTTCTCCCCCGCCCGGAAGGTCTTGTCGATCACCGAGCCGTCCTCGATTCGGCGCAGCTTGGTCCGCACGAAGGCCCCGCCCTTGCCCGGCTTGACGTGCTGGAACTCGAGGATCTTGAAGATCGTCCCATCGATCTCGATGTGGGACCCGTTCTTGAACTGGTTGGTGGAGATCACGGCGCGGAATCCTAGAGAGGCGGGACGGTGGCCGGGAACACGCTCGCCAACGAACGGATCCTCGAGGACGTACGGCCGAAGGCTGGTCAAGTGGTTCGGCTTCCTCGAGATCATCAAGGCGAACCTGCGACACCTCAGCAAGGCGCTGCTGGAAGGCGACCGGATCAGGGCCGCCCACGAAGCGATCCGAGTCGAACGAAGCAGCAACGCCGCCAACAACGTCAGCTTCGTCTTCGAATTCCGCTACTGCCGGATCACTCCCTCGCGCTTCACCTGAGCGTTGGGGCGGATCACGCCCGGTGCAACGCGTTGTCCACGCGATAGTTGGACAACGCGTTGCACCACCTCGGGAAGGAACGCGACACGACCTTGCAAGGATGGGGCTGAATTGGCCGCCTCGAGCTCAGCTTCCGCCTCCCGGCTCGCAGCCGTGCCGCGCGAAGGCGAGCGGGTGACGCCGCTCGAGCTGTTCTTCGACCTCGTCTTCGTTCTCGCGATCACCCAGTGCACGGCGCTGATGTCCCACCATCCGACCTGGTCGGGGCTGGCGCAGGGCCTGCTCGTGCTCGGCATGCTCTGGTGGGCCTGGACCGGCTACGCTTGGCTGACCAGCGTGATCGACCCCGAGGAGGGCGCGGTCAGGCTCGTCATGTTCGGCGCGATGGCGGCGCTGCTGATCGTCTCGCTCTGCGTGCCGGAGGCCTTCGGCAGCCTCGCCCTCGCCTTCGCCCTCACCTACGGGGTGGTGCGGACCGCCCACATCGCCCTCTTCATGCTCGCCAGTCCCGAGGACGACGCCCTGCGTCACTCGGTGCTCGGCCTCGCCGTCAGCACCGCCGTCGCCGTCGGGCTGCTCGCCGCCGCCTCCCTCCTCGACGGCCTCGCGCAGGGGGCGCTGTGGGCGCTCGCCCTCTTCCTCGACATGGCCGGGCCGTACTTCTTCGGCTCGGAGGGATGGAAGCTGGCGCCGGGGCATTTCGCCGAGCGCCACGGGCTGATCGTGATCATCGCGCTGGGGGAGTCGATCGTCGCGATCGGGGTCAGCGCCGCCGGCGCCCTCACCCTCGGCATCGGCGCCGCGGCCGTCCTCGGCGTCGCGCTCGCCGCGGCGATGTGGTGGACCTACTTCGACGTGGTCGCGCTGGTCGCGGCCCGGCGCCTCGCCCGTGCCCCCGAGGGCCGCGAGCTGAACGAGATGGCGCGCGACTCCTACTCCTACATGCACCTCGTGATGGTGGCCGGGATCGTCCTCGTCGCCCTCGGCCTGAAGAAGACGATCGGCCACTTCGGCGACTCCCTCGACGAGGTCCCCTCCTTCGCCTTGCTGGGCGGGCTCGCCGTCTACCTGCTCGGCCACGTCGCCTTCCGCTACCGCCACGTCCACACGATCAACCGCCAGCGCCTCGGGCTGGCGATCGTGCTGCTGATCCTCGTCCCGGTGGCGACGGAGATACCGGCGCTGCTCGCGCTCGTGATCGCCAACGTTCTGATCTGGACGCTGATCGCCCTCGAGACCCGGCGCTACGGCGAGGGGCGTGAGCGCGTCCGCCACCCGGCGGCCGCCCAGACCGAGCCCGCCTGAATCGATTTGCGGGGCTTCGCATAGGCCTAACGATGGGCGATTGTTCGGGCGACGTAGACTGCGGCGCGTGAGCGACGCCGTTCCGGCCCTCCTCGACAAGCTGCTGCGCGCTCCGGCCCCCTCCGGCCACGAGGGACCCGCCGCCGCCGTATGGCGCGAGGCGGCCTCCTTCGCCTCACTCTCCAGCGACGGGCTCGGCTCCTCGGTGGCGAGGATCGGCGAGGAGGCGCCGCTGCTCGCCGTGGTCGGCCACATCGACGAGATCGGCCTGGTGATCACCCACATCGACGAGAAGGGCTTTCTCTGGTTCGCCCCGATCGGCGGCTGGGACGCGCAGATCCTGGTCGGCCAGCGGGTCGAGGTGCAGGGGAAGGACGGCCCGGTGCCGGGCGCCGTCGGGCGCAAGCCGATGCACCTGATGGACGCCGAGCAGCGCAAAAAAGTGGTCGAGCTGAAGGGCATGCACATCGACGTCGGCGCCGCGGACCGCGAGGAGGCGGCGGCGATGGTCAGGGTCGGCGACCCGGTCGTGATCGCCGCCGAGCCGGTGCGGCTGGCGGGCCGGCGCATCGCCTCCCGCGCGCTGGCCAACCGGCTCGGCGCCTACGTCGCCCTGGAGGCGCTGCGCCGCTGCCAGGAGCGCGGCTCGCTCGGCGCCAGCTTCGCGGCGGTCGCCGCCGTGCAGGAGGAGATCGGCCTCTACGGCGCCCGCACCTCGACCTTCGCCGTCCGCCCCGACCTGGCGCTCGCGGTCGACGTCACCCACGCCACCGACGCCCCCGGGATCGAGGAGAAGGAGATCGGCAGCCACCCGCTCGGCTCGGGCCCGGCGATCTTCCGCGGCTCGACCCTCTCGCCGAGGGTGTTCGAGCTGCTGGTCGAGGCCGCCGAGGCGGCCGGGATCGAGCACACGGTCGGCGCCACCGGCCACAGCACCGGCACCGACGCCGACGCGCTACAGATCTCCCGCTCCGGCGTCCCCACCGGCCTCGTCACGATCCCCCTCCGCTACATGCACTCCCCGGTCGAGCTGGTCGACCTGGCCGACGTAGAGGCGACGGTAGAGCTAGTTGCAGTCTTCGCTTCGCGGCTCGACGACAGTGTCGACCTCAGCCGCTGACATGACGCCTTGAGCCAAAGGGCCTATCCCGGTAGGGGTGGAACGTCCTGTACTTTTTCGCGGCCAACCATTGTCGTAGCCACAGACGCAGCTCGAAAAAGTTAAGTGGAACCCCTACCGGGATAGGCCCTAACGCGCCAGGCGATGCTCAGGCGGCAACGAAGACCGTGTCGCGGCCGTCTGCCTTGGCCGAGTAGAGCGCCGCGTCGGCGCGGGCGACGAGGTCGTCGGTATTGACGGCGTCGGGCTGGGAGACGGCGACGCCGATGCTGATCGTCACCACCACGCCGACGGGCCGCCGCTCGCGCACGGCCTGGCGCAGGCGCTCGGCGATCTCGACCGCGTCCGCTTCGTCGGCGCCG
>WNGD01003714.1_pt1 | contig 17896 bp, 23 predicted proteins | sample 5400671 | NCBI WGS metagenome assembly WNGD01 (sample SAMN13153369, study PRJNA577476) | soil metagenome | isolation source: 40 cm soil or saprolite under grassland replicate 2 | place: USA:California | collected 2016-06-15
CGTCGTCTGCAACTGCGTACCAAGTTGGGCATTGATCCTGATCTCGTGGTTCTTTTCAGTTGTTCAAGTGCTTAAGTTGACGCCAAAGGGGGTCTCCCCGCTGATATGATGCCCTTTTACGGGCGTGCTGGCTCAAGCCGGTCAGCATCTTCGGCTTGTTCTGGGTAACGGCACTTTAACGAGCGTTCACATGTGTTAACCAATGTCATCCATCCTAGCCCCCTGTCCCCCTTGATGCTAGGAGACATCAGGATTGCCTTACGGGTTTCCTGTCGATCTATGTGATCTAGGGTCGTTGTCAGCGGGCTTCTAACGGGTTGTTACCTTCCCGCTTCGCCGCTCAAGGATACTGTTGGTGGAACAACAGGCTTCAATATGGTTGCCCATATGGAGCAATTACTTATGCAGCTTCACGTCGCACAAACTCGCCCCAATCAAACTGGACCTGTTCTGCTGGCTTGGTTTCATAGCGGATCACAGGATAGTGCCCAGCTTGTGGGGGACGCAAGGGATGCACAAAGGCTTTGAGAACGCTCAGGCTCCCTGTGTAGCCCATCGCCAGCAGACGAGGCAACATGGCTTCGCAGTTGTAGCAGTGATCCTCGCTGATCCACTGCTTGATCTGCTCTTTGAACGGATCCAGTTTCGAGCGACGGTTGGGCCGCGGATGGGGCATGGTGCAGAGTTCTGGATGGCGTAAATACTTACGCACTGTGTTTCTGGCGATCCCCAGTGTGATCGCAATGTCTTGAATCGATTTGCCTTGGGTTGCTAATTCATGTATTGTATTCACTGTCCGACTCCTGATCATGGCTGCCTCCTCTATGAAGAGCGAACATCTGTTCATATGAGTGTACAGCCATCTCGGGGGGTGGTCAATTTTATCTCGGCGCAAGTATACATCGGCGTTCATAAAAGGAATAGCCTGATGAGGAAACAGAACTATCGAGACAGAGGAAAGCCGGGTCTCACAGTCAAAAAGCGAGCTGGACGGCGTGCATTCAGCTATCAGATTCCGCCAGAAGTGGCTGGTCAACTCCCACCTGGAACAACCGTCAGGATGATTTCTTTGACGAAAGCGGAGATTGACACCCTTGCGCAGCGCGTGGAACCGGAGGTCACCCGCTGGCTTGCAGAGAAATCGGCGAAGAATGCCCTCGAAGCCTTGCTGCTCATGGTGCAGGCGATCTATGCATTGCTTCAGCCTCCAGAACTGCCGGTTCCGCATAAGGAGATGGTAGAACTTGCGCAAGCATTGGCACAGGGCTACGATTTCGCCATCACCTGGCCGTACACACGCGCACAGATGGAAGCGGCGATGTCACCTGGTCACCCGGACCTGCGCCCGAACATCCCTGACGAACATATCCTTTTTGTGGCTGGGGAGGTTGAGGAACGGCTTCTCGTCCAGATGGCCGAGGAAGGAGTCACACTGCGGGATGCAACCCAGGCTGGGATGCTCGTGGTCACCATGACCCACAAAATCCTGTTTGACGAATCAAGCGTCTTTGGGGCTGACCAGCATGAGATGTACCATATTGCACGCGTGCTGGTGGCGTCTCATACATTTCACCAGGACTGGCCTTACCGGGATCAGGTGAAAACCGCTCTGGCCGCTTGCTATCATTTCTCGCAGTAGCGTGTATCGTTCTCGTCCCCCGTTGTATATCGTCTAGGGGTCTATGAGACCATCACATTCTGTCAAATGGCCCAATTTTGCTCGAATCGTTGTCATATCCCTATAAGTGGCAAAAAACCACAAAAGAGAAAATGTTTCTTTATCCCTCAATCGGGCTTTATGGGACGGTAAACTTGAGACAGGCAGCCAACAGCCTGGAAATGAGTTACAATCTCTCCGCCGAGCTTTATTGGTATCTAGCATACCATAAAATTTCTGCTCCAACAACAAGGTTGTAACTTTTATCATGTTAATCTCCTTCTAAGCTAAAAATATAGATCATACATACGCTTTACTTCCCGTTTCATCTGTTCTCGCAGTTCGGGAGGATCGACAAGTTCTACCCTATCTCCATATTTGTGAAGCTGTTGAATGATGCGCCAGCCATTGTATGCCTGTGCGCGGACCAACAGTCTGCGGCGCTGCTGGCGTCCCTCGCCGGTGGTCTCATCGCGTTCTACCTCGTGCGCTATCCAGCGCTGGCTTAACCCACTTTTAGCGATACTTATATCTGCCCAATAATGAAACGTGATAGGGCGAGGACGTTGCCTGTTATTCACCGTACCATGCTCTAATTTGATACTCTCCGTTTTGATGCGGTCAATACGCCACTCAAAAACGCGGTTCTTACGAGGGTTAGCTGGTTCGTGGCTAAATCCAACAAGATAAATGTGCTCGTCCTGTTGAATAAGATAATAGGGATCAACCTGCCTATGAGGAGTTATGTCTTGTGGAAAGGGAGTGGGCATATATGCAAAACTGAGTTGTTGGCGGAGCGAGATCGCCCTGGCAATTGTATCGATAGTGCCGCGATGGGGAAGATAGTCGGTTGCTGCTTCAAGATTAAAATAAAGAGGAGGTTTCTGTGTATATTGCTTGAATAAGCTGTTCTGCTGTGGGGGAGGACACCATCCCGAAAGTTGTGTAGCGACAAGGAACAACAAACAAGCAAAAAGAGAAGAGGAATGATGTGCTGTCTACAAAAGCGACCGGCATGAGAAAAGAGCAACGAAGAGAGCTCACGATCGCCAAGAAAGCCATCTCACCCAATCGGAGACAAAGAACACCTCCTGCTGACGCACCCTTTTCGGCTGCTGCTTGTCTGCCAAGAACGATCAACGGTCAAGCGTTACTTGACCGGAATCCTGGGCACCTGTATTCCCTGCATCACCGCCCAGACGATGGTGAGACAACTGGTTTCTGTGGTGAAGGTATCAATCTGATCGGTTCGCTGTCGGACATTGCTAAAGAAGCTTTCAATCGCATTGGTCGTCCGGATGTAGCGATGCATCACGGCAGGAAAGGCATAAAACGTGAGCAGATGGTCTTTGTCCTCCATCAGGCTTCGTACCGCTTCAGGGTAGCATTTCTGGTATTTGCCTTGAAACGCTGCCAGATGCACAAGCGCCTCTTCTTTGGTCGCTGCTTTCCAGATCCCGGACAGGTCCGTCGCAATGGGAGCGCGCTCGCGCTTGGGAATGGCATTGAGGACATTGCGCTGCTTATGGACCACACACCGTTGACGGGGGGTGGCAGCAAAGAGTGCAGCCACAGCGGCGAGCAGGCCCTCATGCCCATCCGTCACGATCAAATCGATCTTGGTGGCCTCACGCTGCCGCAGATCGTGTAATAAGCAACTCCATCCATCTTTGTCTTCTTCCGCACAGGCACGCAAGGCCAGGACCTCTTTGTTTCCCTCCAGATCGACACCCAAGGCCGTTAAGATGATCGTTGAATCCACCTGGTCGCCATGACGGATGTCGAAGTGGACACCATCGAGGTAGAGGATACGCCAATGCTCTTGCAAACGGCGCTGCCGCCACGTCTCAAACTGTTCGGTTAAGGTCTGATTGAGTCGGCTGACGCTACTGGCACTGGGGGCAACTCCCATCAAAGTTTGGGTCACTTCTCCCACTTTTTGGGTACTGACCCCTGCCACAAACATCTGGGTCAAGCCTTCGGCCACCTGCGGCTCATAGCGACTGTAGCGATCAAAGACCTGGGTCTGGAAGTGTCCCTCTCGATCTCTGGGGACCTCAAGATCTTCGATGGGACCCGACGATGTCGCGAGAGTGCGGGTGTAGGTCCCATTGCGGTAGCCTTTCCGCTCGGGAGTACACTCTCCCCAAGCTGCTCCGAGGAACTGTTTGAGTTCCTCACGCATGACTTCTTCAATGACGACTCGCACCGCATTCCGCGTCAATGTACGTAAATGGTCATGAAACGTTTGCTGGTCTGGCAACGATGGAGATACTTGCTCCGATGCTACCGGGTCGGTGTTTGATGTGGTACTCTTTTTCTTGGGTAGAGGCATCGTTGTTCCCTCCTGTTTGAAATGGACAATTTTGGGTCAAAGGGACAATGTATGCCTGTATTATCTCTTCAATTTCTCTGCTTCGAGAAGGGAACTCTTTACACAACTTTCGGGATGGTGTCGTGGGGAGAGCCCATCTATGAGCCGCTCAATCAAGTGTAGGATGTCTCGTGCGAACGGATGGCGGAGCTTCTGTGCCGATAATAGCTGCTTCACATCAATAGTAGGAAATGTTGTAGGATCAACAAACATGGTATACAAAAGTGCTAGAGTAGCCAACTCATCTTGCTTGAAAAGCAGAGAACTGATTGGCCCTGAACTCTTGAGTAAGGTGTAGCGAACGATGCCACTGGCATCTTTGTTTTTACTGATCTCAAAGCCCACTTTTTTCAGAAAATGTGTGTCACGCCGGAACATCTGAGAGGCGTTGCGTGTAGCACGCCTGGGGTCACCGTCTTCTTCATCGATAGAATAATAGTCCCTCAAACGCTTTAAAATATCTTCATGCGTACATTCGCTCATGCTCAAAAGACGGATAAGATGAAGTATTCTTTCAGCGTTTTCGTATTTGGGAGCGTTCCCATCACCTTCGTCGTCGAAAATATCTGCTAGCTCATCATCCAGTAGCAAATCGTGTTGGTTTATAATAGTTTTCTCATGCTCAGTATCCACACTATCACCTCTTCGTGTTAAGTCCGTATCAAAACAGTTGTGATCTACGATCTTACATCAAATTATCAAGCTGAAAGGAGTATATCATAATATGAACATCTCAAGGAATGAAGAGATTAAAAAATTGTAACGAATATACTGATCTCGGCGTAAAAATCTAAATTCTCTACTGAAGAAGGAATAATTGCGTTCCGTAAAATCAAGTATAGGCTGTAGAAAGTTGCAAGTACCGGGGAAATGTGTTATGCTTTCTCTATAAACACAGAGGGCAGGAATAGAGTGGCAAATGATGCTATTTTAGATACAAAGGAAGTTGCTAAACTTTTGAAGGTTAGTACACGTACTATCACGAAACTTGCTGAACGAGGCGAGCTTAGCGGATTTAAAGTTGGTGATCTCTGGCGTTTTCAGCGTAGCGACGTAGAGGCATTTATCGCCTCGCAGAAACGCAAGCGGCAGCAAGGGGAACACGAACCGTAAATATCTGTGTGTTCTGTAGTGCTTTCTCGGCGGAGTAATCATCCTCATAGCGTACAAAAAGGCAGGCCTTGATGCAAAAGAAAGCGCAACATCCCAATGGACTTCGATCTTTGATCAGAGAAGCTGGACTGAATATACGAGAGGTACATCGAGAAACAAAGATTCCTGAGAGCACACTCCATTATTGGGCTGCTGGAAATGGGGTCATCCCAAAAGGAGATCGCATCACACTTGCCCGTGTAATAGGTTGCTCTGCTCACGACCTGGCCCCAAAATATGATATGCTAGAATCACTAGACGAGAGCGATTTTTCAGCATTAGGAAGAGAAATGATTATCAAGCGTCGTGAACTGTTACAATTGCTGAGTGTTGCAGGCGGTACCTTATTCCTTCCAGGCATAGATTGGGACCATATAGAAGCTTCGCTGACAAGGCCGTCGCACATTGACGTAACAGTGGTTAACGATTTAGAAACAATTAATAACCGCAGTTGGAGCCTCTTTATGGCAGCTTCATCGAAATCTTCTGTGTTGGATGGAGTGCTAGGGCAATTAAAAATGCAAATCCAGTTTCTCAAGGAACCACAGGCAGCACAGACACATCAGCGTCTCTGTGCTCTGGTAAGCAGCATGAGCCAATTAGCAGGGGAAATATTCTTCGACTTACACGATCACGGCACCGCTCAATCTTGTTACACATTTGCTGCTACATCAGCACACGAAGCCAGGGCATATGACCTTTGGGCAAGTGCATTAGTGCGCCATTCCTATCTTCCCATCTTCGATGAGCGTTATGAAGATGCATTGCCATTGCTCAAACAAGCCGAATATATTGCGCAACAAGGCGATTCGGCACTTCCCACAAGATATTGGGCAGCAGCAACGTATGCTGAAGCAGAGTCCGGCATGGGAAATCTCAAAGCATGTCAAAGTGCATTCGAGAGGGCACATAGCGTACATAATCTCACAGGGGAAAGTCCGGCATGGGTGCGCTTTGATGGATCACGGTTCCCCGCGCTCCAGGGAGCATGCTATGTTCGACTAGAGCAGCCCGGTCGGGCTGAACCATTGCTACAGAAGGCATTACAGCAAAGCGCGAAGACGGGTCGAAGGAAGGCTATGATCCTTTCAGACCTGGCACTTTCTGCACTCCAACAGACAGATGTTGAAAGGGCTTGTACATATGCTGATGAAGTAGTCACATTAACGTCTAGCAGTTCATCGGGTTTCTTACGTAATAACGTACTCAAGATAGAGCAGCAGCTTGCCCCGTTTGCTGATGTTGAAGCAGTAAGGACGCTAGAAAAACGTGTAGCTTCACTGGCATAGAGGAAGGGACGATTATGGATTTCGAGCAGGGTTATCGTTTGACACGTCAGGCATGGATTGATGGTGTCAATGAGTTTCACCCAGCCCCAAAGGAAGCGTACATATTACCTTGGGAAAAAATGTCTTCATGGGAGCAGGAAGCAGTAAGATCTCTCTATCACCAGGTGCGAGATATTCTTCTGCCTGGCCTTAAGCAGGAAGTACAAATCCCTCGTGAGCATGGTGGATATCTTGTCAGTGCCATCTGGAACGTGCTCATGTTCCAACTTTTGCACGACCCAAAGCCTTCTTATGTGAAGCACTTCAACGATTTGGATGAATGGCAGCAAAAAACAGATATCAAAATGTTCGAGGCGATAGAATCAGCAGTGCGCCAGGAAATTGTCTAAGAAGCCAGGATAAGCTAGAAGCAAATCATTAAGCCTCCTACCAAGTAGGAGGCTTTTTATGCTCTCTGTTAGCAAGCTAGTATAATTAGCGACTGTTTAGAGTAACTTAGAGACTTGCTAAGAAGAAATCCACGTTCTTGACCACCCGTTCAAGTAGACTATGAATTGTGGTGGTTTAGAGTCGCTGGTAGGAAGTTACAGCATCCTACCAGCCATGAGTAACCAGTTAGCGTTAATCCATCCTGGTCCTCGCTGCATTGTATCACGTACATAAGCGTTGTATGAGTAGAGCTCTGCTTGTTATCGGCAGAACACATGCAGATGAGCACCGGGCCTAGTTTCCCACAGGAAAGGAAACGCCCGATGGCAACATCCTATCAACCCTCCGTACCGCAAGACGATGACGACGAAGAGTACACCGTCGTCATCGTCATTCCCACCGACTACCAGTACCACACCGACGAGCATCCTGAATGCTTCGAGCCCGATTGTGAGTGTCACCAGCAGCGCATTGCCGATCTCAGCCAGGCTTACCAGGATGGGCTGGTGAGCGCCGAGGACGCCACGCGCATCGCAGGCGGCAAGACGGTCTAGAAAGAGAGCAGTTCATGAATGGAGAAAAGAAGTGCCTCCTCGTGGCGGTCTGCCTGGGCCTGCTCTCGCTGGCGGTCATGGTCTCCTGGCTCTTTCTGGCCCTCTGGCCGATGCGCGCGCTGCTTGCCCTGGGCCTGCTTGGCCTCTTGGCCCTCGTCGTGCTGGCCTGGGTCACGGTGACGGTTCTGGGCCGGCTCAACGAGCAGTCCTTGCGTCGGCAACGGCTGCTCTACCAGCAGGAACTGCCCCTGGATATGACAGGTCGCCCGCTCTACTTGCCCCAGGACATGCGTCAGGCCCACGCTTATGCCCCGTCGTCCTCTTCATATCCACCGCAAGGAGGCAGCTATTATGAGTAACGAAGACGCCCGCTCCGTCTCTGCGTGCGCCCCCGCCCCTGTCGCGGCGGAGTGGATGCCGCTCGATGCCCTGGTCGGGCAATGGGCCGACTTTGCCCGCGAGCCAGAGGCGGTGACGCGTTGCTGGCCTGCTCCTACGAGATGAGCGCGCACCAGGAGTACGCCACGTTTGTCTCGCAGCACGGCGCCGTGCGTGATCAGCGGCCCTACGCCCTCACCCATGGCCTGGATGAGTGCATCCGTCAGTTGAGCGATGCCTGCTCACGCTGGTCGAGCGTGCGGTACTGGCTGGCGCACCTGGATGCCGACGAAGCACAGCAGGAGCAGGGGCGCGCGATGGTTCGTCAACTGAGCGAGGCGACTCTCCTGCACCAACGGCGCGTCGAACGCTTGCTCTTGCGGGTGCAGGAGGAACAGGTGCAGCACTGGTACCGGCGGCAGGAGGTGTCCCTGTGAGCAAACGCACACCCTCCGCCGCCCGCTCCATGCTGGCCCTCAATGATTGCCGGGTCTTTGACCGGCACCAGTGGCACGCGACCTTTGTCGTAGGACAGTATCTCTGCACCACCTGTGGGGCCTCGTTCTACTGCCCTCTCTGTACGCTCAGCATTTCCAAAGGGGCACGGGCGCGGCTTTGTCCCGAGCACCATGCCGAGCAGGAGGCCCGTGACGAGCAGGCCCGCCGCCATCGCCACGGGCAACAGCAGTCACCACAACCGCCCATCCAGAAAGGAGCACACGTATGAGCGAACGTCTCTCACCTGTGCGGGGAGCTGCAACCATCCAGGGCAGCCGACGCACGCTGCGCGAGCAACACGGCATGTGGGGCGAGCAGGGGGACGATCATCCTGCCCTCGCCCAGGTCCCGCCTACCTATCGTATCGCGCGGGCCAGCCTGCCCGTGCAGGATCGTCGTCGCCCGTCACAACAGCAGGACGCGTCCCGCCACGCCGCCGGACACTCCCATGCCATCCATCCCGAGGATCGGCCCTACCTCACCGATGAGCAGCGCCGCACCTCCACCGCCATTGACGAAGGGTTGGATGAGCGCCCTGCCCGCAGCAGTGCCCGCCGCTACCGCTCCACGATGACCACCCAGCAGCAGCGCTCTCCTGCTGCCTCATCCTCCAGGAGCCGAGGGGGCCTGCACTGGACGGTCTTCGTGGGTCTCACCCTGCTGTGCATGCTGGTCGGCTTCCTCGTCTTCTCTGCGCTCGCCACCTGGTGGCAGCGCACCCAGGACGATCTGCGCTACGGCATGCCCAGGACGTACCAGATGGATGCGGTGGTCGGGCACCAGGACTCTGCGGCGCACCCGTCTCACTTCATCGCCCTCAACCTGGGCGGGCACCTCTCCGTCATCGAGATGCCGGGTGGGGATGTGAGTAAGACGGTGATCTACGCCGGCCCCGTCCTCTATGGGCAGGACGCCGACCTGGTCGCCGTCACGCTCTCGATCGCCCATGACGGGCAGGGCAGACCGGAACTGGTCCTGCACTATCAGAACAACGAGGTCATCCTCTCCGAGGGCACGGATGGCAAGTTCCACCTGCAACCCCAGGAGTAAGTTCGTAGCGCGTTTGGTGAAAAGAGACACAGACAGCGGGAGCAAGGGGAGTCACCTGACTGACCATCCCTGCTCCTGCTGCATACGACGTGAAGTCGAGAACCGAAGAAGGGAGCACGCACGATGCACCAACCAGATCAGCATGCACACGAACCCAAAGGACCGACCACCGGACCGCTGCATCCCGTGATCGTGGTCATGGACACGATTGATGAAGAAGAGGACCCTCGTCTTCATGAGGCAACGCTACTGCCACATAACGAGGACGACGAGGAGCAGGACCGCCTGCCACCCGTACCAGAGAAGGAGGGCAGCGTACTACCAGCACAGCAACCTGAAGAAGAACCCAAGGAGCCTGACGACGAGCCAGGCGCACTCACATCCACGCCACCATCACCACGCGAGCCCAGGCCGCTCTCCCTACCCGTCGCCACTACTGCCCACACCCACCGCCCGCGTTCCCTCCTGATCATCGGCAGTCTCGGGATCAGCCTGATCCTGCTGGCCGTCGCGCTCGGCATTCTGCTGGCGGTGAACCTTGAGAGCCTGAGCCCGATCCTCACCATACTGCCCGGCGTCACCCCACGCGCCTCCGTCACACTCACCCCCGCACAGGAGCGCCTCCATACCGTCGTCCCGCTCACCGCTGTGACCGGCACCCCCGATCCAACGAGAGGACAGGTGCGCGCCCGCCTGCTCTCCGTTCAGAGCATCCCCTTCACCCACACCGTCCCTACCAGCGGACACGGTCACACCCGCGCCCAGGCAGCAGGGGGCACCCTTACCTTCTACAACGCCGCTCCCTACGCGCAAACGGTGGCCGCAGGCACCGTGCTCACGGGGGGGGATGGCGTCCAACTGGTGACGGATCAAGCAGCGCTCCTGTCCGCTGCTAACCTGCCTGCGGTGGGTATGGCGACGGTGCCTGCCCAGGCGGTGCAGGTCGGCCCGCAAGGCAACATCGCGCCTCTGGACCTCAACGGCCTCTGTTGCGTGGCGGGGGTCTCCGTCAAGAACACGGACGCCTTTACCGGTGGGCAGCTCGCCCGTGACTATCCGGTGGTGGCACGCCAGGACGTGAACGACGTGGTCGCACAGGAGAGCAGCACCTTCACCCAACAGGCGCAAGCGCGCCTGCAAGCAGACGTACACCCAGGCGAGCAACTCATCGCCCCCGCACAATGTCGCCCGAACGTGAGCGTTGATCATCCGGTGGGCAGCGAGGCGGGCCACGTCACGATCTCCCTTTCTATCACCTGTCAGGGTGAGGTCTACGACCAGCAGGCCGTGCAGCAGCTTGCCAGTACTGCTCTGAGCGCGCACGCCCGTACGACTCTGGGCGCGGGCTACAGTGTACAGGGTTCCATCACGACTGCCATCGCGCAGATCGCCACGACCGAGCAGGCTCATGGCACCCTCTCGCTGTTGGTGAGCGCGCAGGGAACGTGGAGCTATCAGTTCAGCAGTGCCCAGGTCAGCCAGTTGACCAGAAAGATCGCAGGACTGCCCCGGCAAGCGGCGCTGCGTCTCTTGAAACGAGACGCCCACATCCAGGCGGTGAGCATCACTGAGACCTGGAATGCGAGCAGGCTCCCCACCGACCCGGCCCACATCCAGGTCATGATCCTGGACAACGTGGGTGGGTAGAAACCAATGAGGGAACTGAGAAACAGGAGGAGAAGACCGTATGCAGCTACAGCAACAACAGACCCCTATCACCTGCATCAGGGTCAGCGAACGGCTCGACGCCTGGGAGGTGCGTGGTGAGTGGGAAGGCGGCTATGGCAGGGATATCACGGACATCAGCAAGCAGCGTGTGCCAGCCCCTTATGAGCGGGCGTGTGCCCTTGCGGTCGAATGGTGCCAGACCGCAGGGTTACGCCACTACCTGGTTGAGCGTTTTACCAGACGGGTCCCCTATGAGTTCCGCCTGGACACCATCGAGATCAAGACCGGGACCGTGATCGACTCCCAGATCGTGAACTACGGATAACGCAAAGAGAGGAGGAGACGTACCGATGACAGAGCGCCGACATGCCCGAAGAGGACAGGGCAGCACCACCACGACCACCCTCACCAGAGCCGTGCCCCACATCCGGCTCGGTGAGACCAATGCCTGCAAGCTTGCCGCCCTTGACGCTCTGGCCCCCGTGTACCAGACGCACTGTCAGCAGTACGTCACCTACTTTTGCACCGAAGGGACCCCCGATAAATTTCATGATCCTGTCTTTCCCGCCCCGCTTTCTGAGCGTTGGCACCGGGTCGCGATCCAACAGGCAGCAGGCATCGCCCGGGCGTTTCGCACCAATCGGGAACAGGCGTATCAGAACTATCTGGAAGAGGTAGAGAACTACCTGGAAGAGCACACAACACCCGACCCCAAACGTCAAGAGCCTGTGTGGAAGGAATGGGCCATCCCCACCTTACGGCAGACCTGCATCCAGGCCAACGCCAATGTCGCGGTCCTGGAAGTCTCCAACGACTCCACCTTTGACTACTGGCTGAGAATCAGCACGCTTGAGAAGGGCCAGCCCATCAGGGTACCGGTCAAGCTGGCAGACTATCACCGCGCGGCCTTGCAAGGCAAAACGATCAACAGCAGTGTCACCCTGAACAGGCGCGCAGATGGTTGGTGGCTCACCCTCTCCTACACAGAGAAGATCGCCGTCCAGACCGAGTCAGATGCCCAGATTGTTGGCATTGATGTAGGAATAGCAAACTTCGTGACGAGCAGCGACGGGAAGCACTACGGTACCTTTCACGGCAAACTGCGTGAGCGACAAAAGCGCGACCGAGAGAAGCGCCGCCGCAAGGCCAGGCTGCGAGCCTGCCTCAAGAAGAAGGGCGTGGAGAAGCTGCCCTCGACCAGCAGCAAAAGTGGGCAACGGCTCAGGCGTCACGTGCGCCAGGAGATCAATCGCGCCGTCAATGTCTGCCTGGACGAGCACCCTGATGCCCAGGTCGCCTACGAGCACCTTTCGGTCGCCTCCATGAAGCACAAAGCCCGCGCGATGAACGCGTATCTGCGCGCGTCCAATCTGGCACGCATTCCCGAAAAGATCGCCTGGGAGACGGCGAAGCGGGGGATATCTGCCACGAAAGTCAAGAGTGCCTACTCCTCCCAGGAGTGCAGTGTGTGCCACTGTGTCGAGAGGAAGAACAGACCGGACCAGCAAACGTTTTGCTGTGTCGTCTGTGGCTTCTCAACGCATGCCGATCACAATGCGGCGACGAACCTTGCCCATCGCAAAGGAGATACCGAACTCCACGCCTGTCCTGACAGGCAAGCCATCAAAGCCTTGCTCGTGAAGCGACATGAGCAGTGGCACAAACATCAGGGTTGGTCGTAGTCCAACCCGCCGCCTAGCTGGTGTGCTGCCGGTGCAGTGCATTCAACGGGCGTAGCTCAAGGCGAGGGATGGAGGTGAATGCAACATTCGTCTCTGTTTTTAGCAACTATGATTTGATAGTGGTAATACCTCATTGATGAACAGCGTACCCGCCTTCTCAGGAGGTGATACTATCGGGCCAGGAGGTGCAGGTGGAAGAAATGGGGCACATGGGGGGGGATGTGCCACCGAAACATGCATTGTGATCACACTAAACGTTGAACATAAGATACATATAAACAACAAAAACCTCACGTTACCACCCCTTCAATCTCATTGTTCCTGATACTAGTGTTCGGTCTGTATGACCGCGCGCCGCTAACCCTCATGATCTGATGAGAGTCTGGTTCACATCTCAATTGTACGGAGAATGTTTACTGTGAAAGGTACTGGAATGGAACCTTGGGTGTGCCAGGAAACCTTTCATGCAGAACGCGCCGTAGTGCCTCTACACTGCTTTCCCCGAGGGTAAAAGCAATAATGGAGCCGATGATAATGCCGCAGATGCCGCCCAGAGCTATTCCTTCAAGAAACATGCGGTTGCGAAAAAATGTCATCGTTGCCACCTTTTCCATACTAATATATTATTGCAGGTACACGACAGTTTTGGCCTCATTCCAGAGCCGCTCGATACGATAGTACTCGCGCTCCGTCGGGCCAAAGATGTGTACAATAATGTCGCCAAAGTCCAGGAGTAGCCAACCAGTATCAGCGACGCCCTCTCGATTGATTAATCTGGCTCCCTGTTTTCTTAGCGCCTCGTCGATAGCATCTGCAATGGCCAGGATCTGACGCGCATTGTTGCCACTGCAAATGACAAAGTAGTCGGCAATAGTTGTGATCTCTCTTACATCGAGCAAAAGGACATCAGAAGCTTTTTTATCAGATGCGGCATCAGCCGCTGCCCTCGCCAGTTGTGCTGGATCTAGCAGAACTCGCTCCACGAGTACTCCCTCTATTAGCTTAGCATGAGCTACATGTGAAATTGCACGTAGCGACGCATAAAAACCGTCGTAAGGCATTATAACACGGCAATGAGGTTTTGTTAAGAGGACAAACTGAATCGGATTTTTTGCCCTCTCAACAAAGTAGCTCTAAAAAGGGGATGTGCGAGACCTACCTGGACCCGCTGCTGAACGCGTTTAACCAGGCATCCTTTGTGGTATGAGAGATGCCGCTTTCGTGCTGGAGAATCTCCGCGCGCAACTCGCCAAGCGTGCCCCAGCCTTCCGCCTCTACATCGTATTTATGGATGGTCTCTTCGTTGCGCTGATGCACCCATACGAAGGTGTTATCGGATAGCTCTTGATACTTGTCGACGACGCCGGCCAGCACTTCGCGTACGACATCCTCGACGAAGCGTGGGTTGGCATGTGCTTTATTGACGATATATAACTCATCTGGCCGCTTGAGTAGGGTATAGTTCTCGGAACTCATCGCGCTCTCCACCAGCGCAATCAGGTCGCCCACCGCCACATCCTGGCCAGTTCCGATCATCAACGTAGCGCGTCCACGCTGGTTGTGCGTGGCGAGCGGAGTGACGCTGAGCATCTTTTCGATGTCTTTCTGCTCGAAGCCCTCCTCCTGCAGGCGCACACGGGCAAAGGCATGGACCATGTCCTGTGCACAGGGACAGGCGACCATGCCTTCGACTTCGACGCCGAGCATACGACGGCAGTTCTGTCTTGTTGCGACTGCCAGCGCGAGCAGCCCATAGATCTCCTGCGTGCGACGGCCCGACATGGGCGTCCACTTTTGTAAGGGGTACGCCGTGTGAATGCGTACTTCCGCCCTGGAGACCTTCTGCCGCTCCACGATGGCCTTAGCCAGGGCCTCTGCCAGCACCTCGATTCTGGGCCACGTGGTTGTCGCGTTCTCCTCCAGCACCTCTTCCAATGCGTCGCTGAAGCGGGACATATGCACGCCTGCCCGTCCTGTATCAAGATCTGCATACAGGTCGAAGGTGGCGTCAAACCACTGCTGATGATTCTCTTCGCCGATCAGCAGCGACTTCCTTACGCCAACCACCCCGGCGCGCCCCAGCCGTACATGCACGCCTGGAGTGCCGTTCTGCATATCGCGGTCGAGCGTGATGCGCAGATCAGGGGCTAATCTTGTGACACCCTCCTGCGAGATCTTTTGTAAAAGTTCCTGTATGGTTTGTCCGCTCACCGGCTCAATCGTGTTGGGCGAGATCTCTGCCAGTGGAACCAGGACAAAGGCGCGCTCTATCATACGAGGATGTGGTATCGTGAGCTCCTCCTCTTTCATACGCAGGTCATCATATAGCAGTATATCAATATCAATGGGGCGTGGACCGTTGCGGAAAGATGGCCGGCGGCCAATTGCTATCTCGATGGCCTGTGTATATTGCAGCAGTTCCTGAGCGGAAAGCCCGGTTCTTCCACAACAGGCGATATTGAGAAAGCGAGGTTGCTCAAGGTATCCGACGGGTTCGGTTTCGTAGACGGAAGAAATCGACTCGATAGCGACAACATCGCGTAGTCGTTGTAGTGCCGCTGCAAGATTGCCGCGCCTGTCGCCCAGGTTAGAGCCAAGTGCCAGGTGGACGATATGTGGTGCCGTTGCTGTATTATACTGCTGAAACAACGATGAGGCCGTGGTGTCAAAACTCATAGAAAAATTACCTCTCATAAAACGTTCAGTCCAATCATATTATAGAAACAATAAGCGAGGTGAATTTGTTTCCTTGTAGCTGGATATCGAGCGTCGCTATCTGGCGGATAAAAAACCGCGCTACTTTAAGCCTTATTTTTACACGTATCTCGGCGTCAGGTCATGTACACACCGCAGACATGGCAGTAATGTAGTCAGCCAGCGATGTGTTTGAAATGGAATCATCATAAAACAACAAGCACAAATTTCTAGTATAGACCGAAAACCCGGAAGAGTTTGTCAAGAGATCATTTGCGTCTGTTTCTGTCTCAGTTAAGGTAGCGAACGTTGCTATTTCAACGACAATACCATACGGCTCCTCCCAAGTGACAATCTTCCCTTCAGGTTGATAGGCTATACAACAAGCCCAACCGTCGTGATGATCAACAGCATTCATCTTTATTCTCTCAGCGAGAAAAGCGTCATACACGGTTATCGATGTATATGGTAGACCTGCTTGTGGAGAAGAATAGGATGAGAGGAACGCAGGAAAGTAAGAACCTGAATGTGATGCTGGCGTTCGATTGAGTAGAACAGTTGGTGTCAACGTCGATGACGTCGAGAATGTCGATTGAGATACAGTAGACCGAGGTGTGAGGGGAAATGTTGCCGTTGGAGTTGCTTGTACAATATGCTGCTGATTGCTAAAATACGACACGGCAAAGAGTACCCCGCTCAGTACTACAACGAGGCAGGAAAGGATTATAAGAGCCGTTACAAGCCCCTTCTGGCCTTGCTTCGGAGGTGGAGGTGGTAACGGCGGGATGCTGGCATAGGGACTGATATCGTAGGGATTGTGAATGGTCGGTAGTACTGTCGGTTCTAGCGGTGCCTGTTCGGTTGGATCTGTAGACATGCTCCCTCCCCTTTCTGCTCAGCAGCATTACCATAACAACAAGGCCAGCCTCTGATGCGTCGCAGGGATCGGTCTTGTTGCTGTATTCATCGAATGACCTGACTACCGAGCCCGGTTCATGCATTCCAGAAAATGAGCCGGGATAGATAGACGCGCATTCTGAGCGAAGTATAACAGAGTACATCATGCGCGTCATCTGGTCCTGTTCTTCACTGCCACTGTCTTAAATTTCCAAGTGTCCGACCTTCTCGCGTCTGGGCATACACAGACTGTACTTCCGCTTCACGCTTTAGCCGTTCTTCCTCAAAGCGTTGCTGCTCTTCAATGGCACTTCTACGATCTTTCCAGATAGAAAGAGGAACAATCAGGGTTGCCAGACCGATACCCACCAGCCCAAGAATGAGAGACGGCCAAAGAGTATTGATAAGCTGGAATACTATTGAGACTATGATAACCGCATATATAATCCGTGAGAGAACCTTTGCTGACATGTGAATTGCTCCTGAGTACAGATTATCGGTCAAACCTACCTCTCTAATTCACCTAGAACGTAGTGACGCGCCGTAACTTCAATCGACTTGTGACCAAGGGCCTTTTGTGCCTTGCGGATATCCTTCGCGGCGAACTGCACGCTGTAGAGAGCGAACAAGCTACACTTCACTAGCAATGTGAGATATTCCTGCCTAATTGTGCAAGCTGTGCGTTATACTCCTGAATTGATGACGGCTTGAAGTTCTCGACAACAATCTTCCCACTGCCACTATCAACCTCATTGGTTGTGAGAGTCCCGTCCGGGTTCATCGTAAAAGGCGTCCGACTCACATAGAGAGCTTGTATGGTTACTCTGTTGCCAGTCTGGTTATAGCTCATCATTCCGTCCTCATACGTCATGAGGCATGGCTGGCCGTAAACATTGTCTTGTGACGTGGTGCTTGCGCGCTCATCTTTTCCGTCCGCGAAGTTCAGAAAGATGAGCGTTGTATCCGATGCGTACAGGTAGTAAGATTGCAATGGAGGAACAGGACGTGTGGGAGTAGCAATAGGATGTGTAGGAAGAGTGACCGTGTTTGCCACGTTTTGCTTGGCAACATTTGAACCACAAGCAGCAAGAACCAAAGCTATGAAAACGAATGCAGTGATGGTAGATTTCATAGAGAATCCTTTCTCAATGTGCAGCGCAAGCGTCGGGAGCCTCTCGATCCCTTGCCATTGCGGTTGCGGCGGTACGCCTGGCTGTCGTCTCTGGTGGGCGTGTTTCGTCTTCTTGGGCATGTCCGTATCCTCTCCTGCTGTTTTGCTCAGTATAAACCAGCGCCAGCGAGATATCGAGAAAATGAGACAAATAGGGGTGTATGCAGGATGTCCGGACACAAGGCGCGAAGTTTTTTCGGTGAGACATACAGAAGATACTTCGTTCGTTCGACCGGTTGACAGGAGTGAACAGCAGGAGTATATGGCCCAAAGCCGAGATACGTGTAAAATAGGACATAGGTAAAACGAGTGAAAACGGTAAAAATTTCTCTCTATTCTCCCTTGATCCTTCCGTGCCTGTCACCGTCCGTCGGCAATCAGCTGACACAGATGATCAGCCCAC